>Ga0315284_10000260_pt1 | contig 72134 bp, 51 predicted proteins | sample YL17G09_16_MG_FD_203696 | JGI IMG/M metagenome (GOLD analysis project Ga0315284, IMG submission 203696) | Sediment microbial communities from Yellowstone Lake, YNP, Wyoming, USA - YL17G09_16 | ecosystem: Environmental > Aquatic > Freshwater > Lake > Sediment | place: USA: Wyoming | collected...
TCCGTCTCCGGCGCGACGACTTCCTCCGAACTCTCCCCCGCCGACCAAGCCGCCGCCGGCATCGCGGCCGGCCTATTGCGCGTGTCGGTGGGGTACACGGGCACGGCTGACGGGCGGCTGGCGCAGTTGATGGGGGCGTGGAAGGCGCACGCGGCGGCGGAAGCTTCGCGCGCCGCGGGCGTGGCGCCGCCCTACCGCGCCGCCCGGGTAGAGACCGACCTCACCGCGCCGGGCGGCATCGTGCGCGTCGCGTCGTGGGACTCGTTCGGGGAAGGGGTCGAGGGCAGCGACGACGAGACTGTGGGCACAAACGGCGCGACCGCGACCGACGGCGCCGCCGCCCTCGCCGCGTCCCTCGGCGGGAAGCTGCGCGTCTCCGGGGACGGCAGGCGCATGCTGTACGTTAAAGCGACCGCGGCGGCGCCCGAGTGAGGGGGGGGGAGGACGGGTGGCGCGCCGGCCGAGCGTCCGCGCGACCCTCGGGGTCGGCAGAGGGCGGACCGACGGCGGGCGGCCGCGTGTACGATCACTGCAACCATGCAACTAGGGCAGAGACCGGGGCGGGCACAAAAAAGGCGAGAGAGCACGTCACCCGCTAGCGACGAGCAGCGCGCGCCGACCCGCACTCGCGCTCGCCGCTCCACGCGCGGCGGGCTTTCCACTGCGCCGCCGCGTCGCCCGCTTTCGCCCTCTCGCCGCGGACCGAGGTGCGCGGCCTTCGGGCGGGCGCCCCGCATCCGCATCGGCCGCGCGCCGCGGGCGCTACCCTCTGCCCCACCGCCGCGCCGGACCCCGCCCCCGGCCCACGCGGCCCGCATCGAGGACGCCGGCCGGGGGCGGGAGAGGCGCGCCCCGCCCCCCCTCTCGCCGCGGCGGGCGCGCGTCGCCGTGGACCACCCGGCGCCGACGCCCCTCTCTCCATCCTCAGCCCTTCCCGCCCCGCGATGCAGGGCCTGGCGTCGTCAGCGGGCGACTGGGACGCGGTGAGGCCGGCGGGAGGGGGAGGGGCGGGGTGCGAATCGGCGCGAGCGGCCCGCGGCGCGCTGAGGGGGGGGGCCGGGCGCCCATCGCTCTCCTCTCCCCTCCCCCCCCAGGACGCGTCCTTCCCCTACGGCGACGGCGCCCCGCCCCCGACCTACGCGCCCTCGTCCCTGGCGGCCGAGCTGCAGTCGCTGGCGCTCGGCGCGGGCGCCGGGTCTTCTGGCTCCCTGTCGGCGCTCGACACGCCCACCCCCGACGACGCGTCCCTGGCGGCCGCGCTCGAGGGCGCGCTCGCGTCCGACGCGCTGCGCGAGGCGGCGGAAGCGGTGCTGCAGGCGGGTGGCGGCGGGAGCGGGGTCGGCGCGCCGCCCCCACCCCCCGCGCCTCCCACCCCGTCCCGCACCGTGGTCCTCTCCGGCCTGTCCCCCGGCACGACCGACGCCGACCTGGAGGCCGCGCTGTCGCGGTGCGGCGACTTGAGGACCCTTTACACGGGGGCGCTGCAGTCGACGGGCGCGGCCCTCGCCGCCTTTTACGATGTGCGCGCCGCCGCCCTCGCCGCCCGCGCCCTGGGGACCGTCCCCGGCCCCGGCGGCGCGTCCCGGGTCGTGGTCGAGTTTGCGGCGTCGCGCGGCGCGCTCGCGGGCGACGACGGCGCGCGCGCGCTGTTCCCCGCGGCGCCGTCCGAGCCCGCGGCCGCCACCGCCGCCCGCGCCGCCGCCTATGGCGACGTGCGCACCGTCATGGACGCGCCCGGCGCGCCCGGCGTGCGGGTGGTGGAGTTTTTCGATTCGCGCGGGGCGGCCGCCGCGCGGCGCGCCGCGCGCGGCGCCGCGCCGGGCCCGCCCGGCCCGTCAGTCGCCGTGCCTCCGATCGACGAAGCCGACACCGGCACCCTGCGCGCCGCGGGATCGGCCGCGTCCCTGTACGGGGTCGGGTCGGTCGCGTCGGGCGGGTCGGGCGAGTGGGCGCCGGGGTGGGACGGGGGCGTCGCGCCGTCGGCCGTCGCGGACCTCGCCGCCGCGCTCGGCGGCCGCCCCCGGTTTGAGGGCGACTCGGCGGCGTCGTCCACGGACGCGCTCCTGTTCGCCGGCGGGAGCGGCGCGCTGCCGCGCACTGGGTCAGCCGCGTCGCTCGACGGCTGCGACCCTTTTGCCCCTTCTCCCGGCTCTTTCCGGCCCGGCGCCCGCCTGAGCTCGTTCTCCACGGGCAACCTGGCCGATCTCGGGGGTGCGGGCGGCGGCTCCATCTGGGGCGCGCCCGCGGGGTCGTCGCCGGCGCACGCGTGGCCGCCCGCGCCGTGGGCGTCCGACCCCCCTCCCCCTCCCTTCGACCCCTACTCCCCGCCCGCCACCGCGCCGTCCGACGTCGCGGCCGCATACGCGGCCGGCGCTGCGGCCGCCAGCCACGCGGCGGCCTCGTTGCTCGGCGCGCGCGCGGCGGCGGCGGCAGCCGGCCACGGCGCGCCGGTCCCCGGCCTCTCGCCCGCGGCCGCCGCCATGCTCCTCGCCCGCGCCCAGGCGGCCGCCGGTCTGGCCCCTCTCGCCCGCCCGCTGGGCGCGCGCGGGGTGGGCGGCAACGCGTCGGCGCCCGCGCTGCGCGGCGGCCTGCCCGCCGGCGGCCGCCTCTCGCGGCGCGGCGCCGACCCCGCGGCCGACGCCGAGCGGCGCGCGGCCCAGGAGCGCGCGTTCACGCTGGATCTGGGTCGCGTGCTGTCGGGGGCGGATCCAAGGACGACGCTCATGGTCAGAGGAGGAGGCGAGGAGAGACGAGGGGCGCGCGGCGACGGCGGAAACAGCGCGACCCGACACCCCTCCCCCCCCCCGTCTCTTTCCAGGTCCGCAACATCCCCAACAAGTACACCCAGCGCATGCTCCTGGCCGCCGTCGACGCCGTCCTCGCCGGCGGGTACGACTTCTTCTACCTGCCGATCGACTTTAAAAACAAGTGCAACGTCGGCTACGCCTTTGTCAACGTCACGCACCCCTCCCTCATCCCCGCGCTGCACGCCCGCTTCCATGGCGCGCGGTGGGACCGGTTCAACTCGGAGAAGGTGTGCGCGCTGACCTACGCGCGCATTCAGGGCAAGGGCGCCCTGGTCACCCACTTTCAGAACTCGTCCCTCCTGCATGAAGACCGGCGGTGCCGGCCGATCCTGTTTCGGTGCGTGGACGGCGTGATCGAGCCGGAGCCGTTCCCCGCGCCGGCGCCGGGGCGCGCGCGCGCGGCGCGCGCGTGGGCCGGGGACACGCCGTGAGCGCCCCGGCGTGGTGGGCCCCACAATTTTTGGTGCGCACGAGCGCACGCCCCACCACCTTTTTTGACCGCGGGGCGAGAGAGAGCGAGGGGCAGGCAGGGGGAAGGGGTCGACCGCACGCCACTAGACCGAAAGAGAGACGCCCGCTCCCGCGCCGCCGCCCCCCGCGGCGGCCGCGGGGCCGCATGCAACAACACCAGACAGAGTCAATCTCCACACAAATGGGGTCACGGGGCCGAGGGCGGCGTCGACGCCGGCAGGAGCGACGACCGCGGCGAGAGCTCGGCGGCGCGCCCTCCTCCCCCCATTTTCCCTCGCGCTTTCAGGTGCGCGTCCTGCACCAGAATCTGGGCGACGTTGAGCAGGCAGGGGCCGGCGAGCATCACGGCAAAGAGTTCGCCCGACGGGCCGAGCGGGGTGAGGATTCGGTCGACGCCCGCCGCGGCCACCGCCAGCGCGCCAAAGGCGACCGCCACCAGCGCGCCGCACGCTGCCCGGCCGAGGACGACGCAGGCGGTCCAGGCGGCGAGTTGTGGGGCGAGGCGGGCGAGAGAGGGCGGGTCGCCATACTCGCCGCACGCCGCAACCGCGCGCACGGCGGGCGACGCCCTTCCAGCGGCCACAGAGCGGATCGCGGCTTTGACAACCGCTCCATGCGCCGCGAGCGCGATGGCGGCGCCGGCGAGGGTGTCGAGGGCGAACGCGACTAAATACCACCCGCACTCGCTCGCGACCGTTTCCCCCCCCTTTCTCCTGCCCGCCGCGCCGGCCAGAAGGGCAATCATGAGTCCAGCTCCGTGCGCGGCGGCGGCGCCGACCGCCTGCTTGGCCGCGTCGGCGGCGAACACGCGCGGCGGGCGCCTCGGGGGGGGCTCCCGCGCCCGTTTGGCGGCCAGCGCGGCAAACGCGACCCCAGCCAGGCAAGCCTGGGCCGCGCCGCCCGCCGGGCCGGCGAGCAGGCGGCACTGGGGCATGGGCAGGCGCGGGATGTGGGCGAGTGCGTGGCCGACGCCACGCTGCACACCCGCCACCACCCTCCCCCCTCCACTCTCGCCCCACGATGGCCGACCCGTCCTCCCAGCCCCCCCCCTCCGCCGACGTCAAGCCGGAAGGCGGCGGCGGCGGGGAGGAGGACTACATCACGCTCAAGGTGGCGGGCCAGGTCAGTGGAGATGGGGTTGGGATGCGTGGGGGGTGCGTGGGCTCGTATCGCGTCCGCGGGGCCCCGATGCGGGCGGCGCGGGCGCGAGCTGGGGGCGGGGCGCGCTGCGCGCGATGGCGCCGCCGCGGCTCGCGCCCGCGGCGCCCGCACCGCCCGCGCGCGGCCGCGCGCGGCCGCTCGACCGCGGCCGGGAGGGACGAGGGCGGGGCGCCGCTTACGCGGGCCGCGCGGGCGCGGCTTCCCCGGTCCGACACGCGCCCTCCTTCCTTCCTCCCCTCCTCAGGACGGCGGCGTCGTCCAGTTCAAGACCAAGCGCACGACCCAGCTCAAGAAGCTGATGAAGGCGTACTGCGACCGGCAGGGCGGTGCGGATGAGAGGGGGGTGGAGGACGGCGGGCGCGCGGCGCGCGCGTTTCCTGCCTCGCCGCCCTCACGCCATCCTCCCTCCTCCCCCTCCAGTCGTGTACCAGAACGTGCGCTTCGTGTTTGACGGGCAGCGCATCCAGGAGACGACGACGCCGGACGACGTGCGAAGGGGGGGTTGGGGGTTGGGGAGGGTGGCGGAGCGAGCGTCGCCGCGCGCGCCGTCGCGCGCCCGCCCACCACCCTTCCCCCACTCCCCAGCTGGAGCTCGAGTCGGGCGACCAGATCGACGCCATGGTGGAGCAGCTGGGCGGGGCGGCGGCGGCGTGAGGGAGGGAGGAGGGGAGACGCGCGCGCGCTGTCCCGCCGCGGCGCGAGCCCTGCAACCAATTGCGCCGCCGCTTTCCAAGAGCCGTCAATGTGTCACAAGTGATTTAAAGCGCGCGGGCGCGGGCAGGCGGCACAGGCAAGGCGTCAGATAGAAAAATCCGCCGCGCTGAGCAGCGTCGCCTCCTCCAACGCCTCTGCGTGTTCATCCGTCAACGCCAGCATGGCCCGCAGCGGCGTCATGGCCCCGGGCGGAATGGGTAGGTCGGCCGTGCGCAGCGCGAGGCGGTAGAGCGAGTCGACGCGCGCGGGCGTCGCGCTCACCGGCACCGCGCCGCCCGCGGCCGCCGCGTCCGCGCCCAGGGCCCGGTGCCGGGACAAGGCCAGGTCGAGCTCGACGCCGGCCGACGTGGGGTCGCCAAAGGCGTCGGCCTGCAGGGCGCGCGCGAGCGCGACGGCGCGGCGGACGCGCGTGAGGGCGACGGGGAAGCTGGGCGCCGGCGGGGGGGCCGCCGGAGCCACCAAACCCTCCATTTCCCGCTTGCGCGCCGTGTAACGGCCGAGGGCGACGCCGACAGCGAGCGCGACGGCGAGAGCGGCGGCGACGGGGGCCGCGGGGCGCGCGGGCGGTGGCGTCGGCGGCGGCGCCACCAGGGGGATGGGTCCGGCTCGGCACTGGGTAGCTCTGCCGTGGCGGCCGGGGGCTGGCGGCGCGGGGGCGGCGACGATTGGGGGTCGCGCCGGCGCGGGCGCCCTCAGCAGGCACCGCGGCGCCAGCATGCAGCCGCACGCCCGATCCGCGACTACGAGCACCAGTCGCCGCCCGCGGGCGGGGGCAGAGCGCGAAGCCGAGGCCGCCGCGACCGCGCAGCGAGCGAGGACTGCCGCCGCTCCGCCGCCCCGCACGCACTCGCGCCCCGGCCGCCCCGCCTCGCGTGCTGGCGTCGCCCCCCCGCGTCCACCCCGGCCCCGCATTATGCGGTCCGGCCTCGCGCGCCCTCCGCGCGCGCGCGCCGCGCCGCCGCGCGCGCGCGTCCAGCCGCCCGCCCGCCGCATCGCGGGCGCTAGAGCGCCCCATGGTCTTCCCCGCCCCGCGCCGGCCGGCGCGCCCGGCGCGCCGGCGCCTGCCCGCCGCGCGCCGCCCCCCGCGCGCGTGTTTGGCGGCCTTGGCAAGCTCTTTGGCGGGGCCGACCTCGCGGAGAAGACGCGGGCCAAGTACCAGGTACGAGTGAGAGTGGTGGTGGTGGTGCGGGAGGCGCGAGAGCGGTCGGCGCCACGGCGTGCCCACGACGCCCAACCCCCTTTCTCCTCCTCTCTAGCCCATCGTCGACGCCACCAACGCCCTGGAACCGGCCATGGAGGCCCTGTCCGACGCCGAACTGGCCGCCCAAACGCCCGCGCTGCGCGCGCGGGTCGCCGCGGGCGAGTCGCTCGACGCGCTCCTGCCCGAGGCCTTTGCCGTCGCCCGCGAAGCCTCGCGCCGCGTGCTGGGCCTGCGCCCATTCGACGTCCAACTCATCGGGGGGGCGGTGTTGCACGATGGCCAGATTGCGGAGATGCGGACGGGGGAAGGGAAGACTCTTGTTGCCGTGCTCCCCGCCTACCTCAACGCCCTCGCCGGCCGCGGCGTGCACGTCGTCACGGTCAACGACTACCTCGCGCGCCGCGACTCTGAATGGGTGGGCCAAGTGCACCGCTTCCTCGGCGTCTCGGTCGGCCTCGTCCAGCAAGGCCTGTCGGAAGACGCGCGCCGCGCGGCGTACGCCGCCGACGTCACGTACGTCACCAACTCCGAGCTCGGCTTCGACTACCTGCGCGACAACCTGGCGTCGGCGGCGGGTGATTTGGTGCTGCGGCCGTTCAACTTTTGCGTGATCGACGAAGTCGACTCCATCTTGATCGACGAGGCGCGCACCCCGCTCATCATCTCCGGCCCCGCCGACCGCTCCTCCGACCGCTACTACAAAGCGGCCAAGCTGGCGGGCGCGCTGGCGCGCGAGACGCACTACACGGTGGACGAGAAACAGCGGTCCGTCCTCCTCACCGAGGACGGCTACGAAGCCGCGGAGGATGTGCTCGGCGTCGCCGACCTGTACGACCCGCGCGAGCAGTGGGCCAGTTATGTGGTGAACGCGCTGAAAGCAAAGGAATTACAGTTGAAGGATGTGCACTACATCGTGCGCGGCGACGACGTCGTGATCGTCGACGAGTTTACGGGCCGCACCATGGCCGGCCGCCGCTGGGGCGAAGGCCTGCACCAGGCAATCGAGGCCAAAGAAGGCCTCCCTGTGCAGGACGAGACGGTGACGCTGGCGTCGATCTCGTACCAAAACTTTTTCCGCGCGTTTCCCAAGCTTGCGGGCATGACCGGCACGGCGGCGACGGAGGCCGCCGAATTCAGCAACATCTACAATTTGGAGGTGGCGCTCGTGCCCACCAACCGCACGACCGCTCGGCAGGACAACCCGGACGTCGTCTTTCGGTCCGAGGCGGGGAAGTGGGGCGCGGTCGTGACCGAAGTCGAGCGCATGGTCGCCTCCGGCCGCCCCTGCCTCGTGGGCACGACGTCCGTCGAGCGGTCGGAAGCGCTGTCGGCCGCGCTGGGCGAGGCGGGCGTCACGCACCAACTGCTCAACGCCAAACCGGAAAACGTCGAGCGCGAGGCGGAGGTCGTCGCCCAGGCCGGGCGCGCGGGCGCGGTCACCATTTCCACCAACATGGCGGGGCGGGGCACGGACATTCTGCTTGGGGGCAACGCTGAATACATGGCGCGGCTGAAAGTGCGGGAAGCGTTGATGCCGGCGGTCGTGTCGCAGGTGGAAACCCTGGAAGGCTCCTCCAAGGCGAGCGGCGCCGCCCCGCGTCTCAAAACGTGGGCCGCGTCGCCCGACCTGTTTCCGGTGGCGTTGACCGACGGCACGCGCAAGCTGGTCGACACCGCGGTCGCGGCCGCCGTCGCGGCGTGGGGGTCGCGCACTCTTGACGAGCTCGACGCCGAGGAGCGCCTCGCGGTCGCGTGCGAACGCGCGCCGACGGCCGACGAGACGACGGCCGCGCTGCGGGCCGCGTTTCGTGCCGCGGAGGCCGAGTTTGAGGCCGTCACGTCGGTCGAAAAAGACCGCGTCCGCGCCCTGGGCGGCCTCCACGTCGTCGGCACCGAGCGCCACGAGTCGCGCCGCGTCGACAACCAGCTCCGCGGGCGCGCGGGGCGGCAAGGCGACCCCGGGTCGACTCGTTACTTCCTCTCCCTGGAAGACAACCTCTTTCGCGTCTTTGGCGGCGACCGCGTGCGCGGTCTTATGTCCGCCTTTCAGATCGAGGACCTGCCCATCGAGTCCAAGATGCTGTCCGACGCGCTCAACGAGGCGCAGCGCAAGGTCGAGGCCTACTTTTTCGACATCCGGCGCCAACTCTTTGAATACGACCAAGTGCTCAACACCCAGCGCGATCGCGTGTACGCGGAGCGGCGGCGGGCGTTGCTTGCTGATGATGCGGCGTTGCGCAGCGTCTACGAAGAGTATGCGGGGCGCACGGTCGACGACATTGTCGCCGCCAACGTCGACGCGACCGTTCCCTCAGACGAATGGGAGCTCGGCGCGCTGGCCGCCAAGATGGCGCAATACTGCTCGGCGATGGCCGACCTGACGGCGGAATCCTTGGCCGCGGCGGCCGGCGGCGACTATGAAAAGCTGCGCGCTTATTTGCGCGACCGCGGCGTGGCGGCGCTCCGCGAGAAAGCCGCGGCCGTCGACGCGGTGGAACCCGGCCTCATGGCGGAAGCCTGCCGCTTCTTCGTGCTCGTGCAGACGGACAATTTGTGGAAAGAACATTTGCAGGCCATGAAATTTCTGCAAACCGCGGTCGGCCTGCGCGGCTACGCCCAGCGCGACCCGCTGGCCGAGTACAAGCTCGAGGGGTACCAGCTGTTTGTCGAGTTGATGGCGCAGACAAGGAGGAACGCGATTTACAACGCGTACGTGTTTGAACCGCGGCGCGCGGGGCCGGGGTCGGGGGGTGGGGGGAGTGGGACTGCGGGCACGGCGCCGGCCGACGTCGCGGCGCGCGCGGGCGCGGCGTGAGAGGGGTGGGGTGTGTGAGAGACAGAGCGCGCGCGTTTCGAGAGCGCACGGCTGTGTTCCTCACAACTCGCTCGCGTCTGCTTCCTCCCCCGTCGATACCCATGGCGGCACCCTCGACGCCGCCGGCCGACGGCGCGCCCACCGCCCCCCCTCCCGCTCCGATGCCGCGCCGGCGCCGCCCCCCCCCCACGCTGCGCGACCTCGCCGCCCGCCTGCTCGCGCCCGAGCCCCACGAATGCATGCGCCTCGACACGCTGGCCGGCGCGGCGGTGGAAGGGCTTCAGGCCGCCGCCGTCGTCGTCGAGGCGGCGGCCGCGGGCATCCTTGTCGTGCTGCTGGCCAACGTGGTGTATGCAGGTAGGGGTGGGGCGCGGTGGAAACAGGGGGATTGGGGTGGCAGCGGCCGACGCCGCGCGGCCGACCGACCCCTCCCTCTCTCCTAGGCCGCCCCGTGGAGCTCGCCCACCCGCTGATACCGGGCTCGCCCCTGCGCCCGAGTGCGTCGCGTGCAGTGGCGGCGGCCATGCTGGTTGGCGGCGCCCTGCTCGTCTCCGCCGCGTCGACCGCGCGGTCTGCGCGCCGCGCCGCGGCCGCGTCCTCCGCCCGCGCCGCCCTCTCCCGCGCCTCGCTCGCGGAGTTCTACCCCAAGGCCGGGCCGCGAGCGCCGCCGCCGCCCGCGGGGCGCGGGGGGGGGGGGGTGGCCGACCTCGGGGCCCTGGTGGACGACCTCCGCGCCCAACTCCTGGACGGTGGAGGCATCGGGGACGACGCCGTCGATTTGGGGCGGTGAGGTGGGGGTGTGTGGGCGGTGCCGGCGGGTTGGCGCCGCGGCGGCGACCCCAACCCTGTCCCCCTCCCTTTCAGCGCGTGCGCCGCGGTCGGCGTCGAGTTCGACCCCGCGGTGGATGGCGCGACGCCGGCGCGCATGCTGGGCAAGGCGCTCGAGGCGCGGCGGGCGGCGGTCGGGTGAGGAGCGACGGGGGGGAGGCAGGAGCGTGGTCGCCGCCCACCGTGGCCGCCACCCTCTCCGGCACGCTCAATCTCTAATCGCGGCGGGCGCGCGGCTGCGACCGGCGCGGGCACTGTGTGACGGGCGCGTCTCGGGGTCGGCCGCGGTTCAGTGAGCGCGGCGCCTGCTGCGTTTCCACACCCCCACCAGGTGCGTTCCCCGGCCTGCCTCCCCCTTTGGTGTGCGGGTGTGCCGCGCCGCCCGCGCCCCCCCGCGCGGGCGCGCGGGGGCGGGAGCGGCCTGCCCCCGAATCGCTCACCGCGGCGCCGCCGCGGCGCCTGCGCCCCGGGCGGCCGCCCCACGCGGTTGCCTTGTATCCCAGTGGCCGCGCGGGAGGCGGCATTGGGTGCGCCGGCCGCGCCCGCGAGCGGGCCGACGAGCACTTACCCGATCGCCGGCCGCTGGCGGTTGGCGGCCGCCTCGGCCCCGGCGTCGCCATGCGGCGGCGCGCGCCTGACCAGGGCGCCCTCGCCCGGGCAAGCACGCGGCGCGGCGCGGCCGCGGGCGCCTGCGCGGGCGCGATTTGCTGCGCGCTGTTGACGCCGCCCGCCTCCCGCGCCCCGCCCGCCCGCCGCGCGCCCCGGGGCGCCGGGCGCGCCGGCCGCGACCGTGCGCGCGCGGTTGGCGGGTGTTGGGCCGAGACGCGGCGACACCGCGCGCGCGGCCGTCGCGTGCCCCACCCGACCCTCTCCACCCCTCCCACCCAGCCGCCTCCTCCCCCCACCACCCGCACCATGGCCTTCTCCGTCTCCGCCCGCGCGCGTCCGGCCCCCGTCGCCGCCAAGGCGTCGGCCAAGCCGACCCCGGCCGCCGCTGCCATCGACCGCCGCGCTGCCCTCGGCCTCGTTGCCGGCGCCGCCGCCCTCGCCGCCGCCCCCCCCGCCGCCAACGCGGCCTACGGCGACGCCGCCCGCGTCTTCGGCGGCAAGGCGACCAACACGACCGGCTTCGTCCCCTACTCTGGCGAAGGCTTTGCCCTGCTCCTCCCCTCCAAGTGGGGCCCCCGCCGCCAGGTCGTCGCGCCCGGCGTCGTCCTGTCCTACGAGGACAATGGCGACGCCGTCAACCACGTCGACGTCATCGCGCGCAAGGGCGACCTCGGGGGTTCCCCGGACAAGTTTCTGAACGACGTCGTGCGCCCGCTGCTTGGGGAGCAGGTGTTCACCGGCGAGACCCGGTCTGAGGGCGGCTTCCGGTGAGGGGGAGGAGGGAGGAGGCGAGGGGCTGTGATGGTGGTGGTGGGTCCGCGGTCGGGTTGCCGACCCCCCCCCCCCTTTCTCTCTATAGCTCCGGCTCCGTCTCCGCCGCCTCCCTGCTCAACGTCGAGGAGGCCAAGGACAAGTCCGGCAAGACGTACTACAAGTACGAGATCCTGACGCGCACCGCCGACGGCAACGAGGGCGGGCGGCACCACCTCATCGCGGCCGCCGCCGCCGCCAACGGCGTGCTCTACATCTGCCACACGACCATCGGGGACAAGCGCTGGTTCAAGGGGGAGGACAAGAGCGCGGTGAGACGGGGGGGAGGCGGGGGGTGGAGGGAGGCAAAACGGGTTTCGTGTGGGTCGTAGGCCGACCCCTTCCTTCCCTCCTCCTCTTTCTCTTCCACAGCAAGGCATCTTCAACTCGTTCTCGGTCGCGTAGGGCGAGTCGAAGGCCAAAGGGCGGGCGCCGAGGGCGCGCGCGCCAACCGGCGCGCGTGGAGCGGCGCGCCGCCGCAGGGGCGTGGGGGCAGACCGTGGGACGCCCGCGGCGCGGCCAGGTGGATGGGGCCCGGGCCGCGCGTGCAACGAGAGCGCGGGGGCGCCGCGGGAAAAGAGGGAACGAGGAGGCGCGCCACGCGGCCGCGCGTCTTAGCCCGCCCACTCCCGCCTCCCTCGGACCCCTGTCCCCAAGTCCAGAGCCTTTTGCGCCATGCACACGGCCACCGCGCGCCCGGCCGCGGCCGCCCCGGCCCACCTTGCCGCGCCGCGCGGCTCGGCGCGTGCCGTTCGTGCCCCGATCGACGCCCGCCGCGCCCCGGCGTCGCGCATTGCGGCCGCCCGGGTCGATTCCGTGGAGGCCGAGGCCGCGCCGGCGCCCGCCGCGCCCACGCGCCGCGCCGCGCTCGGGCTCTTGGCCTCGGCCGTGGCCACCGCCGCCGCCGCCGCCTCCCCTCCTCCTTCTGTCGCCGCCTACGGCGACGCGGCGCGCGTGTTTGGCGGCAAGGCGACCAACACGACGGGGTTCATCCCCTACACCGGGGACGGGTTCTCCATGCTCCTTCCCGCGCGCTGGGCGAATCCGAGCAAGGAGGTAGGTGGTGGTGTGGGGGTGGTGGGTGGGAGAGGCGGCCGAGGCGGTGGAGAGCGCGCGTGCGCGCGCCGCGCGCGTTGGGGGCTGCCCGCCGACGCCCTGCCCCATTTTTTTCCCTCTCTCTTTCTCACAGCGCGCCTTCCCGGGCACCGTCGTCACCTACCAAGACTTGGGCGACTTCACAAACCAGATCTCGGTCATCGCGGTCCCGACCCCCGCCGCGTCGGTCAAAGACCTGGGCACGCCCGAGCAAACGCTCGACGCCCTCAAATACGTGCTGGGCGATTCCACCGCGTTCACCGGGTCGACCAGGTCCGAGGGCGGGTTCCAGGCGGACAAAATCGCCAAGGCGTCGATCCTCGAGATCAAAGAATATGAAAAAGGCGGCAAGGCCTACCTCCAGTTTCACGTGCTGACGCGGACGGCCGACGGCGACGAAGGGGGGAGGCACAACCTCATTACGGTGGCCGTCTCCACCGCGGGCCTGCTCACGCTGCAGCATGTTGTCGTGGGCGACAAGAGGTGGTTCAAGGGGGCGTCCGTCGGCGCGCAGGGCAGCGCCGACTCGTTCACGGTCGTGTGAGATGAGGAGATAGAGAGAGAGAGGGGTGGTGGCGGTGGTGGTGGCCTTGCCCTCTCGCTCACCCTCTCGCGTTTCTCTCCTCCTGCGCCAGTGTGGTTGCACCCGGCCGCCCGCCAAAAACGAGCGGCCCCCGCCCCTCCTCCACTCTAGGCGCTCGCCGCCCCCTCTTTCGCAACGCAGCGCTCGCACGCCCACCCCGGCGGCAGATCTTCCGCCGCCCCCTCCTCGTTCATGCCCAAGCAGCCCGGGTGGAAGACGTCGCTGCAGGTGGCGCAGGTGACGTAGGGCAGGTCCGGGTTGAAGGGTGTGCCGCACACGCAGTGCACCGGCACGCGCTCCGGCTCGAGCCGCGTCCGCTCCGCCTTGACGCGCGCCGTGAACCGGGCGTAGTAGTCGTCGTCGGCGAGCGAGTCGCGGGCCCGGGCGGCGAGGTAGGAGGCGAGCGAGTGGACGGTGGCGCTGCCGATGACGGTCGCAAACGAGACGGCGTCGACGTGGTCCGAGTCGAGCACCTCGCGCGCGCCGTGGAACGCCAGGCGGCCGACCGACTCCACTCTGGGGGGTGGGGTGGGGCGGGGTGGGCGGGCGCGCGGCGCGTCGGCGCGCCCCCTCACCCCCACGCGCCACCCCGTTTCTCACTCCTCGGGCCGGTAGAACCAGGACACCTCCACCGTCGTGTTCTCGGGCGTCACTGTGTCCGGGTCGGCCGGCTGCCAAAAGCGCCGGATGCGCGCGACCTGGGAGACGCGGGCGGGGGGGGTGCCGCGCGTCGGCGGGGCCGTAGCGACGCTTTTTCTCTCTCCCGCGTCCCGCGTCCCGCCTCCCGCCTCCCGCTCCTCACGGACTCACGTAGGCCTCCTTGGATTCGCCCCTGATCGTGACGCAGTCGCCGACTGAGGGAGGAGGGATGGCGCGTCGGTGCCCGGCCGGGCGCCCACCCCACGCCCGCCCGCCCGCCCTCCTGCCGCATGCACCACCCTCCCTCTCCCGCGCCGCCGCACCGCGAAACGTCGAGCCGTTGAACGCCACAGCCTGCACCTCGGCCTCGCCCGCGCCGCGCCTGTGCGACATCGCCGCGGTGGGCCGCTAGGGAGCGGCGTGTGGAGGGCGAGGGCGGGCGGCGACTCCTGCTCCGGCGCGCGGCGGTGCGGGCACCCGCAGGGCGAGGTGTGATGGCGGCGACGGTCCCGCACCACTCACCGCGCCCGCCTCCGCCCCGCGACGGCCGGCGCGCCGACGCCGGGAGCCTCATCCCTTCCCTGCGGCGGCGCATGCGCGCCAACGCGGCCGGCGCCGCCCCGATGCGCCGTGCCGCGCGCCGCGCGGCGGGGCTCGCGGTCGGCCGGCGGTGCTGGGGGGTTGGAGGGGTGCGCATCGATATAGGCACGGCGGTCCGGGATCGGGAGGGGCCGGCAATGGGTCGCCAACCCTCTCTTCCCGCCCCGCAGCGCGCCCTTTCCTCCACCCCCACCCTTCTTCGCGCCACCTCCCCCGCCGCCCTGGACGAGTTCGACGCGGCCGCCCACCGCCTGCTGGCCGCGGTCGCGTTTGAGCGGGCGGCGGGGTGCGCCGACGCGGCGGTGCGCGGCGCGCCGTTTTCGCGCTACGTGGTGAGAGAGAGGGGGAGGGGTCGACTCCTTGTCCCCGGCCGCTGTTTGGGGTGATTAAGAGACGGAGCGGACATCGACCGTGGCCCGCACCCCCTCCTCTCTCTTCTTCAGACGGTCGCTGCGCCGCGCGTCGCCGCGCGCCTCGCGGCCGCCGCCCCCCCCGCCGCCGCGGCCGCAGTGCACCCCCTGCTGGAGCGGGCGGCGGGCGAGTACGCGCTGCTGGCGCCCGCGGAGCGGGATGCGCTGCTGGCGTCGGTCGGGGCGGGGCTGGAAGCGGCGCGTGCGGCGGCCGCCGCGGCCGCTGCCGCGGCCGCCGCCGCCGCCGCGTCCAGGTTCGCGCCCATCGTGTACGATGTGGAGACGACGGGCCTGTCCGCCATCACGGCGCGCATCGTGGAAGTGGCCGCGGTCGACGTGGCGACTGGGCGCTCTTTCTCCACCCTCGTCAACGTTTTCCCGGCCACCGTCCACCCCGACGCCGCCGCCGTAACCGGCATCACGACCGCCATGGTGCACGATCCGAGTTTGCCCACGTGGGCGGAAGCGGGCGCCGCGCTGCTGCGTTTCTGCGCCGATGCCGCGGGCGAGGAGCGCGTCCCTCTCCTCGTCGCCCACAACGGCGCCCGCTTCGACGACCGCCTCCTGGCGAATGAATGTGCGCGCGCGGGGCTTGCGGTCCCCTCGGATTGGGCGACGCTGGACACCTTGGCGCTCGCGCGGTCCGCCGTCCCGCCCCCCCCGGGCGGCCACAGCCTCGCCGCGCTCGCCGCGGCCCTTGGCGTCCCGCCCGCGGCCGACGCGCACCGCGCGCTGGCCGATGTCACCACGCTGGCCGCCGTGCTGGAGCGGTTGCTGGAGGCCGGGGGCCACCCGTGCGCGGGCGCGCTCGCGGCCGCGCGCGGGCCGGGCGTCGGGAGACTGCCGGCCCCCGACCCGGCTGCGGCCGCCCAGGCGTGGGCGCCGGTCGCCACGGCGCCCGTCGTGGCGTCCATGGCGCCGGCAGCGGTGGAGAAGCCGGCCGCCGCCGCCTCTGCAGGCGACCTCCCGCCCCTCCCGCCCGGCGTCCCCGCGTTTGCCCTCTCCGCCGACGCCGGCGCCGCCGCCGCCGCCAACGACGCGCTGCACGGCTTCATCGGGCCCGAGCCCGAGGGCGAGGCGGTGACGGCGGCGGCGGCGGCGGCCTTCGCCGACGCGCGCGCGGCCCCCCCCGCGCTCGCCGCCGGCCTAGCGCTCGACGCTGCGCCGGGCCTCCGCCCCAAGCTGCGCAAAGACCTGGCCGCCGCCGGGTTCGCCACCGCCGCCGACCTGCTCATGGCGCCCCCGCGCGCGTACGCCGAGGCGGCGCCGGTGCTGGAAGCGGGGGCGAGGGTGCGGGTCGCAGGCGTCGTCGCGGCCGCGCGCGCGCCGGCGCGCGGCAGCCGGGCGGCCGCGCTGCCGGTCAAACTGGAGCTCCATGTCGATCCCGTGCATGTACCGGACACCTCCCCCGGCGGCCCCAACGCCGCGCGCGTGTGCGTGACCAAATTCTTCGCCGGCCGCGCGCGCACCTTTCTCGCCGACCGCGCCGTCGCTGCCGCCCCCGTGGGCGCGCCCGTGGTCGCCATTGGGGTCGTGAAAGAGGGTGCGCCCACCCCGGCGGGTGTGTGGGAGTTGGATGGAGGCGCGGAGGTGCTCCCGGCCGACGACCCGAAAGCCGCGCGCTCGGTCGCCCCGGTATACGCCGCGCGCGCCCCGCTCAAGCCGGACAAGATCGACGACGCGGTGAGGATTGTGCTTGAGGCGCTGCCGCCGGGCGCGGGCGGCGCGCTGCCCGCGCGCGCGGCCGCGGCGGCCGGCCTCGGCCCGTGGCGCCCCGCGGTCGCCGCGCTCCACGACCCCGCCACCCCCGCCGCCGCCGCCGCTGCCCGGCGCCGCGTCGCTCTGGAGGAACTGATCGTCATGGAGCTCGCCCTGGCGCGCGCCCGGTCGGCGGGCGCGCCCGCCGACGGCCCCGCGGTCGAGTGGGGCGCGTGCCGGGTCGCGGCCGCCGCGGCGACCGCCGCCCTCCCGTTCACCCTGACCCCCGGCCAGGCCGCCGCCTTGGACGACGTGCTGGCCGACATGGCCCCGGGGGCGCGGCCCATGGCAAGGCTGCTGCAGGGCGACGTGGGGAGCGGCAAGACCGCCGTCGCGCTCGCCGCGCTCGCGGCCGCCGTCGGCGGCGGCGCACAGGCCGCGCTCATGGCGCCGACGGAAGTATTGGCCGCCCAGCTGCACGCCAATGTGCTCGCGTTGAATGAAGCCCTGCCGGAAGGCTCCCGGATGCGGGTCGCGCTCCTCACCGGGTCGACCCCCCGCTCCGAGCGCGTCCCCGCCCTCACCGCCCTCGCCACTGGCGCCCTCGACGTCGCGGTCGGCACGCACGCGCTGGCAGGGGACAGCGTGGCATTTAAGATGCTGGGCTTGGCCGTGGTGGATGAGCAGCACCGGTTCGGCGTCGCGCAGCGCGCCGCCCTGGCCTCCAAAGCTCCCCCCGGCCGCCCGCCGCCGCATGTGCTGTCCATGTCGGCAACCCCGATTCCGAGGACGCTGGCCCTGGTCGCGTCGGGCGAGGCCGCGGTGTCGGTGGTGGAAGGGCGGCCGCCGGGGCGCGGGGTGGTCCGCACCGCGGTCGTCCTCGACGACGATTCCGGCCGCGCCGCCGTCGCGGCCGCCGTGAAAGCCGCCGTCGCGGCCGGCGGGCGCGCGTTCGTAGTGTGCCCGCGCGTCGAGGCCGACGCGGTCGGCGGCCTGCGTGCGGCGGAGGAGGAGGCGGCCACCCTGCGCGCGTCGGGCGCGCTCGGCGACGGCGTGGAAATTGGGCTGCTGCACGGGAGACTGCCGCCGGCCGACAAAGCGGCGGCGCTGGCCGCGTTTCGGGAGGGGGCGGTTCAAGTCCTCATCTCGACCACCGTCGTGGAAGTCGGCGTCGACGTGCCCGAAGCGACCGTCATGGTCGTTGAAGGCGCCGACCGCTTCGGCCTGGCCCAGCTGCACCAGCTCCGCGGGCGCGTCGGGCGCGGCGGCGCGGATGGCTCCTGCTTCCTGATGGCCCGCGACGCCGCCTCGGCCGCCCGCCTCGCCGTCCTCGCCGCCTCCGACGACGGATTTGTCATCGCGGAAGCCGACCTGGCCGACCGCGGGCCGGGCGAGTTTTTGGGCACGCGCCAGTCGGGCCGCGCGTCCCTGGGCGGCCTGCGCGCCGCCCGGCTGCCGGACGACCTGGACCTGCTGCCACGCGCGCGGCGGATGGCGGCCGCGCTGAGGGCCGCGCTGCCGGACGATGCGGGGGCGTGGCCGCCGGGGCTCGCGGCCGCGGTCGCCGCGTTTGCCACGGGCGAGGCCGCCGCCGCCGCCACCGACGCCGCGCTCGGCAGCGCCGACGCCGACGGCCTGGCGGCCGCGGTCGAGCCGCGGGCCGCGGCGCCGCCCAAGCGGCGCGGGAGGCCGCCCAAACAAAAGGCGGCGGCCGCCGCGGCGTGAGAGACCCCTCCTACCTTGTCCCTGCCCTCCGAATGTAGTTTCTTGATGCCAATCGCGTTGCAATGCGCTCCACGCGGATCATGGGTCGGGCGGGGTTGGGAAGGCAGTCGCGTGCGGCCGCGCCGGGGGTGCGCGCGCGAGGGCGCGCACGCCTCGGGCGCCAGCATCGCTCGAGGGGAATGAATGAAATGAATGGGGGGGTAGTCAAATACGCAGACTAGCCTAGAAGCCGCGTCTCACTCTCTCTCTCTCACGCGGCGAGCAGGCGGCGCCCGCCGAGCGCGCCGAGAAACGGCGCGAGCGCGGCGACGCCGCCGCCGCCCGCGTCCGCGCCCGGCGCGCCCGCGAGCGCGGTCGAGCCCAGGGCTCTGGGGATGGCGTCCGCGCCGGCGCCGGGGGACACGAGGCCGGCGGTGACGCCGGCGAGCGACGACTTGAGCGTGTCGACCGAGCCGACGCCGGGCAGGCCGCCGGCGCCGCCGCCGGCGCCGCCGGTGACCGCGCTGAGCACATCACCGGCTCCGCCGCCGGACGAGCCCGCGTTGGAGGCCAGCGGCACCGCGGAGCCGATCGCTCCGAGCAGCGCGCCAATGATGGCGCCGCCATCCGGCGCCTGGGCGGACGCGCCGCCGGCTAGCATGGCCAGGATGAGGAGGGCGGGCGTGGAGCGATGCATCGGGGCTGCGGATGGGGGGCCGGCGTCGGAAAGGCGCCGGCGCGCCGCCGCGCGCCCGCGCGGCCGCGCAAGACCCTCGCGCGCGCCCCAGCGCGGCGGGCGTGATCGTCACGCACCGTGGTGTGGGAGTGGGGGGTGAAAGGGGCGGCCAAAAAGGCAGACGGCGGGGCGGAGTGGAGGCGGCGGCGACGCAAGCGGGCCCTGACGTTCCCTCCGAGCCCGACTCCCTGGCGCGGCCAGCTTCGCCACGGGTCGCCTCGGGCGCTTTTGGCCTTTGCAGGCCCGCCCCCGCCCCCCCCCCCCCCGCCGCCCGCTCGCTCGGGCCGAGCGCCGGCGCCGCGGCCCGCCCCCCTCGCGCCCCCTCTCCTCCCGTCTCCTCTGTCACCCCCGTCAGTCGACCACGACAAAGCCGCCGCCCCCGCGCGCCCCCCCCGCGGGCGAGGCCGGCGCCGGCGGCGCCGCCGCGCCCCCGCCGCCGCCGCCGCCCTCGGCGAGCCACGGGTGCCCCAACGCTTCCTCCGCCGTCGGCCGCAGCGCGGCGTCCACGACGAGCACGCCCGCCAAGAACGCGAGCGCGCCCGCGTCCGCCCCCGGCACGCGCGCGGCCAGCGTGGTGCGCTTGGGGCGCAGGAGCGCGGCGCGCCCCGACCGCGGCGACCGCTCGTACAGGGCGCCAGAGGGCGTGTAGAAGCGCGGGGCGGCCCGGCCGCGGGCGCGCATCCAGGGGGGTGGGGGGCCCAGGATGCCCGCCACGCGGGCGAGGAGGCCCGCGGCCGAGTCTGCGTGGAACAGGACGCGCCCGCTCACCAGCTCCGCCACGACGCACCCCACCGACCACACGTCGATGCGCCCGTCGTACGGCAGGCCGAGCACGACCTCCGGGGCGCGGTAGGCGCGGGACTGGATGTAGGCAGAGGGGGGGTCGCCGGCGTACGTGACCGACCCTAGGTCGATGAGCGCCACCTCGCACGCCGCGTGACTTTTGAGGAGGACGTTCTCGGGTTTGACGTCGCCGTGGATCATGCGCAGCGAGTGCATGAAGGACAGCGAGCGCAGGAGCTGGCGCGCGACCGACCGCGCGCGGTCTGGGGTGAAGTAGGGCGACCCCCGCGCGCGCGCCGCCGCCCCCACCTGGTGCAGGTTGGCGCGCAGGAGCTCGGTGACGAGGAAGAAATGCTCGCGGTAGTAGAAAAAGTCGAGCAGGCGCACGACGCCGGAGGTGGAGGACGGGTCGGCGGCCGCGACGGCGCGGAGCGCGCGCGCTTCATCGAGGCCGGCGTCGAGACCCCCGCCGCCACCCTTGACCGATTTTAAACAGACCAAGGACCCCGTTTTTGTGTCGAGCGCTTGCAGGGCGGTGGACGACGCGGACGGCGCGAGGCGGGCGAGGATCACGTAGCGCCCCGCGACGAGCTCGTTGGGCGCCAAGGCAAGGCCCCTTCCCCGTTCAGGGCCTGCGGATTGTTTCAGCGCAACCACGCGGAGCGCCATCTCGTCGTACCGGTCGGCAAAGGCCGCGGCGTCGAAGCGGGAGGGCGGCGGCGGCGGCGGCGACGCGCGGCACAGCGCGGGCGGCGGGGCGGGGGAGCGAAACGCGCCGCAGGCCGACCCGGGGCCTCCTTCGCCGTCGGTGGCAGATCTGGGCGACCGCGGCGCGGGCGCCCACCGCGCCGACCCGACCGCAAACCTGCGCCCCGCGCGCGCGGGCCCGCCGCGCGCCCCACCGCGCTCGCCGCCCGACTCGCCGTCCGAGTCGCCCGCGCTGGGCGCGTCCAGGGACCAGGCAGAGGATGCTACGGACTTGTTGCGGCGCAGGGAGGTCCAGGAGCCAAAGACGGCGGCGGGGGCGGGGCCGGCGCCGGGCGGGGGGGTGACCGGGAACGAGAATCCCGGCGCCCGGGCGGCGCCCGCCGGCGGCACGTCGGTGACCAACTGCGCCAGCGTCGGGCTGGCCGGGTCGGCCGCCGCTGGCGGCGGCGGCGACCGCGGCGGCGGCGGCCGCGGCACCGCGGGCGGGCTCGCGCCGCGCGGCGGCGGCGACGCCCGGTCCAACGACGCCGGCCACAGCCCCAGCGTGGGCGCCAGCGCGGCGTCCATCGAGCGCCGGCGCAGGGCGGCGTCGGCGGCCGCCGCGGCGGGCCTCGGCGCGAGCGCGCCGCTACTTGGCGGACGGGGCAACCCCGACAGCCGCCCCGGCGACCCCGCCAGCGCGGACAGCGACGACGACGACAGCACTGGCGCCGCCAGCCGCACCTCGCCCCTCCGCACCGGCGTCGCCGCGCCCGACCCGCCGCCGTCGCCACGCCAGCGCCCGGACTCGCGCGACGGGGGGGAGCTCGCGCCGCCGTCGCTGAACACGCTACCCGCGATATGGCCAGCGGATGCAGCTGCTTGGGCGGCGCGATAGAGCTCGTGCGCGACCGCGCCCTCGTCGCGCGGCGCCGACCCCGCACGCGCGAGCTCCGCCGCCAGCGCCGGCTCCTGGTCCTCCGCCGGCTCCCGCACGTAGCCAGGGTCGTCATCGTTTTCGTATTCGTCGTCGGCGGCGGGGAGGAGGGGCGGGGCGGCGTTGTGTGCCACCCCCGGCGGCGGCGACGGCGACAGCGAGGGCGAGGGCGAGGACGACCCCGCCATGCCGGGCGGGCCGTCCAGGGAGCGGCGGCGGGGGTGGCTGAAGCCGGGCGCGTCGGTCGATCTGTGGTGTGCAGGGTGGTGGTGGGGGAAGGTGGGGAAAGGCGCGCCCACCTCGGGTCGGGTCGGGCCGTCGCCGAGCGACCACCCGCCCTCCTCCCACCCCTCCCTCTCCCGGCACCTGCGCGGGGGCGGCACCGCCCCCCCCACGTCCCCCGCCCACGCGCCGGGCGGCGGCGTGGCCGGCCCATCGCGGCGCGCCTCGCCGCCCGCGGGCGGCGAGTCGTCGCCCGCCAGCAGGCCGCGTTCGCCCGCCTCGCGCGCCAGCGACGCGGCCGACTCTTGCAGGCCGGCCGCCCGCAGCGCGCGCAGCAGGGCGGGGACGTCCGGAGGGGACGCCATCGATAGCTGGAGGGCCCCGGCGCGCGGTCACGCGGCGCGGGAGGGGCGCATTGGGGACGCGCGGCGGCGGTTGGGGCAGCCGCGGGCCGGGGAGTGGAGGCACAGTCCCCCGACCGCCTCACACCCCGCCGCCGCCGGTCTCCTCCTCTCCCCAATGGCCTGGGGCGCCGCGCGCGGCAGCCAGCCGATCGACGACCTCGTCGCCCGCCTCGCGGCGGACGACCCCAGCCTCACCGCGCTCGCGTTGCTCCCCGCGCGGCGGTTTGCGTCGGCCGACGCGGCCTCCCTAGCCACCGCCCTCGCCCGCAACGCGGCTCTGCGCGAGCTTCACCTGGGCGGGCGCCCGCTGCCGGCCGGCGGCGGCACCGCGCTGGCGGCCGCGCTGGTTGAGCGTGGCACGCCGCTCGCGTTGCTCTCCGTCGGCGACGCCAGCCTCGCGTGCGCCGGCGTCGCCGCCCTGGCGGCCGGCCTGGCGGCGGGCGTCATCGAGGCCGACCTGGAGCTGCGCGGCGTGGGCGCGGCGGGGGTGGCGGCGCTCGCGGCAGCGCTTGCGGACGCGGTCGCCCCCTCGCTGCGCACCCTGCGCCTCGCCCGGAACCCGCTCGGCTGCGCGGGTGCGACCGCATTGGTGCCTGGGATGCGGTGGCTGGCAGCGGTCGACGTGTCGGGGTGCGGCGTGGGCGACGCGGGGGTGTCGGCGCTCGCGGCCGCGCTCGCGGGGGCGCCCTCGCTCGCCCGGCTCGTTCTGGGCGCGAATCCGGACGTGACGCCGGCCGGTGTCGCGGCTCTGGCGGACGCGCTGTCCGCCGCCCCCGCGCTCGCCTCGCTCTCGCTTGCGGGCTGCGCGCGCGTCGCCGACGCGGGCGCGGCCTCCCTCGCCGCCGCCCTCCCTCTCTGCTCCTTGCTCGACCTGGACCTCTGCGGGTGCGGCATCGGCGCCGCCGGCGCGGCGTCGCTCGCGGGCGCGCTGGCGCAGGAGGGGTGCGCGCTCGAGTCTCTTTTCCTGCGCGGCTCGACCGACGCAGACGCCGACGCGCGTGGCGAGACAGACAGCCCGCCGCTGGCCGTTGTGGGCGACGAAGGCGCTCTCGCTCTAGCTGCCGCGCTGGCGGGCGGATCGAGCCTGCGCTCTCTCGATGTGGGCGCCGCGCGCATGCGCGCCGCCGGCGCGGCTGCGCTCGCGGCCGCGCCCGGCCTCACGGCGCTCACCCTGTCCGGCAACCCGCTCAACGACGATGGTGGTGTTGCGATCGCGGTGGCGCTGTCATCGGCGGCGGAGCTGCGCTCCCTCGACCTGGCCGCGTGCGCTCTCTGCGCCGACGGCGCCGCCGCGCTCGCCGCCGCCATCACAGCCGGCGCCGCCCCGTCCCTCCACACCCTCGTCCTGGGCGGTAACCCGGCGACGGAAGACGACGGCATGGAGGGGCTGGTGGCGGGCTTGCGGGCGGCGCGGCCGGGGCTCGACGTCGCGTGGCGCGTCGCCGACTCCGGGGGGCAAGACGGGCCGCCGCCGCCGGTCGCGTGAGTCAAGAGAGGTAAAGGAGGAAGTGCTTAAACAGGGACGCAGACACACAGAGCATTGCAACGCGGCACGGGTAACTCAAGCACAACTAAAAGCGGCGCCAGAATCAGAGGTCGGGGAAAACAGACACGAAAAACACGACCCTCACCTCACCACCCCACGTGCTCCCCCGGCACGGGCTCGAACTCCTCCACCGCCTCCGGCGCGCCCTCCGCCCCCGCGCTGGCTGGCAGGGTGACGAATGCGAGGCCGCCGTCGGCGTAGCGCCAGAGGCGCGCGTCGGCGCGAGCGCCGCCCGCGGCGGGCGCGGAGCGCGCGCGGTGGATGGCGACGACCTCCCGCGCAGGGGCCGGAGGGGCTCCCCCTCCACCCCTTTGGTGGTCGTCGCCGCCGCCGGCGAGCAGCCAGCGCAGGCCGACGAGGGCAGCGTCTTCGACCGGCCACGGCTCCACCAACGGCGCTGCGGCCGCCGTCCACGCCGCGCCGCCCGCGGGACTGGCGCCACCCGCGACCCGGGTTGCGGTCACCCGTGCGGCGGGGCCGGCGGTGTCGTACGAGAGGAGGAGGATGGGCGGCTCGCCGCCGTCGGAGGGGGGGGCGCCGCGCCACAGGCCCGCGAGGCGCCGGGCGCGGGGCGCGTCCGCGGCCAGTGGGGACGGCGGCCGACCACTGATGGCCGGCGTGGGGATGCGGGTCAGGTGCGTCACCGGCACGGCCGAGCGCGCGCGCGCGCGGCGGCGCGCGCGCGGGTCGCCGCCGACTCTCCCCCGGAAGAAGCGCAGCATCTCCGACTCGAAAGACCCTGAAGGACTGGAGCCCAGTTCGGCATCGAAGGACCCCACCGCGACGGCAGCAGCGGCCTCGGCGGCAGGAGACGATCCGGGCAGAGGGTGGCGCCGCGCGGGGCGGCGTTGCGAGAGCACGCAGCGGGACGCGTCGATGACGTCGGCCACGGACGAACCTACTTCCCAAGAGCCGAGATTCGTCAGCGGCGTCGCGTCGGGCGGCGCGCCGGGCGGCACGGATGCGAACGACAGGCGCTCGACCAAGACCAAGGTCGGCCGCCACGAGAACCGGACCAAGGACTGCGGGTCGCCGTCATCGTGCCACAGGCCGACGACGCGGGCGAGGCGGCTCAGCAGGCGGTAGACAGACCTAGAGAGGAAAAGAGGGGGAAGGGTGAGGGGCCGACTTGAGAACGGAAAAACTGGCTCCCCCGCCCATTCCCTCAGGAGGAGGCGGCGAGGCCATCTCCTCCCTCCCACCTGTAGTCGCGACACCGGTCGCCGTCATCGTCGTCCTCGACCGCGGCCGGCGAGCGCGGGGGGCGCGCCACGGGCACGTAGCGCGCAGCCGGCACGCTGCCGCGAGCCCCCGGCGACGCGTCCGCCCCGCCCCCGCGCCGCCGCCACGCGTCAGGATTCGTCACGCCACCGAAAACAGCGATCGACTTGAGCCGCCACACGGCCGCGTCGGCGCCGGCGACTGACGCGAGACGCCCGCACGCGCGCGCTGCCGACGCCACGTCGGCCGCGGGAAGCGAGGCCAGGATGAGGGACAGGCAGTCGTCGGGCAGCTGCGTGACGCACGGGCACGCGCCGGCGCCCGCCATCGGGGGCGCTGTGCACCGGCGAGCCGGCCGACGCCGGGCGCCGGCCGCCGCGGCCGCCACTGTTCCGCATTGCGCGACGCGGCCCCCCCTGGACCGCGCGCCGCTTTCGCGCGCCATGCAGGTCGCAGCCGCCCGCCTGAGGCCGTCGCACCCGCGCGCCGTTGCGGCGCGGCGACCGCCGCTGGCGCTGCGAGGGGCGGCCGCTGGTCGCGTGCCGCCGCTGTTGCTCATCAGGCGTGCGACTCTTCCCTCTTTCGTCGTGCGCGCTTCGGCGGGCGACGCGGATGCCTCGCCGCCGTCCGCGCCACCGCGCCGCCGCCCCTTCGCCCGCGCATTGGGCGCCTCCCTGCTCCTCCTCGGCTCCCTCGCCGTCAGCCTGGCCGCACCCAAAGCGGCGGCCGCCGCGCCGCCGACAGCGGCGCCCAGGTGAGAGAAAGGGAGGAGGGGTGGGCGACGCGGCAGCCGTCGGACCTCGCCCGACCCCGTTCCGCCCTCTTTTCAGCCCTGCCGAGCCCACCACGCAAACCGACACACTGTCCGGCCCCCGCCTGGTGCGCGGCGTGGCCGACGGCGAAGCCGGGTCGCGGCGCCAGGACAAGCGCGCGGCGCGCGAGGGCGTGGAGCGCGCCCTGGACCGCAAGATCAACAAGCGGCGGCTTGGGGCGCAGCGTGCGTGGTGGAGGGGTGGTTGGTAGGGGTTTTGGGGGTGGTGTGGCGAGTGCGGGCGACCCGCCGCCGACCCTTCCCCCTTTCCCCTGCTTTCCTCCTAGCCTGGCAGATGCGCCCGCCCAAGCGCACCGGCTCGATCGTGCCCGACCCCGCCGACTGGCCCCAAGCCGACGCCGGCGAGCGCGAGGCCGGTTTCGGCGTGCCCGGCCCGGGCGACGCGGGCGTGCGCCGCCGCGCGCCCGCGACCGCGGGCCCGCACGACATGGCGCGCCGCCTCTCCTACACCCAGCTCTGGAACCTGGTGCGGGAGAAGCACGTGGACACGGTGTCGTTTGCGCCGGGCGGGGCGACGGTGGATGTCCTGACCAAGGCGTCGGCCCCCGGCGGCGTGCGCACCGAAACCGTCGGCCTCCCCTACGACCCCCCCTTCCTCGACCACCTGCTCGCCCACGGCGTGCGCGTGACCGCCGTGCGCGGCGGGTGGGCGAGCCACGCGGCCTGGATCCTGCTGCGCGGCGTCGCGCCGTTTGCCTTCCTCGGCGTCGCGGTCCGCGCGGCCTACCGCCTCGGCGCCGGCCGCACCCGCAAGGCGACGTCGACGGCCAGGCTCAACCGGCTCGATGGCGCGGCCGTCGGCGTCGATTTCAGGGACGTGGCGGGCGTGGATGCGGTCAAGGATGAGATTATGGAGATCGTCGCGTTTCTCAAAAACCCGACCCGCTTCCTGTCCCTCGGCGCCCGCTCCCCCGCCGGCGTCCTCCTGGTGGGAGCGCCCGGCACCGGCAAGACGCTGCTTGCGCGCGCGGTGGCGGGCGAGGCGGGGGTGCCCTTCTTCTCGACCTCTGGCTCCGACTTTCTCGAGTCGCTCGTCGGCATCGGCGCGTCCCGCGTGCGCGCCGCGTTCGAGACCGCGCGCGCGGCCGCGCCCTGCATCCTGTTCATCGACGAATTCGACGGCGTGGGGCAGGCGCGGTCGGGCGCGACAGGCGGCAACGAAGGTGCGAGGGGGGAGGAGAAGAGGGGGGTGGCCCCCCGAACCCCCCCTTTTCTTGATTGGCGATGACGACCGCACTATCCGCGCTTCCGACCCGGCTTTGACACCGGGGGTGGGGACAGCGATAGAATGAATGGTTGAATTTCTTGAACCGAGCCTTTTTTCTTTTCTTTTCGCCTTCCTGGGTCGTTTTCCGCTCTGTCCGACCCCCCCCTCCCCCTCCCCACAGATTCCGTTCAAACCATCAACCAGCTGCTCACCGAGATGGACGGCTTTGACGACAACACGGGCGTCGTCGTGATGGCCGCGACCAACCGCCCCGCGTCCCTGGACGCCGCCCTCACCCGCCCCGGCCGGTTCGACCGCATGGTCGTCCTCCCCCTGCCCGACGCCGTGGGGCGGGCCGCCATTCTGCGCGTGCACGCGCGCGGCAAACGCGTCGAGCGCGCGGTCGATTTCGACCGCGTCGCGCGCGCCGCCGCCGGCTTCACGGGCGCCATGCTCATGAACCTCATGAACTCGGCCGCCATCGTCGCCGTGCGCCGGGGCGGGACGGCGGTCGCGGAGGCCGACATCTTTCAAGCGATGGAGGACGGCTTTTACAACAAGGGCGGCGCCGACGGGCGCGCCCTGGACACGGACGATGCGCTCGCGCCCCGCACCAAGAAGGCGGTGGCCCTGTACGAGGCGGGGCGGGCGCTCGTGGGGTGCCTGCTGCCGCGCTACGAAGAACTCGCCAAGGTCGTCTGCTGCCCCGGGGGCGCCCCCACCGGGTTTGCCCACTTCGTCCCCCTCGAAGAACACCTGGAGACGGGCGTCATGACGCGCGGCTACCTGGAGTCGCTGATTGTCGCGCGGATGGCGGGGCGCGCGGCCGAGAAACTGACGCTCGGCGACGGCGGCCTCTCCACCGCGTCCGCGGGCGACGTCATGGCCGCCACCTCGGTCGCGCGCGACCTGGTCACCCGGGCGGGGCTGGGCCGGTCCCTCGGCCCGCTCTCCCTGATGGACACGGACGCGGTCTTTGGCCGCGCCGACACCGAGCCCTCGATCGCGGGCCTCGGCACCGCGACCGCCGCGGCAGCGGTGGCCGAAGTCGAAGCCTTGCTCGAGGCCGGCGAGGCCAAGGCGACGGCGGGCATCGTGGCCAACTGGGGCGCGTTCCACGCGCTGGCCGCCGCGCTCTTGGAGCGCGAAGAGATGTCGGGCGCCGACGTGCGCGCGTTGCTCGCCGCCGAGGGCGCGACGCCGTACGCGGATCCGTTCATCGCGGGCTTTGGGTGGGACGCGAAGGGGGTGCTGGCGGGGGGCGACGAGGCGACGGTCGCCGCGCGGACGGCCGCGTTTGCCGGCGGCGCCCCCGCCCCGCCCGGCTCGGCCAACCCCTGGTTTGACGGCGGCGTCGGCCGCCTGCCGGACCTGGGGACGCCCCTGTCGGGGCCCTCGTTTGGCGCGGTGCCGGGCGTCGAGTGAGGCGGGGAGGAGAGACGGGGGCGGCGTGTTGAGAACGGGTTCACTGCCACTCCCCGCGCCCGCCTCCCGCCGCCAGGTGCGCCGCCCGCGCACGGCCGCCGCGTGCGTCGCCCCCGCCCGCGGGCTGGAAGGGGCGGCGGCCGCCTCGCGGCAGCGATGCGCGCGCGGCGCGCCGCGGCGCGCCCTCACCCTCTCCACCTCCCTTCTCCCCCAGCATGGAGGCCACCGTTGTCGTCGTGGACAACAGCGAGTGGACGCGCAACGGCGACTTTCCGCCGACGCGGTGGCAGGTGAGGAAGGGATGGGCGCGCGCGGTCGGCGCGGCGCGTGCCTGCTGCGGCGCCTCGCCCGGCCCGCCCAGCGCGGTATCGAGGGTCGTGGCACCGGCGCCGGCATTGGCGCGGGGCGCGCGAGCGCGCCCCGGCGCGCCGTGCGATCGCGCGCGCCGCGCCGCGACCGGCCGCCCACCCCCTCCCCCCCTCCTCCCCAGGCCCAGGCCGACGCCGTCAACCTGCTCGCCGGCGCCAAGACGCAGGCCCACCCCGAGAACGCGGTGGGCGTCCTCACGTCCGCCGGCGTCGCGCCGCGCGTGCTGGTCACGCCGACGCCCGACCTCGGCAAAGTGCTCAACGCCATGCAGGGCGTCCCGGTCGAGGGCGCGGCCAACCTGGCGGCCTCGGTGCAGGTGGCGCAACTGGCGTTGAAGCACCGCGCCAACAAGCACCAGCGGCAGCGCATCGTCGTGTTTTGCGGGTCGCCCGTCTCGGAAGACGAAGCCGCCCTCGTGCGCATCGCCAAGAAGCTGAAGAAGAACAACGTGGCGGTGGACGTCGTCCTGTTTGGGGGGGAGGGGGGGGCGGACGCCGAGGCCAAGATGGAGGCGTTTCGCGCGGCGGCCGACTCGGGCGGCAACTCGCACCTCGTCGCCGTCCCCGCGGGCGCCATCCTGGCCGACTGCCTGTTTGGCACGCCCATCTTCGCGGGCGTCGACGACGACGGGTTTGGCGGCGGCGGGGGCGGTGGGGGCGGCGGCGCCGCGGCGGGCGGCGGCGGCGGCGGCGGCTTCGAGTTTGGCGTCGACCCCTCGCTCGATCCCGAGCTCGCCATGGCGCTGCGGGTGTCCATGGAGGAGGAGCGCGCGCGCCAGGCCGCGGCCGACGCCGCGGCCGGGGGTGGCGGCGGGAGCGGCGACGCGGCGGCGGCCGCGCCCGCGCCCGCAGCCGCCGCCGACGCGGGCGGCGCGGCGCCCATGGACGAGGACGCCCTGCTCCAGCAGGCGCTCGCCATGTCCATGGCGGGGCGGCACGGCGGGGGCGGGGGCGGCGGTGAGGCGATGGACGAGGGCGCGGAGGCGGACGAGGACGCGGAGCTCGCGCGCGCGCTCGCGCTCTCGGTCGCCGACGCCGGCGGCTCCTCCGCCCCCGCCGCGCCGTCCGCCCCTGGCGACGAGGCCTACGTGTCCTCCGTCGTCGCGTCGCTGCCGGGCGTGGACGCGGACGACCCCGCGGTGCGCGACGCGGTGCGCAAAGCGGCGGCCAAAAAAGGGGGGGGGGGCGAGGGTAAGTGAGTGAGTGAGGCTCGGCCCGGCGTGCAAGGCGGGCACTGCTCTCTCAGGAGTGTTTGCATCGCGGCGGCGGGGCGAGGGGGAGCGCGGGCCTCAATCGCGCCCCGTCTCCTCCCTATCCTCCCTCGCCCCCCCCCCCCCACCCGTCCAAATCTTCGGCCAACAGCTCCAGCACGCCCCCGGGCGCCCGTGCGCCGTCCAGTGGGGCGACGGCGCGCGCGCGAAACGCTTCGGGGGACGCCAGGAAGTCGTCGACCGCGCCCGGCGCGCCAAACCAGCCGAGGCGGTCGGCGAGCAGGTGGCGGGCCTCGCACCCGTCGCACGTCACGATGACGACGCCGCGCGTGTAGGCGGCCCGGGAGAACCCTTTGGCGCCGCGGTGGTCTGGAGGGAGAGAGGGGCGGCGCGTCTGCTCGGGCGACGACCGCCGCCCCGCCGGTTCCCCTCTCCAATCTCTCCTCAATCTCACCGCACACGTTGCAAGTGAAGACGGCGGCCAGCTCGGCGGGGCGCGCGCGCGGCGGGAGGCCGGCGTCGCCGGCGCCGCTCTCCCCGCCGGCCGACGTCGATACCTCGCCCCCACGGGTTTTAGATTGAGCGTCTCCATCGACGGCTACAGTCGCCGACGAGGGGCGCGCCCACGGCGCGCAGCGCGTTCGTGGCCAGCGCGGCGGCGCGCGCCATGCGGCGGCGTCGGCGCCCGAGCGGACGAAGCCGGGATGAAACAGCAGGCGTGCCGCGCGGCGCAGCATGCTGGGCGCGCTGGAGGCGCCCAGCGAGTCTGCTGTAAGCGACGCGCGCGCCGCGCCACTCCGCGTCAGTTTCCGCCCGCCGACCCGCCGCGCCCGCCCCGCGCACATACTCCTCATTCCTCCATCCATGGATCCGACCGATCAGTCGCCCGCCCAGGGCCGTCGCCAGCCGTCGGACCGGCGCTCGGGCTGCGCGCAAGAGGGCCGCTGGACGCCCCGCGCCCCCCGAAACCCGATGCAGGGCCCGCCCGTGGCGCTCTTCGCCGAAGGGGGGATGCCCGCCCCCCCCCCCTACGCCTGGGGCGGCGACCCACTCGACGCCGCGGCGGCGGTGCTCCCCCCGCGGTCGCCCGCCGACCTTGCGCTGCGCTTCAGCGCGGAAGCGGTGCGCATGAACGCGGTAGGATTGGGTAGGGGGTGGGCGGGAGTTCGGGGGCGACCGTTTTTTCCTCCGTGGCTCTCGTGGCGCGACACCAACCCCCCTTTCTTCTTATATCTTCTCCTTCGCTTAGGCCGCCGAGTTCATGAGGTCCTTGGACGCCATTGCCGCTGAACAACGGTCCCTGCTGGACATGGCAGCCGCCTCGGAGCGGCGCGCGCCCGCGCCAGCCGCAGACGCGGCGGCCGCGGCCGGCGACAGGCGCTCGGCGGCCAAACATGCGGCTGCCGCGCGCATGGCGCTGGTCGAGGCGGAAGCGGGGCTGGCGGCGGCGCGCGGCGCGGTCGACGCGGCGCGCGCCGACGCGGCGGCCGCGCACGCGGTGGCCGCCGCCGACCGCCGCGCGGCGGCCGACGCGCTGTCGGCGCTGGCCGCCCTGCGCGCCCAGGTGGGCGAGGAGGAAAACGCGCCGCGCGTGATGGCGAATGAGGAGGCTGCGCCTCGCGCCGCTGACGCCGGCGAACGTTTCAAGCCGCCCGGCTTTAGCGGCGCGCCCGACGCTGGGCCGGCGCCCCCGGCGCCGACCTGGGGCTCGCTCAACGAGCTGCCCCCGTGGGCGGCCGGCCTGCGCGAGTGCGCGTTCGTCGCGGCGACGCCCGCTGCCGCGCCCGTGCCGCCCGCGCGCCAGCAGTCGCGCCCCAAGACGCCCAAGGCGGGCCCGCGCCGCCAGCAGCACCCCCCCGCGGCCCAGTTTGGGCTCACGCGCGACGTGGCGGCCGCGCGTGCGTCGCCGCCTGCGGCGCCCGCGCGTGCGGCGACGCCACCGTCGGCGCCGCCGTCGCCTTGCGCGAGCGACGAGGCCGCCGCGCCGGCCTCGGACGAGGCGTCCAAGTTGCCGTCCGTGGGGAACACGGGCGGCGAGGGCGGCGAGTGGAAGGAGCCGCCCCGCCGCCGGCGCGGCGGCGCCTCCGGCGGCAAGTCGTGAGTGAGGGAGGAGGTGGGGGTGATGGGGGCGCCGCCACAGCGCGCGTGTGATCCACCGCGTCGGAGGGTGGCGGCGGCGGTGGCGGTGGAGGGGAGGTCTCTCCGCCCGCCCGCGTCACTCTCGCGGCGGCGACCCGTCCGCCACGATGACCGCTCCTCCCCCCCCCAACGCCGAATTCGAGGCGCTCGTGCAGGCCCTGCTTTCGCCCGACAACTCGGTTCGCGCGGCGGGCGAGGCGCGCCTCGCGGCCGCAAAGGCGGCGCCCGACGCGCTTGCGCGCGGCGCGCTAACCGTCTTGCGCGGGTCGCCCGCCCTGGACGCGCGCGCGTTTTGCGCGGTGCTGCTGCGCAAGGTGAGAGGGAGGAGGGAAGGCGCCCGCGCCTGCGCCGCGGTCCGTGCGCGGCCGGCGATGCGGCGGCTGCTGCGGCCCGCGCCAGTCGCGCCGCGCCGGGCGGCCGCCGGGGGCACCGCCAATGGGCTGGCCCCGATGGGGGCGGGCCGCGGCCGGCCCTTGCCGGGCGGCGCGCGGCGGCGCGGTCCACCTCGCGCCGACGGCCGACCGCCGGACCCCCGCGCCGCCCCCAGGTCCTCACCCGCGACAACCCGTCGCTCTGGCCCGCGCTCACCCCCGCCGCCCAGGCCGAGGTCAAGGCCGGCCTGCTGGCGTGCGTGCAGGGGGAGCAGCAGCGCACGATCACGCGCAAGGTGGTGGGGAGAGGGGAGAGCGGGGGGGGGGGGGCGCGCGGCGCGGGCGCTGCGCCCCCGCCGGCCGGGGGGGGGGGGGGCCGGGGGCCCCCCCCCCCCCCCACCCGCCCCTCGGGGGGGGGGGGGGGGCCGGGGGGGGGGGGGGGGGCGCGCGGCGCGGTCTCTGCGCACGCGCGCGTTGTGCCCACCCCCCCCCCTCCGCCCAGGTCTGCGACACCGTGTCCGAGCTGGCCGGCGGCACCATGGACACGACCCCCTGGCCCGAGCTGCTCCCCTTTGTCTTTGGCTGCGCGTCGGCGCCCGACCCGCGGCTCGTCGAGGCCGCGCTGCTCATCTTTGCCTCGCTCGCCTCGTTGCTCGCCGCCCCGCTGCGTCAATACTTGGGCACCCTGCACGGTGTGTTGTCCACGTGCCTCGCGTCGCCGTCGACCGACGTGGCGGTCGCCGCGGTGCGCGCGACGGCCGCGTTTGTCGCGTCTGTCGAATCCCCCGCCGAGCGCGACGCCTTTCAATCCCTCGTCCCCGCCATGCTCGCCGCCATCGCGGCCTCCCTCAACGCGGGCGACGAGGCGGGCGCGCAGGATGCGGTGGAAGCGGTCATGGAGGTCGCGGAGGACCACCCGCGCTTCCTGCGCCGGCACCTCGCCGACGTCGTGTCGGCCATGCTCTCGGTCGCGGAAGCCGACTCCCTGGAGCCCGCTACGCGCCAGCTGGCGGCGGAGCTCGTGCTCACCCTGTGCGAGGCGCGGGAGAAGGCTCCTGGGATGATGCGCAAGCTGCCCGCCGCCGCCGCCCGCCTCTTTGCCCTCTGCCTCGCCTTCCTCCTCGACATCGAGGACGACCCCGCCTGGCACCGCGCCGACACCGACGCGCACGCGTGCGACGGCGACGGGGAGTTGTTCGAGTTTGGGCAAGAGTGCCTCGACCGCCTCGCGCTCGCGCTCGGCGGCGCGGCCGTCGCGCCGCTCGCGGCGGCGGCGCTGCCGGCGCTCGCGGCCGACCCCGACTGGCGGCGCCGCCACGCGGCGCTGGTCATGCTCGCCCAGATCGCGGAAGGGTGCGCCAAGGTCATGAGCGGCCAGCTCGACGCCCTCGTCTCGGCCACGCTCGCCGGCCTGGCCGATCCGCACCCCAAGGTGCGCTGGGCCGCGTGCCAAGCGCTCGGCCAAATGTGCACCGACCTCGGGCCCGCGCTGCAGCGGTCCCAAGGCGGGCGCGCGCTGCCGGCCCTGGTGGCCGCAATGCGCGATGGCGGCGCGCCGCGCGTGCAGGCGCACGCGGCGGCGGCTGTGGTCAACTTCACAGAGGCGTGCGCGCCCGCGACCGTGGCGCCGCACTTGGACGCGCTCGTGGCGACCCTCCTCCAACTCTTGCGCGCCGGCCCGCGCATGGTGGCCGAGGGCGCGCTGACCGCGCTCGCGTCGGTCGCCGACGCGGCAAAGGGCGAGTTTGAGAAATACTATGCCGACGTCATGCCCCTCCTCCGCCAAGCCCTGGCCGCCCCGATCACCCAGCCCGGGGGCGCGTTGCTGCGCGCCAAGGCACTGGAGTGCGCGTCGCTCGTCGGCATGGCGGTCGGCCGCGACCGCTTCCGCGGCGACGCGCACGCGGTCATGGCCCTCCTCCAACAGCTGGCGTCCTCCCCGCAGGCGGACGACGACCCGACGGCGTCCTACTCGCTGCAGGCCGGCGCGCGCCTTTGCAAGTGTTTGGGAGCGGAGTTCCTTCCCTACCTCCCAACCGTCATGCCTCCCCTCCTCGCCGCCGCCCAGCTGGCCCCCGACGTGCACGTCACCGACGTCGACGGCGAGGGCGACGACGACGAGGAGCCGGACGACGACGTGGAGACGATTCTGGTGGGCGAGAAGCGCATCCAGATTCGGACGTCCGTGCTCGAGGACAAGGCGACGGCGTGCTCCATGATCTGCTGCTACGCGGACGAGCTCAAAGAGGGGTTCTACCCCTACGTGGAGCAGGTGACGGGCATCATGGTGCCGCTGCTCAAGTTTTACTTTCACGAGGTAGGGAGGAGAAGAGGGGAGAGTGGGAAGGGTGGAGAGATTGCCGGCGCCGCCGCCTCCGACACCCTCCTCCTCCCCCGCCACTCCTTTCAGGGCGTGCGCCAAGCGGCAGCGCAGGCCATGCCCGAACTGCTGCGCTCGGCCGCCCTCGCGGCCGAGCGCGGCGTCCCCGGCGCCGACCGAGCGTACGTCGCGCGCATGGCCGCCTTCATCCTCCCCCCCCTCCTTGACGCCATTGCAAAGGAGTCTGAAGTCGACGTCCAGGCCTGCTCGCTGGAGGCGTTGCGGGAGGTCGTGGAGATCGGGGCCCCCGACGCGCTCCCCGCCGACGCCGCGCCGACCGCGCTCGCCACCGTGCGCGCCGTCCTGGACGCGTCCGCCACCCGCCGCGCCGACCGCGCCGCGCGGCGCGCGAGCGAGGATTTCGACGAGGAGGAGGCGGCGGCTCTGGACGCGGAGATGGAGGGCGAGGAGGACGTGTTGGACGCCGCGGCCTCTGTCGCGGGCGCCCTCCTCGCCGCCCTCGGCGACGCCGCCCTGCCCGGCGTTGACGCGCTGATGCCGGCGCTGGCCCCGCTGCTCGACGAACGCAGCGCGAGCCCCGGGGAGCGCCGGGTCGCGGTGTGTTTGATCGACGACGTGATCGAGCACTCGGCCGCGGGCGCCGCGCGCTACGCCCCCCAGGCCGCCCCCGTGCTCGCTGCCGCGGTGGCGTCGCCCGACGCCGCGCTGCGGCAGTGCGGCGCGTACGGGCTGGGCGTGCTGGCGGAGCGGCGGCCTGCGGTTGCTGCGGCGCATGGCGCGGGCGCGGGCGAGGCATTGATCAAAGCGCTGGCCGCCTGTGCCATTCCGATCCCCACTGCCACCTCTGCCGACGAGGACGACGATGAAGGCACCGCGCGCGACAACGTGGCGTCCGCGATCGGCAAACTGCTCGAGCACGCGCCGACCCTGCTCCCCGACCCCGCTGCCGCGGGGGCGGCCTTTGTCGCCTGCCTTCCCCTGCGCCACGACAGTACCGAGGCGCGCGCGTCGGCTGCGCGCCTGGTGCGCCTCGTCGAAGCGTCGGACGCGCGCGTGCTCGGCGTCGGCAACGCCAACCTGCCCGCCGTCGTCGCCGCGCTGGCCGGCGCCGTCGGCGCCGGCCCCGCCGGCGCGGACGAGGCGACGGCGGCGCGCGCGACCGCGCTGCTGCGCCAGATGGCGGGCGCGCTGCCGGCGGGGGTCATGGAGGCGGCCGCCGCGCGGCTGCTGCCGGCCGAGCGCGACGCGCTGCAGCGCGCGCTGGGGTGAGGGACGGGGAGCGCTCGGGGGTCGGGCATCATTGCGGGATCTGCCATCGGTCGTGCGGCGCGTGCAAGCGGGAAACAGATGGCGGGATCGATCAGTGTGGTTCGCAGGGTTGCAGACGCTCCACCCTCTCCCCTCCCCTCCCCGCTCCCTGGTCACGCCCGATACTCTTTCGGGTTGCGGTCTTTGAGGTAGTACAGCTTGGCGCGGCGCGCCTTGCGGCGCTCCACGACGCGCACGCCGTGGACGAGGGGCGAGTGCAGCGGGAACGTCCGGTGCACCGCGCCGCCCCCCGGCACGTGCGTCAACAGCTCAAACGAGGTGCGCGGGCCCCGGTTGCGGCGCGCGATGCACACGCCGCGCACGGTGGCGACGCGGCGCCGGTTTTCGAGGGTAGCAGCCTTGACCTCCAAAACGTCGCCCGCCCGAAAGTCGGGCACCGGGCGGGCGACCGTCGCCGCGTCCACCTGCTCCCCTTCCAGCGTCTGCAGCAGGTGCGTCATGCGGCGCGGCAGGAAGTTGCGCTTGGCGAGCGCGTGCGTCGGCGCCCACGGCGGCGGCCGCGGGGGGGCGGGGGCGGCCGGCACCGGCGCCGCCGCCACCGCGCCGCTCGCGGACGACGCGGACGTTGTCGGCGCCTCCGTGGAGAAAGCGCGCCGGCTTGCGGCGACCGCGGATGGCGCGCCGCAGATCGGCCGCCGCGCGCCGGCCGCCAGGGACGCGGCCGCGCGCGACGCGGCGGCCAGGAGCAGGCTGACGCCGCCCAACGGAGGGGGCATGGTTGGAGAGCGACGCGCAGAGTGCGAGCCCCTCCTTGACGCTCTCTGACGCTCTCTGACGCTCTCTGACGCTCTCTGACTACAGAGCCCCCGCCTCTCTCTCCCAACAATGGTTCACGCGCCCGGCGGCGGCGGGTCGAGCGAGACCATGACGACCGGTTTCATCACCTTTTCGGGGACGCCGGCGAGTTGCGGCGCGATGGTCGGCGCGGCTGGCGGCGCGGCCGGCGCCCGCGCCGCCGCCGCTGCCCTGCTCCGCGCCGCCACCGGTTGCTGCTCCTCCACCGGCGGCGCCGGGTCCCCCGCCGGCCCCAAATCGGCCGCCCCGCGCAGGCCGCGCGCGATGGCGCGCGACGCGGCGCGCGCCGCGACGTCGAGCGGGAGCCGCGCGGCGACCGCGGCGGCCGCGGGCGGCAACGACGCCGCCTCGCGCGCGAGCCAGGCCAGGGCGTCGGCCGCGCCGGCCGCGGGGTCGGGAAGCAGGCTGCGGGCGGCGTCGGCGACGGAGTCGGCCGCGGCGCAGCCCGTGTTGGCTCCAGCGGCGTCGCCGCTCGCCCCCCTCTTCTCCGCGACATCCCCCAGCGCGGCCGCCACGCGGGCCACGCCATCCACCTGGGCCCGGTCGTCGTCGCGCGCCAGGTCGGGGATGGAGGCGACCGCGGCCGCGACGCCGCGCGCGGGCGCGGCCGCGCCGGGGAGCGGCGGAGCGGCCGCGGCTGCGGCGTCCAGGCCCGCCACGACCCCGTCGCGCGCGGCGTCAGCCGCCACGCGCCCGCCCGAGTCGAGCGCTTTGGCGAGCTCGTCCACGAGGACGCCGCGCAGGAAGGCAGCGTCGGGGGACAGGAGGAGGGCGAGCGTCGACCCGGAGCCGGGCGCGTCGCCCGCCTCGCCCCGCCGCGGCGGGGAGGCGGCCGCTTCCCGGAGCAGGGTCTCCAACCGGTCAAACCGGAACGCGGTGCCGGCGCCGGGCGCCGCCGACCGCTTGTAGAGCAGCGCCCGCAGTGCCGACCGCACTTCCGGCGACGGCGACGCGAGCACGCGCCGCGAGATCCAGGGCAACGCTTTGGACAGGACCTTGTAGTTGGGGTCGGACGCCAGCGCGATGCCTTCCAAGACTGGGGAGGCAGGGTGGTGGGGGTGGTGTGAGCGGTGGTGGCGGGCGCCCCGCGCTCTCCTCCTCCCCCTCCATCCCTCTCACCGGTCAGCGACCGCACAAGCAGCGTGTAGTACGGCGGCAGCCTGAACGAAAAATCGTACATGGTGCGCCCCAGGTCGGACGACAGGTCCGAGAACGAGAGCGCGGCGATGCCGCCGCGCGCCGCGCGCTGAAAGACGCCCGTCAGGGCAGGGACGATGGCGCCCATGTCGGACCCCGGAGGCAAAAAACCGAGCGTGACCATGTCGCGCGCCAGCGCGGCGTACTCGCGGTTGACGAGGTGGAGGGTGGCGGTCACAAGGGCCGTGCGCGTCGTGGCATCGACCTCGCCGCACATGCCGAAGTCGATGTACGCGAGCCTCCCATCCCGCGTGCGCAGCAGGTTGCCCGGATGCGGGTCCGAGTGGAAGAAGCCGCTCTCCAGCATTTGCTCCAGGGAGCAGCGGACGCCGACGTCGACGAGGGCGAGGTCGGCCGCACCGTCGAGCGAGGGGGGCGCGCGCGCGCCGCCTTCTCCCACCCCGACCACATCGCCCGCCGACCGCAGGCGCACGCCGTCCACCCAGTGCATGACGAGCACGCGCCGGGTGCACAGGGACGGGACCATGGGGGGGACGTGGACGCCGTCGAGGGAACCGTAGAGCGCGCGAAACCGTTCTCCGTTCGCGCACTCGACCCGATAATCCAGCTCCCGAAACAGGGACCCCGCCCACTCGTCCACGAGCGCGGGCAGATCCGTGTTGACCCGGCGCACGGTCCGCGCGGCGCCGGCGGCGGCGCGCAGGAGAAACGCGTCGCGCGCGAGCGTGGCCGCGACGCCGGGGCGCTGCACCTTGACCGCGACTTCAATAGCCTCCCCGCCACCGTATTCCGGGCGCAAAGTGCCCCTGTAAACTTGGCCCAACGACGCGGCCGCGACGGGGGTCGACGAGAGGGACGAAAACACGACGTCCGGCGACTCGACCCCCAGCTCGACCGCGATGACCGCGCGCGCCTGGTCGTCGTCAAACGGGGGCACCTGGTCCTGCAACGACTCCAGCGCGCGCACAAACGGGGGGGGGAGGAGGTCGGGGCGGGAGCCCAGCGCTTGCCCGATTTTGGTGAGCGACGGGCCCAGGCGCTCCAGGGTGCGGGTGAGGGACGCGGCGCCGTCGTCGTCGCTGCGCTTGCGGCCCAGCTGCCACTTGGCAAATGAGGCGGCGACCTCCAGGCCGCGCGAGAGGAGCGCGACAGGGCGCGCCGACCAGTAGGCCGCGTTGGCCTCGGGCGAGTAGGCGATCAGGTCGTACTCGGCGTCGTCGCTGGCGGCGGCGACGCGTCCGACGCGGGCCGGCATTGGTCGCGCGGCGCGCCGCCGCGGCGGCGCGGGGGCGGCGCGGGGCCGGGGCGGCCCGCGCGCCGCCGTCATCGGCCGCATCGTGGGCGGCGAGGCTGGCCGGGGGAAGGGCCCGTGAGCGCGTCTCTGGGGCCGCGGAGAGTGGCTTTGCCGGCGCAGACTGCGCCGGCCCGCGCCATGCGGGCGGCCGCCCGCCCGCGGGCCGCGCCGGCGCGCGCGACCGCGACGCCGCCCGACCCGGGAGATGGAGAAAGTGGGACAAGCGGCAAACCGCGGCGCGGTGCCAAGCCGGGGCGCGTCGTGTCGCCCGAGACGCGCGCGCGGATGGCCGCCGCCAAGCGGGGCACGCAGAAGAGTCTCGGTATGCGTTTGCGAGAGAGATGGTGGGAGGCGGGCGCGTCGCGCGAGGCTTCGACACTCACGCGACCCCGCCTATTTTCTCGTTCTTCAGAGACGAGAATCAAGATCTCGGCCTCGACCCAGGGCCTCTCCCGGTCGGACACCACCCGATCCCGCATGGCGCGCGCCCGGGCGGCGTGGTGGGCGGCGCAGCGGGGCGACGCGTTCGACCCCGCCGACTGGGACGGCGGCGGCGACGGCGGCAGCGCGGCCGCGGACGCCGGCCGCGCTGGCCCGCCGCCGCCCGCGGCCGCCGCGTTCGACCCGGAAGCCGCGGCCGCGGAGATCTTGCGGCTGCGCAAGGTGGTCGAGCCGTGGGAGGCGTCGTTCCGCGCGGCGCACGGCCGCGCGCCGCGCCGCGCCGACGCGGCGGCCGCCGACCCGGCCGTGCGGGGCGCGGCGGCGCGCATCGCCGCGCTGAGGAACCTTTTGATGGACAGCGAGTGAGGGGCGCGCGAGCCTTGCAACACCGTCCCACCCTCACGCCTCTCTCGTTTTGGCCCGCACGTCGGCCGCCAGCCGGTCCGCCAGCCGGGGAAGCTCCCGCTCAAACTCGGCGGCCGCGGCCGCGACGCAGGCGTCCATCTTGGACCGCGCGCCCGCGGCGTCTTTGTCAGAGGGCGCCGCGGGCAGCCCCGCGCGCGCCCGGTCCGCGCACGCCTGCGCCGCGCGCCCCAGGCGCGCCTGGAAATCTTGCACGTGCGCGCCGACGACCGCTTGGGCGGCTTGGACGGGTGCGTCGCACGCGGCGGAGCACGCTTGTATGTCGGACGGCTTCCTCGCGGCGTCGCAGCAGGCCGCGCTGCACAGCAACGCCTTTTTCTGGAGCGGCACCACGTGCGCCATCAGCGTGCGGTCGACGGCCGCCTCCAGGCCGGCCTGCAGGCTCGCCGCGGCAGCGTCGGCGCCGCCGCCGGGCGTGGAGCCTCCGGCGCCCATGGATGAAGCGGCCGTGACTGAGCGGGTGCGCAAGCCCCCTGGCGGGGCGTGGGCGGCGTGGATGGGTGTGTAGCACAGACGTCGGCTGCGTGGCAGCACTCCTTCTCCCTGCCCTCCTCCCCCCTCCTGACGCGCCGTTCCGCGACCGGGCGTGGCGCGCCCCCCTTTGCGGGCCCCGCTCACGGACACCGCGGCCGCCATGGCGCCCGAGAACGGCGCCTCTGGCCGCAAACGGGTCGGCATCGCGCTGCTGCCCGCCAAGGTGAGGGCGAGGGGGCTCTGTGGCCGGCGGCCAAAGGCGCGCCGCGGCGAGGGCGCTTGCCGAGCCGGACAAAAAAGGCGCGCCGCGTTTGTTTTTTGCATTCCACGCGCGCCGACCTTCGTCCCCCTCCATTCTTCTCATAGAGCGTCAAGCACCTGAAGCCTGCACTGATAGCGGCCGCCGCGGCCGCCGGCTTTGACATTGTGCGCGTGCGCGCCGACGAGCCCCTCGCCGCCCAGGGCCCGTTCGACGCCCTGCTGCACAAGATTCGGACGCCGGGTGCGTGGGTCGGCGGTGGATGGGGATCGTGGGAGGTGGACACGGGGGTGCCGCCGCGCCGCGCTGGCAACCCGTCGCGCCGACGAGCACCCCCTTCCTCGTCCTTTAGAGTGGCGCGCCGAGCTCGACGCGTACGCCGCCGACCACCCCGCCATGCTCGTCGTGGACCCGCCGCCCCGCGTGGCTGCCCTGGCGTCGCGCGCGACGATGCTCGCGCCGTTGCAAGGCGCGGGCGTCGACCTCGCGCCGCCCGCGGGCGTCGAGTCACCCCCCGTCCGCGTCGGCGCCCCGGCGCAAATCGTGTTGCAGGCAGGGACGACCGCGGAGGCGGCCGCGGCCGCGCTCAAAGCGTCCGGCCTCGCCCCCCCTCTCCTCGCCAAACCGCTCAACGCCGGCGCGCCCGGCGGCGGCCACCGCATGGCCCTCCTCACAGACGCCGCGTCCGTCGCGTCCCTGGCCACCGGCACCGGCCTCCCCGGGTGGGCGCCGCCCGCCGTCCTCCAGCCGTACGTGCCGCACGCGGCGCCGTTGTTCAAAGTGTTCGTCATGGGCCCTTTGACCGTCGTCGCCCGCCGCCCTTCTTTGCGCGTGCCGCCGTCGCCGGGAGACGTCACGGAGCGGGTGGGGGGCGCGGCGTCGATCGCGCGCGTGTCGGCGTACGTGTCCGAGGCGGACGGCGCGGGCAAAGCGGGCGCCGTGGGCGCAGGCGACGCCCCCGACGCGGCGCCAGACCCGCCCCAGTGGGTGCTGGAAGCCCTCGCCTCCCACCTGCGCGCCGTGCTCGGCCTCACGCTCTTCAATTTCGACTTGATCGCGGTGACCCGTCCGCCCCCCGGCGAACCCTGTGTCGGCGGCTGCCCCGCGGGCGCCTCGTACCTCGTCATCGACATCAACTATTTTCCCGGGTTTGAAAAGCTGCCCGACTACGAATCGTTGATGGCCGAATTCCTGGGGTGGCTCTTTTCGCCGGCGGCCGCCGCGGAGGCCGCGGCTGCGGCCGCCGCCGCGCGCGGCGCGCGGCGCGCCGCCCTCGGCCAGACATTGAGCCGGTCGGTGAGCCAGCGGCCGGCGCGCGAGGGGGAGGGCGGGGCGGGCGGCGCGGCGGCGGTGTAGGGGTGCGGCGCGTCGTTTTCACGCGACGCTCTCACGCCCGCCGTCTCTCCTCTCGCCCACCACCCTCAACACGACACCGACCAACACGTGGTCGGACGGGTAGACCGCGTCGGGCAGCTCGCCAAACGCGGCCGCCGCGGGCGCAGGGTCTTCGAGCCAGCCGAGCGGTTCGATGGTCGCCGCGCTGGCCAGCACGTAGTCCAACACCCCCGCAAACGCCGCCGTGCGCGTCGTGAGTGGGGGCTCCTCCCCGGTCGCCACCGCCCGCATGGACGCCAGGCCAAGGGAGGCGTCGGTGAGCGGGGTCGGCGCGCCGCCTCGGCGGCGCGCGGGGTGGTGCGGGTGGCCGGCGGGCAGCGTGCCGGTCGTTAGGAGTGCATACGCACCACTCGGCAGCCCGGCGGCACATGGCGCGCCGCTCGGCGTGTTGGAGGCGCACTCGACGGACAGCGAATTCAGGTCGGCGCCGACGACGACAGCGACCGCCCCCCCAGACGCCGCCTCGCGCGCCAGCTCGCCCGCCAGCGCCGCGGCTTGCAGCGCTTTGACGTCGGCCCAGTACGGGTCCCAGAAGAGGTGGGTGGACGCGAGGAGGAGGGTGTGGGCGGTGAGGCGGTCGACGACGGTCGCGGCCACCGCGCCGTCGCCACGCCGTTTGAGCAGTTTGACGCTGGCGCCGCACCCGTCCACTCCCTCGGTCGCCAGCGCCGACTTGGCAAACCGGATGCTGACGCCGGCGCCGGGGGCGGCGTCGAAACGAGCGGCGCGAACAAAGAGCGCGGGGCCGGGGCCGGCCCGCGTTTTTGGAAAGGCGGGTTCGTCGCCACCGGGCGCGCGGCACCGGCCGTAGTGCCACCCGACGTAGCCACGGTCCCGTAAGGACGCGCACACGGGGCCGCCGTCGAATTCGGCGGGCCCGACTTCCTGCAAACAGACGACGTCGGCGCCGACCGCGTCGAGTTCCGCCGCCACCCGCGCGCCCCGCCCTCCCTCCCCGCCCCACGCCAGGTGGGCGGCATCCACGCCGGGAAACGCGGCGGGGGTCGCCCACTCGGCGGCGAGGATGTTGTACGTCGCGACGCGAAACGCGTCGGCCGGGAAGCGGGGCGCCGCGTCGTCGGCGCCGGCGCCGGCGCCGCCGGCCGCGGCCAGCCACCGCCGGGCGGTGGGCTCGATCATGGCGCCGGCGCCCGCGCGCGGCGCGCCCCGATGTGCGGGCGCGAGAGTGCGAGAGCGCGCCGGCCGGCCCCCCGCGCCGCCGTCACACGCGCGCCACACCGCGCCCCCCGCCCCCCCCCTCCTCACAAGAACGTGCCCCCCCCCATCCCCCCCCCGGCCACCACGTCCGCGACGTCGGGCGACGCGGGGAGCAGGATGAGCAGGGCGAGCCCGACCGCGGCGGCGACCGCCGCACGCCGCGCGCCGCTCGGCGGCGTGACCGCGTCCCGCGGCGGCGACTCCGGGTCGCGCTGGCACACGAGGACGTACAGGCCAAACGGGAGGGCGAGGCCGCCGCCGAGCAGGCCGAGGGCGAGGCCGACGTACGTGAGGAACGACGTGAGCGCGAGCGCGCCCGGCCCAAACGCGGCCACCGCCGCCCTGCCGCCGTCCAGGCGCCCCACGGGCAGCGCGTTGAACGCGGTGGCGACGAGGCCGGCCCACCCGGCGACGAGCAGGGGCGAGACCATGACCGCGCCGCCCGCGCCCGGCGCTGCGCCGGCCAGCGCCGCCTTGGCCACGCCGCCCAGCAGGAGGGAGCCTTGCAGGAGGGCGGCGGGCACGGGGATGAGGGAGGAGGCGTCGCCGCCCGAGGAGGCAAGGCCGATGAAGAACAGGAGCGCGGCCACCGCGCCGCCCGCGGCCGGCCCCGCCAGGCTGAAATCGAGCAACGCCGCCCGGTCAGCGGCCAGGGAGCGGAGCTGGGTGATGGCGCCAAAGGTGCCGAGCTGGCCGTTGGGGACGAGGAGGGGGAGGCCCGACTCGACGCCGCGCGCGCGGCCGGCGACCGCGTGGCCCACTTCGTGCGCGGCCTGGACGGCCAGGACCGCGGCGGCGATGGGCAGGGCGGCGGCAAAGATGGTCGACGGGTCGAAGTCGGACACGAAGTCGGGCACGCCGCCGTCGGGCGACGCGGCGAGGCCCGCGGGGTCGGCGAGCCAGTCCAGGATGGGTTGGGGGAGGCGGAACACGTTGGCCGCGACGCCGAGCTGGAGGGAGGAGCCGGCGGAGAGCAGGGCGAGGACCGCGCCGGCGAGCGGCTGCCACCGCGGCGCGGCCGGGGGGGCAGCGGCGGCCGCCGTCACGATCTGGAAAGCCACGCGAGGCTCTGTGGGAGTAGTAGAATCCCCGGGGTCGTCCGCGGGGTCTTCGACGAGGAGGACGACGTACTTGTCGCCGAAAAGTTTTTCGACGCCGTCCGCCACCGCTTTGAAAGCCGCCCCCCGCTCCGCCCTCAAATTGCCGCGCACGAGCCAGCCGTCGGCGACAAAGGGGTCCAGGGGCGCGGTTTCCGTGACCCAGAAGACGCGGGGGCCGAAGACCGCGTCCTTGATTTTCTGCAGGTCGGCCTTGTCGGCCGCGCCCGCGGGCGCCCCCACCAAGGCCGCCAGCTTCTCGAATTCCTGCCGCAACTCGCGCTCGCCCGCGGGGTCGTTGCCGTCGGCGGACGCGACCCGTTTGGCGGCCTCGGCGAGGCGCGCCATGCGCTCCGAGAGCGAATCCGAGTCGGCCGGGGTCGCCGACCCGCCCGCCTTCCCCGCGCGGCCGGCTTCCGCGTCGGCCAACGCTTTGATGACGACGGGCGAGAACGAGACGTCGACAGGGGGCGTGGGAGGGGCGTCCTTGCCGTCCTGCTTCTCCTTGTCCTTCTTCTCCTGCTCGGGGTCGACCCCCAGCAGCGCGTCCAGCGCGGACAGCGTCTTGGTCATGGCCTCAGCGGCGTCGTCGTCGTCAGCGGACGCGCGCGGGGGGCGGGGGGCGGCGGCGCGGCGGGCGGCGGGCGCCGCGCGGCGCAGGCATTGGTGCCGCGTCCCGAACCGGGACGCGAGGGCGCCGGGGCGCTGCATCGCCGGGGCGGGTCCGGGGCGGGGGGCGCGTGCGGATGGGGCACGACGCGCGCGCGGGCGTCGGCGGCCGGGCGGCCTGCTCGGCGGGCCGCTGGGCGGGCGGGCGGGCGGCGGCTGGCGCGGCGCGAATGCGCGGGACCGGGACCGGTGGCGCGGCGGCGGCGTGGGTGTGGCACGGCGCGGCGCCGCGCAGCCGGCGAGCCACCACTCCACCCGCCGTCCAAGGCCAAGCCCGACGCCCTGTGCCTACAGCGCCACCCCACGCACCGCGTCAATGCACCCCCCACCCGCGCAACGCGTCCTCGTCACGCCTCCCCGCGCGCGCGGCGCAGTTTGGCGTCGAACGCGTCGAGCTCCGCGGCCGCCAAGTCGGTGCCCCCCTCCACCCCGCTGTCAAACACGACGTCCCCCTCGGCCACGACGCGGGCGACCCCCCCCATCGCGGCGAAACGGCGCGCGGACGCGAGCTTGGCCGCGAGCGCCCGGCCCGGCGCCGCGAGCGCGGCCGCCGCGCGAAGTCGCGCGTCGTTGCGCGCAGCGATGCCCTCGTTCGCGCGCCGCGCCAGCAGCCAGCGCGCGGCGGGCACCACGAAAAATGCGGCGGAATAGAGTTGGAGAAAGGGGAAGAGGGTGAAGACGGTGGGGCCGAAACCGGACGCGACGAGCGCCGCGCGCCCCGCCGCGTCGGCCATCAGCCCGCCCAGGGACGCGACGCCGGCCGCGTTGGCGATGGCCAGGGCGATGACGGCGGCGCGCTGGCCGGGGGAGGCGCGGGTGAAGGGGACGGCCGCCTCGAGCGCGGGCGGCGGCGGCCTCTCGCGCGCCGCCGCGCCGCCGGCCGACGTCGCAAGCTCGGGAAACGAGTACAGCAACCCGCCCGCGTCGTCCACGTCGGCGTGGCCCCCAAAGCGGACGAGGGCGGGGACGACAAACGACTCGTCGTCGGCGGCGGCGTCCCCCTCGTCCAAATAGGGCGCCAGCTGCTCCGCGGTCACGACGCCGCCCGCCGCACGCACGGCCGCGGTGGCGGCCGCCCACCGGGCGTCGTCGAAGCGGGCGTTGGGGTCGGGGCCGCCAAACACGAAATCGAAGACGGCCTCCAAAAAGCCGACCGCGGGGCCCACCGGCGCCGCGGGGTCCATGGAGCGACGGCGGCGGGGGGAGGGGTCGAACCAGAACCAAAGGTCGGCGGGGGAGAGGTAGAAGCGGAAGGGCATCGAGCGGCCGCCCCGCCGGTCGCGGTCGTCGCCCGCGGTAGACGCGGCGAAGACGGCCGCCCACACGAGGGCGACGGAGGCCAGTAAAGCCGCGCCAAAGGCGGCGCGCGCGGCCCAGCCGGCGGCCGCGACGGCCGAGTCGTACGCGGGGCGCAGCCTCAACAGCGCCGACCGCGCGCGCAGCGCCGCCCGGAAATTGGGGGGCAGCTCGTACACGACGTCGCCCGCGGCGGAGACAAGGAGGCGGCCGGCAACATCGGCGGCCAGGGCCGCCAGCGCGGCCTCGGCGCGGGGCAGCGGGAGGCCGGTCGCGGCCGCGGCGTCGCCCGCGGTCAGGCGGCCGCCGGAGCGGTCGACCGCGGTCTCCACGAGGTCCAGGTCTCGCGCGGGGACGAGCTCGGACTCGAGGCGGCGGGTCGAGGAGGCGCGGACAGCGCGGCGCGCGGCGGGCGGAAGGGCGGGCAGCGCCTTCGGCCGCCGCCACGCCAGCGATGCTGTCGGCGTGCGACAAGCCGCTAGAGGCCGCGGGGCGCGCGATTGGAGCCCCGCCGCAGGCGCGGCAGCACGCGGCGCGGTCGCGCGAGGCATCGCGCGCTCGGCCGGCGTGGCGCGCGCGACGGTTGGGCGGGCCGGCGTCGGGGAGGGCGGCTCGCGGTACGGCGGCTGGCGTGGCAGAGCGCGCCGCGAGTGTGGCCACTCGCACAGAGCGCCGCGGAGCATGGCGCTCCTCCGCCCGCCCCTGGCCCGCTTGAGGCCGCGGCCGCGGAGGACGGCCGCGGCCGCCACTCCGTTGGTCAAGGTGTGCGGCGTGACGAGCCCCGCCGACGGTGCGCTTGCCGCGGCGGCGGGCGCCGACTTTGTCGGCGTCATCATGCACGCCCCCGCGCGGCGTGGGGTGTCGCCCGCTGTCGCAGCCGACATCGCTGCGGCGGCAAGGGCGGCGGCCGGGCGGACAGGCGCCCCTCCTGTCGTCGTCGGCGTCTTCGTCGACGGACCGGCCTCCACCATCGCCGCCGCCGCCGACGCCGCCACCCTGGACGCCGTGCAACTGCATGGCGACGGCGCGCGGGCTGCACTGGGGGAGCTGGTGGGGGCGGGGCGGTCGGTGGTGTATGTTTTGGCGGTCGACGCGCACGGCGCGCCGCTAACCCCTCTCCCCTCCACCGCCCCGGACTGGGTCCTGCTCGACGGCGCGGTCGGCGGGTCGGGAGAGGGGTATGATTGGGGCCGCGTCGAGCCGCCGGCCGGCGTCGCGGTCAAAGGGTGGTTGCTCGCGGGCGGCCTCTCGCCGGCGTCCGTCGGCGCCGCGCTCGCCGCGCTCGCGCCCGACGGCGTCGACGTCTCGTCCGGCGTGTGCGGGCCGGATGGACTCGCGAAAGACCCGGCCAAGGTGGCGGCGTTTGTGCGCGCGGCCAAGGGGGGAGAGGGCGGCACGGCGTGAACGAGTGTGTGCATTGCAACCGGCTTCCGCGGCCCCTTGCCCCGCGCCACGCCCCGATCAGAGCAGCTGGGGCACGACCCACCACACGCCCAGCCCCACGCTGGCGGCGGCGGCGGCCAGGGTGGCTTGCTTGGCGACGACGTCGCGCGAGGCGACGCGCGCGCGCACGGCCGCGTCGGCCGCGACCCAGGCCGCGACATCGCCGGGCTGCAGCACGACCCGACCGGCGTTGCTCGGGTCGCGTTTGGCTCCTGGAAGGCCGATCGAGGCCAGGAACGCGACGAGCGAGTCGCCGAGGCCGCCCGCGCTGGCGCCCGCCGCCGTCGCGTTTCGCCCGCCCCACTGCCTCTCGACTATGTCTGGTCGCGACGCCTGCCCCACAATGAAGACGACGCCCGGCGCGGCCGCCGGGCCACCGCGCGACGCGGCGGCCGCGAGTTTGCGCAGGGCCGAGAGCGCGACGACGGCCGCGCCCGCGCGCGAGTGCCCGTGGAGGTCCAGGACGAGGGGCGGGCGCGCCGCGGCTCCCACGGCAGAACGCGCGGCATCATCCGCTCTGACGACGGGAAAGAGCGACCACTGGGCCTGGCGTTCCGACCGCGGCGGGAGCCGCGCGCCACGGCCCGCCGCGCGCCGCGCCGCGGCAGCCGCCGCGCGCGCCGCCGGCCGCGCGAGCGCGGCCGCCGCGTCGGCTTCCGCCACCATCTCGGACGCCAGGTCGACGTTGCGCGCGGCCAGGGCTTCCGCGAGGGCGCGGCAGGTGCCCGAGTCGGGCGCAGCGCCCGCTCGAGTCATCGCGCGCACAAAGCCCGCGACCGCGTCGACGTCGCCCGCCCAGCCGGCGACCCGGATGAGGGCGTTGTAGGTGGCGGTGTCGGGCACAATGGAGCGTTTTGCTTCAAAGTTGGCGACGACGGCGCGCGCGGCGGTAAGGTCGGCGCCGACGCACCGCACCGCCAGGCTGAGCTCCGCTCCGCCCAGCGCCACTCCGCCCGCGTCCGCGTCGGCTAACGCGCGGTCCATCAGCTCTCTGTCCTGGGTGCGGGACGCGAGCTCGACGAGCGCACGCACGAGGAGGGGCGGGCGGGAGGACGGAGGGACGGACTCATAGACCTGAACCCCCGCCGCCGCCCTAGGGAGAAGAGAGGAGGAGGGAGGTGGGCGGGGATGGTAAGGAGGGCCGCACGCCCCTCCACCCCTCTCCTCCCTCTCTCCCTCTCTCTTCTCCGTACCACCCGCGCGGCGCGTCCCCCACCGGCCCGCCCGCGCGTGCCGTGGCGCGCACGGCGAGGGCAGCGGCCATGGCGATGTCGGCGCCGGCCGTGGGCGCGGCGCGCAGCGTCGCGAGTGCGGCAGCCGGCGCGCGGCGGCGGCCGTGCGCGGCGACAGCCGACGTGACCAATTTGGTGGCTTCAGAGGACGTTAGAGTGACTTCCCGGGAGCGCGCCTTGGCGAGCAGGGCTTCGGCGGGGGCGGGGTCGTTGCGCGCGGCAGCGGCGAGCGCGGCGGCAGTGGCCGGCGACAGCGCCTCCTTGCGCGATGCCGCCTCCTTACTAGCGGCCGTCCGCGGCGTCGCGTGGACGCGCCGCGCGGCGGCGGCGCCCGCGCGGGCCACCATCGCAGCGCTAGTGGCGGCGGCGTCGGGGTCGCAGCAGCCCCCGTCCCCACTCCCGGCCGCCGCGCCACGCGCCAAGCCCCCGCGCCAAGCTCGCGTCTCGGTCGACGCCTCGCCCGACCCGCGCTCCGCCCGCGCCGCCGCCCGCCGCCGCCCGCCGCCGCGCGCCGCGCCGCCGGCCATGGGCAAGCACAACGGCAAAGCGCGCGCCCAGGGCCTGCCCGTGGGCGCCGCGCTCACGAATCGGCAAAAGTCGCGGCGCGGCCCCGCCGGCGAGCCGACCGCGTCGACCGGCCGCCACACGACCGAGCTCGGGCCGGGCATGCAGTCGGTGCTGGAAGCGAGCGACCTGGGGGAGTTGATGGACATGGTGTGCGAGGGGAGGGAGGGTGGGATGGGGGGTGCGCCTGCGGCGGGCGCGGGCCGCCGACCGACCGCCCCCCTCTTTCTCCCTCGCCTCTAGGCCGCCCTCGCCAACCGCGACTTTGCCGCCGAGAAATCGTACGATGCCGTCATCGTCGGCTCGGAAGCTGTGGACGACCCCGCGGCCGCGGCCGAGCGCGCCGCGGCGGCCGCCGCGGCCGCCGAACCCCTCCTCCGCCTCCCGCGCCGCCCGCGCTGGGCGCCCACCATGTCCCCCGCCGACCTGGACGCATCCGAGCGGGCCGCGTTTCTGGAGTGGCGGCGCGGCTTGGCCGACCTGGAGAACGACCCCGCGCTCACGCTCACGCCGTTTGAGAAAAACATTGAAGTCTGGCGCCAACTCTGGCGCGTCGTGGAGCGGTCGCACGTCGTCGTCCAAGTCGTCGACTGTCGGGAGCCGCTGCGGTACTATTCGCCGGACGTGGCGGCGCTGGCGGCGGATGTTGCCGCGCCGGGGCCTGGGCCGCGCTCGCTCGTCCTCCTCAACAAGGCCGACCTCCTCCCCCCCTCGGCCCGCGCCGCGTGGGCCGCCCACTTTGGCGCCATGGGCGTGGACACGGTGTTCTGGTCGGCCAAGGCGGCGGACGAGTGGGCCAAGGCGGCCGCGAGCGCGGCGGCCGCGGGGGACGTGCCTCCCCCCCTCCCGGCGGGCGGCGCCGACCCCGACCCCGCGACCCGGGTTGTGGGCGTGGAGGAGTTGCTGGATAGGCTGCAGGCCGCGGCAGAGGCGGGGCGCGACGCGATGGCCGCAGGCGACGGCGGCCGCGTCGGCCCCTCCGACCGCCCGACCGCCGGCCTCGTCGGCTTCCCCAACGTGGGCAAATCGTCCACGCTCAACGCGCTCTTCGGCCGCAAGAAAGCGGCTGTCGCCCCCACGCCCGGCCGCACCAAACACTTTCAAACGCTCGACGTCGCCGACCGCTCCCTCACCCTGGCCGACTGCCCCGGACTCGTCCTCCCCCGCGCCGCCGCGTCCAAAGCCGACATGGTGGCGGCGGGCGTGGTGCCCATCCCGCGGTTGACGGACGTGCGGGCCCCCGCCGACGTCGTCGCGCGCCGCGTCGGCCGCGCGGGGCTGGAAGCCGCGTACGGCGTCAACCTCCCGCCCCCACCCCCGGACGCGCCGGCCGACACGCCGCCGACGGGCGCCGCGCTGCTGCGCACGCTGGCCGCGGCGCGCGGGTGGGTCGTGCAGAACGCGCTCCCCGACGAGGCGCGCGCTGGGCGCCTTCTGCTGCGCGATTATTGCTCGGGCAAGCTGCCGCACTGGGAGTGGCCGCCGGGGGTGGATGCGCCAAAGGCCGAAGCAGAGGCCGGCGCTGGCGCCGCCGCGCCGCCCACGCCCACCGCCCCGCCCTCGCTCGCCCCCCTCTCCCTGCACCCTGGCGGCGAGCTCGCCCTGGACGACCTGGAGGCCGGCGTCGCGGCGGCGGCCAAGGCGGCGGCCAAGGCGCGGCGGCCGGACTACAAGTTTCAGCGGCGCGCCGCGCGCACCAAGGGCACGCGCGGCATCGCGCGCGACGGCGACGGCGTGGCGACCGACGGGGGGGCGCTGTGCACGGGCAAGCGGGGGGGTTTGCGGCCGGTGGGCGCGTGAGAGGGACGGGGTCGGCTGTAGCTCGCGTCGCGCTCCTTTCCTCTCCCTCCCCTCTGTCTTTGTGTTTCTGAAATGCGGTTGGGTCACACGGAGAGGCGCGCGCGCTCTTCGTCGGGTGGTGCAGAATTGGGGGCGGGAGGATTGGGGGGAGGGTGGGTCGGTGGGGAGCGCGCGCGGCCCGCGCCGCGCGCCGCAGGCTTAGTGTCGCTCCGCGCAAAAAAGTCGAGATCAGTCCTTCATCCTGCTATCATCAGCTAACGCGCTCGGCGACGGGAGCTCCCGCCGCGATCGGCTCGTACGCCGCGCGCGGGAGCGCGACCGGCAGCGCGACGGCCGCAGGCGCCGGCGCGGCCGCCGGCGCCATCGTTCCCATCTCGTGCGCCTCGACGTGCAAGGCCGTCGCTGACCCTCCATACGACACGAGATCGACGCCCGCGTCGGCGCCCGGCGGGGGCGACCCGCGGTAGACGCGCGTCGACAGAACTTCCCCGCTCCCGAGATACACCTCGCACGCCGAATGGTCGAGCAGCAGGCGCAGGGTGACGGGCGCGCCGGGAGGGCCGAGGGCGACGGGGCCGCCGACGCGGCGCTGGCCGGCGCCGCCGTCGCCGCCGCCTTCAAAGACGGCTTCCAGCACGCCCGCCTCCCAGTCGACCACGATGGCGGCCGACCCCTCGCCGCCGGCAGCCCAGGAGCGGACAAGGACGCCCGCAGCCACGGCGTCGCCGCGGTCGAGGACGAGGGTGAGGTCCAGGCGCGGCGACGCGACGCGCTCGACGGGCGTCGCCACTTCGGGCGCGATGCGCACGCCTTGCGCGGCCCACGACACGCTGGTGCGCAGGTTGGACACCTCGGGCAATGGCTCCTGGTGCAGGCGGCCGGCCGGGGTGCGGGTGAGGAGGCGCGGGACGGCCATGCACCCGGCGTAATCATAGGAGCCGACGCCGCGCCGCTCCTGCAACCAGCCCCATAACACGTGCCTCCCCTGTGCATCCGTCATCAGGTTGGGCGCGTACAGGACGTCGCCCAGGTCGAGGCGGTGCGGGCCGGACGCGGTGGCCAGGTCGAAGCGCGTCGCGGCGGCGTCAAAGCCGCCCATCCAGTAGAGAACAGGGTTGGTGGGCGCGTCGGGGGAGACGCAGAAGAAGTGGTCGTGTGGCGGGGAGGGGGCGGGGGCCTCGCCATAGTCGGCGGCCGCCGCCTCGAGGCTCAGCCCGGCGACCGCGGCCGCCGCGGCGTCGGCCGCGCCCGCGGCGGCCGCGGCCGACCCGGGCGCAAAGGGCGCGATGTTGGAGGCCAGGGGGCCGGCCGGCGGAGGCGCGGTGGTCGCCGCCGCCCCTTCCTCCTCCCGCTTCACCAGCCGCGCAATCAGCGGGCACTCCCACATCGCGCCCGTGTCGGCCGTATCCGCCTCGCACAGCGTGCCCTCGTATCTCCACTCGGATGTGAGCGTCGCGGCGCGGTAGATGAGGGCGGTGCCGCCGCGCCCTTTAAACCCCGACCCGAGCAGCATGCCCCACTCGGCCGCGCCGCCCCGGCCCGCCGTCTCGAAGATGAACGGGTCGCGCCAACCCACCAGGGGCGCGTTGGCGGGGGGGAGGGCCAGGATCGGGGTGGGGAGCTTGGTCCAGGTGGACAGGGTTGGGTCGCTCGGATCCGGCACCGCGCACAGCTGCGCCTCGATGAACGGCAACTGCAGGTCGTGCTCCGGCGCGGGCGGCGGCCCCGCGTCCGCGTTGGAGCGCAGCCGCACGCCGGTGTAGAGGAGGTGGACGACGCCCGCAGCGTCGACCGCGGCGCAGCCCGAAAAGCAGCCGTCGGCGTCCGGGCCGCCGGGGCTCGGCGCGAGCGCGGGCGGGAGGTGGCGCCAGGTGACCATGTCGTCCGACACGGCGTGGCCCCACACGATGCCAAAGTCCCAGGTGCAGCCCTCGATAAGGTGCTGGTAAAACTGAGGGGAGGGGGAGAGGGGTCGTCGGTCAAGGGGGCCTTTCGCGGCCCTTTTTGCCGGCGATTGGCGCCCGCCGCCGGTCCACCGGCGCGCCGGGGGCAGGACGCGCCCAGCCAGGGCGCGGCGGCAGGGCCAACGCGGGGCCCGGGCCCGCGGCGCGAAGGCGCGCCGCGGGCGGTGGTTGTCCGCGCTGTGGCGCGCGCCCACGCCCTCCTCCCGCCGCCGCCACCCGCCCAGGCGCGAGCGCGGCTCGCCTGGGGAGCACAGGCGGGGCGCAGCGGCGCGGCGCGGCGGGAGGAGGGCGCGGCGGGCGACATCAGGGCGCCGTGACGTGGCGCGCGGCGCCCGCCGCGCAGACGCCGCGCGCCGCCAGTGTCCCGCCCAGACGGCAGGCCCGGCACCGCTCCGCGCACAGCGGGCGGCGCGGGGGGCCACAACCCACGCGCCTGCGCGCCCCACCGCGTGTCCAAAGGGCGTCCCGCGGCCCGCCCCCATCGCGAGTCCCGCCCCCTCCCTCTCTCTCACCAGGTGCACGCGCCCTTCCGAATCAACCACCGGCGCGTTGGGGTCGTTGACCCAGCCGCCGTGCGGCGGCGCCAAGTGGAATGCGGGGCGCTCGGCGCATCGCGGGCCCGCGGGGGGCGCGGGCGCGAGCGCGGTCATGATGCCGGCTCTCGGCCGGGCGAGGGCGGCCGGCGCGGTCGCGGCGCGGCGCCGCGCGCGCGGCGGCGCGCGGGCGGGGGCGGCGAACGGGCGGGCGGGGGCGGCGCGACCCGGCCTCATGTCATGGCCGGGGCGCGGTCCTCCAGTGGCGAGGGCGCGGCGGGGTCCGAGGCGGCAGGGGCGCGGGAGTGGAGGGAGTCGGCGGCGGCACCCAAGGAGACGCGCTGGCCTCTCTTCTCTTTCACTCGCCACGCGCCTGGCGACCAACTGCGGCATCTTTCTTACACCAGTGCGGCCTCTGCCTCCTCAACCGCCGCCGCCGAGGGCGGGGCGGGCAAGTCATCGAGCCAGGCGTCGCCGTCGGCAGCGCGCGCGCGTCCACCCCCTTCCCCCGCCCGCTTGGCCAGCTCCGCGCTGAACGCGGCTTCCAGCACCGGCGCAGGCGCCAGGCGGGCCGCGACAGCGTCGCCCCGGCCCGCGGCGATGGCGCGGAGGTCGGCCGCGGCGTCGGCCGGCGTGGCGTCGCCCCTTCCAAGCGCGGCCGCCACCGCCGCCAGACCCGCCACGACCCCGACAGGCGGCGGCGGCGCGCGCGGGTCAGCCGCCGCCCGCGCGTCGGCCGCGACGGCGGCCAGCGCGGCGGGCGCCGCCGACCCCGCGACGAGCGCGGCGACGACGCCGCCGAGCGCGGCGGGGTCGGCGGGGAAGGGGGTGGGGCGGGTCATCAAAGATGACACGCCGGCGTCCAGCAACAGGGGCACGGGAGGGCGGCCGCCGCGGCCGGGGACGAGCGCGACGTTGGACAGGGACAGGCGGCCGTGCCCGCCCGGCACCGCCGCGGCCAGGGCGGCGACGGCGTCGGCCACCGCGGCCGCGGTGGCGACCCGGTCGGCCCACGACAGCGTCCCGGCCGCCAGCGCGTCGGCGAGGGTGCCGCCCGGCGCGAGCGGCGACACGACTGCGCGCGTCGTCGGGCCGACGCCCACCGGCTGCAGCACGCCCGGCACGCCGGCCAGGGCGGTGGCCAGGGCGGTGACGCGGGCGGCGAGCTCGGCGGCGGGGGGGGTCGTGGCGGGGTCGAGGACCTTGACCGCGACAGGGGCGCCGGCGAGCGACCCCCTATAAGTCACGCCCGCAGGCGAGCCGCCAATCTTTGCTCCTTCACCAAAACCGCTCGTGGCGATCGCTAGGTCGCCATAGGTGAGCACGGTGACGGCGCCGGGAGCGACGGGCGCCGCGACGGGCGCTGCGACGGGCGCCGCGACGGGCGCCGCGACAGGCGCCGGGGCCGCCTTGGCCGGCACTGTGGCCGTTTCGACCGGCGCCCGCGGTGCCGGCGCTGCCGCCTCGCGCCGGGGCGGCGAAGCGGCCGAGCCCACGGCCCCCGCGGGCGTCCCCGCCGGCGCCGCCTCGCGCGCCGCGCTCGCCCCTGCCGCCGCCGCCGCCGCCCGCACCCCGCCCACCGCGGCCGCCGCGGTCGCCAGCGCAGCAGTCGCCGCGGTCCCGGTGGCGGCCGCGGCGCCGGCCGCGTGCGCGGCCGCGCCGGCCGCCGCGTCGGCCGCGGCGCTCGCGAGAACGCGCAGCGAATCCGCCACGCGCGCCACGACCGGGTCCGGCGCCCCCCCCCACGCGTCGTCGCTCCACCCGCCAAACGCAGCGGCCGCGGCGTCGGCCATGGTGGCGGTGCGCGGGCCGGGGCAAGCCACGCGGCCGCCCCACTCGCGCTCCAGGGCCGCCTGAGCGGCCGACGCGGCGGCCGACGGCACGGTCGGATATGACGCGGCCGACAGCCTCGACGGCGAGTGCAGGGTCGGGTAGGAGCCGCCCGGGGCGGCCCCTCTCCGCGCGCGCACCGGCCCGCGCTTTGCCGCATCGGTCAGCGCGATCGCGGCCGCCGTGTGCCCCTCGGCGACCGCGATAGCCGCTGGCGTCCGTCCCTCCGCGTCCATGACGCGGGCGTCGGCGCCGCCAGCGAGCAGGGCGGCGACCGCCGACCGCGCGCCGGCGGCCGCCGCGTCGCCCAGCGGGGTGCGCCCGCCGTCGCCCGCGGCGTCGACGGACGCGCCGGCGTCAAGCAGGGCGGTGATGACATCCGCGTGGCCGGCAGCGGCGGCCAGGTGGAGCAGGGTGGTGCCGTCCTACGAGGGAAGAGAGGGGACAGCGCGCGGGGGTCGGTGGGACAGCGCGCGTGGGCCCTTTCGGCTCCCGCCCTCCCCGCACACAACCTTTCATACCTTGGCCCTCCACCCCACGTCGCCCCCTGCCTTGACCAGGGCGCTCACGGCCGCGCTCGCGCCGACCGCCGCCGCGACCGCAAGGGGTGGCCGCCCCGCGCCGTCGGCCGCGCCCGGGTCGCCGCCGGCGCGCACGAGGGCGGTGATGGCTGTGGGAGCGTCGGCCACAGCTGCCAGGTGGAGGGGCGTGGCGCCGTCCTTCGCGCGCGCGGTCGCCGGCGCGCCGTGCGACAGCAGCACCGCCACCGCGTCGGCCGACCCCGCCGCCGCCGCATAGTGCGCGCCGGTCCAGCCGTCGCCATCGAGGGGCGCGGTGATGGCGCGGGCGTCGAGGCCGCAGCAGACGGCGTCGAGCGCGGCGGGATCGGCGGATGCGGCCGCGGCCGCCAGGGCGTGCTTGCTGGCGCCGGCGCCCATTGAAGGGAGAAGGGGGCAGAGGCGGTCGACGAGGAACGAGAGTGTGGCAGCAGTCCACGCTGCGTGAGCTCCGCCTCTCTCAGTCTCTCCACGCCCCCTGCCTTCCAGAAGCACGCCTGTCATGCTCACTTCCCGACTGGCCGTCTGGGCTCCGCCCCGGAGCGCCGGCGGCTGCGCGCCGCGCGGTGTTGGTGCGTGGCAGGCGTGGAGCGTGGCCCGCCCGCGCTTGGCGACAGCTCGCGCGCGCTTTGACGCGACAGCAGCCGCGCCGGGGCGGACGAGGGGGCGCGGCGCCCGTGCCGTCTGCTGCGCCCGCGGGCGGCCACGCGAGCGCATGCGCCCACGCCCCTCACCCACCCCCTCACCCAGCCCGTCGCGTTCCCCGTGCTCGCAATGTGCCTGCGCTTTCATCGCAACTGGCCTCCGCCGGCCGCGAGGGCGAGTCCGCCGACAACGCGCGCGAGCGGCGCCTGCGCGAGTCGGCTCGCGTCGAGGAGCGGCTCACGTACGTGGAGACGATCGACCAAGTGCAAGACGAGCTGGCCAAGGTAACAGAGAGAGGAGGGGGCGTGGGTGGAAAGATAAAGCACGGCGGGCGACCCCCTCACCGCGCCCATCCCACACTGCATCTGTAGGCCGGGGACCGCCTCGTCGTGCTCGAGATCCAGTCCGCCTCCCGCTGCGACTCGGGCCTGTGCGAGGAAGCGGAAGCCGTGTGGAAGGAGGACGCCGACGCAGCCACTCGCGCGGCCGCCGAGCGCTGCGCCTCGATCAAGCACACGTTTGCCCGCACCGCGCGCGACTGCCCCAACTCGGTCTTCCTCGAGCTCGACGCCGACGGCGACGCCGGCGCGGCCGCGTGCGCCGCGCTGGGGGCGGCGGTTGTGCCGACGGTTCAGTTTTACAAGTCGGGCGCGCTCCTCTGGCAGCACGCCGGCTACTCCGCCATGGAGCAAGACATTGGCGAGGGCGTGCTGTTTTATGGGGACGCCGCCGCGGGCGGCGAAAAGGCGAGCGAGCACGTGGCCGACGTGACTGACGCGGCGTCGCTCGAAACTTGGCTCTCTGCCATCCCTCAAAAAGAGCTCGCTGTCCTGTTCGTCTCCTCCTCCAACGCCGACGCGTGCGTCCGCATCTTCCCCGCCGTCCTCGCCCTCGCCCGCAATTTCGGCGGCTACGCGCGCTTCGCGCGCCTCGTCTCCGACGCCTCCGCCCCGGCTTCCGCCATCACCTCCTCTTTGAACATCACCGACGTGCCCGCCTTTGTCTTCTACCGGGGCGGCGTGCAGGTGGGGCGCCACGTGGGGTCGGCGCGCGGGGACCTGATCGGCCAGATCCTGGAGCGCCAGGCGGCGGCCGGCGTGGCGCCGCCGCCGCCGCCCAAGCGGGCGGCGGCGAGCGTGCGGCGGTGATGAGGGGGGGGGTAGGGAGAGAGGGAACCCGAGGGGTGAGAAAGAGAGAGGCGTTGCTTTCATTTTCCGTGGTCATAATTTACGCCGGCTGCCACCCACCCACCCCCCCCCCCTCACTGGTCCCGGGGCGCCACCATGTCCTCCGGCACCACCCAAGCGTCGAATTCCTCCGGCGTGACCACGCCGAGCGCCACCGCGGCCTCTTTCAGGCTCGTCCCCTCTTTGTGTGCCTTTTTCGCCGCCGCCGCCGCCTTGTCGTACCCGATCTTGTTATTTAGCGCGGTGACGAGCATGAGCGACTTGTGGAGCAGGTCGGCGATGCGGACCTCGTCCGCGCGGATGCCCGACACGCAGTTGTCAGCAAAGCTGACCGACGCGTCGGCCAGCAGCCGCACCGACTGCAGCAGCGACGCCGCCATCATGGGCTTGAACACGTTCAGCTCAAAGTGGCCGCACGCGCCGCCGACGGTGGTGGCCACCGCGTTGCCCATCACTTGGGCGCAGACCATGGTGAGCGCCTCGCACTGCGTCGGGTTGACCTTCCCCGGCATGATCGACGACCCCGGCTCGTTCTCGGGCAGGATGAGCTCCCCCAGGCCGCACCGGGGGCCGGACCCCAGGAAGCGGACGTCGTTGGCGATTTTGAAGAGCGACGCGGCGACCGTGTTGAGCGCGCCGGCCGCTTCGACGACGGCATCGTGCGCGGCCAGGGCTTCAAACTTGTTGGGCGCGGTCACAAAGGGGAGCCCGGTGGCGGCCGCCACCTCGGCCGCGATGGCGGCGGCAAACGCGGGGCGCGTGTTGAGGCCGGTGCCGACCGCGGTGCCGCCCTGCGCGAGCGCGCACAGCCGCGGCAGCGCGCCCTTGACGCGCTCGAGCCCCAGCTCCACCTGCGCCGCGTACCCCGAAAACTCTTGCCCGAGCGTGAGCGGGGTCGCGTCCTGGGTGTGGGTGCGCCCGATCTTGACAATGTGGGCAAACGCTTTGGCTTTCCCGTCCAGCGCCGCGTGCAGCCGCTCCAGCCCGGGCACGAGCCGCCCCGTCATCTCGGTCACGGCCGCGATGTGCATGACGGTCGGGAACGTGTCGTTGGACGACTGGCCCTTGTTCACGTGGTCGTTCGGGTGGACGGCGCCGTCCCCGCGGCGCCCGCCCAGCAGCTCGGCCGCCCGGTTGGCGATCACCTCGTTCGCGTTCATGTTGGACTGGGTGCCGGACCCCGTTTGCCAGATGACGAGGGGGAAGTGGGCGTCCAGGGCGCCGGCGGCGACCTCGCCCGCCGCGCGCTCGACCGCGGCCGCGATTGTGGGGTCCAAATCCCCAAAGCCCGCGTTGACTTTGGCGGCCGCGCGTTTGAGCACGCCAAAGGCCGCCACGATGGGCTGGGGCATGACCTCGCGGGGGCCGCCGATGCGAAAGTTTTGGAGCGAGCGCTGCGTCTGCGCGCCCCAGAGCCTGTGGGGGGGAGGAGAGGGGGGCATCGATCCGCCATTCTCTTCCCACGCGACACGCGTCAACCCCCCCCTCCCGCTTCGTCTCTCTCACTTGTCGGCGGGCACCTCGAGCGGGCCAAACGTGTCGCGCTCGGTGCGCGTCGACTTGGACCGCGCGCCGGCGGGGGTGGCGGCGGCGTGCCGAGATGCGGACGCGATCGGGCAAGAGGCTGGAGGTTGGTGGGGTGTCGGCGGGGCGGGCGGCAGCGGCGGCCGGGCCGCAATGCACGCCGCGCGCCGCCATCGCACCTCCCGGCGCGCGCGCCGACGCGCGGGACGCCAAAAGCAGGGCGGCCCGGCGGCACGCCATGCTGCAAATGGTGGCGGGCGGGGCGGGGGAGGCAAGGAGGTGTGCGGCCGCGTCGACGGCCGCCGCGCGGCACGCTGCCACCCTCGACCCCTCAGGGTCGAGATTCATCCCCAACCCACTCCCCAGCATGCGTGCTGTGTGTGATCGTTTACAGGGAAGCCGCGGCGGCCCCAACCGCTGCCGCCGGCTCGAGGCAGGGGCGCGGCCCCCTAGCCTTCCCCTACCCGGGCCCCACCTTGGGAATGTCGTGGTGCTCCGACAGGCTGGCCAGCTTGTCGTTGAACTCGGCGACTCGCTCCCGGTGCGATTTGGAGGCGAGGGCCGCGACGCGTTCCGCTTCGCGCGCGGCGACCGCGGCCGCGTGCCGCTTCTCGGCCTCGGTGCGCCGGTCCTGGCGCGGGGGCGGCGGTGGGGGGTCGTCCGACCCACCCTCGACCACCGCGACCGCGAGCTCGCCGCCGTCCACCTTGGCCTTGCTCTTTTTCTTCTTCTTGCCCGGCGCGGCGACGCCGCCCTTGAGCTTGAGCCGGCCGCCCGTGAACGACATCGCGCTCACGGGGCCAGCGGGGGGGACACAATAAAGTGGTAGACGAAGAGGAGGGCGACGAGCGCGAGGCCGAGCACGTTCTGCGGGAGGAACGAGGGGGCCGGATCCGTGTGGGCGGGCGGGGGCGTGCCGGCGCGCGCGGCCCGCAAATGGCACTCTACGATTGCGTTGGCACGCTCCGGCGAGCGGCGCGAGGCGCGGCGGCCGGCAACCGCCAGCGCCGCGGCGCGCCCATCGCCGCGCCTGCGCGCGGCGCCCGCCCGCGGCCTCCCGCCCGTTCAGCACGCACCGTGAAGAAGCCGAGCTGGTTGTCGTCGATCATGGCAGGGCCGACAGGGCGCGCGGAGTGGCGCTGTGGTTCAGCGGCAAGCCCGCCGTCGCTCCCGCCACTCCCTCCCGACCCGTCCCCGCCGCGCCCCCCCGAACCCGCCGCCGCCATGGGCCGCATGCACTCCAAGGGCAAGGGCATGTCGTCGTCCGCGCTGCCGTACAAGCGGTCGCCGCCGTCGTGGTCCAAGGCGACCGCGGCCGAGGTGAGAGGGCTGGTGGCTGCGCGCGCCCCCTGCGGGCGGCTGTGGTGCTGGCCCGGACGGCGGGCCGCTCAATGGGGCGCCGGGACGGGCGGCGGCGGGCGCTGCGCCGCGATCGCCGCCGCCGCGCGCCGGCCGCCGGCCGGGCCGCGCGCGCTCGGAGCTCTCGCCCGCCCGGCGCCCGCGCCAGGCGGCGGCTGAATGCTGCCTGTCGCACGCGGGCGCGCCGGGGCGCGCGATGGCGCGCCCGGCGGCCCGCGCGGCGCACCGCCGCCGGCGGCCGGGCCCGCCGCCTGCGCGCCGGCGGGCGCGCCGGTTTTTCGCCACTGCCGCCTCCCACGCGCGCTGCAGGATAAAAAAGCGCCGTCCCGGGGCGTCGGAACTGCCGCCTGCCCCCCCGCCGCCCCCCCGCGCCCTGCGCGCCGCGAGCCGCCCGCCCACCCATTCCCCTCCCTCCCTCTCCCAGGTCACCGACCAAATTTGCAAGCTCGCCAAAAAGGGCCTGACCCCGTCCCAGATCGGCGTCATCCTGCGCGACCAGCACGGCGTCGCGCGCGTGTCGGCGGTGACGAACTCCAAAGTCCTGCGCCTGCTCAAGGGCGCCGGCCTCGCGCCCGACATCCCGGAGGACCTGTACATGCTCATCAAGAAGGCGGTCGCCATGCGCAAACACCTCGACGTGTTCCGGAAGGACCGCGACGGCAAGTTTCGGCTCATCCTGGTCGAGTCCCGCATCCACCGCCTCGCCCGCTACTACAAGCGCACGAAAAAGGTGGCGCCGAACTTCAAGTACGAGTCGTCGACCGCGTCGGCCATGGTGGCTTGAAGCCAGGAGGGGGTGGGGTGGGGGTGGGGGTCCGTTTCCCTGATCTGCACCTTGGGCGCGCGTGGTGGCGCCCGCGTGTGTGTGCAACCGCGTGGCGCGCCCCCGGGCGTCCCAAAGAAATGGAGGGGAGGGGTGGAGGGTCAGTGCTCGCTCTCTCTTACAGTGCGCGTTTCTCTAGCCCCCGGCAACGACGCCCACCGCGCCCGCCAACGACCCCAGCACCGCCTGGCACGTCACGCACGTGATGACGCACCCGAGGATGTCCATAACGACCTGCACAGACGTCCCCGCATTCGCTGGGTCGACCCCCGCGCGCGCCAGGGCAAAGGGGAGGGCGGAGCCGACGACGACCGAGGCGAGCACGATGGCCGCGAGCGACGCGGAGATCGCCGCCGCGTCGTGCGCCGACCCGGTCGACGCAAACACGCGCGCGTAGCCGCCCGCGGCCAGGCCGGCGGCGAGCAGGGCGCCGACGGCGGCCTGGCGGGCCAGGGTGGCGCGGACGGATGCAGGGGCTGTCGTGATCGACCCCGTCGCCAACCCCCGAATGACGTGAATCGCCGACTGGTTGCCCGCGTTGCCGCCCGCGCCGACGAGCATGGTGAGGAAGAGGGTGATGACGAGGTGGTCGCGGAGGAGGGGGGCATAAGCGTCGAGGACGAACGATGAGGTCGACTGGAGGACGAGCAGGCCCAACAACCACCGCCCGCGCGCCCACGCCTCCGCCACCGCGGTCGCCCCTTCCTTGGGCGGCAGCCTCGACACGTCGCACACGTCGGGGTCGGGAAGGCCCGAGTCGCAGAGCGCGGCGAGCGCGGGGTCGTCGGCGCGGGGGCCGGAGGCCGCGCCACCGCGCTCGGCGCGGCACAGTGCCGTCGCTCGCCTGGCGGACGTCGTGCGCGCGCGGGGCGGCGGCGACAGAAAGCCGGGCGCGGTCGCCATCGTGGCGGCGGCGCGGGGGGGAGCGGGCGCGCGATGCATCCACGGGGCGACGTTCGCGTGTTGGGGGGGCGGCGATTGGGACCGCGGCGGGCCCGGCCGGGCGCGCGCAGACTGCAGCACGAGCGCAGCCGCTGCCACCGCCCACTCTCGACCAGCCGCCGCCGCGCCGCCCTCGCCAGGCGACCGGCCGCCCGCGTTCCGACCGCCAGCCCACTGCCGGCCCGCGCGAGTGCGCGGCCGCCCGCGCCGCCGCACGAGGCCCGCCCCACGGCGGCCGCCCCGGCCCTCACTCGGGCACCATGACGACGCCAGATGGCGCGCCGCCCGCCAGCGGCAAGAAGCGCCGGTGCGGGAACGGGAATTGGGGGCGTGGTGGCGCGCCGCATGTCGGCGGCCTGGCCGACGCCTCCCCCTCTCCCCTCAGCCGCAAAACCACCGCCCAGCTAGCCGCGGCAGGCGTCCCTGTCTTCTCACGCGGCCCGGCCGCGGCCACCGCGGGCGTGCGCGACAAAAAGCTGGCAGGCGCGCTGCGCCGCGCCGACCACCTCGCCGCGACCGCCGCCAAGTCGGCTGCCGCCGCGCACGCCTGGCTCGCATCGGATGAGGCGGGGGCGTTGGAGGCCGAACCAGGCACGTTAGAGCGCACGTGGCGCGTTGGCCAGGGCGAACTGACCGACCTGGCCGCGCGCGGCGCCGCGCGCAAAGCGGCCGACCTCACCCTGCCCGACCTCGCCCCCTACTCGGTCGACTACTCGCCCTCGGGCCGCTTCCTGCTGCTGGGCGGCAAGCGCGGCCATTTGGCGATGATTGACGCGATGGCGGAGAGGGTCGTGACTGAAGTCTTCCCCAAGGACGCCGTCCGCGACGCCGCCTTCCTCCACAACGAGACATTTTTCGCGGCCGCCCAGGGCGCCGGCGTCTTCATGTACGACAAGCGGGGCGTGGAGCTGCACGCCGCGCGCGAGCACGCGGGCGCGCGGCGGCTCGCATTTTTGCGGCAACACTTTCTGCTGGCGTCCATCGGCGACGGCGGCGTCCTGCGCTGGCAGGACGTGACGACCGGGGAAATGGTGGCGTCGCACGCCACGCGGCTGGGCGACTGTGGCGTCATGGCGGTCAATCCCCACAACGCGGTGTCGCTGTGCGGCCACGCCAACGGGACCGTCACCATGTGGACCCCCAACGCGTCCACACCCGTCGTCCGCATGCTGACGCATGCAGGGCCGGTGCGGGCTCTCGCGGTGGATCAATCGGGCCGTCACTTGGCGACGGCGGGCGCCGACGGCCAGGTCAAGGTCTGGGACGTCCGGACCTTCAAACCCCTCCACGCGTACCGTTCCAGGTCCCCCGTCACGGCCATGGCCATCTCCCAACGCGCTCTCCTCGCCGTGGGCTCCCCGCGGTGCGTCGTCGTGTGGAAGGACGGTCTCGCGACGAAAGCCACGTCGCCGTACATGCGCGTCGACCTCCCCGCCGGCGGCCTCCGCGCCCTCGCTTTCCGCCCGTTCGACGACGTTCTCGCCGTCGGCCACGCGGGGGGTGTCCGCACGGCCCTCATCCCGGGCGCGGGCGAGCCGGGCCTGGATTCTTTCGTCGCCGACCCGTACGCCGCGCCGCGCGCGCGGCGCGAGGGCGAGGTGCGCGCGCTGCTCGACAAGCTTCCGGCCAATTCCATCGTGCTCGACCCTGGCACAATTGGGGGCGTGGCCAAGCCGCCGAAAGAGGCGCGCGAGGCGGCGGCGGCGGCCGCCGCCGCGGCCAACGCCGCGCGCGACGCCGCCGCCCGCCTCAAGAACGAGGGCCGCGCCCGCATGAAGGGCAAGAACAAGCCGACTCGGCGGCAGCGGAAGAAGCAATTTGTCATCATCGAGGAGAAGAAAGCGACGCTGCGCGAGAAGCTCGCGGCGGGCGGGGGTGGCGACGGGCCGCGCGCGGGCGACGAGCCGCCGCCGGACGTGCCGCGCGCGCTGGCCAGGCTGTACAAGAAGCATTGAGAGGCGGTTGTTTTCTTGGGGGGGAGAGGGAGGCGTGCAAAAACGCAGACGAGAGACGCCGGCACACCGCCGCCGCCGGCGCGGCGCCCGATGCCGCCCTCCACCCTTCACCGGCCCACGCTGTCGCCCGGTGGGAGGGTGCGCGTGAGTGTGCCCTCGCTCCGGGCGCACCGGGACGGCGCCAATGCGCCCGCCGCGCCAGCGCCCGACGCCACGGCGTCGCTCGCGCCGGCGCAGACCGCGGCCAACGCCGCCCTCGCCGCCGCCTGGAAGGGCCGCGTCATCCTGGCGCCGCTGACCCGGGTCGGCACTCTCCCCTTTCGGCGGCTGTGCGCGGACTTCGGGGCTTCCGTCACGCTCTCGGAGATGGCGTTTGCGCGGCCGCTCGCGAAAGGGGACCGCGTCGAGCGGGCGCGCCTCCGCAAAGCCCCGACCGAAACCTGCTTCGGCCTCCAAATAGCGACCAACAATGTGTCCGAGGGGCTCGCCGCGGCCCGCCTGGCCGCCGACGCCGGGGCGGCGTTCATCGACCTCAACTGCGGGTGCCCCATTTTCGAGGCCACGCGGCGCGGCCTGGGGTCGGCCCTGCTCAGGAATCCAAGGAAGCTGGCCCGGCTCGTCGCTGGCATGGCGGAGGCGTCGCCGCTGCCCGTCACAGTGAAAATTCGGTTAGGCGTGACCGACGCTACCCCCAACTACTCCTCCGTCGTCCCCGCCCTCCACGCCGCGGGCGCCGCCCTGGTCACCGTGCACGGCCGCTCGGGCGAGGGCCGGTACAAGCGCGCGGCCGACTGGTCGGCGGTGTCGGCGGTCGCGCTCGCGAATCCTTCAATGCCAGTCGTCGGCAACGGCGACGCCCTGACGCTCGCGGAAGTCCAATCCCGCCTCGCCGCCCCCGGCGTGCACGCCATCATGGTCGGCCGGGGCGCGCTCATCAAGCCGTGGCTTTTTGCCGAGGTGGAGGGCGGGTCCGAGATTTTGCTCGATGAAGGCGCCCGCGTCGCCGTGTGGCGCCAGCTCGTGGCCTACTTTCGGGAGTACCTGGGGGACGATGCCAAGGGGCGGAGTAAAGCGGACTGGTGTGTGCAGGGGAGAGGGGGGTGTGGGGAGGCGGCTGGGCGCCGCGGCCGCCACCCACGCCCCACCGCAACATCTCACTCCCCCAGGTTCCTGCCGTCGCACCTGGACTTTCTGTCGCGCTACCGCCCGATGCCCGCGTCCGTGTATGGCGGCGCCGACCCGTCCTCCCCTCTCCTGCTGCGCCGGGACGACGTCGCGGACGCCGCGCTCGGCGAATCCTTGACCTCATTGACCCGCCTGGAACGCCTGCTCCGTTGCTCGGCGCCCGCGGCGCACGCTGAAGTGCTCGACGCTCTGTGGCGGTCCGACAGCGACGCCGACGCCGTGCGCCGCATGCAGGCCCTGGCCGACGCGTCGCTCGACGAGTGGGAGACGGGGGTTAAAGCTGTCAGGCGGGAGGACGGGCCGGCGCGCGGGGGGCGCGACGGGCGCGACGACGGGGTCGCAGGCGGGTAGAGAGGGAGGGCGGCGGGGAGAGTCTGTCGACACACTCGCGCTCTGCGCCCGCCCTTGCCGCAATCGCCGCCCCTCTCCATGCGCCCGCCATCCAGGTTGCGCTAGCGCGCCCCCGATTGGCGCCGCCGCGATGGCCGACGCCGCGCGCTGGCTCACCGCGCCGCCGGCCGCCGCCCTGGCCGGCGCGCTGGCCGACCTGCCGACCGCGGGCGCGATCGAGCACCGGGAGCGGCTGCTGAGCGCGGCGCTCGCCGCCGCTCGGCGTGGTGCGGCGGTGGCGCCGGGCGGAGGGGCGGCGCTGCTGGCAGTGGCGCGCGATGCGCGCGAGGGCAAAGAATGCTGCAGGTGTGGAGGAAGTGAAAGGGGAGGCGTCGCCGCCGGCCTCGGCTTTTCGCGCGGCCCGACCCCCCTCTTCTCGTCTCTTTGCAGGCTCGCCCTCGACCTCCTGGCCTCACTCCCCCCCTCGAACGACCCCACCCCTGACGACCTCGTCGCCACGGGCCTGGCTGGTCTCACGCACGCCGCCCCCCGCGTGCGCGCCGCCGCCGCGCGGCTGGCCGCGGCCGCCGCGCCGCGCGCGGGCGCGCGCCGCGCCGACGCCGCCGCCGACGCGCTCGCGTCATTTTGCGGCGACTCGGACGCGGTTGTGCGCGAGGCGGCGCTGTTGGGGGAGGCAGGCCTGGCGTCCCCAGCCCCGGGCGCGGCCGCCCGCGCCGCCGCCGCGCTCGACGACTCTGCGCCCGCCGTCCGCCTCGCCGCCCTGGCCGCGCTAGGAGCGGCGGCCGACGCGGCCGACGCGTGCCGCCCCGGCGGCAACGCCGCCGCGGCCGACTCCGCCTGGCACGCGGCCGCCGCCTGCGTCCGCGACAACGATGCGCGCGTGCGCGCCCGTGCGCTCGCCCTGCTCGGCGCCCTCGCCGCCGCCTCCCCGTCCTCCCTGGACGCCGCCCTCACGTCCGCCATCACGGCGCGCACCATGGAGGGTGCGGCGGCTGATTCGCTGGGGGGGGGAGGGGGCGCGGCGGCAGCGCTCGCGGCGGGGGCGGGGGCGGCGGTGAGGGCGCTGGAAGACGACGCGGCGTCGGTGCGGGCGGCTGCGCTGGCAGCGCTGCACCGCCTGGCGTCGACCATAGGGCATCTCCCGTTCATCGACGCCGCCGCGCGCGCTGCCGCCGACTGCGTGGGCGACGAGGCGCCCGCGGTGCGCGTGGCCGCGCTGCGCGCGGCGTCGACCGCGCGCGGCGCCACCGTCGACGCCGTGCTGCCGGCTTTGTTGGCCGGCCTGGCCGACGCACACCCTGATGTCTCGCGCGCGGCGGCGGCCGCGGTCGCGACGGCAGCGCCCGCACGGCTCGACTCGCTGCGCGCGGCCGTCACTGGCCTGCTCGCCGCCGCGGCCACCGGCCGCGCCGCCCCCGCCGCCGCCCGCGCCGCGCTCGCCGCCCTGGGCGCGGCTGCGGGCGCGGCGGCCGCGCCCCTGGCGGCGGATTTAATGGGCACGCGGACGGGGTTCCTCCAGCGCGAGCCGAGCGTCGACGACGAGTCGTACGCGCATAGGCTCATTTTTCTAACCTCCGCCGCGTCGACCGCCCCCTGTGTCGGCGCCGCGCTGCCGGCGCACGCAGCGGACGCGGCGGCGCTGCTGGCGGCGCGGCACGTGGGGCTGGGGCTGCCAAGGAGTGTCGCCCGGCGCGCGGCGGGCGGCGTGCGCGTCGTGTCAGGCGCCCACAAGCGCGCCCGGGACAACGATGACGACCCGGCGTGGGCGGTGGCGGCGGCCGCGACCGAGCGGCTTGCCGCGGCCGCCGGACTGCCGCGCGCCAAACGCGCCGCCGCGCTGCGCCGCGCCGACGCCGTGCTGGCGCCCGCCGCCGCGGGTGGGTGCGCGGCGGCGGCGGCGGCCAGGCTGCACTTGAGAGCGCTGGGGGTGCATGCAGAGGGGGAGGCGGGCGGCGACGCCCGCCTGCCGCACGGCTGGGACGGCGGCCCGCGCGAGCCGCCCCCGCTGGCCGACTGTCTGCGGCCCGCGCCCGCCGGCGCCCTAGCTTTGCTCGCCAGCCGCCTGGCGGCTGTCGGCTGTGGCGACGCCGCGGCCGCGTGGCGCGCGGTCGCCGCGGGTGCCGCCGACGCCGCGCCGCCGACCCTCGCCCTCCCCCCCCCCGCCGCCCCGCTCCCCGACGGCGCGCTCACCGCTCCCGGTGGCCCCAACACGCGCCCCCTGGCGGCGACGGCGGGCTTGCCGGTGCGCCTGGAGGTGCGCGCGTGGGTGGCCGCCTGCGGCCCGCGCCCGAGCGCCTGGCTGCGCGTGTCGGGGGCCGGGCTGGAGACGCGCCACGTGCGGTTGAGGGTGAAGGAGGACGAGAAGAGCGATTCCGGCGGCCGGGTCGAGATCGCCGTGCGTCTCGACCTGCCGCCCCCTCCGGCCGCCCCTGCCGCCACCCTGACCCTGGCCCTCGTCATCGCCCTGCCCGGCGGCGGCGGGCGCGCCCGCCTGGGGCCGGAGCTGGCGCTGGAGCTGCGGGTTGCGGCGCCCACGAGCGCGCACGCGGCGGCCGGTGCGCGGCGGTGAGAGAGAACACTGTCACACACACGCACACGCCAGTATGGCGCTCTCCACCATCTCCCCATCACCGGGGAGACGCCAGCCCCAGGCGGGACCCGCTCCCAAACGGCGACGCGCCCGCCGCGCGCACGCCGCCGCGGCGCGAGTTGACGCCGCCGCCCGCCGCGCGGCGCGCCACGTCGGCCGCGGTCAGCGTGGCCAGCGGCATGCGGGCGAGCTTGGGGGACGGAGCGGGCGAGGCGGACGAGGGGGGAGGAGGAGCGCGCGCGGCCGGCGCGGGCGACGCCACCACCTCCACCGCAGCATCCCGTTCGGCCTGCAGCAGGTCGCGCGCCGCGTCCAGGAAGGGCCCGTTGTAAAATTCGCGCACCGTGCCCCGCACCGCGGGCTTGTCCACGGTCGCCGGCGCGAGCTCGGCCGCCGACCGCCCTGCAAGCACGCCCGCCGCGTGCGGCGCGGCGCCCGCCGCCGCGCGCTCGGCCGCCGCCAGCTTGAGCGCGACGTTGCGCGCGCGGGCGAGGCCGTACACAATGCACGCGACGATGACGGACAGGTGTTGGCCGTAGAAGAGTGAGAGGCGCGTCGCGGCGAGCGAATAAGCGAGGCACGCGGCGCGGTCGGCAAAGCCGGCGGGGAGCGGGGGGCGGCCCGCGGCGGCGAGCGCGGCGCCGGCGTGGCGGGCGCGGTCGGTGGCGCGGTCGGCCACGTTGCGGAGCAAGGCTTCCACGGCTTCGTCGATGTCGCGGCCGGCAGCGGACGCGGCAACCGCAAGGACATTCCCGTAAATGTCCGACCCCGCCTCCCACACGAGCACCTCCTCCAGCCGCACCGCCGCCGCGTCCAGCAACGCCAGCACGGTGGGCGGCGCGGGAGGGCGGGCGGCGGCGAGGGCGGCGGCGGCGTCGGGGAGGGCGGCCCATACGGCAAAGGGGGGGGCGAGGCGGCGCGCGGCGCCGGCGAGCGCGGGGAAGGACGCCGGCGACGAGACCGCGCCGGGCGCGCACGCGGCGGCGGCGACTTCGGCCGCGACAGCCAGCGCGCCGTCGGCGAGGCGGGGGGCGTCGACGAGGGCGAGCAGCACTGCGTGGTCGGCACCGCCCGCGGCGGCTGAGAGAAGAAGGAAAGGGGAGGTGGTGTGCGCCTCGCCTCGCCCACCACCCCGCCACCTCCCCTGCATACACACACGTACCTGCCGCGAGCGCGTGCTTGAGGATGGCGCAGTAGAGTTGTTTGGCGAGCGCGACGCGGCGCGCGCGCGCTTCCGCCGCCGCGGGCGGCGCGGCCGTGCCGCCGACCGCGGGGTGGAAGGCGGCGCGCAGCGTGGTGTTGACCCGGTTGACGACGTGGGCCTGAGGGAGAGAGGGGGAAGGTCGGGTGCGCGGAAAAAGTGGAGGCGGCGAAGGGTGCGGGCCCGCCGCCCCGCCCAAGCCTCGGGCGCCCCGCTGGTCCTCCCAAAAGACGCCCACATAGACCCGCATCCCGTGTCACCATGAGGTCGGACGCGAACATGGTCGAGAGGTCGGACTCGGCGGTCGACGCGGCGAGCCACGTGGCGGCCCAGCCCGCCACCGCCGCGCCGCCGTCGGCCGGACAGACCACCACAATGCCATCGTCGGGAACGTAGGGCCAGTCGTCGCGGGCGGCGGGGCGGAAGCGGGGGGCGAGGTGGGAGGGAGCCATGATGGTCGTTTTTTGTGGGCAGGGGCGAGGTGCGGTGCGCGCGAGGTGGTGGGTGCGGCACGGAGGCAGGCAGTGATCGTTGCGCGCGGCGTTCGGAGGCGGGAGGGGCGCCGGCAGAGAGTGACGCGGCCGCGCCGCGCGCCGAGTCCACACAGTCGCCGCCGCCCCCCCGCCACCACGCTCCCCTCCTCTTCTTCCTCACCGCCGTTGCTGTTTGGCCGGGCGCGGCGCCCGGGGCGGCGGCGAGTCGGCGCCCGAGTCGGACGACGGCGCGCGGCGCGACGGCGCGGCGGCGGAGGAGGACGCAGGGGTGCGCGCGGCGACAGCGGCGGCCAGGTTGTAGGCGCACACGTCGAACGCGCTGTTGAGGGTGAGGGAAGAAAGGTGAGGGAGAGGGTTTGGAGCGAGCCGACGCGCCACCCCACTCCTCCCTCCTCTCCCTCATACCGCGCCAGCGCCCGCTCCGCGGGCGCCACCGCGTCCGCCGCCCCACCCAGACCGTGCGCGCGCGCGGCCAGGAGCCAGGCCTTGCCGACGTGCGGGTGCGCCGCGCCGAGCGACGAGGCCAGGCGCCGCGCGGTCGCCTCCATGCGCTCGCCGGCTGACGTCGGCCTCGGCACCGCCAGCTTGGGGCGGCGGTGCAGCAGGACGTCGAGAAGGGACGAGGCTTCGGCGTCCATGGCCGCCGCGGCGGGGGTGTCGGCGGAGGGGTGGGGGTGGCCGCCGTTCGCCGCTCCCGGGCTCGCAACCGGCACCAGGGTCCAGAGCGCGGCGACATCATTGCCCGCCGCCCACGCGCGGCGCCTCAGGGCGCCCGCGTGGTGGTCGCGCACCCGCGGCGCCGACGGCGGCCGCGCGCGCGGCGCGCTCGGGGGGCGGCCACCACCACCCCCACTCCCCGGGCGCCACCCGTCGCCCGCCAGCGGCGAGTCGAGCCAGGGCAAGGGCCAGTGTGGAGGGGTGGAAAGCGGCGCGCCGCCGCACAGGGCGAGCAGGTCGGCACCGGGCGACGGCGGCGGCTCGAACGGCGGCGACGCGGGCGCGCCAAGGGGGTGGTCGGCGCCGGACGCGGCGCGGCCGAAGCGGGCCGGGGGTGGGGACTTGACGTCGGCGTGGAAGAGCTGGCGACAGAAAAGAAAAGCGCTAAAATGTGTAAGGAATTTACCCAAAACACTATTTCCCCAAACATTACCCTGGCCAGCCCCTAAACTCCTATTTCCCCCTCCCCCCCCCCCTCGTACCGTCTCCAGAAAGCTTGGCAAGCCCGTGTCCGGCGACGCAGGCCTGGACAGCGCCCGTGCGAGCGCCGGCGCCCGCTCTTGCGCGCGCCCCCGCTCACGCGCGCCGCGCCCCTCGCCGCGCGCGCGCCGCACCGCGGCCGCCACCTCGGCCGCCCCCCCCAGCGTGCCTGCGTCCACGTCGGGCAGCAGCGCGTCGGCGCCGCCGGGCGCGAGCCAGGCGCGCAGGCCAAACAGTCCTTCCCCCAGCCGCACAAACGCCGACCGCTGCCCCTTGCGCTTGACGTCGGTGTACAGGGCGGACGCCATGGTGGCGTCGGGCGTGCGGCCGACGCA
>Ga0315284_10000261_pt1 | contig 71899 bp, 70 predicted proteins | sample YL17G09_16_MG_FD_203696 | JGI IMG/M metagenome (GOLD analysis project Ga0315284, IMG submission 203696) | Sediment microbial communities from Yellowstone Lake, YNP, Wyoming, USA - YL17G09_16 | ecosystem: Environmental > Aquatic > Freshwater > Lake > Sediment | place: USA: Wyoming | collected...
TGCCGATGTAATACATGTCGTGCTCCTTGCCCACAGGGCGTTAGAGGGTTCAAAGGCAACCCCATTCTAACCCCTGTGGCAAGGGGCCGCACCAGGCGTGCGACCTCAGGGCACGCTTATAATATCACAATACGGTTTTTCTCCTACTCCTTGCGCGGCCGGCCGGGGTGCACGGCGCTGGTTCGCGTTGCGCAATCGCGGGGGCGGCCACGTATCGCACATCCCAAACGTACTCATACTTCTTGGCGGTTGCAAGGGTTTCATTACGTGCGCCGGCGCGCTCGCCATGTCCTTTTGGCCGCGGCCGTATGCGGCCGCGGCCAAACCGGCGGGCGCACTCTACCGTGTTTGTGCGCGGCGGGTCTCCGTACCCGCCGCGCCAAACGCGGTGGTTGCGGAGAACCACCGCGCCCAAAGAAAGACACGGGAAACGGTTTCAAAATTTTGGTGGCACGGATTGCAAGCAATCCGTGGCACCCGGGAGTCGGGAGCCCGCCACTTTTCTCAGGTGCACCCCCAAGGCCGGCGCGTTCCTTATTCCCTTGAAAACGGCCACTGTGTCGGACCATAATCGGCGGCCCACGCACACCTGGGCATCAAGCGAGAAGGAGGCGGCCATGGTCTTGCGGATGATGCTCGGGCCGGTCCTCGCGGCCGCCGTGGCGCTGGCCGGATGCACGGACTCCGCCAAGCGCCAGGACCCCGGTGCAAGCACCGCGACCGCCGAAGGCGGCACGGGCGGCGGGCCGACCGCCAGGGACCTGTTCGGCTGGATCACTCCCGCCAGGACCGCCAACCAGGTCGGCATCGAGGCCTACACCGCGGGCGATTACCGCAGGGCCCGCGCCGCATTCATGGACGCCGTCAACCGCAGCCCCGAGACGGCCGCCTACTCAGCCAACGCCGGCATGGCCGAGCAGGCCCTCGGACGCTTTGACCGGGCGATCCTCATGTATCGCCTGGCGACGGGCCTTGACCCGGCGATAACGAACGCCTACCTGAACATGGCCCAGTGCTACATTTACGAGGGCCGGGAGGACCAGGCCCTGGAAGCCCTCGAAGCCGGCGCCCGGGCCAACCCGCACTCCGGCCGCGCGCTTGCTAACGTCGCCAAGTTTTACGTCGCCAAGGGCAACCTGGTTTCGGCCAGGGAATGGCTGACCCGCGCGGTCGAGGCCGACCCGACCGACGCCTCTGTCCGGAGCGAATACGACGCGGTCCTCCGGCAACTCGGCCAAGCGGCTTCGCCCGGACCCGAGACGCCATGAGACCCGCACGCCGCCCGGCGCTCGCCGCTGCATTTGCCGCCCTGCTGCTTGCCGCGCCGCCCGCCCTCGGCTGGGGCGACGACGCCCACTTTCTGATCACGCGCGAGGCCGTGGCGCGGCTGCCGGAACCGCTTCGCGGTCTGTTCACCAAGGAAGGAGGGCTGGAGCGGCTCGAGGCGGCGTCGATCGCGCCCGACCAGTGGCGAGCCGAGGAACGCGAGCGCGAGGTCCGCCTCGGCCTGACCGAAGACCCCCACTACGCCCCCGCCGAGAGGCCGAAACACTTCTTCGACATCGACGCGGCCGCCGACCTGTTCCCCTATCCCTTCACGAACTTTCCGCACGACCGCGCCGAGGCCGAGCACGCGCTCGGCCCGGACCGCCTTGGCCGCATCGGCACGGGGCCCTGGACCGTGGCCGAGACGCTCGGGAAACTGGCCGACGCGCTTGCGCGCGGCAGCGGGGCAGACGTGGTCCGCATGGCCGGCGCCCTCTCGCACTATGCAGCCGACCTGCACATGCCCTTCCACGTGACCGCAAACTACGACGGCCAGTTGACCGGTAACCCCGGCATCCACCGGGCCCTGGAGATCGGCCTCATCAAGCGGTACCTGGCGTTCTACGAGGCCGAGGTCCGAAAGGGGCGCGAAAAGGTCGCCGCGATCTGCGACCCGCGCGACACCGCCTTCGAGTGGGTGCTGACCTCCTACGATCGCACATCCCTCGTCCTTGAGGCCGACACGATTGCGCGCCGCTCGACCGGCTACAATCCGAAGGACCACGAGCGGGCCGAGGCCGGCGGGGTCGCGGACCTCGACAACGTCGAGAGCGAACAGGCGCGGCCGTACTATGCGAGGCTGAAAGAGGAGCTCGATCGGCGCGGGGCGCCGGAGGCCGCAGCCATGCGGGAGGCGGCCGAGCACGTGGCGCAACTCCTTTATACGGCTTATGTTGCGGCGGGCGAGCCGGCCGGTTGGCGCATGTCGGAGAGGGCGCGTGACGCGGCTGAACGCGACGGCGGCCATCCGGTCGCCGCTGTGTGGGCCTGGGCCGCCACCCTGGGCGCTGCTGCTGCGCTGGCCGCCGCCGCGGTGGCGGTATCGCTGCGGCGCCGCTCAAAGCGTTGACAGTCGCCGCCCGAAGCGTCAGGATGGGCTCGCGGACAGGTCCTCCCCTGTTCGGGCTGTACCGTGAAGGGACGGACTATGGCGGTTCGCGAAATCCAACCGGCGTCCGGCCCCATCGTGGGGAGCGTCCGCCCGCCCGGCTCGCGGAGCCTGACGAACCGCGCGCTCGTGGTCGCGGCGCTCGCCGATGGCACGAGCGACCTGGCGGACGTCGGCCTGTCGGACGATACGCGGGTCTGCGCGGGTGCGCTCCGGACTCTCGGCATCGCCGTCGAAACGGATGAGCAGCGCCGACACATGCGCGTCGCCGGATGCGCCGGCCGCGTGCCGCCCGGGCCGAAGGAACTCTACACCGGCGACTCGGGCACGGCCACGCGGTTCCTGGCGGCGCTGGTGGCGGCGGGGCGCGGCCGGTACCGCATCGATGGGTCAGCCCGGATGCGCGAGCGCCCGATCCAAGACCTTTTGGACGGCCTTTCAGGCCTCGGTGCCCGGGCCGAGAGCGACTCCGGCACCGGATGCCCGCCCGTCACCATCGAAACTGCGGGCCTCTCGGGCGGCCGGGTGACGATGGGCGGGGCCATCTCGAGCCAGTACCTCTCGGGCCTGCTGATGGTCGCCCCCGCCGCCGCAGGGCCCCTGGCGATCGAGGTCCGCGGCGAACTCGTCTCGAAGCCCTACGCCGATATGACGCTTTCGGTGATGGAAGCGTTCGGGGTCGAGGTCGCGCGAAAGGGGTACTCGTGGTTCGAGGTGGCGGCCCCCTGCCCTTACCGGGCGAGGACATACGCCGTCGAGCCGGATGCGGCCAGCGCGAGTTACTTTCTGGCGGCGGCGGCGGTGACAGGCGGCAGGGTGACGATCCGGGGCCTCGTGCGATCGAGCCCCCAGGGCGACGCCCGATTCGCCGATGTCCTCCGCGCCATGGGCTGCAAGGTCGAGTGGTCGGAGGCGGGCCTGGCGCTGGCGGGGCCGGAGCGCCTGCGAGGCATCCGCGTGGACCTTAACGCGATGCCCGACATGGTGCTGACCCTGGCGCCGCTGGCGCTCTTTGCCCGGGGACCGACCGTCATCGAAAACGTCGCCAACCTCCGGGTGAAGGAGTCGGACCGGCTGGCGGCGCTGGCGGCGGAACTGACGCAACTCGGGGCGCGCGTCGAACAGCGGCCGGACGGCCTCTCGATCCACCCGCCCGAGAAAGTTCGGCCGGCGGAACTCGCGACCTACGCCGACCACCGCATGGCCATGGGTCTGGCGATCGTCGGCCTGAAGGTCCCCGGGATCCGCATCGCCGGCGCCGAATGCGTCTCGAAGACGTACCCCGAGTTCTTCGACGACCTCGAAAAACTGGTACACGGGTGAAACACGCGCCGCGCGAGCGCGGCGGCGAAACGGTTGGCCGCGAAAGGATAAGCATGAAGCAATTTACACCCATCGTCTACGCCTTCCTGGCCGCCGCAGCGGCGGCCGCGCTCCTCGCCGGATGCAGCGGCACGCAGACCCGGCGCGACGTATACCTTCACATCATGACGCCCGAGCAGCAGGCCCGTTTCCGGAAACTGGAGGCCGAGCAAAGGCCCGCGAGCCTGCAACTGGCGTACCTTCAGGAGATTGGGGTTTATCAGCAGTGGGCCGAACAGCCGAAAGATATACAGCAGGCCATTCTGCGCCGCGAGGTCAAGGAGGGGATGACCCCCCAGGCGGTCCGGATGGCCCTCGGCGAGCCCGGCCGGGTCGAGGACATGACCCTCCCGGCTGACCGGGCCGCAGGCCAGGAAAGGGTCATCTGGCACTATGACGCCAACTCCGGCAAGTTCGGTTCGCGAGGCCCCCGGCGAAGCATCTGCTTCCTGGGCGGAAAGGTCCTCTGGGTCCGAGGCGGTTGAAGGTCGCGGCTTGCCGCCGCGCACGGTTAAGCGGCAAGCCGCGCCGCTTGCGGCTTCGCCGTGTGCCGGCGAAGCCGGCGGCGCTTACGGCGAGGACCGCTTCAGCCCCTTCTCGGTCTTCCTGATCAGCGATCGCGCGGACCTGGCCGAGTCGCTGCGCAACCGGGTGGACCCGCGCTGGGCGACGATCATCCAGGCCGACGCCGGGAGCGTCCCTGAGGCGATGGGCGCCGACGTCGTCCTGGTGGACGTGTCGCCTGAAGACCCCGCGGCCATCGACCGGGCGATGGCGCTGGCCGCGCGGCTCTGCCAGACGGCCGTGCCGGTGCTGGCGCTCGATGGGCACCTCGCGCCGAAGGACCGCGTGGCGCTGTACCGGTCGGGTGTGCTGGCGTTTGTCCCGCCGGATGAGGGGGCCGAGGAGTTCTGTGCGCGGATCGAGAGCCTGCTTTCGTCGAAGCGGCCGACGTCGCCCGCCGTCCGGCGCCTCCGGGAACACACCCGTGTCCTGGACGAGCAGTTGCGGCTGGCCCAGCGGCTCCAGATGGATTTTCTGCCGCGCAGGCTTCCGGCGATCGCGGGCGCCCGCATGGCGGCCAGGCTGGAGCCCGTCTCCTGGGTCTCGGGGGACTTCTACGACGTTTTCCGCCTCGACGAGAAACACATCGGCTTCTACATCGCCGACGCCGTCGGTCACGGCATCCCGGCGGCGCTCCTGACGGTCTTCGTCAAGAAAAGCCTCCAGACCAAGCGGATCGAAGGCAGCCACTACGAACTCATCCCCCCCGACGAAGCCCTCCATCTGCTGAACCTCGACCTTCTGTCGGCGGAACTCCGGGAAAGCCCGTTCATTACCATGGTCTACTGCCTCTACAACATCGAGACGCACGAACTCGCCTACGCCCGGGGCGGGCACCCGCGGCCGCTCCTGCTCGACCCCGACGGCTCGATCGAGCCACTCGACGGCGACGGCACCCTCATGGGCGTCTTCCCGGAGGCCGCGTTCGACATGCACACCCGCAGGCTCGAGCCCGGCCAGCGGCTCCTCATCTACAGCGACGGCGCCGAGCACGTCGAGCCGATCGCCATGGCGAACCCCAGACGCCTGCTCGACATCATCCGCACCATCGCCCTGCTGCCCCTGGAGACGATGCTCGATGGAATCCTCGACGCGGTCCACGGGGCGACGTGCGGCAACCGGCTGGCCGACGACGTGACGCTCGTCGGGTTGGAGATCGAGCCCGCCCGCGAGGGCTGAGGCCATTTCCGGTTTACGATTTCCGGTTCTCGATCTGAACCACGTCGGCGCGGGCCGTCCGGCCGTCGGGGTGGGGTTGCGGCCGGCCAGGAGGGCAAGGATTTCCATCGCAAGTCCTTTCGAGGAAACAGGTTACGGTTTTCGCCGCTGGCGGCGGTCCTGTTCCAGGTCCTCGAGGCGGGTCCGCGCCGCCTCGTAGGCGGGCGCGAGTTCCAGCACCCGCCGGTACAGTTTCATCGCCTCGGCCTTGCCGCCGACGGTGTCGCGCGTGGCGGCGGCGTCCTCGTAGGCGAGGCCGAGGTTATAGAGGACGTCCGGGTCGTTCGGCGCGAGCGACCGGGCCAGTTCGAACACGCGGAGGCAGTCGTGCGGCTTGCCGAGGGCCGCGTGGCACATGCCGAGGGCGATCAAGGTATCTACCTGCATCGGATCGAGGCGTGCGGCCCGGTCGAGCGCATTGAGGGCGTCGCCGTAGACGCTGAGGCTGTAGAGCGCCCGGCCGACGAGGTAATGTCCGCGCGGGTCGAACTGGGCCTTGTCGCGGACCTGGCTGGCCACCTCGAGCGACTCCTTGGTCCGGTCCATTTCCAGGAGGATCGAGGCGAGGTTCGCCAGGACATCGAGGCTGTCGGGATGCTTTTCGGCGAGGCGCCTGAGGGCCGCCAGGGCGGCCTCGGGCCGGCCCAGGTCGGCCTCAATCAGCGCCCGGTTGATCAGAAGCGGGACGTCGTCGGGCCGTTGGGCGAGGCCCTTCTCGAAGGCGTCGGCGGCCTCGCGGAACTTGCCCTGCATCGCCAGGAGCACCCCGAGGTCGTTCTGGAGTTCGTGGGGCCTGCCGGAGAACTCCAGGGCCTGCTCGAGTTCGTCCTCGGCCTCCTCGAACCGGCCTTCCCCGGCAAAGAGGGCCGAGAGGTTCCGGTAGAGTTCGTCGCGGTGCGGCTCTTCGCGGAGGGCCCGCCTCAGGACCTGCCGCGCGCGGCTGATGTCGGGCCCCGAATGCGACATGGTCGTCAGGTGCGACAGGATCAGCGGGTCGCCCGGGCTGAGTTCGAGCGCCCGCAGGAGGTGCGTCCTGGCGCGGGCCGGCTGGCTGAGCCTGAGGTAGGCGTACCCGGCGTCCAGGTGGGCGCGCGAATCGGTCGCGTCCTCCTCGACGAGTTCCTCGTAGAGGGCGACGGCCCGCTCCGGGTCGCCCGTCTGGAGGTAGTATCCGCCGAGCGCCAGCCGCGCGTCTCGCGAGTCGGGGTAGACCTCGAGTTCCTTCGTCAGTTCCGCATGGGCCCGCTCCATGTCGCCCTTCTGGGCCCAGGCCCGGGCCATCGAAAGGTGGAGGTCGGGGTACTCGTCGTCCCATCGGACGGCGCGCTGCCAGACGGCGATGGCCTCGTCGAGCCGCCCCTGGCGCGAGAGGACCAGGCCCCACTGGTAGGCGATCTCGGCAGAGTCGGGATGGATCTCGCTCGCCTCGCGCATAAGCCGTTCGGCCTCGGCGAACTGGCCGAGGTTCCCGTAGGTGCCGATCAGTTGCGCCAGGACCGCCTCGTCGTCCGGTGACAGGCGGCGGGCCCGCTCGAGGTACCCGAGCGACTCGCGGTCGTCGGCCCGCAACCACGAGACGAACGCCAGCCCGAACCACGCATCCACACACTCCGGGTCGTTGTCGATGGCCGTCATGAGTTCCTGCTCGGCCTCCGGCACGCGGTTCAGGTAAGCCAGGCACCGGCCCGCCAGGGCGTGGGCGTCGGCGCTGTAAGGATCGGCCTGGAGGGCCTTGCGGCACTGATCGAGGGCGCCTTCGTAGTCGCCCTGCTCCATGAGCCGGTCGGCCTCGTCCAGAAAATCGTCGGGATTCATCCACTCTTCCATCGTGCCTTCGCTTTCGGCAACATCGTTTTACGTTGCGCGACCCGCAAGTTTACCCGCCCGAGGAGGGCGGGTCGGCGAAACAGGCGCGCCGCACGCCGGCCTCTCGACGCGCACGGTTCGCCGGCGGGCCTCACGGCCGCTGGAACGCCCGCCACTTGACCGGCGCATTGAGTTCAAGATGCTTGATCTCGACGGTGTACCGCTCCGGGCCGGTCGGACGGCCCTCGTCGTCCGACGGGAAGAAACGCCAGCGGTTCGCAAGCAAGAGGCCCCCGGTCGTGAACCACTCGTCCAGGACCACCCGGTAGGTGGCCCCGCCCAGCGGCGGGTCGGCCCAGCGGACCACGATCCAGGCCACCTGGTTGGTCTTCTGCCGGACGCCGACGACCAGGCGGTCGGCCTCGGCCGATGCGGGCTTTGACGCGCCGCTGACGAGGAGCCTGTCCCAGGTCCGCGCCCCGCCGATGCCGGCGACGGCGCCCGCGTCACGGATGCGGCGCCCGGGCGCCAGGAGCGAGAACGGCATGGGAAGGAGTTCCCTGACCATGCGCGTTAGGCCGGCCGCCTCGGCCAGGTCCTCGGGGTTTTCGACCTTCCTTGAGCCGGCGAAGACGCGGATGGCGCTGCCGTCAAGGAGGAGCAGCCGCGGGGCGGGTGCCTGCGGCGTGGGGGCGATTTCGATCCGGACGTTGCCATCGGCGGCCGCCAGGAGCCAGGTCTGGCGGCTCGCCACGTCGCCCTGGGGGGTGTGCTCGATGAACTCCGTGTCGGCCCGGATCGACTTCGTGTCCGCCCAGGCGTACACGCCCCCGTGGCGCCAGATGCAGTCGCCGAGCACGTCGGCGGCCTTTTCGTCCTCGGCGCCGAGGATGCGATGCCTGGCCTGCGTGGCCCGGCCGCATCCCGACGCCGCCGCAACCGCGCCGGCCAGCGCTGTGCCCAAGACCATTCTGGAGACCCACGGCGACATTTTCGGGTTGTCCTCCCAAGGGGGTGGCCGAATCTTGAAGAACTGATTATACTGGGTTGGCACTTGTCCGGGAAGCCGATTGCACGAGAGGCCCATCGTGTTTCGAAGCGAGTACTGGTACCGATTCCCCTGGCTGCTGATGGCGGCGGCGATGGCCCTGGTGGTCGTGGGCGTGGCGGGCATCCATTCGGCCTCCGGCGGCGGATTCGGGTCGCGGCCGCTCGCCGACTTGCTGCTTCACACGTTCTGGGGCAAGCAGATCGTCTGGGTCCTGGTGGGCCTGGTGGTCTTTGCGGCCGCCCTCATGCCGTCCTACACCCGCCTGGCGGGCCTGAGTTACCCGCTGTACCTCCTGACGGTGGCGGCGCTGGCGGTGCTGGCCGTGATGCGCGCCAAGGGCATGACGCTGCGGCCGTTCATTTATCCGACGAACAATGCCTATTCGTGGATCCATTTGCCGGGCATCAGTTTCCAGCCGTCGGAACTGACGAAGATCGGCTTCGTCATGGCCCTGGCGTATTACCTCCGGTACCGGCGGAACGTCCGGACGCTGCGCGGCCTGGTCCTGCCGTTCATTATGGCCCTGGTGCCGACGGGCCTGGTCCTCTACCAGCCCGACCTCGGGACGGCCATGCTGTTCCTGCCGGTGCTGCTGCTGATGCTCTTTGCCGCCGGGGCCAAGACCCGGCACCTCCTGGCGGTCCTTGCAGTGGGGCTGCTCCTGGTGCCGCTCTTCTACTTGTCCCTGAAGGGGTACCAGCGGCTGCGGATCGACTCCTGGCTCTTAAACCCGTGCGCCGAGCGGCTGCACTTTGCGCTGCGCGAGGCGGATCGCGAGGCCCGCCGGGGCGCCGAGGACGAGGACGCGTCGTCGGTGGCGGCCCGCGCCCGGATTACCGACGACGAGAAGACGCGCCTGGCCCGCGAGGTGACCGGCATGTGGCGGTTCCGCCTGTGGCGGCTGGCGGCGCGCCTTTCGTGGACCCGGAGCCCGAGCGCGTCGAGCGTCGCCAGGGAGTTCGACACGGCGCGCGAGCGGCTGTTCGAGTCGCTGAGGGACGAGCGCGGCCCCGGGACGTTCGACGCGCTCCGGCGGTTCTTCGACATGATGCTCCAGCGCGCGGGCTATCAGCAGTGGCAGATGCAGGTCGCCGTCGGCTCGGGCCGGTGGCTGGGCCGCGGATGGGGCCAGGGGACGCAGACCCGGTACCTGCTGCCGGAGGCCCAGGCCGACTCCCTGTTTGCGGTCATCGGCGAGGAGTTCGGCTTTCTCGGCGCCGGAGGTGTGGTCGTCCTGTTCGGTCTGCTCTTCGTCCTCGGCATTGACGTCAGTTTCTCGACCACCGAGCCGTATGGAAAACTGGTCGTCGTGGGCGTGGTAGCCCTCTTTGCGTCGCAGAGTTTCCTGAACATCGCGATGTGCATGGGCCTTGCGCCGGTCACCGGGATACCGCTGCCGTTGATGAGTTACGGCGGGTCGAGCATGGTCAGTTCGTTCCTGGCGCTGGGCCTCTTGTGCAACGTGGCGGTGCGGCGGCTGTTCCTGATCGCCCCGCGTCCGTTCGAGTGGCGCTGATGAGGCCCTGGCTTCAACGCTCCCGGACTGCGGTCCGGGCGCGATGCAAAGGCAGGGCAGCGGCGTGAAATCATCGGCAATCGCGATGCCGGCGGACAGGCGCGCCCGACCTTCGCTTGGGGCTTGAAAGCGGGCGCGCAGCCGGAGACAATGACAACCCTTTATCGGGGCATTCGGGGCAAGTTCCAGGGCGGGACCCATGCAAACGCTGCCCATCACGGCCGAAGACCAGCGGCTCATCGAGGCGGCCCGCGACGTCCTCCGCCGCAACTTCCGCCCGGCGCGGCATACGGTGGGCGCGGCCGTCCTCACGGGGTCCGGCAAGATTTACACGGGCGTCAACGTCGAGGCGTGCGGCTACGGGCCCTGCGCCGAACCGATCGCGGTCGGCGCGGCCTTCTCGAACGGCGAGACCCGGATCGTCGCCATCGTGGCCGTCCGCCGGCGCGGCCAGGAGTACCCCGTCCTCTCGCCGTGCGGCAACTGCCGGCAACTCGTCGTGGACTACAACCCCGAGGCGATGGTGATCTACTCCGACAATGGGGCGGTCTGCAAGGCCGCGGCTCGCGACCTCCTGCCCGGGGCGTACATCAGCAACTTCGACGATATCTGAGGCGCCCGGCCGCGCCGGACTCGAACAACACGCGCGGCGCAAGCGCTGCGGCCAACAAAACCGTGTCCGGTGCCGACAGCCGGCGCACGGCTCACATCTCCATGACGATGGTGACGGGGCCGTCGTTGACGAGCCGCACGTCCATGTGGGCGCCGAAGATGCCGCGCTCGACGGGAATGCCCAGGTCAGCCACGGCCTTCGAGAACGCTTCGTAGAGGCGTTCGGCCATTTCGGGCGGGGCGGCCGCCGTGAAACTCGGGCGGTTGCCCTTGCGGGTGTCGGCGTGGAGCGTGAACTGGCTGACGGCCAGCACCTTGCCGCCGACCTCTCGGACCGACAGGTTCATCTTGCCGGATGAGTCGCCGAAGATGCGAAGGTTGACGATCTTGGCCGCCAGGGCCCGCGCGGTTTCATCGGTGTCTTCCGGCCCGACACCCACGAGGACCAGCAGGCCCCGGCCGATGCGTCCGACCTCGCGGCCCTCGACGGTGACGCCTGCCTCACTGACTCGCTGGATGACGGCTCGCATGGGGGTTGGCCTCTTCGCCCGGGGTAGCCCGCCGGCCAGGGCGCATGCCAATTCGGCTGAGCATTACGGCGACCTTCCGGTCGCCGCTCGAAGCGGCCCGCACGCCGCTCGACAACCTTGCCTCGCTACTTGATCGTGACCATAACCTTCGGCCGCGCGTTCCTCGGAAGGACATAGGTGCCCGTGAAGGTCTTGCCGTCGGGCCGCTTGACGGCGATGGCGGGCGGCGTGGCCGTGACGGACCACTGGCCGAGTTTCTCAGAGTCCTTCAAGGCGGTTTCGAGGAGCGACGGCGGCAGCCAGTTCCACACGTTGGCGTTTTTCGGGTCGACGATGAGTCGGCCGTCGCGGGCGGCGGCAAAGAAGGCGTCGGCCGTCTCGAACTTCATGCCGCGCATCGAGGCCCGCGCCAGGAAACTCGTCAACGTCTCGACGGTCGCCTGGTCGTAGAGGTCGCGAGTGGGGTCGGGCGGCAGGTCGGTCCACCACTGGCGCCAGTGCTTTTCGAGGCCGTCGATGTCGCGGCCGAGCCACTTGACGAAAGCCTTGTCCCAGGGGGTCCGCTTGGCCATGTCGGCGATCATGCCGACGAAGGGTTTCTGGTACTTGCCGTCGTCGGCGTGGACGAGGAACTGGACGATCGACCAGGCCTCATCGTAATCTCCCATGTCGCCCCACCGCAGGGGAGTCTTGGGGAAAAAGTCTTGCCAGGCGGACATCCGGTTGGCCTTGATGAGGACCTGGACCTGCCAGAGCCGTTCCGGCGGAATGGCGCCGCAGAGGAGGTCGTCACCCGTCCAGATGCCGTGGCCGAAGTACTCGGCGAGCCCCTCGTTGATGGCGATGGGGATCTCGCCGCCGATCACCATGTGAACAAACTGGTGGAACCCCTCGTGCTGGACGGTGTGCCAGACGTGGTCGCCGATCTCGGGATCGGACCTCGCCAGGAGCCGTCCCCCGGTGCGGTTGAAGATGTAGCACCCGGCGCTGCTCCCCGCCCCGCTGAACTGGTAGTAGTCGCCGGCGTTCTTAAACATGTAGAATGGGAACTTCCTTTGGATCGCGCCGCCGAAGGCCATGCACCGCCGTGTGTAGGCCTCGCCCATGCAGGTCATCCGGACCGAGGCCTCGCGGACCATGTCGGGGTCCTGGTCGGTATAGAGGATGTAATAGGGCGTGTCGTAGGTCTTGAAGTGGGCGTTCGGAAGGCCCGAGTCGCCCAGGGCCGAGCCCCCGGCGCTCGCAGCGGCCAGCACCGCCGCGGCCGCAAGGCTGCGCGCCGCCCACCACGTCGCCCGGTGAATCGCGGAATGTGTCATGGCCCCTTCCTCCCACGCTGCGCCCTCGTACACCTAAGATACACGAAAGACCGGCCCGGTTCCCAGCCCCCAAAACCCTCGGGCGCTTGGCCGCTCGCCGGCGACCGGGCGCAACGATGTTGACCAGGCGGCCGGGGATGACGATCACCTTGCGGACCGGGCGGTTCGGATTTTCGCACCGGGTGCACCGGCCCGAAAGAATTTCTCGGCCCTTGGCGCGTCACGACCCGAACGCCACTTGGTCTGCCGTAAAATCCACCCACAACAGGCACCGGCAACCGGGAATCTTATCTAGCAGCGCTCGGCCCAGGGTTCGCGGCGGCGAACGTTCCTTCGACCACCACGGCTGATCTTTCGGATAGCCGAACTGAAATCCCGTGGCCGACTTCGGAAACGTCTCGGCCCAGCCGGTCAGGTCCTTCAGCCATTCCGCCCGGCTGCGGAACTGCTGGCTGTCGCTCACCAGCCACAGGTGGGGGTGACGATAGGCGGGCGGCATGTGCGAGGCGTCCCAATGCTTCAGGAACAGCACGAAGTCCGGGTTGAACGCCAGGACCTTTTCCATGAAGCGGCGGGCGTCGGCGTCCGGTATCGGCCGCCCTTCTTCCTTGGGAGACCCTTTTGTGAAGTACCACTCGGCGTCGAACCCGAAGCCGATGAGGCACGGATGGGCCTTGAACGTGCGCCAGGCCAGGTCCAGGCAGGCCGCGCCATCGGCCGAGCCCGACTCGAATTGCAGGAGGACCTTCACGCCGCGCCGATCATAGAGCGAGAGGGCCCGCTCGTGGTCGACTCTCCCCGGCCCGAAACGGATCCCTGGCATCGGCCCTGCGACATCGGCCGGGCGGGCGAACTCCAGGTGCGTCGTGCCGTCGTCCTGGTAGGTGGAGATGATCTCCACCACCAACGGCCGGGCGCCGGGGAAGCCGGCCGCATAGGCCGTGGCACGATCGGCCCACCAGGCGTCGTCGGTGTTTTTTGCCGGACACCCGTAACTGCTGCGGCGAAGGCCGACCCATAGCGGTGGCTGGGCGGCGGACGGCCCGGCGGCAGGCGCGGCGGCAGGCGCGGCCGAGAGCAGCGGCGCGGACAAGGGCGCTTGGGGGCATCCGGCCGCAACCGCCGCCAGCACTATCCAGAGAAGATTTCGCATGGGCGGACCCCCAATTGCGCTGACTTACTTTCATTACATAACTACGCCACTCCGTCACTTTATCACCGGTCTTTTCACTTCGCAACGATATTCACCAGGCGGCCGGGGACGACGATCACCTTGCGGACCTTGGCTTCGCCGATGACTTCCTTGATGTGCGGCTCGGCGAGGGCGGCCTCGCGGATCTGGCCCTCGGAGGCGTCGGCCGGGACGCTGATCCGGCCGCGCAACTTCCCGTTGACCTGGATCGGGATCTCGAGGACCTCTTCGGCGCAGGCCTCCTCGCTGAACTCAGGCCAGCCGGCATCGAGGATCGAGGGCTTGTGGCCAAGGGCCTGCCAGAGTTCCTCGGTGATGTGCGGGACGAACGGGTGCAAGAGGCGAATAACCGATTCAATAGCAAAGCGAACGCCCGGCCAATCCATCAAGCATGTGCGCGGTTCTTCCGTGCCTCCTCGTATACCGACAGGCTCAATACTAAACGGAGTGCCCGTACTCAACGACATATATTGCTGAATACCCGACACAGAAAGCATTTCTATAATTGCGTTTTCATCGGCATCAGCATGCCCGCTTTCTTTGCACAACTGTTTTGCTTCCAATCTTGCTCGGTCAATTTGCATGTAGGCTCTGTCGATAAAACCCAACATGTTCGTGAATTGCATAATCTTCGCGATGGCAGTGTTGAACTGCCAATTGACCTCTATGTCCGCGGTTACAGTCTTGATCAGACGATGGGTCTCTCTTGGGAGCACTTCAAGCAGGGCGTGCTTTGCAAGTTGGGTTTCGCCCTTTCTTGTCAGGGTCAGGTGCGGCGGCCAATCCTTACGGCTCGCCTGGATTACTATAGTCCAAACGCGGTTCAGGAACCGCCGCGCGCCGACCACCGCCTCGTCCTGCCACTCGGCGTCCTTCTGGGGCGGGCCGACGAACAACGTGTACAAGCGTTGCGTGTCGGCGCCGAACTGGTTGATGACCTCATCGGGGCTGACGACGTTCCCCTTGGACTTCGACATCTTTTCGAGCCGCCCGGTGATCGAGGACTGCTTGCAGATCATCCCCTGGGTAAACAGGGCCTTAAACGGCTCGCTGAAGGCCACGTGCCCCGCATCGTGGAGCACCTTCGAGATGAAGCGCGTATACAACAGGTGGAGTACGGCATGCTCGACACCCCCGATATATTGGTCCACCGGCATCCAGTAGGCCACCTTCTCGGGATCGAACGGCCGGTCGTTCGGCCGGCGCTCCTCATCCGTAAGTGTATACCTGAGAAAATACCAGCATGAACAGAGCCACTGGGCCAGCGTATCCGTTTCGCGCTTCGCCGCCTTGCCGCACGTCGGGCACTTCGTGTTGACCCACTTGGCGACCTTCGCGAGGGGGCTTTCGCCGCGCGGCGGGAACTCGACCTCGGTCTCGTCCGGCAGGAGGATCGGCAACTGCTCCAGCGGCACCGGCACCTCGCCGCACGACGGGCAGTGGACGATCGGGATCGGCGCGCCCCAGTACCGTTGGCGGCTGATGAGCCAGTCGCGGATGCGGTAGTGGACGGTTGCATCGCCCATCCGGTGTTCCTTGAGATAGCGGATGACGTCGGGGATGCCTGAGGGCGTCGGCGTTCCGGTCATCGCGCCTGAGTCAACCATCGTCCCTTGCCCGACATACGCTTCCATCATGTCTTCGGCGCGCAGGGTCGGGCCAAGGCCGGGAGACTCCCCTGCCGCTTCCGCGGCGGGCTCACCTGGTTGAATCACCACACGCACGGGCAGGCCGTACTTTCGGGCGAACTCAAAGTCGCGCTGGTCGTGGGCCGGGACGGCCATGACGGCGCCCGTGCCGTACTCCATGAGGGCGTAGTTGGCGACCCAGAGAGGCATGCGCTCGCCGCTTACGGGGTTGATGACATAGGCCCCGGTGAAGACGCCCTCTTTCTCGACCTCCTCGTCGCCGCGGACGGCACTGCCCTGTTTGGCGCACCGCTCGCAGAAATCGAGGACCTCTGGCTCGTGCGGGGTGCCGGCGACCAGCCGCCGGATGATCGGGTGCTCGGGCGCAAGACTCATGAACGTGACGCCCCAAAGCGTGTCGGGCCGCGTCGTGAAGCACGGCAGGGGCGTCCCGTCTTCGAGGCGGAAATCCACGCGGGCGCCTTCGCTGCGGCCGATCCAGTTGGCCTGCATCGTCCGGACCTTCTCGGGCCACTCGCCCAGCAGCGCCAGGTCGTCCAGCAGCCGCTGGGCGTACGCCGTGATCTTGAAGAACCACTGGTCAATGTCCTTGAGGGCGGCTTCGGTCCCGCACCGCTCGCACTTTCCGTCGACGACCTCCTCGTTCGCGAGGCCCGTCTGGCACGACGGGCACCAGTTGACGGGTGCCTTCTTGCGGTACGCCAGGCCCCGCTCGTGCATGATGAGGAAGAGCCACTCGGTCCACTTGTAATAGTCGGGGGCGCTGGTGTTGACTTCGCGCCGCCAGTCGTAGCCGACGCCCCATCGGCGGAACTGGTTCTTCATGGCAGCGACGTTCCGGGTGACCCACGTCTTGGGGAGGACGCCGGCCTTGATGGCGGCATTCTCGGCCGGCAGGCCGAACGCGTCCCAACCCATCGGCGACAGGACCTCCCAGCCGCGCATCTTCTTGTAGCGCGCGACGACGTCGCCCATGATGTAGTTGCGGCCGTGGCCGACGTGGAGCGTGCCCGAGGGGTACGGGAACATCGTCAGGCAGTAGAACTTGCGGTCGCGCGGGGCCAGGCTGTCGGTCTGGAAGGTGCCGTGGCGGTCCCACCACGACTGCCACTTGGCCTCGACGGTCTTCGGGTCGTAGTCGCTCATGTCGGTCCTTGCTTGAAGGCATCGCCCGCCTGGGCGGGCGGCTGACAGTCTGCGCACTCCAATCCGCAATCCGAAATCAAAACGGCCCCGGGCGTCTCGCCCGAGGCCGTTTGGTTTCTCGCCAGCGCGCGCGGCCCCGGGTTTTACGGGGTAAGGCCCAGGACCGGGTACTCGCTGCATGCCATCATGGCAAGGGAAGGTATCGGCCGGCGCCCTGCCCTGTCAAGAGCAAAAAGCAAGGGACGAAGGCACGTAGGGACAAAGGGACAGGGCAGGCTCCGGGCCGAGGGCAAAGCAGGGATTACCCGGTCGGAGGGGTTCCCGGATAAGTAATCACCGTGCCGCGAACACGGGCGAACGGCGTCAGGCGGTGCTCGTCGGCCCGGGCGCCGCTCATGATGTGCCGGACGCGCGTGCCGCGCACCATCAACGCGTCGGCGATCAACGACCTGTGGCACCGCCACGGGACGGCCTCGGCGCAGAGAATTGCGATGTGTTTCTCGCGGGCGATCTTGAGGAGCCGCGCGACGGCCCGATCGAACTCAGGCGTCTGCATGTAGTCGGCGAACCCGCGGAACGAGGCGTTCCGCCAGCCCACATTGACCGAGTCCTTTCGGGCGTGCCGCAGGCCCCCCAGGCCCTTGAGGTGGATGTACCCGATGCCCGCGCGGCGGAGGGCTCGGGGCAGCGTCTCGCGGTTGAACTGGGGGTTATGGCGCGAGCGCGGCACGGTCCGGACGTCCACGACCCGCTCGGCGCTGTGGGCCCGGAGGAGTTCGACGAACTCTTCGAGCGTCCGCGTCGAGTGCCCGACGGTCAGGACTTCCAGGCCCGCTGCGGCGCGGCATCTTGCCTGCCGATTCATGTCTGCTTCCCGCAGGCGAAGAACCTATGCCAGGAAGTACTCGACCAGCCAGTCCATCCGGCCGCGCTTGATGAAGTACATCCCGCTGAAGCGCATCACGCGGCGGATCCGCTCGCGGTACGACGGCGCGTAGCACGGGGCCGGGCAGTCCTTGCACTTGGGCTTCGGGTCGAGGGGGCACTCCCGCAGCCGCTGCATGGCGTAATCGAGAAGGTCCTTGCACTCGTCGCAAAGACCCTTCGCATGGCCATGATTCTCGCGGCAATAAACTTGGATGAAATCCCGCAGGATCTCGGTTTGTTTGTCCTTGCCCTGGTCGGCCATCAGGCCCTGCCTTTCTCTGCACACTCACTATCGGCATTCTAGCGTGCACGAGGCCCGGATTGTTGGCCCTTGGCAGATTCTTCCGACCTGGGTTCGGCAAGGGGGATGGGACGGCCCCGTGGCGGGCACGCCGCAATGTCGTGCCGGGCAGGCCCGTTCGAGTGCGGAGTGCGGAATGCGGAGTGAACGGCCCAAACGGCAGCGGCTCGCCATTCGAGCCCGTCGTGGCAGGGCTACGGCATCTTCTGGGCGTCGTCCATCTGCTTCGCCTTGTCGGCCGCGCCGGTCTTCGGAGGCTCCTGGGGCGTCCCGGAGTCCTTGGGTCTGGCGCGCTTCAGGCGGGCGACCCCCTGGCGGACCTTCGAGGCGGCGCCGCTCGTCCACTCGACGAGCCGCTCGCCGAGAGTCGTCTCGCCAGCGAACTGGCCTTCCGGCCCGCCTGCCGAGAAGAGGACGGCAAACCGCGTCACCAGGGCCCCCAGCAGGATGTAGCCCGAGAGGACATGGAGGCTCAAGAGGAGGTGCCCCCAGGGGCTCTCGGGGTTGGCGCACACGTCGCCGAACCCCAGGGTGGTCATCGTGACGACCGAGAAGTACCACGACCGGATGGCGTCGGTAAGCCAGTGGCCCGTGACGTGAAGTTCAGAGGTCAGCCCGGGAAAGATGTCGTAGATGGCCGCGAACCCCAGGGCGATGGCGAAGAACCAGCCGACGATGCGGCCGGTCGAGCGGCCGTAGTCGGAGATGGCCCAGAAGGCCCGGACGGGCCATTTCAGGATCGGGTGCGTCTTGTACCAGTTTTCCCAGGCGAGGCGGCGGATGTTGTACTGGAGCAGTTGCTTCAGGGCGGGCTCGATCCGGGCGGTGTCGAGGCCGACGCCCGTGAAGTCGGTCAGGCGGCTGATCTTCGACCGCCAGATGAGGGTCCCGCCGTTGACGGCGGCGGCCTCGAACCGCGCGCCTTCCATGTAGGAGAGGGCGAAGTTGGCGTCCTGGATGTCGGCATAGGAGAAGTCGGCCCCATCCATCTTCGCCAGGCCGAAACTCGCGCCCTGGAGGTCGGACCGCGTCAGGCGGGCCCCTTCGAGGCGGGTGCTGAAGAGGCGCGCGGCCTTGAGGTGGGCCCACGTCAGGTTCGCCCCCTGGAGGAGCGCGTGGCGGAACTCGGCGTCGTCGAGGCGGGCGTTCTGAAAATTGGCGTCCTTCAAGTTGGCCGAGACGAAGTTCGAGTGCGCGAGGTGCGCTTCCTTCAGGAAGACGCGTTCGAGGTGGGCCCGGGGGAATTGCGCCCCTTCAAGGAGCACCTGGGCATCGGGGTTCTGCTCGCGCCAGACGTTCCACTCGGTCGAGTCCCGCGCCTGCGAACAGCGCTTCAGCATGTCGTACTGTTCCTGGCTGAAGCGCGGCTCAGGTTGGGCCTGGGCTGGAGGCTCGGGCTGGGGTTGCGGCTGAGATTGGGGCACGGGCTGCGGCTGGGGATTGGGCTTGGGCTGGACGTTGTCGGGCGCAGCAGCGGTCATGGTCGGTTCCCTCCCTCAACAGGGAGAGATTGTATCAGACTGCCCGCCGGCTGAAAGGTGAAAGTAGAAAGGAGACCAGAGGAGAGGAGGATCACGACCCGCCAGCGACCACAGCCCTGCTGTCGTTTTGGTGGCTGTTTCTACTCTCTCCTTTCTCCTGTTCTCCTGCTCTCCTGATCTCTCCCGTAGGGACCCCGTTGGGGCTGCTCTGCGGCGGCCCGCCAAGGGCGGGTAAACTTCGCCGCCGCGGGGGCAACAAGGATTGGGGTCAGGCAAGCGCGCCGAGCCACCGCCCACCTGCCAACGCTCTCAGCCGGTGACGTAGTCGTACGCCTGCCTAATAAGTGTCATTGCGTATTCGAGGTCTTCCATCTTTGTGATGACGAACTGGGTGTTCAACAGACCCAGGCCCCAGGTAGAGGGAATCCGTTTACAAATACCACGGGGGTCTTTGAGCTCGTTGTCGCCCATCTTAATAAAAATCTTAAGCCTGTTCTGCTGAACATTGACCGAGGCGAAAGTCGACACTGTCCGGTAGTCACAGCATGCCCCTACCTTCTCCCACACGGCGTCAGATACCGCGAGAATCCTCGCACGCAGTTCGGTGAAGATCTCACGAACATCGGGAGCGGCCTTCTGAAGCAGTCCCTCAAGAGTGTGTCTGGGAACCTCCCCTGGTTGAGGTGGCCTTGGGAGGGATTTGCTCTCTGCGACATTGACGCACTCGTAGCTAAATAGTCCATCGTAGAAAGAGTATTTGATTAGTTCAATGCGTGGTCCCATCTGGTTGATAGCGGCCAATTCTTTGACGTCGAAGTCTTGGGCGATGACGAGAAGGCGTGGCTGAGTTGACCAGTTGACTTCGACATTTCTGCCAAGTTTGTCCCTCACAATAGAATCAAATGGCCTTTTGTTTTGCAGAACCCAGTCGAGATAGAAAAGACCCTGGACAACCGCGCTGAGTTCCTTCTTCCACTTGTACTCAATAATGACTGGGACACCATCTTCAGCAAGGCCAAGAGAGTCTATCCTTCCATTCGGTATGGAGTATTCGCTTGCTATCAGCCTTATGCCCAGCAGCACTTGGAGGTTCTGCTCAACCAAGGAGTGGAGTTGGGCTTCGTCTGAGAACTCCTTGCGTGCGATCTGCTGAAGTATTCGTCCGTCAGGAAGTATTTTATACAGTGGCATTCTAACCCTCGTGGGTGAAGAAACGCCCCAGCGTCTGGTTCGCCAGTGCCTATGAAGCGCCACGCCCCCGTTGGCCGAACTCGGTGTCATGCGCTTGCCGCAAGGGGGCTGCCGCCGACCGCGCCAACTCAGCCGCCTGGAACCCAACCCTATGGGGCACGCGGAATCATAGCCGACGAATTCGGCCTTTGCCAATATATTCGTGTTGTGCTGTTGCTTCCAGACAAGCACGCCCGTATAAACCAAGGGACGCACAACTCAATATGCGACGGGCACGGCGGCCCGTACGCGCGGTTGGGCGGGTCGTTTATTCCGCGTTCCCGGCTTCGTCGCGGCGCGCCGCGCAAGCGCGGCGGCGAAACAGGTGGGTTGGCCGTTCACGCGCCGAGTTTCGCGAGGACGCGCTCGACGGCGCGGTGTCCTTCCTCGGTCTGCGAGATGATGAGCCGGCCGCCGAGGTATTGGATCGAGGCCGGGCCGCCCTCGTCCGACCACGGGGCGATCCGCCGGTCGTTCTCGTGCCGGACGAACTTCGTGATCATGTCAATGATCTTCTCAGGGCTCGCCTTGCCCTCGGTCTCGGTCTCGACGGGGGCGTTCTGGAAGAGTTGCCCGACGTTGCCCTGCCCCCCTGCCGACGAGGACGTCAGGCTCTGAATGTCGAACCGCGGACCCTCGAAGTTCGGCACCTCCGCCAGGACCATCATGATCGAGTACGTCGCCACCTTCAGCGGCAGCCAGGACTTTTCGAGCGTCGTAATGAGCACGTACCCCGGACCCACGCGATACCCGAGTTCGCGCGGCAGCATCAGCATCAGGGCCTGCTCGTACGAGAGGCCCGTCATCTTGAGCGTCACCACCTGGCTCTCGAGGTCCGTGCCGCGCTCCTTGAGTTCGGGGTCCACCACGATGCCGAACTTGCCCATTTCAGCCATGAGGCTCAGGGCGTCCTTGAGCGAGGTCTGCTCGAAGACCAGCGGCTGGCGGCGGGTGGAGGCCAGGGTCCGCTTGACGCGCCCGAGTTCGCGGGCGCTCCGGACGGCGTCTTCGCGGGCCTTGGCGTCGGCTGGCGTTTCGGCCGGCGCTGCGGCAGTCGAGGAATTTGCGGGAGTCGTCGGGCTTGCGGCAGCGGCATCGGCAGGCGTCGCTGCCTGGGGTGCGGCCGCGGGCTGAGGCGCGGCCGCGGTTTCCTCGAGCGAGGACCATGCGACGGCTGCGGCGCCCAGAACCAGTGCCGCCACAAGGCCGGAAAGCAGTGCGGTTTTCATGTCCGCCCCCCTCCTCCCCTTGCCCCCATCACCTATTTATACAGCGCCGATGGCCGGCGGTCGGCCGAAATCCGCGCCGCGCAGCCTACTCCGCCGAAGCAGCCGCTTCGGCTGCGAAGGCTGGAAGCGCGGCGGCGAAACGGGGCCATGCGCACTGGGGCAGGTTCCGCGTTCCGATGAGCCGCCCCGTGTCTCAGCCGCCTTTGTCCACGACCTTGCCGCGCTTGTACGTCGTTCCGCGCCAGCGGATGCCGCCGATGCCGAGCGCCCGCGCAAGGGCCGACACCAGAAACCCAAGGACGAGGGCCATGACGAACGGATAAATCCAGACGTACCAAGGGTTTACGCGCCCGAGGATGTAGGCGAACCTGAGGGTAATTCCCATGGTCACCGCCCCGCAGAGGCCCATGCCAAGGACAATGGCGGCATAAGCCCCCCCTGCCCCGGCAAGCATCGCGACGGCCGCACCGATCGCTGCCGCGACCGGACCCAGCGAAAACACCAGGATCATAAGGATTGCCGCCGCCAGGAACGGCGCCGTCCGGAACGAACCCAGGTAGATCCGCGTCCACCCTTGCCACATGGGGCCGAATCCGGCGTACATCCGCGTCGAAAAGAGGTCGGACCCGACGGCATTGAGGAGCCGGTGCCCGGCCCGCTTGACGTTTCGCGCGAGGGCCATGTCCTCGGCGATCTCGGTCCGGACGGCCTTGTACCCCCCGACGGCATCGTACACCGACCGCCTGAGGAGGATGTACTGGCCGTTGGCGAACGCCAGGGGCCATTTCGGGTTGTTGACGCGGCTCGGCCGGAACCACGTCGCCATGATGGCGGCCGCCGCCGGCTGGATCGCGTTCTCCCAGAACCCGCGCATCTCCAGGATCGGCCACAGGCTGAGCATGTCGGCCTTCCGGTCCACGAGGAGGCCCAGGCCTACGCGGACGCTGTGCGGCGCCTGGCGGCAATCGGCGTCCACAAAGAGGAGCCACTGGCCGCGCGCCGCCCGGGCGCCCACGTCCAGGGCGTGGGGCTTGCCGAACCACCCCTCAGGCAGGGCCTCGACCTCAAGGAGCCGGACCCGCCCGTCGCGCGCCGAAAACTCGCGGACGATCTCGGCCGTCCGGTCACGCGACCGGTCGTTTACCACGATTACCTCGAGGTTCCGGTAATCCTGGGCGAGCAGCGTTTCGAGGGCCGCGCCGATGTTCTGCTCCTCGTCGCGGGCCGGCACGATGACCGACACGAGGCCCGCGTCCCCAAGGCCGGGGAACGAGTCGCGGTTCAGGATCGGCCCTGCCCCCTCGATGAAGTAGACCGCCAGCGCCCGCCAGACCCAGACCACGAAGATGATCGCCAGCAGGACAAGAAGGACCCACTCCAGGACGGTCACGAGCGAAGCCCCTTATCGATGGCCGTGTTCGCGGGCCTCGTGCGCGGCCAGCGCCGCCTGGAAAACCGCGGCGAGCGCAGCACCCGACTCCCGCGCGCGGCGCAGACAATCCTCATACTCGGGCTTGGCCGAGACGATCTTTCCCCCGCGCCGCCCCACCTTGACGCGGACCGCGCCGTAGGGCGTCTCAACCGTGACGTGCTCGCGGGCGAGTTTGCTCCGCTCGACCAGCGTGCGGCGGACCCCGAAGGTGCCCGTGTGCCAAAAGACGGCGGCTTCAACCGCGGCAAGGTCCGCCGGCGCTGCCAGGCACGAAAGGACTATGCCCGGCCGGCCCTTTTTCATGAGGACCGGCGTCATCCAGACGTCCAGTGCCCCGGCCTCGAAGATCGCCTCCGCTGCCGCGCCCAGCGCCTCGCCGCTCGAATCGTCCAGGTTGGTCTCGATGAGCCACGCGGCATCGGCCTCGGCGTCGTCCGCCGCAAGCCGACCGACCATCACGCGAAGGACGTTCGGCAGGCGGCGGCCCTGGCGCGACCCCGCTCCGTAGCCGACCGCCTCGGTGGTCATCGCCGGCATCGGGCCGAACCGTTCGGCCAGCGAGACCAGGAGCGCCGCACCCGTCGGCGTCGTCAGTTCGCCCTCCTCGTCGGATGCCCGCGTCGGCACCCCGCGCAGGAGTTCAACCGTCGCAGGCGCGGGCACCGGCAGGCGGCCGTGGGCCGCCTCGACCGTTCCCGACCCGAGCGGCGGCGGCCCGGCGATGACCTGGTCCACCCCCAGGATGGCCAGAGCGGCGCACGTCCCGGCGATGTCCACGATGGCATCGACGGCCCCGACCTCGTGGAAATGGATCTTCTCGGGCGTGGTGCCGTGGACCTTGGCCTCGGCCTCGGCCAGGCGGCGGAACACGTCCTTCGCCTGGGCCCCTGCCCTGCCCGGCAGATCCGCCGCATCGAGGATCGCGTGGATGTCCGAGAGGTGCCTGTGCGGCTGGTGGGCCGCGGGGTCGAGGCGGACGCTCGCGCGGGTCGCCGCAAGGCCGAGCCGGTCTTCGCGGCCGACAAGAAGTTCGTAACCCGTTATGGGCAAAGCCTTTAGGGCGTTTCGGAGAGCCGCCTCCGAAAGGCCTGCGTCGAGGAGGGCGCCGAGGAACATGTCGCCCGCCACGCCGCTAAATGGGTCTACATATATCGCAATCATGTTTTTTCTTGCCTCGCGGGACGCGGCGATTATAAGCCCCCTGCCCCGGCGTGCAAAGGAAATGGGGGCGCCCGCGCGACCGCCGCGCGCCGCACCTGCGGCGCCTCTACGGCGTCGGCTCCGAAGCCGGCGGCCCTGAGGGCTGCACGTCCGACGCCCCGGGGGCCGCGGCCTCGCGGGCCTTCATCTCCTTGACCGCTTGGGTGTACGCCTTCTTGCCAAAGACGACCCGCCGGATGTAGACCAAGTCCTCGAGCGCCGAGCCGATCGGGCCCTTGTCGCGATCGTGCAGGATCCACCGCTCGGCCGCGCCCTCGCGCATCACATAGAGCGGCTGGCCGAGGATGTGGCCGGTGATCTGGTGGCCGTTTCGGAGCGTCAGTTTCCAGGCGAGCATCCGCGCCGGGTAGGCTTTCCCCGAGTAGACCTTCTCGGGGTTGCCGGCCTCCTTGAATCGCCACTCGTCTTCCATGCGCTCCCACTCGACGACGGCCTCGATCTCGGTGAGCGCGGGCACCGGAACGTACTCGTAAACGCTCCGCTCGAGATTGTAGATCTTCAGGCGCTTCGCGCGCGTAGTCGAGATCGTGCCGGGGATCTTGCGGCCGTCGGAGAGTTCGATGGTGCCGGGAACCGCGTCGCGCCGAAGAACGGTCGACTCCTGCTGAAAGGGGCTCGTCCCCTTCTCGCTTGCGCCCGGCCGGCCTTCATCGTCGGAATCATCGAACGTGATGTCGGGCGAGCCACGAGCAGGCGCCGCCGATTCATTTTCGGCAACGGGCGCCTGGGCCGGCGCCTCGGCGGCCGCAGCAGCAGAGACGGACGCTCCGAGCCACACAATCGCCAGGCACGTTCCGCTGAGCGAGATCATCCGAACTCCTCCGAAGCGAATCATACACCGCCGGCGATGCCAACTCAAGCGCTTGCTGCGTTCATCGCGCGGAGTTCTTGACAGGGGCGGAGGCGCGGCGGATACTGCGCGGCATGATAGGCGCTCGCATTGGAATTCTCGGAGGGACGTTCGACCCGATTCATCTCGGGCACATCATCCCGGCCGAGTACGCGTTCAATCACCTGCGGCTCGATCGGCTGCTGGTCGTTCCGTCGGGCCCGCCCATCCACCGGCCGCGCCACGCGCCGGCCGCAGCCGAGCATCGCCTCGCCATGTGTCGGCTGGCCTGCGCCGCCCTGCCCTCGTTTGAGGTGTCGGACGTCGAGGTGGTCCGCGCGGAGCCGAGTTATACGGTGCTGACGCTCGAGCACTTCCGGCGGGCATTCGGGACCGCGGCAGAACTCTTCCTGCTCGTTGGCGAGGACAACCTTGCGTTGCTTCACACGTGGCACCGCATGAGAGACGTCCTGAAACTGTGCTCCGTTGTCCCTCTGCGGCGTCCGGGAGGGTTTAGCCGGCGACTTGACGGCCTTCGAGAGATCGTCGGCGACGATGGTATCGGCGAGATCCTGGGCCGGCTGGTTCCCGGGCCGCTGGTCGCGATCAGCGGAACGGAGGTCCGGCGACTGGTGTCGGAGGGGAAATCAATCAAGGGTTTGGTGCCGGAATCGGTAGCAGAATATATCACAAGTCATGGTCTTTACAGGAGATGCGATCTGTGACAGGAACTTGTTCCACGTGAAACACGCGCGCTGGAGCGCGGCTGGCGAGCCAGCCGGCGAAACGCGGCGAGCGATCCGACAACCTCTACGTTCCACGTGGAACAGGGCCGGAAAGCCCTACCGCAGGACGCCAAGTATCCGCTCAATGTCGTCGTCGCTGTAAAACTCGATGATTATCCTGCCCGTACCGGGCTTTGAGCCCTCCTCAATGAGCACCTTGCTGCCGAAGGCCTCGCGGAGCCTTCGTTCGAGGTCGCGGACGTGGGGCGACTTCTCCTGGGCAGGCCTTTTCCTCCTGGTCGATACCACCGGCGAGACCAGACGCTCGACCTGCCGAACTGACAGACCCTCCCGGGCAACACGCTGGGCAACCGCGACCTGGCGTCCTGGCTCGGAAATGGCCAAAATGGCACGTGCGTGGCCCATTGCGACTTGGCCGGACCGGACAAGTTTCTTTACGCCATCGGGTAATTCGAGCAGCCGCACCATGTTCGAGATCGTGCTTCGATCAAGGCCAAGCCTCTTGGAAGCCTGCTCCTGGGTCTGTGAAGTGCTCGCGAGGTAGGAGCGGAAACTCTCCGCCTTTTCGATCGGATCCAAGTCCTCCCGCTGAAGGTTCTCGATGAGCGCAACCTCGAGCATCCGTTCATCCGGCACATCACGGATGACAACCGGGACTTCCTCCAAACCAACCCCCTGGGCAGCCCGAAAGCGGCGTTCCCCGGCCACGATCTGGTAGCGGTCGCCGTGCGGGCGCACCAGCAATGGTTGTAGGACGCCGTGCTCGCGAATGGACTCCTTGAGGTGCTCGAGTTCCACCGGGTCCATGCCCTGGCGCGGCTGGTAGGGGTTTGGGTCGAGCAGGGCGACCGGCAGGGACGTGCCGGAGGCCGCGGCAGGTGCAGCCTGGTCAGGCGGGACGGATTCGATCGACTGAAGGAGGCCGTCGAGGCCCCGGCCGAGTCTTCGATCAGCCATTTGTGGTCCTCCTGTTGGGCGACTGAGCGAAAGTCCGCTCCTCGAGTTCGGCGGCCAGTTCGACATACGCCCTGGCACCGGCGGAACGCGGGGCGTAGTCAATCACCGACCGGCAGTGGCTGGGTGCTTCGGCCACCGCGACGTCCCGCGGGATGACCGTGCGAAAGACGGGGTGCGAAAGTTTCGCCCGGACCTCGCCTTCCACCTCGCGGCTCAGGTCGGCACTTGAATCGTACATGGTGAGCAGGACGCCGGTAACGCTCAGGCAGGGGTTTGTGGCCACCGCCTGGCGGAGTGCGGAGATGAGTTGAACGAGGCCCTCGAGGGGGTAGTACTCGCACTGGATCGGGATGATGACGCCGTCAGAGGCCGCGAGGGCGTTGCGGGTGAGCGGTCCGAGCGAAGGCGGGCAATCAATGAGGACCGCGTCGAAGGTGTCGGGCGCAAGCCGGGCGAGGTTGTCCTTCAGGGCGGTCGGGGTGAGGCGAGTCGGGAGGTTTTCGAGGTCGCGGCCGGCCGGCAGGCACTTGACGCCCAGCCAGCCGGTGTCAAGCGGCGTGCACGGCGACCCTGCCGGAGCAAAGGCCGGTGATCGAGCGGCCACCTCCAGGCCTATGCCGCTGGTGGCGTTGCCTTGGGGGTCGACGTCGACCAGGAGGACAGAGTGGCCGATAAGGCCGAGGGCGTGGGCCAGGGTGGTTGCGGTCGTAGTCTTGCCGACGCCGCCTTTCTGATTGGCCACCGAGAGGACCAGGGGCACGGTAACCTCCAACAGGCGGCTATTGTACGCCCGGAGGGCAGGGCGGCAATAGAAAAGTGGTTGTGGGGGCCGGCCGGGATCCTATAATGCAGGCCGCGGGGCGACGTAGCGGGCCCCCGGGGGGGGTCCAGGAGCGGCCGCGGGGTCGCCGGGGGGTCGGCCGGGCGGCCGAAGCGTCGGCCGGGGCGAGGCGCGGGCGGGGCAGGGGGGGGGGGGGGGGCGGCCGGCGGACATAGCAATGGGCATACGCAGACATGTATATTATTCTGGGGCGGTGCAGGGGGTGGGCTTCCGTTACGCGGCGGCGCGCGCGGCCGAGGGCAGGGCCGTCGCGGGGTTCGTCCGGAACCTGCGGGACGGCCGCGTCGAACTCGTGGCCGAGGGCCAGGAGGCCGAGGTATCCGGCCTGCTCGCCGAGATCGACGGGCTGATGGCCGGTTACGTGCGGGCCAGGCAGGTCGTTGACGAGCCGGTTGGCGGTGAGTTCCGGGGTTTTGAGGTCCGGGCGACGCGATAGGGGCGGCCGATGCGGGCAGTCGGGGTCATCCTGAATACGTTTCGCGAGACGGTGCGGCAGCCGTTCTATTTCCTGCTCCTTGCGGGAGGGGTTGCGGCGATCCTGGTGACGCTGAGGCTGCCGTTTTTCACGCTGGAACAGGACACGGACATGTACAAGGAGTTGGGCCTGTCGTTCGTGCTCCTGTTTGTGATGCTGGCGGGCCTTCTGGCCGCGGCCACGGGGGTTGCTCGCGAGGTCGAGGACAGAACGGCCCAGACGGTCCTTTCGAAGTCAATCGGCAGGGCCCAGTTCATCGTCAGCAAGTATCTGGGCGTCATGGCGGCGGTGGGCCTTGGGGTGGCGGTTCTCGGTGTGGTTTTCGTGGCCGCCGTGTACTACCGGGTGAAGGTGGACGCGGGCGTTCTGGAGGTCCAGTACACGCGCGGCGGGATCGGCCGCGAGGTCGAGGCCTTCCACGCCAGACAGGTGAACCAGGCCCTGACGGTGACCCCCGGGCTGGTCCTGGTTCTCTTGCAGGTGGGCGTGCTGGCGGCGGTGGCGACGGCCCTTTCGACGCGCCTGTCGGCTGCCGCAAGTGTCGGGCTGGGGCTGGCGGCCTACCTCCTGGGCCACTTGACGGTGTTCCTTGAGTCGGCGACTCACCTGGCGGGCACGGCGTGGCAGGCCGGGGCGCAGGCGATGGTGGCGGCCCTGCCGTTCCTCGAAGTCTTCAACATCAACCAGAAACTCGCCCACACGATGCTCACGCCGTTTGAGGCCGGGACGCCCGGCGCCGCTGCGTGGACCGAGACATGGGTTTACGTGGGCTGGTCGGCCCTGTACGCCACGGCCTACGTGGCCTTTGCCATCGGCCTGGCGGTGGTGCTATTCCGCAGGCGGTCCATAGGGTAGGGCCACGGCGGCCGGGCTGAAATCCTTGCGCCCCCTAGCCAAATGCCGGGATTTGTGCCAAGTTTTCCTCTAAAGAACACGAGGATTCTGCCGATAGAGAAAAAGTCCCATCCCAGCGCAAGGGCCACTCGAACGCGGAAACGCGTGCTTGTGGCCCTGCTTTTTTTGTGCCGCAGGCCGGGGAGGGGGGTGATTTGCCGGTCAGCCGGTCCGCCCTCGGCCCTCTCCGAGCCAGAGGCTGGCGCTCAGAATCTGTGGGCGCGGCCCGAACCGAGAGTTGACCCCGCCGGGCCGGACCTTATAATCGGCCCTCGACAGGCCGCGCGACCCCCGAAAGGAGGGCTTTCCGATGCCCCGAATCGTCGTCCTCTACAGCACCCTCGGCGGAAACACCAGGGCGATGGCCGAGCACGTCGCCGCCGGCGCGGGTCTCGTGCCAAAGGCCGATGTCTCGCTCATGGACGCGGCAAACCTTGACCTCGCAGCCCTGGAGGCCGCCGACGGCCTGGCGATCGGGTCCCCGAACTATTACACCTACCCGTCGGGCCTGGTGAAACACTTCTTCGATGTCGCCTTTCGTCGGGCCGCGTTCAAAGGCAAGCCGTTCGTGGCGTTTTCGACCCACGGCGGCGGGGGCGGCGTCTCGGGCGTCATCGAACGGCTGGGGACCTCGCTGGGCATGGTCAAGGCCGCCGACGGCCTGGACGTCGCCGGCCGGCCCCAGGGCGACCAGGTCAAACAGTGCCGCCGCCTCGGCCAGGTCCTCGCCCAGGCCGCGTCGTGATTGCAGATTGCGGCCCGCCAACGGGTGTCGGCCAGGATTCGGCATTGCCAATCGGCTGCGGAGCCGCGCGCCGTTGTCCTTCACGCGGCCACGCGATCCTCCGCGCCCGGTCTGTGTTGTCTAAGCCGTTTCGGGAAAAAGAGTTGACGGCGCGGAAAGCCGCGGTGTACCGTAGCGCGCAGTCGCCCGGCCCCAAGGGCGAGGGGGACGGTACGATGTCCGAGAACGAGCCGCACCAGCCGCAGGCGGAACCGCAGGCCGGGGAACTGGCCAGGCGATTCGTCGGGGGCCTCTCGGAAGAGGAGATCATGCTCCTTCGCCTGCGCGACGAACTCTACGAGGGACGCTGGGACTCCATGCTCGAGGACCTGAACGACCGCCTCCAGGGCAAGCCTTACGTCTTCAAACTCGCGCATCGGATCCAGGACGACATCCAGCGGATCGAACGCTTGAGCCGGTTCGAGAGACAACACGGCGTGAACCTTGCCGAGTACCTCTGACAAAGAGGGACGCAGGGACGGAGGGACGGAGGGGCGGAGGGGCGGACGAGTACACTCACGCCCGGCGGATGAGTGCCGTTGTAACGCCCGGGGATGAGCGCAGCGAATCCCCGGGAACAACACGGGCGAACAGGGGCGGCGAACGCCCACGGCGGAGAAGGCGATGACAAAATCGAGCAGTCTTATGTGGCAAGGGGTGTGGCGGGCCGCAGCGGTTGCGGCGGTGGCCGCGGCGCTCGGGCCGCTCGGCTGCGCCACGGCGAAGCGCGAGGTCCCACCCGGGCCCCCGATGCCGGTCGACACGGCCGCCCTGGCGGCGGCCAATATGCAGGTCCTCTGGAAGACCGTGGTGCCCGTCCCGGGCGGGCAGAGCCTCACGCACCTCTGGCTTGACGGCCCGTACCTGACGGCCCTCGATTCAAACAACCAGGTCTACCTGATGGACTCCGCGACCGGCGTGCGCCGGTGGTGGATGCAGGTGGCGAAAGGGTTCCAGACGGTCCAGCCGCCGGCCGTGTATAAGGACGAGTTGTGGGTGCCGACGACGACGACCCTCTGGACGATCCAGTGCTCGACGGGGAAGGTGCTCACGAAGATGCCCCTGGAGTTCCTCCCGTCCACGGGGTGCGTCACGAACGGGACCCACGTGTACATGGGCGCGTCGCGGGGGTACCTCGAGGGCGTGTCGATATCGCGGGACACGGCGTCCTGGGGCCGGTGGACCGACGGCGCGATCACAAGCCGGCCGCTCCTGGACTCGGGCCACATCTATTTCGCCAGCAACTCCGGCGAGATCTACGCCTCGGAGCAGAGGATGCGGCGCGTCGTCTGGGACTACCGGGCCGAAGGCGCCGTCCTGGCCGACCTGAAACTCTCGAAGGCCGGCCTCGTCCTTGCGGCCAGCATGGATTACTCGGTCTACGCCTTTGAGGCGTCCAGCGGGCGGCTCGTCTGGCGGTTCGACGGCGGCGAGCCCGTCAAGAAACCCGCTTATCCGTACGGCGGCCAGGTCTACGTCTTCACGGATTCCCAGGGCCTCCGGGCGCTCGACGAGACCACCGGCCGGGTCCAGTGGCAGAACAAGGATGCGGCCGATTTCGTCGCCGGCGCCGGCGACGACGTCTTCCTCCTCGGCCGCGACGGCAGCCTCATGGTCCTCGGCCGCACCGGCGGCCAGGTCAAGTACGTCCTGCCGCTTTATCGCGGCACGATAGCGGCTCTCAACGAGATGGGAGACGGCGTCCTGTATCTGACGACGCCGGGCGGCCAGGTCATGGCGGTGTCGAAGAAGGCCGGACCGGGTGAGGCGGCCCCGGCGCCGTGACGACGCCGGCCGGTCCTCAAAAACAAGAACAACAACAATATGCAACAGCCAACACCCAATGTCCAACAACCAAGACGGCGCCCGGCGCGGGCCTTGGGAGTTGGAGGTTGAGTGTTGGATATTGAATATTGTTGTTCTTTCGCCATGCAACAGCCAACACCCAATGTCCAACAACCAAGGCGGCGCCCGGCGCGGGCCTTGGGAGTTGGAGGTTGAGTGTTGCATATTGAATATTGTCGTTCTTTCACCTGCTCTGCGGTCGCCCGCGGCGACCGCCAGGGGGTCCGCCGTGCGCCTGGGTGTGTGCATGTCCGCATTTCGGGATGAGGCGCTGCCGGACGTCCTGCGATGGGCCGGCGGCGCGGGCTTTGAGTGCGTCGAGATTTCCTGCGCCCCCGTCCGGGGCCCCGCTGGGTGGTTCGACGGGCCCGACCTCCGCCTGGCCGGCCTCGACGGGCCGTCGCGCGACGCCCTGGGCGCGGCCCTCGACGGCTCGGGCCTCAAGGCAGCGGCCCTGGAGTGGGACGGCGACCTCATGGACGCCGACCCCGCGGCCGCCCGCGCGGCCGCAGAGCAGGCGCCCGGCGTTATCGAGGCCGCCGCGACGCTCGGCGTTCCGGTCGTGGCGATCCGCCTGGGCCGCGACCCGGCGATGTCCCTGGGCGACACGATCGCGGAATTCGCGCGGCGGGCGGCGCCCCTTGCGGCGCAGGCCGAATCGTCGGGCGTCCGGCTGGCGGTCGCGAACGACCCCGAGTGCGGCCGGCACTTCGAGGACATGCCGGGCGCGGCAGCCTTCGCCCCGGAACTCTGGGAAAAACTGTTCACCCACCTCCGCAGCCGCGCCGTCGGCCTCGCCCTCGACCCGGCGCCCCTCGTGTGGCTCGGCGTCGACCCGATCGCCGCGATGACCGACTACTTCGAGAAGGTCTTTCACCTGCGGGCCAGGGACGTCGAGGTGCTGGACCTCGCGCGGCAAGACTGCTCGGTCCTGAGGCCGGGGAGCGGGTGGTGGCGGTACCGCCTGCCGGGGCTCGGCCAGATCGATTGGCGCCGGCTCATCGACCGGCTCCACGAACTTTCGTACGACGGGGCCATCGCCGTCCGCCACGACGATCCCGTCTGGCAGGGCAGCCCCGACCGCATGAAGACGGGCCTGGGCCTGGCGCGGCGGCACCTCGTCCAGTTCATGCCGTAAGCGCGCGGCGGTTCAAGCGAGGCGGCCATGGCCGCAGTCTCCGGCACAACGCTTGCCACGGTTCTCGTGCTCCTGGCCGCAGGGCTCGTGCTCTGGACGGCCTGGGCGTTCAACCGGCTCGTCCGCGCCAAGAACCTGATGCGCGAGGGATGGAGCGGCGTCGACGTCCAACTCAAACGCCGCCAGGACCTCGTCCCGAGCATCGTCGAGGTCGTCAAGGGCTATGCGCGGCACGAACGAGGCCTGCTGGAGCGGGTGACGGAACTCCGGGCCGGGCCGCCGCCCGACGCCGGGGACCTCAGCCGGACCCAGGATCACCAGAACGCCCTGACGGACCAGTTGAAACGGATGTTCGCCCTGGCCGAGGCGTATCCCGAGATCAAGGCCGATTCGAGTTACCTCCGCCTCCAGGGGCTCCTGGCCGAGATCGAGGACCAGATCCAGATGGCCCGACGGTACTACAACGGGGCCGTCCGGGAGTACAACATCCGGGCCGAGTCGTTCCCGGGGAACCTGGTAGCGCGGGTAGCGGGGTTCCGGCCGGCCGCATTCTTCCAGATCGAAACGGCAACAATCTGCGCCGCACCGGCGGTGGAGGTATGATCATGCGAAGGTTCCGATGGGCGCTCGCCGCCGGTTTCCTCGCCTGGACCGCGCTCCTGGCCGGGGCTCGCCCCTCGGTCGCCGACGAGCGCATCCTCGACTTTCACAGCGACATCACCGTCCACCCCGACGCCTCGCTCGCCGTCACCGAGACCATCCGCGTCCGGGCCGAGGGCGACCAGATCCGGCACGGCATTTACCGCGACTTCCCGGTCGTCTACTCCTCCGGCTGGTTCACGCGCCGCACGGTCGGCTTCGAGGTCCTGGAGGTGCGCCGCGATGGCAGGCCCGAGCCGTACCACACCGAGCGGCAGGGCGACAACGTCCGCGTCTACCTCGGCCGGTCGGACTCCTTCGTGCCGCGCGGCGAGCACGTCTACTCCATCCGCTATCGGACCGACCGTCAACTCGGCTTCTTCGCAGACCACGACGAACTGTACTGGCACGTGACGGGCACGGAGTGGGTGTTTCCCATAGACCGGGCCTCGGCGACGGTGGCGCTGCCGGCGGGGGTGGCGGGGGGCGACATCGCGTGCGAGGGCTATACGGGCCCGCGCGGGACCAAGGGCAAGGACTTCCGATTCTCGGTCGAGGGCGGCCGCGCCGCCTTCGAGACCACCCGGCCCCTCGGCCCGCACGAGAACCTCTCGATCGTGGTCTCGTGGCCGCCGGGGTCGGTGGCGCGACCGAGCGCCGCCGAGGAGGCCGGAGCGCTGCTGAAAGAGAACACCGTTCTGGTGGCCGGACCGATCGGGCTGATGGCGGTGTTCCTGTACTTTTTCTTCGCCTGGCTCCGGGTCGGCCGCGACCCGCCCCGTGGGCTGGCCATCCCGCTGTACGAGCCGCCCGAGGGGGTCAGCCCGGCGGCCGTCCGGTTCGTCCTCCGCATGGGGTACGACGCCCGGTGCATGGCCGCCGCCGTCGTCGGCCTGGCTGTCAAGGGCCTCCTGCGGATCGAGGAGCGCGACGAGGGGTACCGCCTCGTCCGCCTCGCGGATCGCAAGGCGCCGGACCTGGCGGGGGAAGAGCAGGGGGTGTTCGACCGGCTCCTCGGTTCGCAGAATTCCATCGAGTTGCAAAACACCAATCATTCCACGTTCGGCGAGGCCGTCAAGGGGCTTGAAGAGAGTCTCGCAAAGACCTACAGAGACCGATACTTCCATACCAACCGCACGTACGCCATCGTCGGGGCGGTCCTGTCGTGCCTGACGATGGCCGCCGTCGGCCTGAGCCTCGGGATGCCGAACGTCGTGGCCTTCGCCTTTGTGTGCGCGTGGCTGACGGGCTGGTCGTTCGGCGTGTACATGCTCCTGAGGATGGTGGCGGAAGGATGGCGGGAAGTCATCGTCGGCAGACGGAAACTCCGCGCGATCGCCGCGACCGTTCCCCTGACGCTTTTCTCCGCACCGTTCGTTGCGGGGGAGGTCTTTGCCGTCGCGATGCTCGCGGTCATCGCGACGCCGTGGGCAATGGTGGTGGCGGCGGCGCTGATCGTCCTGAACCTGGTGTTCCTCCACCTCTTGAAGGCCCCCACCCGCAAGGGCCGCGACCTCATGGATCGCATCGAGGGGTTCCGAATGTACCTGGGCACGGCCGAGCAGCGCCGGCTGGCCGAGGCCCGCCCGCCCGATCGAACGCCCGAACTCTTCGAGAAGTACTTGCCGTATGCCCTGGCGATGGACGTTGAGAACGCCTGGGCCGAGCAGTTCTCGGACGTCCTGAAAGGGGCGGGCATGGAGCGCGGCCAAGGCGCCTACAGCCCGCGCTGGTACAGCGGGCGGGCCGCAACGGCGTTCGGGGCAGGGGGGCTCGGCGGCTTTGCCGCGGGGTTCGGCAGTTCCTTCTCAACGGCCTTCTCGGCGGCCGCGACCGCACCCGGCTCCTCCAGCGGCTTCAGCGGAGGCGGCGGTGGCGGCGGGTCCTCCGGCGGCGGCGGTGGCGGCGGAGGGGGCGGCGGCGGGGGATGGTAGCCGCCCCCAGCGCGGATGCTGGCGTAACTTCCGGCCGCGCAAGCAGTTCCGGCCGCGCTCGTGGCGACTGGCGCACCGCGGCCCCGGCCGCGCGGCGGCAAAACAAAAATCCGCGCAACGAAATCTCGCATTTTCTTGCGAAAGCGGGTATGCTTATCGGGCGAAGACTCGGTGGTCCGTCCGGGCAGAGGTTGCCCGGGGATCCCGGAGCCGTTCGGCCCAAGCGGGCCGTGTGCCCGCCCGGCGCCGAGGACGTTCTCATCGGTCAAGGAGGTCAGCCATGCGATATGTTGGCGCAACACTGGGAGTGGCGGTGACACTGGTTTTCGCCCTGATGAATTTCGGCTGCGTCGGCAGCGACCAGCCGACCGACGCCAGCCTCGTCAAGAGCAACCGCGAACTGGAGCGCCTGGTCCAGGAGAAAGACGCCGAGATCGCGCGGTTGACCCGCGAGCGCGACGCCTTCAAGAAGGCCTATGAAGACTCCGCCTCGGCCACCCAGCGGCACACCGGCGTGGGGCCCACCCCGCCGCCCGGCCCGTCGTCGGGCGGCGTGCCGGCGAGCGTGGTGATGGGCATCGAGGCCCTTGGCAAGGAATACGCCGGCGTCTTCGAGTTCGACCGCCAGGCCGGCCGCCTCCGCTTTGCCGCCGACGTCACGTTCGACTCCGGCTCCGGCGCCGTCAAGGATGAAGCCCATAAGGCGCTGCTGAAGTTGGCGGAAGTCCTCGCCGACCCGGCCGCCCGCGACGTCAAGGTCGCCGTCCTCGGCCACACCGACTCCGACCCGATCAAGAAGATCGAGACCATCGCCTTCTTGAACCAGTCGGGCAAGACCCCCGACAACACGGGCCTGAGCGACCTTCGGGCCGAGTCCGTGGCCGGCATCCTGGCTACGGGCGGCGTCAAGAAGGCCCAGATCACCACCGAGGGCCGCGGCGCCAAGGACCCGATCGCCGGCAACTCGACCGTCGCCGGCAAGGCCAAGAATCGTCGCGTCGAAATCTTTCTGAAGTAATCGCCGTGCCGAGGCGCCGCCGGCGGTCGCCGACGGCCCCCGGGAACCTCCTCATGACCACCGTCGCCGACGTGGTGGCCGCCGTTGACCGGCTCGCACCGTTCGAGGGCGCCGAGCCGTGGGACAACGTCGGCCTGCTCCTGGGCGACGCTGCCGCGCCCGCTCGCCGCATCCTCGTCTGCCTCGACGTGGGCGAGGCCGTCTGCCAGGAGGCCGACCGCATCGGGGCCGACGTGGTTCTGGCCCACCATCCACTGCTTTTCAAGGAGTTCCGGAGGCTGACCTCCGAGACGCGGGCCGGCAGGCTCGCGCTTCGGCTCGCCACCTCCGGCCGCGCCTGCATCGCCGCCCACACGAACCTCGACGCCGCCCCGGGGGGCCTCTGCGACCAACTCGCCTGGAAGGTCGGCCTTGCCCAGGTCGGGCCGCTCGCCTCCGAGGGCCGCGAGCGCCGCCACAAGGTCGTCGTCTTCGTGCCCGAAGGCGACCTTGCGGCCGTCCAGGCCGCCGCCTTCGAGGCTGGCGCCGGGTGCATCGGCCGGTATTCGGAGTGCAGTTTCGCGGCGGCGGGCACCGGGACGTTCCACCCCGGCGAGGGCGCCGCCCCGGCCGCAGGCGCGCGCGGCACGCGGAGCGGGGTCGCCGAATATCGCCTTGAGTTCATCGCCGACCGGCCGCGCCTCGGGGCGATCCTGGCGGCCGTCGCCCGGGCCCACTCCTACGAAGAACCCGCCATCGACGTCTACGTCCTGGAGCCGGGGCCGGCGACGGCGGGCGTCGGCCGCGTCGGCCGCCTGAAAAAAGCGAAGACCGCCGCCGAGTTTGCCGAAGTAGTCAAGGGCGCTCTCGGCCGACAGGCGGTCGAAGTCGCGGGACGCCGCGACCGGCGGATCGAGCGCGTCGCCCTCGTGACGGGTAGCGGCAGCGGCCTCGTGGAGTCGGTCCTCGCGGCAAACGTTGACTGCTACCTGACCGGGGAACTTAAGTTCCACGAGGTCCAGGAACTCGAGGCCGCCGGCGTGGCCGTCATCCTGGGCGGGCATTACGAGACCGAGCGTGTCCCGCTCGATGCCTGGACGCCGCGACTGGCCGAAACCGTTGATGCCGAAGTCGTGCTGAGCGAGAGCGAGCGCAGCGTCCTTTCGGTGGGGTGAACGGGGTGGGAGCCGAACTCTATCCCCTGGCGAGCGGCAGCCTGGGCAACGCGCTGCTCCTGCGGACCGACCGCGCCTGTGTCCTGGTGGACATGGGCCTCCCGCAGTCGCGCCTGGCGGCGGGCCTTGCGGCGGCCGGCGCCGACCCGCACGAGGTCCGGGCCATCCTCCTGACGCACACGCACCGCGACCATTTCTCGAGCGCCGCCGTCGGCTGGTGCGTGCGGTACGGCGTGCCGGTCTACTCGGCGCGCGAAAACCTCGAGGACCTCGTGACGCACCTGCCGCGCGCCAGGCGGCTCGCCCGCGAAGGGCTCCTGCGCCCGATTGACGGCGAGGCGATCGCCTTTGAGGACATCACGGTCGAGAGTTTCGACGTGCCGCACGATTCGCCCGGCCGGTGCACGGGTTTTCGGCTGACGCTTGGTCCGGCGCGGCGGCGGCGGGTGGCGACGGTGGCGACGGACCTCGGGCACGTGCCGCCCGGGTCCATCGTCAACTTCCTCGATTCGCACGCCCTGGTGATCGAGTCGAACCACGACCCCCAGATGCTCGCCGCAAGCGGCCGCCCCCGGGACCTCATCGAGCGGATCGCGGGTCCGAACGGGCACCTTTCGAACCGGACGTCGGCCGAGGCGGTGGCCGAGATCGTCGGCCGCTCGCGCGCCGGCCGGGTCGAGCACGTAGTCCTGGCACACCTGTCGCGGGATTGCAACACGCCCCGCCTCGCCCTCGAGGCCCAGGCCCACCTGGCCCGCAGCCGCGCGGGCGAGGTCCGCTTCGCCGCCGCCGACCAGTTTACGCCCGGCCCGCGCGTCGAACTCTAAGCGCCCCCGACACCCGGCATCTCGCCTTTATTCCGTCGGATTCACCAGGCGGCCGAGGAACAGGATCGCGCCGCTCGGGCGGTGGCGGATGAGGAACAGGAACGGGTGGTCCGCCCGGAAGACCGGCGGGGCGGCCTCGACGCTCATCCGGCTGATGACGACAGCCGTCGCGGCCGCCGCCTCCGTGCCTTCCTCGTTCACCTCGACGAACGCCTGGTGGACGACGGCGCTGACGCAGAGGTCTTTCTTGCCGTCCATGCCCGAGAGGTCGGCCTTGTCGGAGAAGGCATCGGTCATGCCGAGGGCCTCGAGCGCCGGCCGGAGCGAGAACTCGGCCGTCGTCTTGAACTTCGGGATCGCGACCTCCACCTTCTGTTTGCGGAGGTTCGCCAGGGCCGCTTTCAGGACGTCCGCCGAGAGCGACTTTCCCAGGGCCGCCAGGCCGTCCTTCGCTTTCGGCAGGAGGATCACCATCGAGAGGTCTTCGCCCCGGTAGGGGAGTTCCAGGACCTGGTACGTGCCGCAGTCGGCGTAGGGATACTTTTCGTCCGTGGCGTTCATCATCGGTGCCTTGACCGTGCGGCCGGGCGCCGCAAAGAAGTCCTCCTCGCGCGTGAGTTTTTTGTCGAAGCGCGCTGCCCACTCGCCCTTGAAATAGATGGCGTTTGTAAGGACCAGCCGCGTCAGGGGGGTGAGGATGTCGGGCTTCAGGAGGTCCTTGATTTTGTCGCGGGTCTCTTTCTCGACCCAGGCGTTGATGGTCTGGCGTGCCGCCTCGGTGGCCCGCTCATAATCCACCGTTTCGAGGCCGGCGCCGTAACTCGCCTTGAGAAGGCCGAGGAACTCGGGCAGGAACTCATAGCCTTTCTGTCCCCAGAGTCGGTTGGCGATGGCCAGTTCGACGCCGCCTTTCTTGGCGTCGGCGGCGAGGGCCTCGCGCAGGGCTGCAAAGGCGGCGCTCGTGGCCTGCGGGTCCCGCGGCGCCGAGAGGTGGAGCATCTGGGCCATCTGGTCGGCCGTCGTGCCGCGCGCCCCGGTCCAGGTCATCGCCAGGGCCGTCTCGATGGAGTAGGGCGAGAGGAAGAGGTTGCCCGGGCGCTCGCGAACCTGGCCGTAGAGGTCGAAGGCGAACTGGTTGATGGCCTGGGCGACGTCGCCGCCAGCCGGCGGCGGAGGCGGCTGGCCGGCCCACGTCGCGGCGGCGCCGAACGCAAGCATCACAAAGGACACGGCCAACGCGCGAACGCGATTCATGGGGAGACCTCCTTCGCGCCCATCATTCCTTATGTTAGACGCGGAACGCGGCCGACGGTTCCCATCAGGCCGGGATGGCAAGCCGGTCTAGCGGGAACGTCTTTTGCGGTCCTTCTTTTTGCGTGCGGACCGCATGCGTTTCTTTCGCTGGTGGCCGAAGAGGTCAATCGAGGCCATCTGCTGGGCGGCGGCTTTGCGCCCGCCGCCGAACATGCCGGAGCCCTGCATCTGGCGGATCATGTTCTTGACCTGGCCGAACGACTTGACGAGGCTCGCGACGTCCTGCGGCTCCATGCCGCAGCCGCGGGCGATGCGGCGGCGGCGCGGGGCGTCTATCAGGTCCGGGTCCGACCGTTCCTGGGGCGTCATCGAGTGGATGATCGCCTCGGTCTGATCGAGTTCGTTCTCGTCAATGGGGAGGTCTTTCATGGCGGCGCCCATCCCCGGGATCATCGCCATGATTTCCTTCAGGGGCCCCATGCGGCGCATCTGGCGGATCTGCTTGAGGAAGTCGTCCAGGCCGAACTCCGCTTTGCGGAGTTTTTCCTGCATCCGGAGGGCTTCCTGCTCGTCGACGGCGGCCTGGGCCTTTTCGACGAGGCTCACGACGTCGCCCATCCCGAGGATGCGGTTGGCCATGCGGTCCGGGTGGAACTCTTCAAGCCGGTCGAGGTGCTCGCCGACGCCGACGAACTTGATGGGTTTGCCGGTGACGGCCTTGACCGAAAGCGCCGCGCCCCCGCGCGCGTCGCCGTCGAGTTTCGTCAGGATCACCGCGTCGAGTTCCAGGGCCCGGTTGAACTCGCCGGCGCTCGTGACGGCGTCCTGGCCGGTCATGGCGTCGCAGACGAGGTAGACCTGGTGCGGCTTGACGGCATGGGCGATGTCGCGGGCCTCGCGCATCATGGCCTCGTCGATGTGCAGCCGCCCGGCCGTGTCGACGATCGCCACATCGCGGTCCTGGGCGAGCGCGGCCTTCAGGCCGTTCCGCGCAATCCGGACCGGGTCGCCCAACCCCTCGCTATAGACCGGGACCTCGACCTGGGCGCCGACGACCATGAGTTGCTCGATGGCGGCGGGCCGGTGGCAGTCGCAGGCCACCAGGAGCGGCCGGTGCCCGCGCTCGGTGATGAGGCGCGCGAGTTTCCCGGCGGTGGTCGTCTTGCCGGAGCCCTGGAGGCCCGCCAGCATGATGACCGTCGGCGGAGAGTCGGCCATCGGGATCTTCGAGTCGACCGGCCCCATCAGGCGGACCATCTCGTCGTGGATGACCTTGACGAAGACCTGGTCGGGGCGGAGGGTCTTGAGGACTTCCTGGCCGATGGCCTTGGCGCGGACCTCCTCGATGAAGTCGCGGGCGACCTGGAGGTTGACGTCGGCCTCCAGGAGCGCCGTCCGCACCTCGCGCAGGGCGTCCTGGACGTTGCTTTCGGTCAGCCGGCCGCGCCCCGCGAGGCTGCGAAAGACACTGCCGAGTTTTTCCGTCAGGTTCTCGAACATGGCGGGTCTCGCTTGCGAATCTGTTGCGCCGGCCGGGCCAGTGTACCACCGGGGCTTGGTCAATCAAGGGCGACTCGACAGGCAGCGCTTTCCGAGCCCCCGGCTTTGCCGGGGGGCATCCCGCTATCTTCGTTGACGCCCGCTGGCATAGCCGGCGGCTCGAGAAGCGCGCACACGCGATCGCGCGCAAAAAAAGACCTGGGGCCGGGCGACTGAAACACTCGCTCGCGCGAGGTCCGGCCCCAGGAGGCAGGTCTCCTCACATGGGAGACGTGATAGTAATGCGGCGGACGAACCGAATCAAGCCGAAAACGGCAGTTCGCCGGCGATAGCGGCGTCCTCCGCCAAGATGGCGGCGTAAGTCCTTTGCGGAGAACAACTTACGGCTTGCGGGCCGGTTTTCGGCTGCCGGTAGGGCCCAAGCGGCCACGGATCCAGTCACCGGCAGGGCAACATGCGACGTAAGTGCCTATGGGAAGGGAGGTTAAGTCTCGTCGGGCCTACCGGACCAAGCCGCCGCGACGGAGCACGTCCAGCACCAGTTCATCAACGGGCACGTCGGTCGGCGCGGCGGCATAGCCGACGCCTCGCTTGTGGCACCAGGCCCGCGCCTCATCGGTGAAGCGCGCGGCCTCCCCGGCCAGACGCTCCTTGAGTTCCGGCGTGAGGTGCGCCCCGAGGACCTCGCCGGTCTCGGCGTCCTCGATCACAAGGTCGCCGGCGCCGTCGGGCAGGAGGTCGGCCCGGTCGGTCACGTGGAGGCACCAGAGGTCGAAGCCGCGGCCCTGGAGTGCGATCATCGGGCGGTCGTAGCCCGCGGGATCGAGAAGATCGCTGACGAGGACTGCAAGGCCCGCCTTCGGCGCGTGCGGCAGAAAGGCCGTCACCGACGCCTCCAGGTCGGTCCGGCCGCGCGCCTCCAGGCCCCGCAGAAAATCCAGGACGCGGAAGATGTGCGACTTGCCGCGCCCCGCCTCCAGGTGCGCCCGGATGCCGCCTGCCAGGGCGACGATCTGGACGCGTTCGAGGCTCGCGAGGCCGACGTAGGCCAGGGCCGCTGACAGCCGGCGGGCATGGTCGAACTTCGGCGGGCGGCCGGTCGCCATCGAACCGGACGCGTCCAGGAGAAAGTAGACCGAGAGGTCCTCCTCCACCTGGCAGAGCCGAAGGAGGAGCCGTTCGAGCCGGCCGTATGCAGCCCAATCGATGTATCGGTAGTCGTCACCGGGCGTGTAGGCGCGGTGCTCGGCGAATTCGAGGCCCGGCCCGGCGCGGCGGCCGGTCCGGCTGCCCGCCGAGGTCCCGCTAAACGTCCGCCGCGCAACCACCCGAAGGTACTCGAGCCGCTGGAGGAACTCGGAGTCGAAGAGGTCGCCGGTGTTCATTTTGGATTTCTGATTTTGGATTTCAGATCTCAGATTTCAGATCTCAAATCGCAAATTGCAGATCTATTCGCCCGGTTCCGGCACGTGGTCGAGGACGTCGGCGATGACGGCGTCGGTGTCGATGCCGGCGGCCTCGCCCTCGAAGTTGAGGATGAGGCGGTGCCGGAGGGCAGGGCGGGCCATGCGGCGAAGGTCCTCGAAGGCGACGTTGTACCGCCCCTGGCGAAGCGCCAGGACCTTGCCCCCGAGGATCATCGCCTGGGCCCCGCGGGGGCTCGCACCGTAGCGGACGTACTTGGCGGCCATCGGCGCGGCCGATTCGTGCCCGGCGTGCGTCGCGAGCACGAGGGCGCTCGCATAGTCGCGGACGTGCGACGCCACCGGCACTTCGCGCACCAGGTCGCGCATCTGGAGCAGCGCCGGTGAGTCGGCGACCCGCTCGGGCTGCGCCACGCGGGCGCCGGTCGTCCGGTCGAGGATCTCGGAGATCTCTTCCTGGCTGGGGACAGCCATCAGGAGTTTCAAGGCAAAGCGGTCGAGTTGGGCCTCGGGCAGGGGATAAGTGCCCTCCATCTCGATCGGGTTCTGCGTCGCCAGGACGAAGAACGGCTCCGAGAGGGGGTGGGTCGTCCCGGCGACGGTGACGGCCCGCTCCTGCATCGCCTCAAGCAGGGCCGACTGGGTCTTGGGCGTGGCGCGGTTGATCTCGTCCGCCAGGACGAGGTTCCCGAAGATCGGCCCGGGCCGGAACTCCCAGTCGCGCCGGCCGTCCTCACGCTCGGCGATGACGTTCGTGCCCGAGATGTCGGCCGGCATGAGGTCAGGCGTGAACTGGATGCGGCTGAACTTGAGGTCCAGCACCTGGGCGAGCGTCCGCACGAGGAGGGTCTTTCCGATGCCCGGGACGCCCTCGAGGATGGCGTGGCCGCCCGTCAGAAGGCAAAGGAGGACGCCTTCCAGGACGTCCTCATGGCCGACGATGACGCGCCCGACCTCGCGCGTGATCCGGTCGTAGGTCTCGGCAAAACGGTCGAGCCGCGCTTGGACGTCTTCGGGCGTGATCAAAGGCGCCTCCCGGTCGCGATGGGCAACCCTTCAAGGCGCGGGCGATGATACCGGCCCCGCGTGCGGCGGTCAACCGGCTTGGGCCGGCCCGGTGGCACCCGGCCCCTCACCCCACGACGTTGTATTGCCGCACGTGGAACTCAACGCCGAGGTCCGCGGCCAGGCGCCGGACAGCCTCCAGGTCGAGGCCCGGCACGGGCACGGCCGTCGCCCGGACCTCCGGGATGAATTGTTTGGCGCTGCGGATAAACGCGCAGACGGCCTCAAAGGCCCCCGGTATCGTCGGCCGGCAGAGGCGCTCGTAGGTCGCGGCGTCGGGGGCGTCAAGGCTCACGCTCACCCGGTCGATTGTCTCGGCGAGTTCCGGCGCGATGTCGCGGCCCGCGAGGGCCGACCCCTGGCCGTTGGTGTTGAGGCGCGTCGGCAGCCCCCAGCGGCGCTTGGCCTCGCGGCCGACTTCCTTAAGGACATCCAGCCGGAGCGTCGGCTCGCCGAAGCCGCAGAAGACGATCTCCTCGAAAGCGCGCGGCCCGGCTGCATCGAGGGCCTTGAGGACCTCCCCGGCCGAGGGCTCGCGCTCGAGGCGCAGGTCGTGGCCCTTGACCGAAAAGTCGTCGGCGCTCCTCGGGCAGAATCGGCACCGGTTCGAGCACTCGTTCGTCAGGTTCACATAGAGGCTGCGGCGGATCGGGTAGACGAAGCACGGCCCGCCGCGCTCCAATGCCAGGCCGAACAGGTGGCAGGCGTTGCGCGTCGTGATCCGCCGGAGGTCCCCCTCCGAGAGGCCGTAGAGGTCGGCCAGTGCCCGGATCACGTGGACGACGTAGGCCGGCTCATTCGTCTTGCCGCGCACCGGCGCCGGCGCACAATACGGCGAGTCGGTCTCGGCCAGGAGTCGCTCCAGTGGGACGGCCCGGGCGGCCTCGCGGACGTCCTCGGCGTTCGGAAACGTCAGGACCCCGCTGAAACTGACGTAGAAGCCGCGCTGGAGGGCCTCGCGGGCGAAGTCGGCCGTCCCGGTGAAGCAGTGGAACGTGCCGCGCGGCATGCGGCCGCCGGCCGCGCGGTCGAGCACCGAGAGCGTGTCGGCGTCGGCCTCGCGGGTGTGGACGACCAGCGGCAGGTCGAGGTCGCGTGCGAGTCGGACGCCCTGGGCGAAGACTTCCTTCTGGACCTCGCGCGGCGAATGCTCGTAATGGTAGTCGAGGCCGAACTCGCCGAGGGCGACGACCTTATCCCGGCCGGCGAGGTCCTCCAGGACCGGCCAGTCGACGGCCCGGACCTGGCGCGCCCCGTGCGGATGGAACCCCACGGCTGCATGGAGCATCGGCTCGCGCTCGGCCATCTCGACGACGCGGCCGTTCTCGTCCGGCCCGGTGCCGACGTTGATGATCCGCTCGACGCCCGCGGCCCGGGCACGCGCGAGGACGCCCAGAAAATCGCCCGCGAGCCTGTCGAAATGGAGGTGCGCGTGTGTGTCGATAGCGGGTTCGGTCATTCTGCAAACCAGTGACTAGGTAATCGTTGTTCTTTGCGCTCTTTGCGCCCTTTGCGGTTTAAACACGCAGGCCCGGCTAGCGGCCCTCCGAATCGAACGCGGCCGGTACGTGCTTGACCATAGGGCGCTTGCGGTCGGCGCCCTCGAACCGCACGGCGACGACGTCGAAGCGGATCGGCCGGTCCGCCGAAACGCGGCGCCTTTTCAGATACAGCCGCGCCGCACGGACGACCCGCCGCCGCTTGGCCGTGGTGACCGTCTCCTCGGGCGTGATGGTCGGCTCTTTGCCCGCCTCGACCGCGCGCGACCGGACCTCGACGAAAAGGAGCGTGCCGCTCGACTTCTCGAACGCCACAAGGTCCACCTCGCCCTGGGGAAAGGCGACGTTCCGGGCAAGGATGCGGCAGCCGTGCTTGCGAAGGTACTTCTCGGCGGCGCGTTCGCCCGCGCGGCCGGTCTGCTGGCGAGGCGTGCGGCTCGGTTTGTCGCGTGTCCACGGCCAGCGCATGCGTAGCCCCCCGAAAGGCGGGCCGATTCTAGCCGTTTGCCGCGCGGCGTGCAACGGTCGGCATTCGCCGCCGGCCCGGTCTGCCGAAAATGGGGTTGCATCGGTCGCCCGGAGGGGTATACTGGTGGGCCGAAGGATGCTCGGCGGGTCCGCTATCGCAGTGCGGAAGGCAGAACGCATCGAGCGGCGACCGGGAGGTCGCCGTGGCCGGGTGCTACGGCGGGTTTTGCGCCCGCCGCTCGAAGCATTCCGCACTGGAAAGGATGGTCCCGGGCGCCTCGGCTGAGGAGGCAGCGAGCGGGCGTAGCTCAGTGGTAGAGCGCAACGTTGCCAACGTTGATGTCGTGGGTTCAAGTCCCATCGCCCGCTCCAACCTGCTTTCGCGCAAGCGGCTCGGCTGAGACCGGGCTTCGCCAGGGCACAGCGCCATGGTGCGGCCGGGCAAGAGGTCCCAGCGAGGCCGCTCTTTCTTTGCCGGGACTGGGCGCCGGACGGCGCTGACCTGCACCAACTGCGAGAGGAAGACTATGGCAGACGAGATCGAAGGCACGACCGAAGAGCCCCGCCAGGACGCTCCCCCGGCCGCGCCGGCCGAGGCGGCAGCCGAGGGCGCACCCGGCGAGCCGGTTGCCGAAGGAGCCGAGGCCGCCGAGCCGCCGCTCGCCCTGGACGTCGCCGTCGAGGACGCCGGCGCGTGCAAGAAGAAACTCTCGATCACGATCCCGCGCGAGGCGATCGACAAGCGGTTCGACAAGCGCTTCACGGAACTCGAGGGCGAGGCCCTCGTGCCGGGGTTCCGGCCGGGCCACGCCCCGCGACGGCTCGTCGAAAAACGCTTTCGCCGCGCGGTCGCCGAGGAGGTCCAGGCGTCCCTGATCGCCGACGGCCTGAAACAGGCCCTGGCACTGAAGAACCTCGACGTCATCGGCGAGCCGGACCTGGACCCCAAGGCGATCGAACTGCCCGATGAGGGGCCCATGACCTTTTCGGTGGGCCTGGAGGTGCGGCCGGAATTCACGCTGCCCAACTACGCGGGCATCCCCGTCAACGTCGAGCGGACCGAGGTGACCGACAAGGACGTGGACGCGGCCCTGGGCCGCATCCGCAGCGCCAACAGCGAACTCAAGACCATGGCGAAGAACGCGAAGGCGAAGCGCGGCGACTATGTGACGGGGGACCTCGTGATCGAGGTGGACGGCAAGAAAGTCGTCGAGCGGGCCGGGGCGAAGTTGCCGGTCGAGCCGATCGTGGTCGAGGGCATTCCGCTGGAGGCCCTGCCGGAGTGGGTCGAGGGCGCCAAGGCCGGCGAGACCCGCTCCGCCGAACTCGAGATCGGCGAGGAGTGCAAACGCCAGGACCTCCGGGGCAAGTCGGCGTCGGTGTCGGTGGCCGTCCATGAGATCGCCCGCCCCGCGCCGCCGGACGACAAGGTGCTCCTGGAACGGACCGACTACGAGTCCATGGACGCCCTGAAGGACGGCCTGCGCCGGCAACTCGAGATGGAGGCCGAGCAGGCGGTGGCGCGCCGCCAGGAGGCGGCCGTCCAGGAGTGGCTGCTCGAGAAGACCCCGTTCGACCTGCCGGAGGACCTCGCGAAGCGCAACGCCGACCGTGTGGCCCAGCGCGAAATGGTGAACCTCCTGTACCGCGGGGTGCCGGCCGAGGAGATCCGGAAGCGCGAGGACCAGATCCGCGCCGCCACCGGCGAGCGGGCGATGCGGGACCTGAAGCTCTTCTTCATCCTCGACGCGATCGCCAAGAAGGAAAAGATCGAGGCGACCGACGCCGAGGTGGACGCACGCCTGCGCTACATCGCCGCCCAGTACGGCCGCAAGGAGGACCGCGTCCGCGAGGAAATGGCCGAGCGCGGGACGCTCGACAGCCTGCAGTCCCAAATCCGCGAGGACAAGATCATACGGCTGCTCCTGGATAAGGCCAAGACCGGCGGCGCCGACGCCGGGCCGAAGGCGCCGGCCGCCGAGGGCGAGTCGAAGGACGTCGAAACGACCTGAGCGGCATGCAAATTGCCGAAAGGGCGTCCTGACTGTGGGTTGCACCTGAGTCGCGGGCAGTGTAGGATACTCACTTTACGGCCAATTGCGTTACGTTAGGGGTTCTTCAATGCCTCGGACGCCCTCCAAACTTTTTCTCCGCAAAGACTTCGACTGCACAGATATCATGGCGAAGCCCAAACACCACGTTCGCCGGCCCCGCAGCCTGATTGCCTTTGGCTGGTACGGAGGCAAGTACAGCCACCGCAAGTGGCTGTTGCCGCTTTTGGTGAAGTGCCACCACTATTGCGAGCCATTCGGCGGTTCGGCTGCCGTCCTGCTCAACCGCGAGCCTTCTCCCGTCGAAACATACAATGATATAGATGGCGAGGTGGTCAACTTTTTTCGCGTGCTTCGCGAACAAAGGGACGCCCTGGTTGAGGCCATTGGCCTGACGCCCTTTTCGCGCGAAGAGTTTTACCGTGCCGTCTCGGACTCATCTAATGGCATCACCGCGGTGGAGCGCGCCCGTCGGTTTTTCATCCGAGCGCGCCAGGCGCGAACGGGCCTTGCACAGAGCGCCTCGCTCGGCCGGTGGGCCAACTGCAAGCGCACGAGCCGAAGCGGAATGTCGGGCGTGGTTTCGCGGTGGTTGGGTAGCGTGGAGATGCTCCCGTGGATTGCCGAGCGGTTCCTGCGGGTACAAATTGAGAACCGCCCCGCAACCGAAGTCATCGTCTTATACGATGCCAAGGACACCCTGTTTTATTGTGATCCGCCGTATCCGCACGAGGCGCGCGGCGACGCTAAGGCCTATGGGTTTGAGATGACCGACCAGGAGCACCGCGAACTGTCCCGCGTCCTTGGCAAGGTCAAAGGCAAGGTGGCCATAAGCGGCTATCGTTGCAGTCTGATGAACACCCTCTATGGCGACTGGCACAGGCACGACGCCTCCGCCAAGACCTGCCACAGCGTTAAGACGGTCCGGCAGGAATCTCTCTGGACAAATTACTGAGCAAGGTTTGAGTGATGGCGGATCTTGATTACGCAAGGGCGCGCAAAGACCTGGAGTCGCTTTTTTCGCGCATCGAGGAGCAGATCGAGGCCGGGCGCAGTGCGAAGATACAACAGGTTCTGGCCAAGCAGGTTGACGCGCTTTTTTCGTCCTCAACGCAGGCGTTCCGGGAAGTGTTTGTGGGTTGTCTCCTGGCGCGTTTGCAGAACAAACGCATTAACGTTCACTTGCCCTACGTAGGCCAGGGCGACAAGGCTTTCAATGGGCGCACGTTGGATGAACGGGTGGTGAACCCCTTCCTGCATAACAAGCATATTCCATCATCGCGCGGGCCTTACCTTGGGGTCTTTCGGCGCTCCGTTCGGTTTGATCCGCGAACCCAACAAGGGATTCGCGACAAGAAGGCATTTGGCGCGCTCTTGCGCCTCCTGGGTGAACTTCAGGGCCTGAGAAACGATAAGGCCATACAGGAAATCCTGGGTTATGTGCTCTGCAAGTTTATCGAATTGAGGGAAGCCGCCAGCGTGCCGGTTTCGCGTCTGCGGCGCATTAGTCTGGAGCAGTGCAACGAGTTGATTTCTTCCCTGCTAAGTCGCCACAGTGGGGGCCGGTTCCCCGTGGTCCTGGTACTTTCTGCCTTCAAAACCATTAAGAAACATTACAAACTTGCTTGGCAAATAAGCAGCCAAGAGATCAACGTTGCCGATGCGTCCTCGGGCGCGGGCGGGGATATAACCATCGCCGAGGGCCAAACAGTCCTTATGGCGGCCGAGGTAACCGAGCGGGCGGTGGACCGCTCAAGGGTTGTTGCCACCTTCAACACAAAGATTGCGCCTACAGGCATTGCCGATTATCTTTTCCTGCTCAAGGATGCGGCCGTTTCGGACGATGTTCGCGAGCAAGCAAGACAGTACTTTGCCCAGGGGCACGACGTCAATTTCCTTGAAATCAAGGAATGGATTTTGATGACTCTTGGTACGCTGGGGCGCGAAGGTCGGGAACGGTTTATTGATGAGGCGGCAGAGCAGATCGCCGCCGAGAAAATGCCGCGCGCCGTGAAGGTTCACTGGAACGAGGCGCTGGCTCAACTGACGGCGCCCCAGGCGCCATGAGCGAGGACAATATGGATCGGAATGCCTGGATGGACACGCGGCCGCAGGCCGGCATGGGCCAGCCCTACCAGCAGCAGCGGTGGCTGACGCTGGCGGACTTGCTCCTGGAGAACCGGATTATCTTCCTGGAGGGCGTCATTGACGACCAACTCTCGAACTCGACGGTCATGAAACTCCTGTACCTCCAGAGCGAGAAGCGAAAGCAGGAGATCAGCCTGTACGTGAACTCCCCCGGCGGGTACGTCTCGAGCACCCTGGCGATCTACGACACGATGCAGTTCCTCGACGCGCCGGTGGCGACGTACGCGATCGGTCTGGCGGCGAGCGGCGCGGCACTCCTCCTGGCAGGCGGGACGGCCGGACGCCGGTTCGCCCTCCCGAACGCCAAGGTCATGCTCCACCAGCCCGCGGGCGAGGTGGGCGGCCAGGCGGCCGACATCGAGATCGCCGCCAAGGAAGTCCTCAAGGACAAGGAAACCCTCATCAAGATCTTCGCCAAGCACACGGGCCAGGACCCCGACAAGATCCGCCGCGAAACCGAACGCGACCGGTACCTCACGGCCCAGGAGGCCAAGGAGTACGGTATTGTGGACGAGGTCCTCGAGCACGTGTCGGAAGCGAAGTAGGCCGCGCGGCCGGCCGAAACCCGCGCGAAGAAAGGGGAACCTGCGGTGGAGCCCAAGAGCCAGTTGATCCCGATCGTCATCGAACAGACCGGCCGTGGCGAACGGTCGTACGACATCTACTCGCGGCTCCTGAAGGACCGGATCATCTTCGTCGGCGGCGACATTGACGACGAGATCGCCAACCTCGTCATCGCCCAACTCCTCTTCCTCCAGAACGAGAACGCCGACGCCGACATCCGCATCTACATCAACTCGCCCGGCGGCTTCATCACAAGCGGCCTTGCCATCTACGATACGATGCGGTTCGTCGGATGCGGCGTGGCCACCTACTGCCTCGGCCAGGCCGCCAGCATGGCCGCCGTCCTCCTCGCCGCGGGGACCAAGGGCAAACGATTCCTCCTGCCAAACTCGCGCCTCCTGATTCACCAGCCGATGGGCGGGGCGCGCGGCACGGCGACCGACATCAGCATCCAGGCCGAGGAGATCCTGCGCCTGCGCGCACGCCTCAACCAGATCCTGGCCGACCACACCGGCCAGACCGTCGCGAAGATCGAGGAAGACGTGGACCGCGACCGCTTCATGTCCGCCGAGGAGGCCGTCGCCTACGGCCTCGCCGACCAGATCGTCAAGAGCCTGCCGAAGAAGGCCGGCTAGCGGACGGCGGCGCGCGGCGCAGCCCTTACGGGGCCGAGCCGGCGGGGCGGGTGATTTCGCGCGGCAGGCGGATGACGAAGCCGGCGCCCTTGCCAGGTTCTCACGCCGCCACCTCGATCTCGACCGTCCGCGTCTGGTCCACCCGCTTGGAGGCGTCCAGGATCTCCAACCCCAAGAGGTCGCCCTTCTTATCGAAATCCAGGATGATGCCGGGCTTGGACTCGTCGCTCTCGACCACCTTGCCCGCCTTCAGTTCAATCGTCAGGGTGTCGGTTTCCGGGTCGTAATTGACCTTCATGGTCTTCCCCTGTACTTGTCCACCTTGCTGGTCCGATAGACCGTCACGACGGCCGGCGGTTCGCGGTCCACATCCACGAATACCCGCAGCAACCGTTTGCCGTCCATCCCGTGCACCACCACGCGCCCCGGCCGAACATTCTGGACCTCGTCGGCATTCGCCAGGACCGCCCGGACCTGCTGCGGGGCAATGTCCCGCCTGCTCATCTGCACCAAAGCATGGTCCGTCAGAATGGCGCCGGTCAGGTCCACCCATCCACCTTCCAGTCAATCGCAGGCACCCACAAAAGGGTACAGGGGGCGCCTTCGGTTGTCAACGTTGCCTGCCTGCGCGGAGCGACGAGACGTCGCCCCGCCGGGCCGCTACAGTCTTCACGGGGCCGAACCGGCGGGGTGGGTGATTTCACGCGGCAGGCGGATGAGGAAGCCGGCGCCCTTGCCGACCTCGCTCTTGACGGTGATCGTGCCGCCGTGTTCCTCGACGATCTTGCGGGCGGCCGCCAGGCCCAGGCCCGTCCCTTTCTGGCCCTTGGTCGAGTGGAACGGCTCGAAGATCTGGAGCCGCTGTTCGGGCGGGATGCCGGGCCCGTTGTCGGCCACGACGATGACCACCTCGTTTCCCTTGGACGAGAGGCGGGTCGATATCTCGATCTTCCCCTTGACCGCCGCGACGGCCTCGATGGCGTTCGTGACGATGTTCAGGACGGCGTGCTGGATGCCGTCGGCGTCGATCGGGATCTCCGGCAGGTCGCGGTCGAGGTGGGTCTCGATCGTGACGTGTTTTTCGTCGGCGCCGCTCTGCGCGAGTTCGACGACCTCGCGCACCACGGCGTTGACGCTGGACTGCTGGCGCTTGGGCGGCGCGCTTCGGCTGTAGGAAAGCATGTCGAGGACCAGCCGGTTGACGCGCCGGAGGTTCTTGCTGACGACCTCCCACCCCTCGGCCACCGGCCCCAGGCGCTGGCGCTCGATGCCGCTCTCGATGACGTGCGACCCGCCCTGGATGCCCTGGAGGATGTTCTTGATGGAGTGGGAGAGGCTCGCGACGGTCTGGCCGACGGCGGCCAGGCGCTGCTGTTCGACCTGGCGGGCGATGAGCCGCGCGTTCGCCACCGCCATGCCCGTCTGGAGGCCGATCGCCGTCATCAGTTTCAGGTCCTCCGGCGTGAACTGGCCTTGGCTGACGTGCGTGTCCACGTGGAGGATGCCGAGGATCTCGTCGCGGCCCCGGATCGGGACGCAGATCGCGCTTCGGATCCCGTAGTCCTGGACGCTCTCGCCCTCCTCGAACCGGCGGTCCTGCATGGCGTTGGTCGAGAGGACCCCTTCGCCCCGCTTCACGACGTAGTTGATGATGGTGCGGCTCACGCAGATCGGCGGGGTCCGCTCCGCCTGGCTGCCGGGGACGTGCGTGTCGCCGCCGTTCTGCTCGCGGCGGATCTGTTCGATCAGTTCCTCGCGGTACCGGACGGCCTTGGGGACCATGGCGCCGGTCTTTTCGTCGCGCAGGAGGATCGCCCCGCGGTCGGCGTCGACGACGTCGAAGACCATGTCCATGATGTTCGCGAGGAGCGCCTCGATGTCGTAGCCGCGGGCCAGGAGGTCGGCGATCCGGTAGAGCGCCCGCAGGCCGACGACGCTGGTGCGCATCTCGGCCATGTCTTCGCCGCCCGTGAACGCCAGATGCGGCTCGCCGCTGGCCGTCTCGGTCGCCATGATGGAGACGTCCACGCGGCCCTCGGTGTCGATCTGAACGGGCAGGCCGTGCCCCTCGACCCACTCGCTCTCGGCGAGCGGCCGGCCCATCGTCAGGATGGTGTTGCCGACGCGGATCTGGTCGCCCGCCTGGATCGCCGTCTCGGTGATCTTCGCCCCGTTGACGAACGTCCCGTTCGACGACCCGGCGTCTTTCAGGCGGTAGTTCTCGCCGTCGGGGATGAGCGTGGCATGGTGGCGGCTGGCGCCGGGATCGCGCAGCGTGATCTCGCACGACGGGTCCCGCCCGATCAGCAGGGCTCCTTCCCCGTCGATCTCGAACATCTTGCCGCGATCCGGCCCCTGGATGACTGTCAGTGTCGGCATTCGTAGACTGCCATTTTCGGGCACGCGCCGGCCTGGCGCGACGAAGTGAACGTGCGGCCCTGCCCGTTAACTAGATACGCATGGCGCACGACAATCGCCCAAGAAAATCGCACAGCCTGTGCAGGCCGGTCTTTTTCGGCTGTTTCGCACGTCGAAATCAAGGAGATGTCGCGCTCTCGAACTCAAACATTATACCACGCAATCGCACCCGCGATACCGGATTATTCTCGCGCCTTCGGCCCGGCGGCGCTCGTCCGGCCCTCCGACAGGCCGTCCGCCAGGCCCTGGCCAAGGTTCAGGCTGGCTACGATCCCGGCGATGAACCCGCCCACCCACTTGACGGTCTCCAGGTCCGCGCCGGCCAGCACCAGGCCGACCACGGCCGCGATCCCCGCCAGGCTCAGGATCATCTTTTTGCTTCGAATGAGGTCCATCATGGTTCAAGCCTCCTTGGTTTCAGGCCACAGGTCACAGGCCACAGGCAACAAACAGAGCCTCGCCCCGCACGGGGGTCATATGCCTGCCAGCGTCGCCGCCACTTGCCGCGCCAGGTTCACGAGTTCCACCAGCGCCTCCGGGAGCATCCGCTCGCGGGCGATCTGGTCCTTGAGGCGCGCCAGTTCGTCCTCTTCGATGACCGGCTCGAACTCGCCGAGGTCCGGCAGGTCCACGTCCACCAGGTCCAGCGGGTCGGCCTGGCCGGCGTCGCGCGCCGCCCGCGTGGCGGCGTCGGCCACCTCGATGAACTCAATTGCCGCTTGCTTCAGGTTCGTTTCCGCTTCCTGCATGGTTGTCGCTCCTCAATTGCCGCCGGCTTCGCCGGCACACGGTTAAGCCGCAAGCGGCGCGGGACGCTAAGGCGACCCGCGAAGCCCTTGGTCATAGTTCGAGGTCAGTTCCTGGGCCTCGATCTCCCGGACGGCGAGGCTCCTCACCAAGGCCGGGATGCGGCCGTAGGATTCCATGAGGTCGAGGGTCCGGCCTGCCAGGTCGATCGCGCGGCCGAAGGCCGTTTGCCGCGCTGCAAACTGGCTGTCCAGCCGGGCTAGGTTCTCGCGGAAGGTCGTTTCCAGTGCCTGGCGTTTCCGGACCTTTTCCATGGCCGCGTCCAGCGGCACGTTTCCGGCGGCGTCGGCCGACTGGGCAAGGCTCGCGGCAAGGGCCGCGTCCAACTGGGCCTGCTTCTCGGCCAGGAGGTGGGCCTGCATCTTCTGGTGGTAGGCGGCCATTTCGCCTTGGTACTGGACCATGGCCGCAAGGGTCCGCTGCTGGCCCTGGACGAGCGCCGGCGAGGCGCATCCGGCGGCCGCCGCAATCACGGCGGCCAGGAACGCAAGGTTGATCGCTCTTCGTGTCACGGCTCGGTCTCCTTTTTCTCGGGCGCCTGGTCCGGCCCGCCGTCCAGCCGCCTCAGGATGGTTGCCAGGCAATCGCGGACCTCATGCCTGAGTTCGCGGACGTCCTCGCGGGCTTCCGCCCGGACCGTCTCGATGGCCTGGGCGGTGACGGGGTGGGAGTGCGCGGCATGTTGGTCGAGCCAGTAGGCGATCCCCGCCAGGTTGAGTCCCCCGGCGACGAGTTGCCCGCCGAGGACGATCATGACGAGCCATCGCCGGAGGGTCCGCAGTTCCTCCCACGTCCGGCGGTTGGCCTCGCGCTGTTCGGCGTGGATCGTCTCGCAGAGTTCTCGTGTGACGTACGGCCCGGCCTCGGCCGCGCGTTTAGCGCCGCCGGCTTCGCCGACAAACGGTGAAGCCGCAAGCGGCGCGGGTCGCCTTGGCGACCCGCGACCTTTATTCGTGGTATTCAAAGGCCACCTCCACAATCAGCCGCACCGGCCCGGCCACCGCCAGGCCTTCCCGGTAGGTGCTGGTGTAGTTCGGTCCGCTGGGCGACCACTCGGGCCGGTCGTCGGAGTCGGCCCGCTTCGAGCGGACCGTAAGGACCGTGTCGCCGTCGGTGTGGATCGCGCCCGCCGGGACGGCCACCGCTTTCGGGCCGTAATCGTCCGACGCGAACTCCTCGAGCGGCTGGCCCTCGCCGTCGGCCACCTCGGCTGTGAACGTGTCCGAGTAGTCGGCCGACCCGGCCGGCGCCTCGGTTGCAAAGTCGAGCCGCGCACCCGTGACCGTGTGCCCCGCGAGGCCGCCCGTGGCGAACGTCATGCGAAATTCGCGCGAGTCCAGAAACCACTGCTGGCTGAACCCGTCGTCGAAAAGTTCCGCGCCCATGCCCACGTCGTACGCAAGGCCCACGCCTGCCCCGTCGTCGGCGCCGTCAAAGAGGGCGAACGTGTCGGCCCGGTCGGCCGCCCAGTCCTGGATTCCGAAAGAGAGGCGATAGACGCTGTCGCGCTGGACCGACTCGCTCGCGGTCGGCAGGATGCGGAGGCGGTTCATGCGGTTGATTGCCCGCTCGAGTTCATCGAAGACCGCCTGGGCCGCCGGCGTCCACGGCGCGTCCGACCCGGCCAGGTCGTGCTTCCAGCCGGCCCGGCCGAACGCGTCCTGGCAGAGGTCCGCGAGCGCGTACACCTGGGCGCGCGCGTCGTCCCACCACCGGTACGGCCACACGAGGCTGAGCATCCGCTCGACCTCGAACTGGAAGTTCGCCACCGTCCGGTACGGCGTCTGGTCCATGCCTTCCGGCTCGCCGCGGATGGGTTCCCACCGCTCGAACGGGTCGGCCGCGACGTAGCCCGCCGGCACCAGGTCGTCGCGCTCCAGGAGCGCCGCCCGCACCTCGTTGAAGACGTCGAGGTCGAGCGGGCTCCATCGCGCGGCAGGCCATCGGTTCGGCGACCACGGCATCGGGGGTTCCTTTCAGACCATGCGCGGGGGATGGAGGATGATCGCCCACCCGGCCGGGGTTTCGATGAGGGGGACGTACCGGTCGGCTGCGGCCGGCCCGGCCAGGTAGCCCTCCTCGTCGGGCTGGATCTCGCCCAGGTTCACAACGCCCTCGATCTCGGGGCCGTCGTTGACGAACCCGCCGGCCTCGCGGCGGACCGGCTGCACGGTGTAGGCGCCCGACTCGTACGCGATGATTCGCGCAAGGTGCGCTGGGGTCGAGGCGGCCTCGGCCTGGGCCAGGTAGACCATCTCGGGCGGGGCCGAGCCGTCGAGCCGTTCCTCGACCCTCAGGACCGTCCCTTCCTCCAGGAGGTGGGTTTCGCGGCCCGCCTCCGCCACGTTGTGCACCACGATGTCCTCCAGGCCGCCCGGCACGGCTGCCCAGGCGAGGTGCCCGCCTTCGTCGGCCCCGTCCGGCAGGACCTCGTCGGCGAAGTACCGCTCGTCGGGCGGGTCGCCCGGCGAGCCGCTTTTCGTGCGGCACCAGAGGATGCGGAACGCCGACCCGCCCGGCGTGAACTCGGGCGGCGACTTCGCGCGGGCCGACTCCACCTCGCGCCCCTCGGCCCGGTCCAGCCGCACGCCATCGCGGTCCGCTTTCAGTCGGTCGCTTGCCATCGGTATCACCTCATGCCAGGACGAGTTCGGTTCCGACCTCCGGCCAGAAGCGCCAGCGGACCGTGCGAATGACCGGGCTCGTCGCGTAGCCCGTGTGCTCGCGCGCCAGGTCGATCGGCCGCCCTCGGATGCCCTCGACGCGCGTGCCGACGGTGTGGGCGAGCGCCAGGTACGGAATGTGAAGGCTCGTCGGCGCGGGACATCGCCGGTCGGCCTCGAAGGCCGCCCTGACGAAGGCCGCCAGGCGGGCCGAGTCGTCCGCCTCGTCGGCCTCCGAGCCGTAGAACCGGCTCGACGCCGCGACCTTGCGGTACCGGTATCCGGCGGGCGCGGCGAGGTGCCGCGTCCGCCCCGGCAGGTCCTCGGCCCCCGAGTCGGCGTATTCGGCCGCCAGACGAGAGTCGCTTGCGATGGTCGCCGTCGCGCGGACCCGCGCCTCGCCGCGGATACAGGCACGCAGGTACGCCGCCGGCAGGAGGTCGTCGGTCAGGTAGATGCCGCACTCGCCCTCCAGGACGCGCGCGGCCGCAGTCATCGGCTGCCACGTCTGCCCGGTGTCCAGCGACACTTCCAGGTGAATGCCGCGCCCCCGCCCGCAGTCGTCCCGCGAGAGGCACGCCAGGAACCTCCGGCGCCGCCGGACATACGGCTCGCCCTCGAACAGGTCTGCGAGGTCCGGCGCGGGGCCGCGGCTGTACGGCGCGTCGGAGTAATCGCCCGCCTCGTTCAGGACCCATTTGCGGAAAACGTCGCGGACGCCGTCGAAGGACGCATTGGTGTCCGGGCTGAAATCGCGCGGCTCGTAGGAGGCGAGCGAATCATCCCAGCCCGCGACGAGGTCGAACGTGGACTCGTAGAGTTTCCGGTCGCCCCGTGCGACGTACCGGCGCGGCGACGCGGCGAAATCCATCCGGGCCTCGAAGGCCGCGAGGTGCGTCCGGTCGGCCTCGAACGCCGCGCCGACCGGCTGGTGGGCGAAGTTCGCGGCCGGTGCGCGGCCGGGCATCCAGAGTTCGAGGCGCCGGCTGACGCCGCCCTTGCCGGGCTGGGCCGCGATCGTCACGTGCCCGCCGACCGGTTCCAGGAGCGCTTCGAGCGCCTCGCCAAGCGCCAGGCCTTCCACCGAGACGTCGCGGATCACCAGGTCGGGAAGGGCGGCGCGGACCTCCTCCGGCGACGGGACATCCAGGCCGGACGCGTGCTCAGAAAGCACGTACGCCACGGCGCCGGCCAGCGTCCACGCCTCGGCGTCTGCCGACCCGGCCGGCGCAAAGATCGTGTAGGGCTCGGCGTCGCCCGGGTCGTACGGGTCGGGCGAAGCGTTCGGCCGGCCGTCCGGGTTGAAGACGAGATCGAGGCCGCCGGTCGTCTCGGCGGCGCCGCTTGCCGTCTCGATCCGCTGGCCGCCGATCCTCTTGCGGAGGGCTTGGGCCGATGCGTCCTCGGCGCTGAAGCGGAGGCTTTCGCCTTCCGGGCCGAGCGCCATCTCGATCTCGGTGACAGTGCCCGCGAAGAGCACGAGGTCGCCGCTTCCGGCCCCGGGCAGCACGCCGCCGCGCAGCAGCCGCGCCTCGACCGCCTGGCCGGGGTAGATCCCAGGCGCCGCATCCTCGAGGCGAATGTCACCGGACGCCTCGGGTCCTGACCCGAGGCCCATCGAGAAGGTGGCGCGCGGCCAGGCGCTCATCTCGTTTTCGAGCGTCTCGAGTTGGGCGCGCTCGAGCGTGGAGCCGGCCACCGAGACCTCGACCTCAGGCGCCGCAAGGGTAAGCACCTCGGTTTCCTCGGCGAAGTAGACCGCTACGTTCATCCCGGTCGTCACGAGACCACCTCCGCTTCCAGGGCATCGACCACGCCGGGCGGGGTTGCGTCCGGCGCGAGGATTGCGACCGACGGCTGCTCGTCCCAGAGGTCGCCCGCGCCGACGGCGCGGACGGCCAACTGGTGCTCGGCGCCCTCGGCGAGGGGCGGGCTCTCCCAGGCGTACGAGGCCTTCGCCTCCTCGCAGGCCACTTCGCCGAGGGGCGTCTCGTAGTTGATGACGCCCGTGCCGCCGTCGCCATAGATGCGAAAAACCTCCGGCACGACGCCACTCTCGCCGACGCGGTAGCGCCACGTCAGGCGGGCCGCGCCTCCGGCCAGTGGCCGGCCCGCAAGGGCCAGGACGCCCGCCGGCCGGTCGGGCACCGGCTCGCCCGAACCATCGAGTTCCAGGCGGGCCTCGCCCTGGGTCGTCGGCGACTCGATTCCGCGGGCGTCCACCGGCCGGATGCCGAACCAGTGGACCGCCCCGGCAGCCAGCGGGCCCGTCGCTTGCTCGGTCACGCCCGGGCCGACCCGCTCAAACGGCGCGGCATAGTCAATGGCTTGCGGGCCGGGACCCATGCCGCGATAGAGGTTGTAGCCGGCCTCGCTTGCGACCGCCTCGACGCTCTCGAGCGCCGGTGAGACAAGGTGATCGGTCGAGGCCGAGAGCGTTGCGCGCCACTGGAAGTACCGGCCGTCGGGAATGGCGGCGGGGTCGCCGCCGTACGCCTGCCAGAGCGCCTGGGGAAAACCGAACCCGTCGAGTTCGTCGGCCGCCCGGACTTCCCAGGCGATGCTGCATCCCTCGGGAACTGCGGCCTCCGAAACCAGGTCGACCCAGTCCGCGCCGATCCGCGCGGCATCGAACGTCGGGCTTGCGTACAGGCCGCCCTGAAGCAGGCGATGCGGCGTGAAGCCGGCCGCGTATCGTGCCAGCGCACTCAATCGCACCTCGTCGACGACCGCCGAGAGGTCGTAACCGGTCCAGCCCGACATATAGCGGCCCAGCCGCAGCGTCTGATTTCCGGTCGCGAGGGCGGCAATGCCGGTCGTATCCAAAGCGCGGCGAACGCCGTTGACGTACAGTGCGAGGCTCGCGGGTGCGTCGAGCACGAGGGCGATGTGCCACGGCTCCGGCGAGGCCAGCAAGGCGTCGGCCGCCGCGCTGGTCCAGACGCAAGAGCCGACGACCGCGCCGCCGACGGTGAGTTCCCCGTTGATGGACGAACTTGCGGCGCTCGAGTGACGGCGCGCCCGGAGCCCGAGAAGGTCGGAGGTCGAAGGCCCGAGTTCGGCGATCGCTCCGTACTGACCCACCGTCGTCGTCCAGGCCCGGACCCAACACTCGAGCGTCAGGCGGCTCCTGGCGGGCTGGCTGGGGAAAGCCGCGTCGAGATAGTCGCCGTCGGCACGGACGAGCCGGTATCCGTCATCGTCCGGAGCGGCGCCGTGGTTCGAGAGGTCGTGCCCCCCGCCGGCGGCGTTTTCGAGGCCGGTCCCTTCGCCCTGACACGCGCCGTCGTGCAGGTGCCAGAGGCCGAGCGTGTCGGCGTCGGGCGCAAACTCGTCAAAGTCGGCCTTCAGGCCCGAGCCGCTCGCGATCCGCAGGCCTTCCCGGCCGCCCTGGTCGAAGTTCGACTCGTCGGTTCGGAACGTGAGCATTGCCAGTGACTCCTTGCGCGCTCCGCGATCAGATGGCCGTCAGGGCCACCTTGTACGTCGCCTGGCCGACGCGGACGCGAAGTTCCCCGAGGTCCGACCGGACCCACTGCTCGCCCTCGGCTGGGTCGGCCGGGTCGTCGCTGCGCACGGGCACGCGCCAGGCGGCCGCGTCGAGGGCGTCGAAGTTCGAGTTCAGGACCTCGTCCCAGTCGCCGGCGTGGTCGCCGTGGCCGGGTTTTTCGAGGTTCAGGTTCGGTGTGTAGGTTGAAGCCATGGCTTGCACCCTTTCGGTTTGCGTCGCCGCAGGCGGCGACAGCTAAACGTTGGCGCTATACGTCGGGGCTTGCATCCCAGGCGAGGGTCGCGCCGTCGCCCGGGTCGTAGGCGGCCACGCCGAAGTTCCCGGGCGGCCGGGCCAGCGGTGCGACCTGGACCTCGACTTCCGCGCCGGCGGCCAGGCGGTTGCCCGCTGCGTCCGACCCGACGACGGCCAGCCGCCACGTGCCGGGCTCAAGTACGCCCGTCGTCCATTCGTACTCGGCCGCGCTAGCGCCCCATGCGCCGACGCCGAAGCCGCCTGTGCCGTAACCCCAGGGCGTGCGGCCACCCGGCCGCGCGGCAATCGGCGCCTCGTTCAGCGGGGCCGCGTAATCCACGCTGCCGGATCGCCCGTCGCCGAAGATGTCGAACGCCTCGAGGTCCGGGTCGAGGTACGCGCCGGCCTGCCAGGTGAGGCGGATGCGCCCTCCTGCGCCTGCGGCGAAGCCGTCGAGTTGGTCCGCGAAATCCGTCCAGCGGTCGGCGGCGTCCACGGCGACCACCTCGATGAAGACCAGCCCGAGCGAGCCGTCGCGGTCGACCGGGGCCGGCACCGCGAGCCGCCGGTCCTCGGCACTGGCCGTGACGCCCGCCAGCCGCCCGCTTGCATAAACCTGGTGCCAGCGCCCGGCCTGGGCCGAGTCCCAGGCGACTTCCAGGGCGCCCGGCGCTGCGACCGGCCGCCCGCCCGAAAGGTCGAGTGCCGCGCGCCCGACGCGCACGTTCGTGATTCCGTCGGTCGTAAAGGGCACGGTCACCTCGCGAGTTGCCGGTACGTGATGCGATACGTCTGGTGCCACTGGAGGCCCGTCTGGGGCGGGCCGAGCCGCTGGAACCGCTCCATGCGGCAATGGGGGTAATCGGCGCCGTCGCGGTCGGTCAGCGTGTAGAGGCGGCCGTCGATGAACGACTCGATGGCGGCCTCCGATAGCGCCAGCCCTTCGGCGGTCGCGGCCGAGAGGACGCCGTCCTGGACGATCTCGCGGGGCCCTTCCCCCAGGTCGAGCGCCAGGCCCCCGGCCAGGCCGTTGAACGGCTGGTCCTTGACGCGGCGCTCCGGGCTGCCGATCGATAGGACGTGCGGCCCGGTGGAAAAGAGCAGTTCGTCGTCGATGGCCGCCAGGCCCGTCGGCCACGCCGACCAGGAGCCCGACGCGCCGCGAAAGACGACGGCTGTCGGCTCGCCCGGCGCAGCAGAGGAGACCTCGAGCGGCCCGGTGCGCGTCGCGCCGACTAACGGAGCGAGGTCGCCGCGCAGGGCCGAGGCCGGCCCGTCGGAGGCCAGGCCGCCGAGCGACGCGCCGGCGGCGATCGCACTTCGCGCCGCCTCCGCAATCGCAAGGAGCGCCTCGAAAACCCTCGACCCGGGCAGCGCCCGGTCGAGGATCCGCGCCTGCCAGTGGCGCAGGCGGTATGTGCCTGCCGCGACGCCCGGCCACGCCAGGTCCTCGGCCTCGCCGGGCTCGAGGACGGCGGCCGGCAGGCGGCTCAGAGGGACTTCCACGCGCTCCTCCGGCCGGGCCAGGCGCGCCTGCCGCAGGCCGGGTGTGCCTTCGAGCGTGCGGCGCAGTGCCTCAAGCATCGCCAGTTCGGTGGGGTTCATGGCATTATCCTTCTGCGTATGTGGATTCGTGCCCGTGTGGGCGTCCCCCGCCGCTTCCGCGGCGGGCTCAGGCCGCCAGGCTCAATCGCGGCGCAGGCGGAAACTGGCCGAGGTGCGGACGTCGTCCGGCAGGCCATCGGCGTTCCGGTCGAGCCCGAGCCGGACTTTGGCGGCGTCGTCCTCGTAGAGCCGGGCGTAGTGGTCGGCCTTGCGCGCCAAACCGCTCTCGGCGGGCCCGCCTGCCGCCTGGCCGCGATAGAGTGTCGCCAAGACCAGAGCGACGCTGGCGCGGCGGAGGGCGCGCTGCTGGACGATCCACCGCTCGAGGTCGGCCTGGTTGCCCGAGGCGTCGGTCTCGAGGCCGAACCGCTGAAGGAGCGTCCACCGCGCCTCCTCGTGTTGCGGGTCGAACGTGATGATCGAGAAGTCGAGGTCGGTGGCCTCGGGCAGGGGGACCCAGTCTTCGGGCCCGCAGCCGACGACCGTTGCCAGGAGCAGGCTTTCACCCTCGACGCTGACGACCTCGTAGTAGCCGTCCACGCCCTGGTCGGCGCTGGCCAGGTGAATGACGTGGCCGGGGCGGACCTGGCTGGCGACGAACCGGCCGTCTGCAGTGACCTGCATGCCGCTGGTCGCCGCGCCGGTTCCACGTGTCAGGCACTGGTGCTCGAGGGCGAGTTCGCGAAACAGGGCGGGCTCCCATTTCAGGAGGTCAGAGTCGGTCGAAAAGTTGGTCATCGTCAGGTCCTTTCTGTGGCCCCGGGGATTCGTGTTGCCCCGGGGATTCGCTGCGCTCATCCCCGGGCTTTAATTCGCGTTGCTCATCCCCGGGCGTTGCACTCATCGTTTGTAAAAAGGGGGGGTCGCCCGCCCGGGGGGGGACGGGCGACCCTTGGCACAGAGGGGGTCAGGCGACGGAGAGCCCGCGGATGACGCCGTGGGCCGCTTCGTTCCTCAGTTCCAGCGTGTACTCGCCGACGACCTGGCCTTTCTCGAAGTCGCCGGCGGCCGCGAGCGGCCGGTAATGGAAACTGCGCCCGGCCAGCGGCAGGACGCCGATGCGGCTCGAATCCAGCAGCAGCACTGCGTCCCGGGGGACCCAGCGCGACAGGACGACCCGCTGGACGCCGAAGTCGCTCTCGTAGACGGCGACCTGGCTCGAGAAGCGGGGATCGTCGGCCGCGTAGGCCCGCGCTTCGGCCCCGAACTGGCTGATGACGCGCTTCTGGTAGCCGTTGACGGCGATGAGGTCCACCTGGCCGCTCGACTGCTCCCAGATGAGGCGCAGGGCCGTGTTGAGTTTGTCCTCGTCGAGGTCGGTCCCGCTCGGGAACCCGTCCTGCCCGGGGACGAAACGGTTGGTCGCCAGGTGGGCGAGGATCCCGTTCATCGTCCGGCGGACCGAGGCCGACCCGATCTGGTCGGACGCCGGCGCGATGCCGTTCAGGACGGTGTTCTCGATGTCCCTGAGGAGTTCCCGCAGGGCCTTGGTCTTCTGGAAGTCGAGTTCATCGGCGACCGCCAGGTGCCGGACCGCCAGTTCGCTGCCCGAGACCATGAGGGTCTTCGAGAAGATCTGGGTCCAGTTGGCGCACCGGCTGCGGAGGGTGAAGCGTGCGGCGTCGGCGTCCTGGCCTTCGAGGGAGGCGTTGCCGAGGATGGTGAGGGTGTCGCCGGCAGCGACGGCCTCGGGCGTGGTTCCGCCGTAGCCGCGCAGCACCGTGATGGAGTCGCTGCCGACGGCGGTGACGAGCATGAGTTCCTCGGCGTCCTCGGCCCGGACCTGGTCGCCGGCGCGGAATCGGCCGGCATGGTCCACTTCGAGGGCGGTGTCGCCGTCGGGGTCGGCCGGCGTCGAGGTCAGGGTGTCGGTGTTCGGCAGGAGTTCATCTTCGAGCCACTCGTGGTGCGTCGAGCGGGCCTCGGCCTGGGGGTCGCCCAGGGCGTCGAGGAGCGGCGTCTCGAACGGGCTGACGATGGAAACGAGGTCCGAGACGTCCTCGGCGAGTTCCGGCAGGGCCACGCCTGCCGAGTAGGTTGCTTTTCCGGTGAACGGCATGATTGACTCCTTTGAGTGATGCGCCCCGCAAGTTCACCCGCCTGCGGCGGGCGGGGCGGCTGACCATTTCGGGTTAAGGGGTTACACGGCGGCCGTTCGCCGCGCTCGCATGTAGGCCATGACGTCGGCCGGCTGGCCGGTGCGCCGGGCCTGCTCGGCGAGGCGATCGACGGTGCGGCGTGCGGCGCCTGCGGCGGCCGGCCGCGCGCCGCCGGCCTGGGGCGGAAGGCCGGGCGAGGACGGCGCAGGCGATCGGAGGTGCGGCTTCTCCGAGAGGATCTCGGCGGCCAGGGCCGCAAGGTCTTCGCCCTCGCCGCCCGCCATCCGCTTCTCGGCCAGGGCGACGGCGGTCTCCAGGTCGGTGCAGCCGGCCCGCCGGAACTCCTGCTCGATGCGGCGGTCCCGCTCGATGGCCGAGAGGCGGCCGCGGAGCGAGTCGGCCTCGGCCCGGGCGCCCTCGAGCCTCTGCTCGAGGTCCCGGAGGTCGGCCTGGCGGCCGTCGCGAAGGCTCTGGACCTCGGACTCGAGGGCCTCGGCCCGGCGTTCGGCGTCCTGGGCGCGGCGGCGGTACTTGATGCTCTCGCGGACGAGTTCCTGCGGCTGCTGCCGCGCGTCCGGATCCTGTCCCTGCTGGGTGATTTCATCGTCGGACATCGTGTCCTCCTTTTAGAGACAAGGCACGAAGGGACGGAGGGACGAAGGCACGAAGGCGTAGCCGTGAAGGGCAACGGGTTTCGGCGCGCGATCGTTCACTTCGTCACTCCGTTACGGCATCACTTCGGTTCGTAGCCGAGTTCGCGAAGCACGGTCTCGGCGGGGACGCCGAGTTCGCGTTTGGCCCGGGCGTCGGCGAGTTTCTGGCCCATGTCCTCGGGCAGGGGGCTCGGCCAGTGGACGCGAGTCGCGCGGTCCTCGGGGTCGGTCCGCAGGATGCCCAGGGCCGCGAGGGCCTCGAGCACAATCCGGTTGGCCTCGGCGAGGCCGTCGCCGTAAGAGAGGCGCTTCCGCTCGAGCCGCGCGAGCGTCCCCATCAGGACCACCCGCAGGGCCGTGGCGCTCGAGAGGTTTCCGAGCGAGTCGCGCAAGAGGCCGGCCGCCAGCGGCGTAACACCCGAGGTCTTGTCCATGGCCTGGCGCAACTCGTCGATGTGGGCGTCCTCGCTGGGCGAGTCGGCGTCGCCGCCGAAGGTCTCGATCGAGGCGTCGGGGTTGTCGGTCGCCCACATGCGCCCGGGCGCGACGGGCCGGTCCTCGAACCCCTCGATGCCCCGGCCCAGGTACATCTTGAAGGACTGGAAGGTGACGCGGTTCGCGCGGTCCGACAGGCGCGTGTTGAGTTCGTCCTGGAGGCCGATGAGCGGCTCGACCTCGCCGGCGCCTTCATAATGCATCGGGTTGGCGAGGTTCTGGATGTGGACGACGGGGATGCGGCCGAGACGGTTCTCGCCCTCCGCCGCCAGGACGCCGTCCTCGTATCGCTGCCACCAGTTGGGCCCGAGGATCTCGATTACTTCGACCGAGCGCCGCAGGGGCGCCGGGACGCGCAAGAGGCCGGCCTGATGGAAGGCCTGCCCCGCGGCGGGCGCGGCCAGTTCGTTGGTTTCTTTCTCGAAGGTCTGGACCCAGTACTTGAGGCGCCGGCAGTCGTTCTCATCAAGGATCGGGAGGACCCGCGGCGCGTCAACGGCCTCAATGCGGATAGACTCAACCATCCCAAGCCCACCCCCAGCGCGGGGTGGGCCATTTGCCGGCGCCGTGGCGCGGACGACCAGGTCAACGAACCCGTAGACCGCGCCCAGTAGGGCGATCTCCTGGACGAGCGCCAGGCCGCCGCTCGCCTGCCAGACCTCGGCGAGGACCGCCTCGATGCGGCGGGCGTCCTCGGGCCGCCGGGCCAGGCTCTCGCTCTTGAAGGCCTTCCCGGCGAGGAAATGGACGCCCGTGTCCACGCGCCAGCCGATGTCGTTCTCGATGACGATTTCCTTGCGCGAGAGGGCCGGCCGCGGCTCGCCCGTCCCGCCGTACCCCAGATGCGACCGGCCGGTGATCCGCGCGGGGAGGCCGAATTCCTGGGCCTGGACGTACGGCCGGGCGCACGCAAGTTCGGCGTCGCCGCCGGCGTTGCGCGAAAGGTCTACGCCCTGGCCAAGCGGCGAGAGGTCGTTCTTGTAGTAGGCCCACAGCCGCGCGAAGTGCATGGCCCGCGCCGGCGCCTCTTCGCGGACAAGGTACTCGATGTACTCGGGCGAAAGGGCCGGGTCGGCGAACTTCTCAAGGTTGAATTCGACGGCATGGCTCAAGCGCGGGCTCCTTCGCAAAGCGGAACGCCCGGCGGGGACGCGGCTCGGTTTTGTCGCGCCTGGGCCGACGGGCCGCAGGGGCGACGGGCTTCGGGTTCCGCATTCCGCATGGCCGGGGTTCCGCACAGCCCCTTGATAGGAGTTGTCGCAATGGGGCGTTTCAATCTCGCGACCTCTCTACAAGGGGACGGCGCGCGCGCGTTTGCGCCGCTTTTGGGGAATTTGCCCCACGAGGCTTGGGCCGACTGGTTTCGCCAAGTCCTTTCATCGAAGCGACTTACAGATTCCCGAGGAATCCGGATTTTACTTCCGAGGGTGGGCAGGTTTTGCGCCGCCTTAAGGTCGCGGCTTGCCGCCGCGCACGGTTAAGCGGCAAGCCGCGCCGCTTGCGGCGCCAGAAGTGCGATTGGAGTGTTACGCCCGGGGATGAGGTCGCCTCGGCGACCGAATCCCCGGGGCCCCTATGGCGGTGCATCGCAAGGCGCACCGGATTGCGGTTGTCACACCGCAGGACATACGTTATAACGTCGCGAGGGGCAGGGGGGTCACGCAGCCATGGAACAAGCGATCGCCAAGGCCGCCGTCCTCATCGAGGCGCTGCCGTACATCCGGCGGTTTCGCGGCAAGATCGTCGTCGTCAAACTCGGCGGCTCGTTCATGGACGTCGCCGAAGACCTCGAGGCCGTCTCGACCGACATCGCCCTCATGCGTGCCGTCGGCATCCATACGATCGTCGTGCACGGCGGCGGCAAGGCCATCAGCCGCGCGATGCTAGAGGCGGGCCTCAAGCCCGAGTTCGTGGACGGCCTCCGCAAGACCGGCCCGGAGGAACTCCGGATCGTCGAGGACGTCCTGGCGACCGACGTCAACCGCCGGATCGTCGACCTGCTGGAATCAAGCGGCGCGCGGGCCGAGGGCCTGACCTCCAAGGGCCGCTGCCCCCTCCGGGCGGCGCCCCTCCGCGAGGACTTGGGCCTGGTGGGCAAGGTCGTCGGGGTGGACGACCTCCTGCTGCGCGGCCTGTGCGACCTCGGGACGGTGCCCGTGGTGGCCCCGATCGGCCTGGGGCCCGGCGGGCAGAAATACAATTGCAACGCCGACGAGGCGGCGGCGGCGGTGGCCCGGGCCCTGGCGGCCGAAAAACTCGTCAACGTTTCCGACACGCACGGCATCTCGGCGGCTGGCGCCGGTCAGGGCGAAATCCTCTCGCACCTCTCCGAGGCCGACGCCCGCCGGCTCCTCGCCGAGGGCGTTATCACCGGCGGCATGATCCCCAAGGTCCAGTGCATGCTCGATGCTCTCAAAGGCGGCGTCAAGAAGGCCCACGTCATCTCCGGCCGCGTACCGCACTCCCTCCTCCTCGAAATCTACACCGACCACGGCGTGGGGACGGAAATCGTACCGTGAAAGGCGAGTAACGAAGGGACGAAGTAACAAAGTGACGGAGGCGGCCGCGCAATACACCCACTTTGTGGCCATACTCCTGCGTCACTTCGTCACTGCGTTACTCCGTCACTTGTCATGGAGGCCGTCATGAAACGCTGGCAACTGTGGCTCGCCCTGACGCTGGTGGCCCTCTCGGCCGCGCTCTACCTCCTCCACTACGCGATCTTCCGCGACGCCCACCACATCGCCATCTACTTCCTGGGCGACGTCGCATTCATCCCGATCGAGGTCCTCCTGGTAACGCTCATTATCCACCGCCTGCTCCAGATCCACGAGAAGCGGGCCATGCTCCACAAGATGAACATGGTCATCGGGGCGTTCTACAGCGAGGTCGGAACCGGCTTGATGGCCCGCCTGGCCGAATTCGACGCCGGCCGCGACCGCCTGGCAAAGGAACTTGCCGCCGCACGCGACTGGGCCGACAAGGACTTCCTCCTCGCCGGCCGCCGATACCGCGACGCCGACTTCGCCCTCGACGCATTGCGCGGCAACCTGGCGGGCCTGCGCGACTTCCTGGTCGCGCGGCGGACGTTCCTCCTTGCGCTCCTCGAGAACCCGAACCTCATGGAACACGAGACGTTTACCGACGTGCTCTGGGCGGTCTTCCACCTGACCGAGGAACTGGCCGCCCGGCGCGACCTGGCGGCTTGCCCGGCGACCGACCGCGACCACCTCGCCGGCGACCTCAAGCGCGCCTACGGGCGGGTCCTCGCCGAGTGGCTCATCTATATGTGGCACCTCAAGCGCAATTACCCGTACCTCTTCAGCCTGGCGCTGCGCACCAACCCGTTCGACCCTGCGGCGCGGCCGGAGGTGGCGTAACCCGTTTCGCCGACCCGCTTGCGGGTCGCGCAGATGCGCGGCGGGCAGCCTACTTCGCCGAAGCAGCCGCTTCGGCTGCGAAGGCAAGTTTACCCGCCTATGGCGGGCCCGCCGGCGAAACGGGCGCGTATGTAGCGAGTCTGGGTCTCTTTGTGGGGGGCATGCCATGAGCGACGTGCCCGACGAAGGGCGCTCAGTTGGGCCGGACCTGGCTGGCTACCGTGCACTATTCGGCACGCGAGGCAGGCCACAAGATGGGGAGTTTTTCATGCCTCGCCGGTCGCCTTGGGTCAAACAACATGCGGCAAATGGCGTAGGTTAATCGCAGATCGTAACCAACGTCCTGGCTACTGTATATAGTGGGCGAATCGCGCGTAGGCCCTCTATATTGGGCCTCTGGCCACCATCGCGCGGGTTGAAACCGCGATCTTTGGTCATTCTATTGTCCGACGGTCATTTCTTCTTGGCGGCAGGGGCACCGCCTTCGACTTGGCCAGCATCGAGGTCTTCTGCACCAAGGCCCACTTGCTGCCGCGCCTTTTCCCCACGAGGCGCACGCGTCCTTCGGCCCTCAACTCGTTCATCACGGCAATGACCTGCCGGCGATCCAACTGGGTAATCTCGCGGATGTCAGCGTTGGCCAAGGACCTGTCGCCGAGAACGTCCAGCACGCGGGCCTTGACGTTCTCGCCGACAAGTCGCCGATCCACATGGTACGCCAGGGCACCCACAAGCGCCTCGTATCCGGCAAGTGAGAGCCGGTAGTAGCGGCCGCGACCCGCGCCGCCGGCTGTGACAAGTTGCCAGCGGGTCGCCAGGCTGCTGAGCGTCTCTCGGGCCATCTCAATCGGTCTCTGGCACAGTTCGGCTGTCTTGCGGGCCGTGACTTCCCGATGGCGCGTCAGGTGGTGCAGCACCAGGAGGTGGTCCACTTCGAGGTCAAAATGGCGCTTCACGAGTTCCAGGAATTCGCGCCGGGTTTCCTGGCCCTTGATGGTGACGCCGACCGTCTGGCCGAGGCCCCAGTAGACGGGCGGCTCCTTGCCTTCGCTCAAGAGGTCGCGGAAGACACGCGGGACGCCGAGGTTGGCGGCATTGGCCAGTCGCATCCGCGCCAGGGCCTGAAAGAGGGCCGGGTACCGTGGGGCCGAAGGGTGGTGGAGGATATTGTCGGGCGTCACGTCACCCACGAAGCCGCCAGGGTTGCTGAGTTCGAGGCGTTCGGGATACAGTTTCAAGGTGACGGCGCCGGGGGCCTCGTAATCGCGATGCGCGAGGGCGTTCACGATGAGTTCCCGGAGGGCCAGTATCGGGTAGCGCGGGAACTCCGGATGCACAAGCCCGATCTCAATCGTAACGACCGGGTTGTTGGCAACCACGAGTTCCCGGAGCCGCTTGAGTGCCACCGGCAGACAGTCATAGCCCCCGTCAGGCTGATGGTACTCGGTGTCGGACTTCATCCGGAAGAACTGCCACCGGGCGTGCGGAAGGCGGTCACGGATGGCCTCCGCCTTGCCCGCCAGAAGCAGGCCCGCCATCAAGAGACTGCCGTCGGACGCGAGCACGCCGAGAGATCGAAGCATATCCACGTCCGGCTGCGCCAGGAGATCGGCCGCGGCCCCGGCCTCCTTCATGAGCGCACGGAGTTCCTCCAGGCCCGAGGCGCTCAGCCAATCTCCCGATGTGCCGGGCAGCGGGATGGCCGTCAGTTCCGTACCGGCGTCTCGACGGATGGCGTCGATCTCGGCCACCGTCATTCCGCGGAGGCCTTCGCCCAGCCGGGTGAGGTACTTGCCATCCCGCGTGTGCAAGGGAACGCCGCGCGCGTGGCAAGGAATCTTGACTGCGAGCACGGGGCCCTGGGATGAGCAAACCACCTCCACCGCAACGTGGATGTCGACGGAATCGGCGACGCTTTCCCGAATCTTGGCCAGTTCATCTTCCGAGGGAACCGCGACAGGCTTGATGTGTCGGGGCAAGCGGTCGCTAACCCCCATGATGAGCCACCCCCCACCGGCGTTTCCAATGCCGACCGCGTATTCGGCAATCTCATGCCGCTTCAAGACCTTTGGCTTGAACTCAACCACCTCGGTCTCGCGCCCCAACATAAGTTGCCGCAGTTCGGCTTCGGTCACCCCAGTGCCTCCACGCACATGCTGGTCACCTCTTCTCACGAAAGGACAAACGGCACCCGCCGCACCGGCCCATCTTGCTGCCGCACTCCTCCGTCCCTACATCCCTTCTCTAAAACAGCATCGACAGGACGTAGAAGAGAAGCCCCAGGGCGAACATGCCCAGCGTCACGGTCACGAAGAAGTGCAGCGACTTGAAGATGATCTTCCGTGGGCTGTCGAACTTCGTCGCCTTGTACACCACCGCCACCACCAGGCACAGCGGGTAGAAGAGCCACAGGGGGTTGGAGAGGCTGAAGAGTTTCGCGAAGAAGTGGCCGGCGGTCTCGAGCATCAGGCCTCCTCCTCTTCGCGCCGCTCGGGATAGGCGATCTTGACGTACGCGTCCATCATCACCAGGAGGTTCAAAAACCCCGCGATGGCCGTGTAGAGCGTGCCCATCTCGCGAAGCGGGTCGGCGTAGTCGGCGTTCGGCCGCGCGCTGTCGTGCATCGTGTCGGGCGGCCCAGCCAGCCGGTCGGAGATCGGCGTGAGGACGAGCGTCGGGCCGCCCGCGCAAACTTGCGCGAAGTACCAGAGTTCGCTCTTCAGGATGTTCGTCCCGTGGCCCATGGCGAACCCGGCCACCAGCAGGCCGATGATGAGCGTGGCAAAGAGCACGGCCTTTCTCCATCGGCCGGCGTAGGCGTGGCCGGCGCCCGGCACCACCCACCCGAGGATCAGGGCGAGGACCGGACTGAGTTTCGGCTGGGCCTGGTCTTTCACGGCGGCGTCCTTCCTTCCGTGCTTCGTACTTTGGGCTGTGCCAGTATAGCCGCCCGCCCGCGCGACAGGAAGTTCAAAGTTCAAGGTCCAACGGTCGGGTGTGACTGCGGATTCTGGCACGGCAGAATGTAGGGTGCGTGCTCCGCACGCACGCAAAACAGAACCGCGCGCCGGCCTGCCCGGTTTTATTGAATGGAACGGCGAGGGGTCGCGGGCGTGGGGGGCACG
>Ga0315284_10000262_pt1 | contig 71802 bp, 106 predicted proteins | sample YL17G09_16_MG_FD_203696 | JGI IMG/M metagenome (GOLD analysis project Ga0315284, IMG submission 203696) | Sediment microbial communities from Yellowstone Lake, YNP, Wyoming, USA - YL17G09_16 | ecosystem: Environmental > Aquatic > Freshwater > Lake > Sediment | place: USA: Wyoming | collected...
AAAAATGAAAATTCTTTCATGATTATTAAAACGAGATAAAGAAATAATAATCAAAAAAGAAAAAGCCACTATTGCTAATGACTTTAATTATATTATGATTATAGATAAAGATTATACTCAATTCAATCATTTTATAAAAAAGAAAGAGAATTAATAAAATTGTAGATTTGTTTTAATCCAGATAAACCAATATTTCTAGTATCCCAATAATTTGATAATATAATATTTGGTTTTTTTGAAAAATAAATTTTTAGATTTCCATCTAATAATATTTCTGAAAATTTGATTTCAGGATACATTAAATTAAGAAATGTGCGTTTATTATCTTTATCACCAATGCCAATTATAAATGAGTTTTTTACCATTTCAAAGGCTTTATTCATAATACTAAGCCGTATAGTTTTATATATATTATCATGAGATGATATTAAAGTAAAATTAAATAATTTTTGATATTCTTGTTCTACTACATTACTATAATGCCAATTTCTTTCTGTACTTTGTGGAAATGGTCGTAAATTAATAAGAGCTGTTTCAGTTCTATTTAATTCATTTATTATATAATTATTCAAAAAACTTATGCCTTCTTTTGATAAAGATTCAAAAAAACGATCGTCTTTATATCTTAATGCTAACATAAATCTTGAAATAAATTGAAGGAATGTTGAAGAAACTGGTGGATCGTCTATTTCAAGTACAGAAAATCCCTGTCCTATAGTCAGAAGTTTTCTGGTTTTATATTTCTCCATAAGACTATGGATACTATTTTCTATTCCTTTTGAAATGTTTATACCTGGTTCATTACCAAAAAAAATAAAGTGAGCTTTATCTATTGGACCATAACCAATATGCCTATGTAATCCTAATATTTGTTCATTCGTCAATATCATTTTCCCAATCGATTTGCATATTATCAAAATCTGAAAATTTGTTTGCAAGAGGAAAATATTCTTCTTTTTGAAATGTTTCTCTTTTTGAAGGTCTCATTTGATGTATTTGTTTAACTCTCATATGATTCTTAACAATATAATGAACTATATCATAATTAGCTCCAAGATTTTCAATCCAATCTTTATATTTTTCAACTAATCGCAAAGAACCAAACTCATGTCCATGAGCACTCCATTTATTATTCACAAACTTTGTGGCTTCAACTTTCCCAAGGTCATGTAATAAACCCGATATTAAAAAATTAATATTTTTTGTTCTTCTTGCTCTATTACAAACTATCATTTCATGAATATAAAGATTTCCCTCGGGATGCCAATTTTTTGATTGCTGTGTTGTTTTAGCTTTCTCTAAAAGTTCTTGAATTTTAAGAGGAGCTATTTTTATAAGTTCTTTAAATGTAGGTAATTCTATAGTTCTTGCTCTCATATACAAATATAATACAATTTATTGATATAAAAAATTTATACTTTATCTATAAAATATTATGAAATATTTTAGAAAAATAATAATTTGTTTGTTTGCGAAAATGTAATTTATTATTATTTATGATTAAAATTATTTTTTATTATATTCTTTACGAAGTCGACGTAATATTACATGATTAGGTTGTATTTGTCTGTTATCATTAAAAAATTCTTTATAACTATTTCCATATAAATCATTTATAAAAAGAGCAACTGCAGCACTACGACTAATTCCTGCTGAACAATGAACTATAAATATTTGTTTTTCTTTATTTGTTTCAATAAAAGTTATTAATTCTCTTGCCTGTTTTTTACTAAAAACACCAAAACCTTCTTTGATATTTTCATCAAGTTCTCCGTAATCTCCAAAATATTGAATTTTAACATTAGAATGTTCTTTTTCAAAATATCCATCACAATCTAAACCAACCACATCAAGAATAGAAATAAATGCATAGGTATCAAATGATTCTACATTTAAGTCATTAATACTCTGTTCTCTCATAAAACGATCAAATTCTTGTTTACTATATGCAAAAATTTTCATTTTATTTCCATTTTTTTACAAGTTTTTTAGCTTCCATTAAATGTTTAGAAGTGTTTAACATATATTCTACTTTCTTTTCTTTATATTTATCAGAATTTTCAATTTTAGTTTTTGCCAATCCAAAATATGCAGATTTGTGCTTATCAGTTGCAAATTTAGCCCAATTACCAAAGTAAAATCCTTTTTCATCATTATATGCGTTAACTAATTCATTAACGCAATCTTCTATATAATTGGACCAGTTAACAATAGATACTTTTACATTAGTAATAAAATCAAATGCATCTCTATCATCTTCATAGTTCAACTCAGTTATAACATCATCTAAAGTTTCATTAAGATAATTCTGAATAATAAAATCTTCTATAAATATTGAAACAGTTCTGATTCCATGTTTATGAATATACCATTCACATTTTATTTTCAACATCTGACCATCTTCAAATTCAACTACCCAGCCCTCAATATCTTCCATTGTCTTTGCCATTTCTAGCAAATCATCAACAGAACGATATTCTTTTAATTTTTTAATACGAGGAACATTTTTGTATTTTATACTTTCTATATTTACATCTACAACTGAAACATATTCTCCATATTTATTATCTCTAAATCCGATTAAACGAAGTTCTCTTCCAGAATATTTTAAAACAATACGATTATCATAAGCTACATATTCAAACAATGGAGTAAAATCTACTTCTAACGCACTATTTATTAAATTTGCAATATCTTCTCTTTCTTCATATATTTTATTTGCAGCTAAAGACTGTTCATTATCTATACCTCCTTGAGTTTTGGCAAATATTTTTTCATTTGGCAACTTCATAAAAGCTATTAAAGAACCATCTTCTTTAAGAGTTATATTTTTTATTTTTTTATCTTTAACTACATCATATAACGTTTCTGGTGTTTGATTTATGTTAAAAAATTTTCGTAACATCAAATATCTTCTGAATAAAGTTCCATCTTCATTGAATATGAAAGTAACTCCACGCATATCTCTTGCGTGTATAAAACGTTCGTTTTCTAATGGCTTAACGAACCAATCATATTCACACAAAAAATAATTGAATGTAACTACTTTGAAACCATCAATAATCCATTCAGTCTTATAAAAATTAAAATTCTTATAAGCTTCACAAATTCTTAATGCATCATTATAGGTTATTTGATATACGCCTTCTCTTGGAGTTAAATGTTTTATCATTTTTAACATTATTTATCTACAAAAATGATCTGCTACATTACTTGCAATTTTTGCAAATGGTTTTCCAAAAACTTTATAACCATATCCACTTAATAAACCTAATCCCGGTGCATACATTTTATTTGATAAATTTGCATGAGAATTAGCTTCTGGAACGGAATTAAAATCTAAATGAACTTCTATTGTTTTTTTAAAAAATTCATCTTTTCCATTTACTAATTCTGCTGTTTGCAAAGCAAACTCAGCTTCTTTCCAAAGTTTAGATGGCATTTCATCTATCTGTGATTTATTTATACGTTTTTCCCACATATCACAGATTAATAGATGACACCCATGTCCAACTTGCATTCTATCAATTTTGTGCATACAAATTATGATAGAATATTTAATTCTTCGAGAATGTACTTGACTATCACAACCTATTATTATTTTTCCAAATGGATTTTCTACAATCCAATCTTTAACATATTTTTCTATATTATAAATAGATTCACCTGTAATTTTTTTAAATATCATTTCTTTTTCCATGTTATAGATATTTTATTTTTATTTCATCTCTTTTATTTGCCATTCCCCTTATTACCCAAACCCTTTTAGCTTTTTTCCATTTTCTTTTTTGAAGTCCTGTCCAAGATACAATTTCATCTGGAACTTTATTAATATCCATTCTTCTATTTTTTGCTTGGGCTATTTTAGAAAGAACATATGCTATTGCTCTCAATTCATATTTTTTATTATATTGATTATATTCTTTAAGTTTTTCAATTGCATATTTTTCTGCTTCATATTCTTCTATAAATCTTGGTTTACCCATATAATGATTTAAAACAACATGTCCTATTTCATGAAATGCTACGCCTAAAGTATCATAATCTACAATATATGGAATTTTTACTTCTCTTTTCTTTGGATCTGCCCACCCACATGAAGATTTTGACCATTGTTTAACTACAATATTATTATTTATTAATTCTTGTTCAAGTATTTTCTTTAACATATTGTATATAATTGATTAATGTGCAAATATAATATAAATATTTGACAAAATAAAATATTTCTTAATAAAAATTTAACAACAAAACTAAAACTTATTTAAAGGACATCATAAAATTAGTGCCTAAGTCCTCTAGAAAATTGTAATTCTTGAGTCGCCTGTACACGCGCGTGTCGCGTACATGTACAATGATATTAAAAATTTTTAAATTTTTGTTAAATTATTTTTAAATGTCAAAAAATATATTTATATTTGTAAAATGAATATGTTTATAGTTTTATTACTTTTATTTTTTGTACAAAAAAATCCTATGTTTAATAAGCATGGGTGTCCTTCTACATATGGTATAAATACATATGTTAAAAATAATGAACAAAATTTAATACAAGAATATGAATATAAAATAGATACATTATATGATATTAATATTTATACAGAAGATTTAAGTAAAACTAGTGATGATGATTTAGGACAATTTTATATTCCTGATTATATTGTTATTACAAACTTAGAAGTATTTGCTGCTTACGAATTTCAAAATTTATCTAAATTTAAACAACAAACTATTTCATACACTGAAAGAACGGTTAAAGGCGTTATTTTTCATGAATTGACACATGCTTATTTTTATCAAACAGTGATAATTATGAGAAATGAAAATAAAACGGTTTCTCCCGAATATAGTACATTTAAAATGTACTCAACTGCTTCTATGAAATTTAGTGTAGATTTTATAGAAGAAGGAATTTGTGAATATGTTATACACAATTTAAAAGAATCTGCAAAATTGAAAAATATTGTTATTCCTGAAACTGAAGCAGATCTATTAGATAATAAAATAAATACGTTATATTGTTATTCAGTATATTTTTTACAAGATTTTTTGGATAAGCAAGGACTTAAAAAAGGAATGGAAATATTAATAAATAATAAACCACCAACATTAGAAGAAATACTTAAACCTGAATTATTTTTTAAACGTCTAAAATAAATTTTATATGAAAAAAATATTTTATTTTCTAATAATAGCTTTAATAGGTTGTGAAAAAATACCAAATATTATATATAATTATCCTACAAGAGGATTAGTATCTTATTATTCTTTTGATAATTATTCAATTTTGGATTGTTATGGAAATAATAATGGGTGGACAGAACATGATACAATTACTCCTCCGGGATGGAGTTTTGGAAATGGAATTATAGGACAAGATTTTATGACAAATTCTGAATTACACACTCTGCATGATCATAAACATGTACTCAGCATATATAATGAAATTGATAAAAATCTACATTCAAATTTAATTAATAATCCATTTTCTGTATCCTTATGGTTTAATTGTACAAGTTGGTGTAGTTTATTAGAATCTGCTGGAATAATAATGTGGGGACAAAGTCAAACTGATATTTCAATGTCTTTAGATATATATGGAGGCATACCTTCATTAGGATATTTGGCACTAAAGTTTAATAATATTTATTTTTTTAATAATTTTGATTCTCCTGAAGCTAGTAATTGTCTTGTTTCGTATAAATATTATATAGGTACATCTTGGCATCATATTGTAATGACATATGATGGTAAAATGATGTTTTTATATATAGATAATGTTTTAGAAGATAGTAAAGAAAGAGTATCAATAAAAGAAGTAAATAGCATATCTTTAGGAATTGGTAGTTTTTATTATTTTCCAGGTGAAATAGATGAACTTTATTTTTACAATGTTTGTTTAACAAACTATGAAATATCACAATTATATAATATAGAAATAGGAGATAATCCAGAACTTCCAACATCTTTAAAATTTGATTATTTAAATAATTAAAAATGAGAATAGCTATTTTGGGTGGAGCATTTGATCCACCCACTAATGGACATATTAATTTAGCTCAATGCATATTAGATCGTTTAGGATTTGATGAAGTTTGGATGATGCCTGTTTCTCAACACACATTTGAAAAGAAGATGACAATATTTGAACACAGAATTACAATGTGTTTAATAGCTACGGATTTTAATCCTCGCATACATGTAACTTATTATAAACAAGAAAATAATCATATAGATGGAACTTTATCTTTATATAGAAAATTAAGAAAGACATATAAAGAAAAATTTTATATGGTTATTGGAATGGATAATGCTAATAATATTAATAAATGGATTAATGCCGATGAATTAATTAATATAGTTCCTTTTATTGTAGTTACTCGTAAAGGTGTTACAAAAAATGAAAAAATAAATTGGTATATTGAAGATGACAAACATATTTTTGTTAAAGATTGCGATATTATGGAAATTTCTTCTACAATGATTAGAGATGCAGTGAAACATAATAACAAGGAAATTTTAAAACAGGGTTTAAATCCTAATGTATTAACATATATTAAAGATTACAAACTTTATGAATAAATTTTTTTATATCAAAAAATATGTTTATATTTGTACAAATTATAAAACATGAATAAAACATTAATAGTTATAAGAGGGTTACCTGGAAGTGGCAAAAGTACTTTTGCAAGAATATTAGTTGAACCAGGATGTATTTGTACAGCTGATGATTATTTCATGAAAGATGGAAAATATCAATGGGATGCTACAAAAATAGGGATTGCTCATAATGTTTGTATTGTTAAATGTGAAAGACTTATGAAAATGCAACTTCCAACTATTGCGATTGCTAATACTTCAACTACCAAGAAGGAATTAAAACCATATTATGATTTGGCTGAAAAATATAATTATAAAATATTTTCAATTATTGTTGAGAATAGAATGAATACTAAAAATACACATAATGTTCCAGAAGAAACAATAGAGGACATGAAAAAAAGATTTGATATACAATTATAATATTGTAATATATAATTAATTAAATAAATTTTCTATGAAAAAAACAAAAAATATAAAAGATATTAAAACTTTGATTAAAGAAGCAAAAGCTAAAAAAGATGAACCTAATATTATTCCTTTTTCAGATTTAATAATAGGAGGAGTATATTTAACTCACACAAAGGATCTTATTCAAATAAGAGAGATTGATGTATCAAATACAAAACTTCTTATATTTAATATGACAGAACAGTGTAAACAATGGGTTGATTTTAAAAGACACATTATCACAGAAAGAAAAAGATAATTTAAAAAACATAGATTTAGATTAATTCATGGCATTTACCTACCCCAATCTAAATCTATGTTTATATGATTGTGATGTATTGGTAAAAATTGGAAATATAACAGTGTAATAACGGTGAAATCAAACTATTAATAAATAAAAATATATAAAATGTCAATACCTGTAATTGGAACAGCAATTGTTCATACGCCTTTTTGGATACAGCATTTATTAGATAGTATTGATTATCCTACTGATAACTTTGTTATTTTTAATAATAATGGACGTGGACAAATAACAGAAGAACTGGATATTATTGCGAAAAAACCTCATGAATTTATAAAAAAAATAACTGTTTGTCATTTACCAGCAAATATAGGATGTTCGGGTGCGTGGAATTTAATTATTAAATGTTATATGAATTCTCCTTATTGGATTATTACTAATCATGATGTTTCATTTTCTCCAGGTTTTCTAGAAGCAATGAATAATAAAGCTCAAAATAAAGAAGTGGGAATAATTAATAGTAATAATGGTGAATATGGTGAAGGAGCTTGGGATATTTTTCTTATAAAAGACTGGGTAATTCAAAAATATGGATTATTTGATGAAAATTTATATCCTGCATATAATGAAGATATTGATTATTGGTTTAGATTTTTTCATGATAATCTTAAACGTGACAATATGGGAGATTTTACTCATTATCATGGATTAGGAACAAATTATTACGAAACGGGCCAACAAACAAAGAAAGGTGATGGACTTGAAGATAAACTTAATCAAGTTAATTTAATTAATTTTGAATATATGGAAAAAAAATGGGGGCCATGTTGGAGAATGACATGGATTCATCCTACACCATTTAATATATCAGGAATGCCTATGTCATTAACTACATATGATTTAGAATACGTTAGAAAAAAACATTTAGGATTTTAATTATAAAACGTCTTAAAAGAAACATAATAAAAGAAATCCAAATTTAACATACTCTTAACAATTAAATTTTTTTAATTCTTATTTTAGTATTATATTTGTCCTAAACAAAATATAAAAACAGGATAGTCAAAAACTGATTAGAGTAGACATAATTAAAAATAAAAATAAAATGAAACGAATTTTTTTGGGATTGCTATTAGGAATAATTTTTTGTGTTAGTGTAAATGCACAATATCTTAATTTTAAAGGATTAACAGTTCAAGCAACTACCGCTTTATATATTGAAAACGGTGAGCCTAAAAGTGTAAATATTTATACTCAAATATTTGCAATGTCATTTTCTGATAAAATTCTTCTTCATATAATTTATGAAAAAGGAGATATTATCGAACAATCTCAAATTTATAAAATCGAAAATGATATAAATTTTATAGATGAAAGTGGAAATGAAAAAATAACTGTTTATAAATTTGAAGCTATATCAGGTATAACCAATAAAAGATTTTATTATGAACTTAAAATTAATAGTAATGGTAATTTATTATCGTTTAAACTAACACAACCAGATATAATAGAATTTACAATATTTAAGGGAGGTATAACATTACTCAAACCTTATCAATTAGATGTGATTAAATATTAAAATCAAAAAGACATATTTTATTTTAGTAAGGATTAATATTCAGTTAATATGTTACAAGCAAATACAATTTATGAAAATAGTATTTAATACAGAAAATATGTCATTATTAAATGCCTTTATAAAGACGCATAAAGAAAATGATGTGCAAATAATTGTTGGTAAAATAGAATCTGTATTATTTGAAAATATTGAAAATGGTGATGCCGAAGCTTATATAATTTCAAGTAGTTGTACATTTGCAAAAAAAGCTATATCTTTTATTAAAAAATTCAACCCTCATATTCCTATACTTTTATTAATAGAAAATATATTAGATTATAGTGAAGAATGGAAAACAGATATTAACGTAGATATAATAATGTCTGAAACTTGTGAAAGTGATATTATTCTTTCCAAAATGATTTATTTCAATATTAATACATACATAAAAAATTTTGAAACTCTTCATAAACTTACTGCAAAAACACATGATAAGATAGAATTTGGAAATTGTATATATGATCCTACACGAAGAATTTTATATTATAAAGATAAAGAAATTAAAGAACTTTCTCCAAAAGAAGGAGGAATTCTTGAAATACTTGCTCTTAATTTTGAAAAAATTGTAAAAAAAGAAGTTATTCTTGAAAAAGTTTGGCGAAAACCGAATGATTATTTTGCTGGAAGATCTATGGATGTTTATATAACTCATCTTAGAAATACACTTAAAAATAATAAAATAAAACTTACAATTAAAAATATATCTAGTATAGGATTAATTCTTGAATAATATGGCAATAAAACATTTGGGGTGGTATACATCACCAGAATTAAAAGAAAAAGATACACTCCCATTTTGGAAAAAAAGAGAGATGTTAATAAGTCCTTTTATAATTCCTATAGGTATAGGGTACGCTATATTTTATGTATTATACGCATTATATTTTATAATAAAATGGATATTGTTTGCTTGGATATCTCCTTTCATTTATTCACCTATATTTTGTAAAATAGGGTTCCATAAATATAGAGCCTTAGATGAAGAAAGATATAGATGTTTGCTATGCCAAAATAAAATAGGGGTCCATAAATATAGAGCCTTAGATGAAAAAAGATATAGATGTTTGCTATGCCAAAAAGAATACACAATTTGGAAATTGTATATATGATCCTACACGAAGAATTTTATATTATAAAGATAAATGTTTTACCATGAAAAAAATAATCATCATTTTACTTTTATTAATTTGTTTTGTAATTGATATTTTTTCTCAGAGAAATATTTTAGTCATAACTTTTACTAATGTTGATTGTATGTTTGGGTTACAATATACTAGAAAAATTCCTTATAAATTAAGTGTTTCTTATGAAAAATCATTTTTTAAATCAATGGGATTATATGTAAACAGTTCTTATGGAATATATAAAGGTGATCATAGTGCAAAAGCTAATCATATAAAAACTGGAATAGGAATCACAAAATTTATTAGAAATAATAATGGAGTTACAGCTACTACTTTTTCAGGAGGCATAATAGGACATTATTACTTTAATATTGATCAAGGTGCTTATCATATAACAGAATATGATATTTTTCCAGCTTCTTTAGAATTAGGAATGGGAGAAATAATTAATCAAGTTAATTTTGATTTTAAAATGGATCCTATAAAAAATTCACTTATATTTACTTTTGGAATTTTATTTTAAATAAAATGGCAATAAAACATTTACCCGGATTTACATCTGAAGAAATAAAAAAACTCAATCCTGATATTCCTTTTTATGAAAGACGGGAAATTTGGATGAGCCCATTAGCTATACCTTTAATAATTGGTTTTATAATATTTATTACTTTTTTAGGATTTTCATATGCCTTTAAATGGATTTTTTTATCATGGATAGTGCCATTTGTTAATTGGAAATGGTTCTGTAAAATTGAACTCCATAAGTATAGGAAAATAGAACAAAAAATAGAACAAAGAATAGAACAAGATTTTCAACCTAAATATGTGTGTATAGTTTGTAAAAAAGAAAAATTTCAAGCCATTTATTAAAAATGTTGTATTTTAAATATAATGATTCTTTTAAAAAAGTTTCTTCATTAGTTAGTTTATTAAAAAAACAACATATTGAAGAAATTTATTGTGAAGAAGAATTTAATAAACATTTTGCAAAAAATGAAAATATTTATAGTTTCATTGATTCTAATGTGTTAAATTGGGCTCTTACAGAAGGAGATGCATGGGATATGTTTTTTGATAAGTAAATTAAAATGTAATTAAAAAATAGTAAGTTATCAGGACACAAAACCTTAATGTGACATGAAACAATATACAATAGAAAAATTAGAAAAAGAAAATTTAATAATATTTTCTGTTATAACAGGGTCTTATGCTTATGGAACCAATATTCCTACTTCAGATATAGATATACGTGGAATATTTATACAGCCGCTTAATGATATACTTGGTTTTGGAAAAATAGATCAAGTTTCAGATGAAACGAATGATATAATATATTACGAAATAGGAAGATTTCTAGATTTATTAAAAAACAATAATCCAAATATTTTAGAAATCATAAATGTTCCAGTTGATTGCATAAAAATAATGCATCCAATAATGAAACAAATATTTGATCTTAAAAATGAATTCATAACTAAAAAATGCCGTTGGTCATTTGGTGGTTATGCTATAGAACAAATAAAAAAAGCTCGTGGTCTTAATAAAAAAATGAATTGGGAAGAAACCCAAATGGTTCGTAAAACAGTTCTTGATTTTTGTTATGTTCTTGTTGGTGGTGGATCAATGCCATTCAAAGAATGGATAAACGCACAAATAGATTACAGAGATCTTAACAAATGTCTTAATGGAAATAGAGTATTATTATCTCAAACTGATATAGGACTTGCTGCAGTAGATCATTTTCATGATTTATATGTTATGTATGTATCTCCAAATTTTGAAAAATGGGGAGTAGTTTCAGATGAAGATATAGCTAATGATGTTCAACTTACATCAATACCAAAAGATTTAGAAGTTAAAGGTTCTCTTTATTTTAATAAAGACGGTTATTCTGTTCATTGTAAAAAGTACAAAAAATTTCAAGAATGGAAAGCTAATCGTAATGAAACTCGCATAAACATGGTTAAAGAACATGGAAAGAAATACGATGGAAAAAATTTAATGCATACTTTTAGACTATTAGAAACAGCGCTTGAAATAGCCGAAGGAAAAGGAATTAATGTTAGAAGAAATAATATAGAAAAACTTTTAGCTATACGAAAAGGAGAATACGAATATGATGATTTGCTTATTGAAGCTGAAGAATTAATACAAAAAATGGATGTTGTATTTAAAAAAAGTAATTTACCCGAAAACACTGATATAGATATTGTAAATACGTTGCTTATAAATATGCGTAAAGAGTGGTATAAAATATAATGGTAATGTATTCAGGATGCATTTTCAAAAAGTAGAAAAGGCATTGTTTTTTCACAAATACATAAAGATAATATAGGTGAAAAAACAAAAGAAGCAATGAAAAAAATAGAAATCTATAATTCAAGAAAAATTAATTGTTATGATATAAACAGAACATTTTTACATCAATATAAAAGTATAACTGAAACTGAACGAATATTAAAAATTAATAAAACGCCTATAATTAATTCATGCAAGCGATTAAAAACTAGATTAAAAGATTACATTTTTAGATATAATGATGATGATGAATTTAAATAAAAATAATGGCAATAAAACATTTATCACCTAGAACTAAAGAAGAAGTTTGGGATAAGCTAACTACTAGGGAAAAACATAGTTTCGAAGCAAAACAACGAAAACAACCATATAAAAAATATCCTATGGGCTATAAAACCATGAGAGTTCTTGAAATGATTTTAAATGGAAAAAATATTACAAAATCAGTATTAACATTTTTATATGAATTATCTTATGGGAAAGGATCATACGATGCTTTCAATAGTGGTTATTGGAGTGAAGCTACAGGATTATGGGAATGCATTAACAAAACTCAATCACTTTGGATTAAAGAAAATGATGGAATTTCTAGATCAGCTTATTTCTATACTATCAATGAAATAGGGATGGTAAAATTAGAAAAATATAAACAAAAATTTCAAAATCTAAATATAGAATCTTACATATAATATATGATGTCATTTAATAACAAACCAAATAAATTTCATAAAGATAAAGAAGGAAAACCCTTCTGGGAATCAAGATCTGTAGCTGTAGAAGTTTCAGTTTTTGCTATACACAATAAACAAGTTTATATTCTTGTTGAAAAAAGATCATCTATTATGATGGATGGTCCTAATTTATGGGCACTCCCATCAGGATATATGGATTATGATGAAACAGGATGGGATGCAGCTAGACGTGAACTTTATGAAGAAACAAGTTTAGATATTGACAGGTATGATAAAATCTGTATAACAAATAACAATAAACAACCCTTTGAAGTAATTACAGATCCTAAACATAATAGACAAAATATTGTGTTGGAATATTGTATTGTTTTGAATTTTAATAAATCACAAGAAAAATTTCCGATAGAATTAGAACAATATAAAAATAGAGAAACTGCTCAAATAAAATGGTTAATGCCTAATAGACTTACACAAGTTAATTGGGCTTTTAATCACGATGAACGAATAAAAAATGCTTTAGTAATATTTAAGAAATACATATATCCAAGTTTTTGGAGAAAATGTTGGAATTTATTAACAAAATTTTATCAAATTTTAATTTTTTCTTAACAATAATTCTTTTTAAGTATGATAAATATGTAATATATTTGTCATCACTTATTATTATAAACAAATTAAAATATTTTTAACATGGAAGAAAATGAAGTATTAGTAGCCGGTGCTTTTTTAAGTGCCTTAAAAAGAAACAATAAGCAAATTCGCGATGATCGTGCAACTGCTATTGTTGAATCAGCTCAGTTAATCTATAAAAGAAAAGTAGAAGATCTTGAAGTGAGTATTAAACAAATGAAAAGAGATCAGGAAAATATGCTTGATTTATCTCCTACTAATGCTCAAAGTTTAGTTTTAGCAAGTGATTTTGATTCAACTAAATATGCAGAAAAAGATATTGAAATTGGCGTTAAAATTCGTAATGCTGAAATTACTCTTGAAATTGCAAAGAAAAGATATGAATATTTATTTGGATAAGAATGGGATACGGGACATATTCAACAATTAGTAGAGATCTAAGAGCAACCTCTCTTGGATATACTACAAAATCTGCTCATGAAATTTTTAAATCAAAATCTATTAACAATGCTATGAATCCAAATGGCATTGTTCTTCGTGAGTCAAGAGATTCTACAGAACATCCAAATGCTTTACCTATTATTATTGCGTTAGATGTAACAGGTTCTATGGGAACTGTTCCTCATCAATTAGTTAAAGATGGTTTACCAACTCTTGTAACAGAAGTTATTAAAAATGGTCAACCAGATCCACAAATTTTATTTTTAGCTATTGGAGATCATGAGTGTGATAATTCTCCTTTACAGGTAGGACAGTTTGAATCAAGTGATGAACTTTTAGATAAATGGCTTACTGATGTTTATCTTGAAGGTGGTGGTGGTGGAAACTCTGGTGAAAGCTATCTTTTAGCTTGGTATTTTGCAGGTTATCATACAGCAACAGATTCTTTTGAAAAAAGGAAAGAAAAAGGATTCTTATTTACAATTGGAGATGAACCTACTCTTAAATATATTCCAAAAGGAGACATTAAAGAAATTATGGGTGATGGACAATATGAAGAATTTTCTGCTGCTGCACTGTTAGATAAAGCAAGAGAAACTTATAATGTATTTCATTTACATATAAGACAAACTGGAGCTGGACAACGTCAAGAAACTATGGATGGATGGAAACAATTAATGGGTGAGAATTTAATAGTTATTGAAAGACATACAGATGTTGCAGATGCAATTACAAAAATTATAACTAAACATTGTGAAAAACCAAAAGTTTTAAAATCTAAAAAGGAATCTAAAAAAGAAGAAATAGATGAATCTTCTATTGAAATAATTCTTTAATGAAAAATTTAGCTATAGTAGGTCTAGGGTTTGGGGATGAAGGTAAAGGTACAATAACTGATTATCTTTGTTCCCAATGTTCTAATCCATTAGTTATAAGATATTCCGGTGGACATCAAGCCGGTCATACCGTTTATTATAACAATAAACACCATATTTTTTCAAACTTTGGTTCAGGAACTTTACGAGGAGTTCCTACATTCTGGTCTAAATATTGTACAGTAGACCCTATAGGAATAATGAATGAACTTAGTGTTCTAATGAGTATAGGTATTTTTCAACCTAAATTATTTATTGATCCAGATAGCCCAATAACTACTCCTTATGATAAATTTTATAATCATAATACTGAAACTTCAAATCACCATGGAAGTTGTGGTGTAGGATATGGAGCTACTATTGAAAGAGAAGAAAAACATTATTCATTAACTTTCAGTGATTTATTTTATAGTGATATTTTTAAGATTAAGCTTAAAATGATTGAAAAATATTATTATAATATATTTGATAAAAATTATACACAATATCCATATCTTGATAATTCAATTCTAGATCAAATGATTAAAGATTTTAATATATATTGTGATCAATTAAAACAATTATCTTTTATTGAACAAAAATCATTATGTGAAGTAATTTATTCAGACTATATTTTTGAAGGTGCTCAAGGAATTTTATTAGATCAAAATATGGGATTTTTTCCCCATGTATCTAGATCTAATTCAGGAACTAAAAATATTATTGAATTAATAGGAAAAACAAATCAAAAAGATATACATTATTATCTTGTAACACGTGCTTATCAAACTCGTCACGGTAATGGTCCTATGACTAATGATAAAAGAGGTCATAGTATTATTGAAAATCCTGATGAAACTAATATTAATAGAAAATGGCAAGGGAAATTTAGACGTTCATTGCTTGATTTAGATTTAATTCAATATGCTATTAATAAAGATGAAGGTCTTAGAAATTCTAAAAATAAAACATTAGTAGTTACGTGTTTAGACCATATGAAAAATGATTATAGATTTACACATAAAGGAGAAATAGTAGCATCAACTTCTGAAGAAGAATTTATAAAAGTTATTTCAAATATTTTAGGAATTTATATATTATTTATAAATGATTCTCCTGATTCTAAAACTTTTAAAAAAATATTCTTATGACAAAAAAATTACAATACATCGATTACGAATGTAAAATAGGAGAAAGAGTAAGATGGGAAGATATTACTGGTAAAAAGAAATTTGAAGGTGTTATATTAAAATGGAAAGAAGAAGAAATTGCAATCGTTAAATTAGACGATGAAACTATTGTAGAGGTTAAGTGCTAAAAACTTTACTAATTACTAATCATATAAATACTTATATTATTAATTAGTTTATGAAAAAACAAAAAAGGAAATTTTATTTATGAAGAATGCGGGAAATCATATATCAAGAAACAAACTCATATAAATTTAAGAAAGAAAATGATAAAATAAAAGCTCAAGAGAAATCTACTATTGATAAAGGCTTTAAATATATCATAATTATAGATAAAGATTACGATAAATTTATAAAAATATAAATATATAATGACAACGCCCATTGTTAATCAACTGTTCACAGAAAAATTTAGACCTAAGGAATTATCAAGTTTGATAATTCCTATACGTACAAGAAAAGAATTATCAAGAGGACTTATACAAAATGTATTATTTTTTGGATCAGCAGGAAGTGGCAAAACTTCGGCAGGATTTATATTGTCAAAAAATTATACTTATTTATATATTAATGCTTCTTCAGAAAGAGGCATCGATGTTATTCGTGAAAAAATAGGAAAGTTTTGTTCTACTATTTCGTTAGAAGGTGGAAGAGAAAAACTTAAATGTGTGTTTTTAGATGAAATGGATGGAGCCACAGAGGAATTCTTTAAAGCTTTAAGAGCAGTAATGGAAAAATATGCAAATGTTGCAAGATTTATAGCAACTGCAAATTATATCCAAAAAATTCCTGAACCTATACAATCAAGATTTAATTGTATTTCATTTGATGCAATCAATACTGAAGAAGAAGATTTTCTTATAGAAGAATATAAGAAAAGAATGGCATTAATAATGAAAGCAATTAAGTTAACTTATAGTGAAGAAATCTTAGATAAATTTGTTCGTAATGATTTTCCAGATATGAGAAGTCTTATGAATAAACTTCAATCATTTTATCTTCAAGGTATTACAGAACTTAATGATAAAAACTTTAATATCAATTTTGATTTTGAAGATTTATTTAAGATGTGTTTAGGAAAATCAGATAAACCTTATGAAAACTATAAGATAATAGTTGGAGAATATGCATCAAAAATAGATGATGCTTTAGCTGCATTAGGTCAAGATTTTATAGAATACATTAAATCAAATAGTCCTAATCATATTTCAAAAATACCTTTGATTATAATATCAGTAGCAGAACATCAAGCTCAAAGAACAATGGTAATCGACCCATTAATTACATTATTAAGTTGTGTAATGAAAATTCAATTAATAATAAACTCATGACATCAGAAGAAAAACACAAGATGATAAAAGAACAAGTCGATATGATGTATGGCTTGATTAAAACTGGAGAAAGAGCTCTTGAAATTTTAAGAGAACAATGCGATCATCCAGAATCTAAATTAGTTAATTATTCCTGGGCTCCTGGACATATACAACCCAATACAAATGTATGCGCAGTTTGTGGTAAAGTTTTAGTAGAACCTTGGTATAGAGAAGAAGAACCAAGGCCTGTAGAAGAAGATGATGATATGGATGTTAACAAATTAACAGATATTTAATCCCTACATTTTTATTTTACATCATTTTTTATTATATTTGTATATGAAAACAATAGACATAATACGATCATTTTAATAATTGTAAAAGAAAAATATGACAAATTTAATATTTGATTTAAGTAACATAGCTTTTAGAAGTATGTATATAGTATCAGGATATTCTAATAAAATGACTTTTGATTCTCAATCTGAAGTTGACCAACTTGTTCGCAAAATAGCAATGGATGTTTCTTTTATTACAAGATTAGTTAATCCTTCAAGAGTTATTTTAGCATTAGATGCAAAATCTTGGCGTAAAGATATTAAAATTGAAGAAAATGAAGGTTATAAATCTGGAAGAGTAAAATCAAAAGCTGTTAATTGGGATAATGTATATAAAGCATTAGATGATTTTACAAGCATTATGGAAACTCAAGGCATGATAGTTACAAGAATTGAAAATGCTGAGGGCGATGATATTATGGCATTATGGGCAGATGAACTTTTATACAAACAAGAACAACACGTTATTATAGTATCCGGAGATGAAGATGTTAGACAATTAGTCCAAACTTATCCATCTACTTCTGGAAAAAATGTATATTCTACAGTATTTAATCCTTTTATGCAAGGAAAGAATGCTACAAGAAAACTTTATATCCCTAAATATTTCGAAGAATGGATTAATACTACAGATGTTGCAGACATTTTCAATATGAAAGGTTCTATTGATGTTGATAAAGAAGATTTTAAGAAAATTATAACTACTGAAAAATGTAAAATGGAATATACTGATGGTAGAATGATTGCTCTTAGAAAAATCTTTTGTGGAGATGATGGAGATAATGTTCCAGCTTTCTTTTCTTGGTTAATTAGAGATGTTGATGGAACAGTTCTTAAAGATAAAAATGGTGAAAATAGAAAAGATAGAATTACCAATGGAAAATTTGAAAAGATTTATGAAAGTCTTTTAAAAACACCAAATGAAGAGATAACTTATTATGAAGTTTGTGAACGTCAATCTCAATTAAAAGAACTTATAGAAAAAATTACAAAACAAACGCCACCATTTAAAATTCAAGATAGATTAAATAGACAACTTAAATTAGTAGTATTAAGTCCGCATTTATTTCCTGAACAAATAAGAAATGATTTTGAAGAATTAAAAGAAAAACAATTAGCTCGTCCACGTATAAACTATTCTGCTTCTAATATGTATAATCTTCTTGAAGGAAGTAAATATGTTAATGTACGTAAAGGAAATGAATCTACTATATTTAGTGAAATTGACAAAACAATAGGAAAATCTTTATTTTAATGAAATGCCCTAAATGTGGTTCGGTGCATATACACAAAGATATATATGCACCATATGATTTATATTATTGTGATAACTGTTTTTATCAATGGATTATTAGCTCAATATAAATAATATATACTTGTTAAATTTTAACAAATTCTTAAGGTTTGATCGAAAACCTTTATCTTAGGATTCATATAATAAATACCTGAATCCCGGTGAAAAGAATCCCTGATCTGAAATAGAAATAAATTATGGAGTTATTTGAATTTATAAATATATTATTTACAAATTCCCTCGAATTTTCTAAGATTACTTCTGGTGAGAAAAGAAAACATTTTTTTCTTTGTCAAAGACGTTTTGCAATACAATTTCCACAACAAGCTAATGCTTTACAATCTTTAAAGATAAATCAAAATGCAGTTATTGATTTTTGGCAAGAATATTTAAGAAAAACATATAAAGGATATATGCCTAAATGGATATACACTAAAGGTGAGAAAAAAACTCAAGAAGTAAAAGAAAAGAAATCAAATGTAAGTGATGAAGTAATTAATGAATATTGTAAATGGAATAAAATAGATAGAAAAACAATTAAAGATGCTTTAGAATTTTATAATAGTTTAATGATTGCTGAATTAAAAACATTTGAAAAAATAATTAAACAAAAATAATATAATATGGAAAATAAATGTGATTATCCTTATGAATTTATAGAATGGAAAGAAAAAAATGCCATTTACAATGTAAAAACAAATCTTTATTTATACTGGGAAGATAAATTTAGTTTAGAAAAATTATTTGAATATTGGAAAAGAAACATAAAAGATGAATTATGACAAGAGAAGAAGCAAAAAAATGGTTTAAAGAAGATGTAGATTCTTATGGTAAACCTAAAGCTATAATGTCTAAAATAGATAAAATTTATGATGATTTTGATTTTATCTTGACAGATATTACTAAAAGATTAGATGAAATTCATAATGATTTTAAAATAAATATCGAAAATAGAATAGATAAAATTTATAATAAAATAAATAATTCTGATGACGCCAAGAGTAAGGGATATAGTTAAAATGTATAAAGATACTAATCTTCAGGGAGTAGAAATATATCTTAATCAGCCTGAAATGGTAGTAGATCCATTATCTTGGGAAGGAAAGATTAAAAAATTGATTGATAATAAGTTATATAATACAGCGAAGTGTGAAATTGAACTTGTGGGATATAAACTCTTAAATATATAAAAATATGAAAAAAACAAAAATAGTGCCGCTAGAAGATTATAATTATACGATTAAGGATTTATCTATCGAAGAAATAGTACCAAATAATATTGATAATTATTTAGTAAGTATTTATGAAAATCATCATTTAATAGTATTGCCCAATAGTGTAATGGGAGAACAATTTAAAAACTGGAAAAAAAGTAGAGGTGGACAATTTTCAAAAGATGTTCTTTATTATACTCTTAAGAAATTTGAACAAGTAGCAAAATATGTTTTAATAAAAGGTAATGGAAAATATTTTATTGCAAGAATAATAGCTGAAGAAGAAAAATTAGATTTTGAAGCTCTTAAATTAATAGATGGACAAATAAAAGATATTTCATATATGATTTTAAGACATTTAAATGAAGATGATACTTTAACGAACACAAAATTAAGTATGTTTAATACTGAAGAAGAATTGAAAATTTTAGAATTTTATCCTTCTATAACAAATATACCTATTCATGATGAAGAATTAGATTATCATGGTGGAAGTATATCACTTTTCTCTGATTAATTATGAAAATATTAAGAAAAGAAATTGAAAAAAAAAATAAACAGTCGAGGTGAAAAGATAACCGATTGTGAAAAGTATGTTCTAATACCTGAGATACTTAGAGGAAATTGTACTGAAATTTCATTTGAAGGAAACATAAAATGTACTTATGTATGCGATTTTTTTGTACAAAAAATAAAAAATAAATTATGATTAAAATAAAAAAAGATTTGTTTAAAAAAACATGTATGATTTTATTATTTTTATTATCATATAAATCAGTAATAGCACCAGCATCAATATCACAATTTGATATAGAAAAATATAAACAATCAAAAATAATAGAATATTATAATGTTAAGAAAACTGAAGAATTAATTAATCAAAAATTAATTAAAACCATACATGACTATATTGAAAAATATAGTGTTGGAAAATCTCAATTAAATGCTCAAATAATTATAAATAAGTGTGATGAATATAAAGTAGATTTAAAAATAGTTCTTGCTCAAGCACAATTAGAATCTCATTTTGGTACACGAGGAAGAGCAGTTAAAACACATTCAGTATTTAATGTTGGCGCATTAGATAATGGAAAAACACTAAATTTCTATGATGATCCTAATCATTCAATAGAGCCATATATTAGATTATTAAAAACTAAATATTTAGTAAATAAAACTGAAAAAGATTTATTATATGGAAATTTTATAGATATAACAGGAAAAAGATATGCAACAAGCAAACAATATGAAAGAGAATTATTAAAAATAATTTCTAATATTCAAACTTATACAAATATTGATAAATTATTATCAGAAAGAAAAAAAATCACATTAGCAATTTTACAAATAGAAAATAATAATTTTAATAAACAATTTATAAATTTATGACACAATCACAAGAGAATTTTAATAAATCTTTAGTATATATTAAACGAAAAGGTATAGAAAATTTAGTAAATTGGTTAACATCAGAAACAGATTTTTTTACTGCGCCATCTTCAGCTATTTATCATGGTAATTTTGAAGAAGGCTTATTACAACATTCTTTAAACGTACTTTCTTTTGCTCTTAATAATTTTAATTATATAGTTAAAAGAAAACCTGAGTATGAATATTTAAGAGAGTCAGTAGTTATTGCAGCACTATTTCATGATGTTTGTAAAACAAACTATTATGTAAAACAAAATAAATGGACTAAAGATGAAAATAATAAATGGAAAGAATATCTTGGTTGGACTGTAGCAGATACATTTCCTATGGGGCATGGTGAAAAAAGTATTTATCTTATATCTAAATATATTGAATTAACCGAAAGTGAAGTTTTAGCTATACGATGGCACATGGGAATGTATGATATTTCTCCTACAGCATCAAATTTTACGCTAAATGCGTATAATCAAGCTTCTTCACATCCCCTTGTTAGAATAATTAACTCAGCAGATTCTTTAACTTTAATAGTAGAAGAAACAGTAGATTATAAAAATTTACATTAGGTACTAAAATACATCGTGGCTCCTTTGGTATATATTAAAAATGGAAATAATTTTTTTATATCAAAAAATGATCCCAGATATTTATCGGGTGAATTAATCCATCATTTTAAAAATACAATATTAGTTAAAGATAAAAATGGAAAAGCAATGAGAGTTAAAAAAAATGATCCTCGATATTTATCTAAAGAATTAGTGGGTATTCGTAAAAAAATGTAAAAATGGTATTATTAGTAAAAATTATTAGTACTGCTGATGTACTTGCTGTAGGTTTAGAAGACACAATTGACTATAAGAATAAGTAGACATATATGTTAATAATTTTTAATATTTTATTAATGAATATATAAAATAAAATACTAAAAAAATGAAGAATTTAGTTCGTGAATCTATTATTAATGAAACTACAGAATTTAAAGATATAAAAAGAATAAAAGATTTATTTCATAGAAGTAAAGGAAGTGATTCTAAATTACTTCAATTAACACAAAATATGGCTAATTCTATAGATGATATAGATAAAGCACAAAGACGAGCTGAAGCTGCTTGGGAAATACTTGGAAAAGAAGATAATCCAATTGCTGATATTTTCTTAAAAAGAATAGAAGAACTTAAAGACAGCAGCAAAACATTAAAACCTAAACAAACAATTAATTTTTCAAAACCTATTTCAAAAATACCTGATAAAAATCCAGAACCTGATTACGATAATTTAACAAAGAATTATGGTAATTATGTTAGTAAAAAACAAGGAGTCATTTATCTACCATCTTACTCGGCTATTGCTCTATGGGATTGGGAAATAACCGGACAATTATCTGATGGAGCTTGGGAAAACTCAAAACCTGATGATCATTATAAATTTTGGTGTAATCTTTTACCACGTTTAGGCATTCCTGAAGTTAAATCCAGAGGTAGATGTAAAAAAGACGGATACAACTTAACAGGATTAATTGAATACGTTGGTGATAGAATGGTTCAATATGGTAGATTTGGAAAGGCTGCTGGAGAAGAAATTTTAAAAATGGGTGGAGAAGTTAGATCAACTGTTGAAGATTTTCCAAAAGAAGGCCCTTTTAATCTTGAAGAATGGAAACAAAAGCAAATTATAGGAAAAGATTGGCGTGCAAAAGATTATTATTGGGTAGGTTTAGAACAAAAACATATAGATGCATTTTATAATACAAAATATGATGAAAAAGATATGAGAAAAGATCTTTCTTATATTAAAGAAGCTATGAAAAAAAGAAGATAAAAATACTATGGATTTTACTAAATATAAATTTAATCTTGAAAAATCTCCAACTGATCCACGAGATTTTATGCTTGAAGCTATTTATCCTAATATAGTAGTTCTTCCAGAAACATATGATATGCGATCTCAATTACAAACAGTTAGAGATCAAGGACAACAAGGAACGTGTTCAGCACAAACAGCTGGCGCTATTAAAGAATGGCAGGAAAAAATCGATGTTCAATTTGATGAATATATGTCTCCACAGTTTGTTTATAATTTAAGAACAAATCAACAGAGTGAAGGGATGACTCCAAGAGATACGATGGAAATTCTTTATAAAATAGGAATTGTTCCTGAAAAAAGTTATCCTTATGGAACATTTAAAAAAATCACAGCTCCACTTTTAAAAGAAGCTGAACAATTTAAAATTCAGGGATATGCTCAAATTAATACAATAGATTCTCTTAAAAAGGCACTTTTTGCTAATGGCCCTTGTTATATTGCTTTTCCAGTTTATGATCCTGAAAAAATGGATTTTTGGAAACAACAATTTATAAATCAACCAATGCTTGGAGGACATGCTGTAACAGTAACTGGATTTTTAAAAGATAGTTTTATTATAAGAAATTCTTGGAGTTCTCTGTGGGGTGATAGCGGATATACTTATCTTCCTTATACTGATTGGGGATGTCAATGGGAAGTATGGACATCAATTGATGCTAATTCAAATCCAGAAACTCTTAAGAAAAAAGCTGAAAATTATATTAAAAAAAGAGGTTTTTTCAAAAGAATATTTGGTATAAAATAATAAAATTACTATGAAAAAAATGGTAAATGAAAGTTTAAAAGATGAATTAATAGCACGATTAATGTCAACATTATTTAAAGATGATGATCCTAAACATTATGATTCAAATATTAAATATTTAGAATCATTATCTTTTGAAGATATAGAAGAAATGATAGTTGATTATAATATGCATGGAATTACAATGAAATAATATAAGATGCAGCAACATTTTTTTCAAACATTTTTTGGTCCAGGAACGCAAATAGTGCAAAATGAAGATCCTGTTTTAGAATATATAATACATAATGAAACTATTTTAGAAATAGTAAATAATTGGCCGTTTGTAAGGTGGATGATGGATAGACATAGACACGGAGAATTAAAACAAGTAGATCAAATGGAACAACTTTGGATTAATTTTATTTCTCGACACAATATTGATATAGAAAGTTTTAAAAATAATAAAGATTTTCTCAAAGTATTTTGGAAAAATCCTATAAATTAAAAAATTATGAAAAATAACGATTTTGTTCCAGTTAAAAAAATTCTGAATATTATTAATTCATGTAATTCCGAAGAACAATTAGAAAATTGTAATATAGTAATTAAAAATTATGTTAATTCTGTAAAGAAAAAAGGGGTAATTAATTATAATGAATTAGAAAATAGATTAAATGAAGAACTATTACAAAGACAAGAAGCTTTATATCTTGTTAAGATTTTTACTTAATTTAAAATTTTTTAACAAAGTATTAACATTCTCTTATAAAACTTTTATAATTTATTGTGATATATAATTAAAAAATGATGATATTAAATTATACATATACTCAACAACCCCAACTCATAACCTTTTATGAGCCACAATCATTATGTCTATTTGAGAACACGGAGGGAAGAATGAAGTAAGTATAAAGAATATCATACACTATATTTTAACACTTATTAAAAAAACCCTCCAATGAAACGGAGGGTTTTTTATTTTTAATAATATTTTAACAACAACAGTTGTTAATAGTTCTTTGAAATGTTTATATTTGTAAAAACAATTTATTATGGCAAGTAGTATAAAAGGTACATCAGGTGAAAGTTTAGCAGACGTAGTAAGAAACGTAAACGATACTTTAAAAGCAGCAGGAAAATTTGGATTGGAAGTAGAAACTATTGCAACAGCTTTATTATTTCTTAAAGAAAATCCAACAATGACAATAGAATATGCATTACATGTAGGACTTCAAGATTGGGATGTATGACATCATTTTATTTTTATATACCAAAAGATATATCAACACCTTATATTATAGATGTTAATAAATCAGATGGAAGAAAAATAATAGAATGGTTAAATGGAAATACAACGTTTTATCATTTTTTACAAAAACAAAGATTTGGCAAGCTATATAATATAATACGGCAATGATAAAACATTTAACGCCAAGGTCTAAAGAAGAATTAGATAAACTTCCGCCTTACGTAGAAATACTATATGTTCCAGGATTACGAGGACCTTTTGGAATGCCAGGAAATAGAGGAACAGAAGGTCCAGTAGGAATTCCAGGAATAGAGAGTTATATTAGAAAAATGAAAACTTATAAAAAATAAATGTAAAAACATTTTTTCGTGTCAAGAATTTATATTACTTTTACATTCCAATCAAAATAAAAATTGGCCATTATGCTCAATGGATGGGTACCGGTCTGCAAAACCGGAGTAGAGAGTTCGATCCTCTCAATGGCCTCAGTTCTTTGATAAATTGTTTTAATAAAAAATATGGGGGATAGCAAAGCAAATCACATTCTTCTTAGCTTTCCCAGCAATGTGGTGATTAGTAAGAATTACATCGCAAGGTAAAAATCAAATCTGAAATTTTGAAATCGCCGTTCAAATCGGTAATCCCCCACCAATAATACTTCTATGGTCTAACATTCATAGGACGCATCGGCCGATGTAATTTGGGTATGAAATCCCAATAGAGGTAAATTTTTAAAGTTGTAGTAAGGTAAATGAGTTACTTCGCCGAACCATTAAATTCAGTTAAAATGACACTCAAACCAAATTTCTCAACTTAATTTTGTTCTATGGTGTAACAGGAAACATATCTGCCTCTGAAGTAGAAGAGTATAGGTTCGAAGCCTATTAGAACAGCGACTTTTTAACCTTTGAACTTGCCCTTTTATGTAATGGTTTAGCATATTAGTTTTTGAAGCTAAGAGTCAGAGTTCGAATCTCTGAAGGGCAGCATGGTGCATAAAGGAGATATGCTTAAATGGGATTCAAATCACCAGCCATAACGGAGTGATAACATAGATGGTCTGTGTGCCGGACTGAAAATTCGGAAGTGGTTTGGGATCGATACCCCCTCACTCCACAAAGAAACATATATAGATTTTTGATATAATGTTCTTTGATATATTGATTTTTTCGGGATGTAGGTCCGTAGTCAGGTAGCGGTCCCGCCTTGGAAGCGGGTGGATATGATTCCCTCACAGGTTCGATTCCTGTTATCCCGACCCTCTAATATTGTCCGTGTAGGAAAATGGTAAACCGCTTGCCTTAGAAGCAAGATTTTTTATGGGTTCGAATCCCATCATGGACACAAAATAAACAGTTAGCTAATGCTCCCATAGCCCAAATGGTAGAGGCAACAAGTTTAAGCCTTGTATAGGTATCGGTTCGAATCCGATAGGGAGTACAAAAAATAAATTGCCCAGATGATGAAACTGGTAACCATATCGGTCTAAGAAGCCGATGCCAATCTGGCTTAAGGGTTCGAGTCCCTTTTTGGGCACAATTTAAACATATTGTTTAAATTAAATTAAAATAAATTAAGAATAAAATGAGTGAAAAAACAACAAAATTGAACGGAACAGTTAAATTTTTTAATTCAACAAAAGGCTTTGGCTTCATTAAGGATTACAATTCTACAAAAGAGTATTTTTGCCATGTAACTGGATGTATCGATACAATTAATGAAAATGATGAAGTAGAATTTGATTTAAAATCTGGCCTAAAGGGTGAAAATGCAATTAATGTAAAATTAATATAATTCACGAATTGATAAAGGAGGTCAGGTGACTACGTCCGATTAAACGATGTCACAAATGGGATAGATTCTTTGGAGAAACCGGAACTGTAAATTCTCACCTAGTAGGTTCGATGCCTGCCTATCCCACAAATATTTGAAACAAGACTATACATTATAAAAAATAAAATTTTGGCACAAAGTAGATTGATATGGTAGTAACTACATGAGTGGCCACTCTACTACCAACAATGGCCCGTTCGTCTAGATGGTTTAGGACATCGCCCCTTCAAAGCGAAGATCATGGATTCGAATTCCATACGGGCTACAAATTTTAGTAATTATGTTAAAACACACATGGAGAGGAATTATGTTATTTTTTTTGTTAATTCCTGCATTATTATTTTATCTATTATCTATATTTTTTATATGGCTATCAAAAAAAATATTTTAATAAATATAAAAATGCAAGCATATAAATTATTCAGAATTCTTAAATCTGGTCATATTACATCTTTATTTATTAATAAATCAGAACATTTAAAAAGAAATGTTTGGATAGATGCAAAAAGTTATCCAACAAAAGGTTTTAAAATAAGACCATATTGGCATTGTACAGAAAAACCTAATGCACCTCATTTAAGCATGAAAAATAGAGTATGGTTAAAAGTTGAAATGGAAAATTATGAAGAATTTATAAGACCAGAATATCAAGGTGGAAAATGGTTTTTAGCTAAAAAACTTAAAATATATAATAATATTATTTAAAAAATATTTTTTTATATCAAAACTTTATATTATATTTGTACTATAAATAAAATATAGTTCTTTAACATATTAAGAGTGAGACAAAGAGTCAATAACAATTATTTGCGTAAGTGAAGAAAGTGAGATTCGGCTTTCGAGGTAGCACTCGTAAAATCTACTAACGGCAGAAGTATAATAAAAGAGTTAAAGCTAGCAGAACACTCTATAAAACTTGACTTCGGATTTGGGTGACTATCCGCAAGGTGTCAATATGCAGATGAAACTGTATAACTGCAAGCACCCAGGCATTTAAGAAAAAACTTCGCATAAAATGAACATCTGCCAGTTGTTCAAAGTAATGTAAGAAGTCTCTGGAAAAAAGTAACTTGGCAGAGTGAAAGTGGAAGGAGTTTTAGTAGTAGTTTAATTGGCTAAAACACCGCGTGAAGTGGTAATATGGATTCGAATTCCATCTACTAACCAAAAAATCTGTTGAAGACAAACACTGGGTAACCAGGTCCACCAAGATTTGGACAGTTTATCGGATGATAGAGAGTGTTGAAACAAACAGCCAGAATCCTGGTTACAGGAGCGGTAATCTATTTAACTTGGTAACAGATTTTTTACATAGCTCCTGTCAACGACAGAAAAAGTGTGAATCTATCTAAAATAGTACTTATAAAAGATAGAAAACCGATGAAAGATCGGCGGGAGCTACCTGTTAAGATGTTGTAAATGGAAGCCAAGCTGGTTTCAAAAACCAGTGTTGAAAGACGTGAGGGTTCGAATCCCTCTCTTAACACTAATTTGTAGTATTTATTTAATAATAAAAAAATGTTATTAATTCTTGAAATTCTTTTAACTATTTTTGCATGGCGAAAAGGTTGGAAATGGTTTGCTTTACTTCCATTAGGTATTGGTGTAGTAATTAGTTTCTTAATAGGCATTATTGTTGGAGCATCTGGCGGATCAGTTGATACTGCTAAAGGTATAGGACTTGTATTTGATATTTTAGTTATTATTATTCTTGTTGTTATGAATATTAAAAAACCCGATGAAACTAAATCTGATGTCACAAAAGAATTCTAAAAAAATAAAAAATATTTGTGAAAAATGCGCTGCTAAACAAAATAAAACATTAGCAGGGGTTGCATCATTTTGGGAAGATATCTGTGATGTTTGTCTTAAAGAAACAATGGTGGCGGATATTTATGATTTTATATATTATTTAGAAGATGATTTTTAATGAAAAAATATAAACCAAAGGAAAATCATTGGAATTTTAGAATAATAACTGAAAAATAAATTTCCACAGAAATATAAAATATATGAATGAACTTTCAAAAGAACCACAAGGCAATGAAGCTAATACCTTGTTAGGCACAATACTTTCTAAATCAGTAACATTTAAAATAGAAATACGTGAATTAGATAAAACTGTACCATTGAACGAAGTGGAAAATTTCAAAGAATGGCTAGAACATAAAGCATTGGAGGTTGGAACAGGTAGACAACACGAACATTACGGATATACTGATGATTATAAAGATGACATTGGTGTATCTTTTTACGTGTATTGTGCCTAACTAGCGTGTACCCCTGAGTTTTTCAGGCTCACACATAAATTGAATTAAATATGATCGAAAAAAGGTACAATAAATTCAAAGCTGAGCAGAAACATTAAAAAATCAAAAAAATGAGTTATAAAAAAGATTTTAAAAGACGAGAATTAGAACATGAACTTTATTGGGAAGAACAAGAACTCAGAAAAGAGGCTAAGCAAAAACAAGAAAAGATTTGGCAAGATAAACTTCGCAAAGGGAGAGAACGTTTACAACACTTAAAAGATCTACAAAATGAGAATAATTAAAATTAATGCAAAATGTAGCGATCTTTGTTATTCAGAATATATTGTTAATGGAAAACCGTTGCTGAAAATGACGGTTATCCTGTTGACATTACCGGATTAAGTTATGGAGATTATATTGTTTTTAAATTAGATTTAGATATAGGGAAAATCGTTAATTGGAAAGTTCCTACTCATGAAAAAATAATGGATGCCTTTAAAGAAGATGACGAAAATGAAGAAGAAGATGATAATAGTTTTATTTTAAAAGGAGATATTTTAGTTGAAAGAGAATCAGATTTAGTTGATTTTACTAAAGACCCATCTTTTAATGATTTTCCTGAAGGATGGATTAGAACTTCTAAAGATCGTTGGAAAAAATAATTTTATTAACAAATTTATAAAAACATGAAAAACTTATTATTAATTTTATGTTTGATGGTTATATTAATATTAATACCATCTACAATTATTGCTCAAACTGATAATACTTCTCATAAAAGTCCATTTGCATTTAGTGTACATGGAGGATATTCATGGCTTGATGGTGTTATTGGAGCTGATTTTCAATCAGGTTTATTAGGTATATCTGGTGGTTGGATGCCAACCACCATGCCTATATCTGGAACACGTATAAATTCTACTGGAATAGCTTTATCTTTATATAGTAATCCTCCTACAGAATCTAGTGCTTTTTATTTATCTATTGGAGTTAATTCACATGGATATAGATATGAAGATAGTTTTGGAAATGCACAATCAAAATCTATGGCTATAGTAATGGGAGGTTGGAAATATAATGTTAATATGTTATATTTAAAAATGGGATCAGGATACGGATGGTGTGATGAAGCCGGAGTATGGACAGCTGAAATAACATTGGGCATAAATTTATTTAAAAATTATAAATAAAAAATTAATTAAAGATGAAAAAATCAAATTTCTTAAAAGTATTGTTTGCGTCATTAATAATGATATTAATAATTGGTATATTTTCATGTGAAGAAGATCTTCTTAATTGTGAAGTTTACCATACTGGAACATTAAATATTTATAATGATTTTCCCGGAGTCATAATAGTAGATGTATTTACTGAAAATAGTTTTAGAGGAGAACGTACTCTTGGTATAGGACAATCGACTATTTATAGTAATATTCCAGCAGGAAATGTTGAAATATGGGAAACTGATGCATATAGTGATTGGGGATATTGGGATACTTATGTTGAAGAATGTGAAATCACAGATTTTTCTATATATTATGAAATAAAAGGAATACAACAAATATTAAAAATACCTCTTAATATAGAACAAAAAATAAAAAGTGATAAAAAATAAAAGTTTTATTTTTTATTAATATATAAACATTATAATTGTTCATTGGTGTAATGGTAACACATCGCCCTTTGAAGGCGGTATTTAAGGTTCGAATCCTTAATGAACAACTGTAGTAATTAGTTAATAATAATTTAGAATTATGAAAAGTAGTGTTATTTATAAAGGCTACGTAATTGAGATTAATGAAACAACATCAAATTATCATTTTATTGTTAAAAAAGATAATAAGATAATTTTAGAATCAGTTGGAGGATTTCCACTTCCAGAAGAAGCTGAAATACAAGGAAAATTGTATGTAAATCGTTTAATTGCTAGTAATAGTGGTTGGAGAGTATTATAATGATTATAGAAAATTATAATTACAATGATTATATAATTGAAATTCATGAAAATCCAATTTATCATGATTTTGAATTTGTAGTAAAATCTTTTGATGGTTCTATTATTGAAGGAACAAGTTTACACCCATATTTACAAAAATGTGATGCTGAAATGGCTGCAAAAATTCTAATAAGTGAAATATAATAGTTTAAATATAGTCATTGGAAAATTAATTATTATTGATAATAATCTTTTTTTTAAAAATGAAGATTGGCTATTAAAAGTTAATAATGTAACATCTAACGATAAAGGTTTTTTTCAAATTGCGGGATGGTATGTTTATAAAGAACCTTTAGATTTAGATGATTTTAATTATGAAGTTAAAATTTTAAATGATAAATATTGTCATTTAATTAAAAAATATGAATAAACAACAACTTAATATTAAAGAATTAATAAAAGATATTCCCGATTTTCCTCAAAAAGGGATTATATTTAGAGATATAACGACTCTCTTAAACAACGATAGAGGAATTATATTAATTCAAAATGAAATTAATGATTCAATTAATTATCATTTAACTTTTAATAAAGTTGTAGCTATAGAAGCTAGAGGATTTATAATAGGTTCTTTATTAGTTACAAAAAAAATTAGACCTCTTGTATTAGCAAGAAAACCTGGTAAACTTCCTAATGAAATTCTTCAAAAAAAATATTCTTCAGAATATGCTGATGATACTATATGTATACAATTATCGGATATCTCTAGAAGTGATAATATTATTGTTGTTGATGATGTTTTAGCTACAGGAAGAACTGCAAAAACAACTTGTGAAATTATAGAAACTTTAGGAGGTAGAATAGAAGCATGTTATTTCTTAATTGAGTTAGACCAATTGAGGGGGAGAGAAAAATTAGAAAGATTAGGCATAAATGTAATATCAAGCATACATTATTAAAATAATTATACTGAAATGGAAGTAGATTCAACAGATTCAACAAATTCAATAAACTATTATGGTGATCAATCTTGGCAACAATGGATTCCAAATCCATGGGAACCTTGGATGCCTGAACCAATACCAATAACTCCTTATCCGAATACTCCTAATGTGCCTACAAAAACAATTAAAAGAATTACTCGTACTATTGAAAAATATGGTCCAATAGGAGAATATCTTGGAAGAGAAGTTATTACTGAAGATCTTGAAGATGTTGAAGTTCCTGATTATTCTTGGAAACCAGATTATAATAACTATCCAATTATAACATGTAACTATCCAATTATAACATATGATTTAATATATAATATAAGTACTGATATAAATTCTCCTTATAATCAAAATGTTTCTTTCACTTCTCAAAACTAATTTATGAGAACACTTTTAACAACACATAACGTTGAAGTCTTTAAATTGTTTTTTAATCATAAATTACATGATATTTTTAGAGAAGATTTACATATTTATGTAGATAAAGAAAACTCATATGAATGGGAATATTTTATTACAAATTCTCCTCTTATAAATAATACACATATTTATAATGAACTTGATTTAAAAGAATATTACGGTGATGTATATAACAGTCATTTAAAAACTTTCAAAAAAGTATATTTTATTAATATGCTTTTAGAAAAGGGCTTACTTGATGATGGTTTTTATTTCACAGATGATGATGTTTTGTTATTTAGTAGAATAGACGAAATAAAAGATTATGAACATATAATGTTTGATCATGAAGTATCTAAAATGGATACTGTGTTTAAAGGTGGATGGAATATAATTGACAAATTTAGATTAGATCATACTGGAAAAATAAATCATAATTTTTCCGCATCTAATTTCTTCATTCCTAAAAATAAAATAACAATACTTAAAGAAAAAAGTCTAATTTTATTTTGGGCATTTTTAAATATATTATATAATGATAGAGAATATATTGATAGAGTGTGCACAAAAACTAGATCTGTTAGAAAATGTAGTGTGTTAGTGTTCTATTTAGATGCATTATTTCTTAATGTTTTATTTTCAAATATTTTTGATGGAACAGAAAAAGGAGTAGATTATAAAAAACCAACATATCGTCATATCAGAGGAATAAAAGAAAAATTGCTTACAAGAAATGCTAAGGAAATTTGGATGTATTTTGTATCTAAAAATAAATCTAATTGGCCAAAAGGACAACCATTATTTCATTTTGTTGTAACTAATAAAGTTCCATTAATGACAGAATTTTATAAAGCTCTTAATGGAGAAGAACCAATTTATAAAAACATTGATGATTTATTAATATTAAATGCTAAAGAACGAAGTAAATTAAAAAAGAATAATAATATTCAAATTTAAAAAACTTATAACATGTCAAAAACAAAACTAGATAATCATTATCAAATAAATGAAGGAGGAGGATTAACAAAAAGAGAATATTTTGCAATAATGGCAATGAATGGATTATTATCATTAAATAATAATGCATTTTATGGAGATGTTGTTCATGATGCTATATCTTGCGCTGATAGATTAATTGAAGAACTTAATAAATCTGATGAAATTTTATAATGTTTATACTATGGATAAGTTAACTAATGATATTTGGAAAACAAATGATATTTGGAAACAAGGAGAACCAATGAAACAAGGAGAACCAATGAAACAAGGAGAACCGTGGTCAGTTGAAGAACTTGATGAATTTATTCGTCTCAATAAAAATAAATTTAATAATATTTATCTTCCTTTAAAAAATTATGAATCAAAATTCTTTACTAAATTATTTATAAGATTAAGACGAGTAATCAAAAGATTTTTAACAAAATTTTAACAAATATTTAATATATTTTTCATAAAATAATATTATATTTAACGTACAATAAAAAATATGAATAGATTAGAATTTAAAAATGGTGATTTAGTTTATCATAAAACTAATATTGATGTTACAATGATAATACAGGATTTTTGTCAAAACGATAAAGTATTGTGTTCTTGGATTACAAAAAAAGGAATACCAGAATCTTGTGATTTTCACAGTTTTGAATTAGATCATATTGAAAATTTAACAAAAGCTTAACACTATGTTATAAAACTAACCGTTTTTAACATTATATATAATATAATTGATTGTGGTAAAATTTGCGTTACTTCGAATTATGCAATTAGATTAATACGCAAATTAAATTTCCCAACATTTTTAATAATCGTAGCTGAATAAGCTGTCGAAATAAAAATCCCGGGAAATTGAAAAAGTTCCGGGATTTTTTGTTTTAGTAATTTATTAATGGCAAATTTTAAACAAACATCTTACAAGTATATCTATATTTATAGAATTATTAATTTAACAAATAAAAAATGTTATGTAGGTTTTCACGCAACTAATAATGAATATGAAAAAGACAATTATTTTGGAAGTGGAATTTTAATTGATAAAGCAATTAAAAAATATGGAATTAATAATTTTGTTAAAGGAATAATTGAATATATTGATGTTAAAGAATGGAAAGAAAAAGAGTTATTTTGGATAAAACAAATGAATTCGCATCTGAGTAAACATGGATATAATCAAACATGGGGAGGAGAAGGTTCTTTTGGATTAATTATGAGTGAAGAATCAAAAGAAAAATGTCGTATCGCAGCAAAAAATAAACCGGCGATTAAAGAAGAAACTAGACAAAAATTAGCAGATAAAGCGAAAGAACGAAAAATGTCTGATAAATGTAAAGCAGCATTAATAAAATCTATAACTGGAAGAAAAAAATCTAAAGAAGAATTAAATAAAATATCTAGAAAAGATTGGAAACATTCTTTAGAAACAAAATCAAATATGAGTAAAAAAAGATTAGGGGTTAAGCGTGGCCCATATAAAAAACGCAAAATAATTTCTTTAATTTAAATTAATAGTAAAAAGGAGGTCATTATGGCAAAATTTAATGAAAAAAGAATTTCTAAATCAGAAGTAAAACCTGCATTAACTCATCAAGGCGGCGCAGGTCTTACACAAAAAAGTGAGCATGAATTAATTGGAATTTTAGCTACGGGAATACAAAATACGTACTATGAAAAAGAAACAGAACGTGAAATACGTTTTAAAGAAGTTTTTGCAAAAGTTGCGCAAAAAAATGCATTATTCGCAGCAAAAGCTTTAATATATGCTCGTACTGTATTTGGTCAAAGAAGTGTAACTCATTATGGTGCTGTAGAAATTATACCATTTTTAAGTGGTAATGAAATAGCAAAAAAATTCTTTTCAAAAAGAGATAGAAAAGAAAATAAAGGAGGTATAGTTTATAGATTAGATGATATGGCTGAAATATTAGCATGTTATCAAGCTAAAAATGGAATTGATGCGCCTTTACCTAATGCTTTAAAAAAGGGATTTAAAGATGCTATAGAAAAAAGTGATGCATATCAGTTAGCAAAATACCAGATGAAGTCTCGTGGTGTAAGCCTTGTTGACATCGTTAACTTGGTTCGTCCTATACCTACTAAGATGAATGGAACCATTACTGTGACTGAAGAAGAATACCAGAAGGCTATCAAGGGAACTAAATTCGTTCCAGGACATAAGAAGTACAGAGCAGAATATGCAGAAATCCCTGTTCGTAATGAAAAAGGAACTACTATTCCAGCACTTCATGCACTTGTTATCGGATTGCTTAAGCAGTTCAACACTGTTGAAGACAAGAACACCGAAGCAGGTAAGGTTGTAGCCGAAAAAGTTAAGAAGGGTGAAATCACTGCTGAACAGGCAACTGTTGAACTTAATGAAGCTAAGACTGACAACTATGTAGACCTTATTAAGACTAAGAAGATTGGGTACCTTGCATTACTTCGTAACGTACGTAACATTCTTAAGACCAATGATACTGCATTACTTGACATGGCTTGTGAACTTTTAGTTCAGAAGGACTTCATTGTTAAGTCACTTGTATGGCCTACTCAAATTGATGTAGCTTTAGAAATTATGACTCTTGAATTCTCTGGCGCGCAAATGGCAAAAGTTACTAAGGCTCTTGGACTCGCTTATGAATTAGCAATTCCTAATCTTGAACAACTTCTTCCAGAAGGTAAAACTGCAGTCGTATTCGATACTTCAGGTTCTATGGGAGGTGAGAACCATATTTATCTTGATGCAAAAAAATCTATTAATAAAAAACCTGCTGATAAAGCTGCGCTTATAGCTGCAACTTTTGCCAAAGGAGTTAATGGAGATGTATACCATTTTGGGTCTACTTCTGAACAAATTATAGGATGGAATCCAAATGATTCTGTTAATACTTTAAAACAGAAGTTTATGTCATATAACGGACGTTGTGGTCATGGAACAGACTTTGGAGCTTGCTTCAAATTATTTGAACACATGAATAAACAATATGATAGAATTATTCTTATTTCTGACGAACAAGATGGTTATGGAAATGTAGAAAGCAATTACAAAGGATATTGCCAAAAGTTTGGAACTCCATACGTGTATATCATAAACATATGTGGATATGCTGTAACTTCTCCTATAAAAAGTGGTGATAGAGTATTTCGTTTATACGGATACAATCAAGATTTATATGACAAAATAACTCAAATGGAAATAAATCCTCAGATTGTTATAGAAGAAATTAACAAAATAGAAATTTAATTTTAAAGGGAACCCAAAGTTCCCTTTATTTTTTTACCTTTGTTCCAAGGAACTCTTCCTTTCATGTTTTCACTCATTTTTTTGCGTGATTCTTTTGTATGATGTTTTCCATACATACCATTTTTTTCTCCTAAATTATTTATTTTATTTTTATTTCCTATTTTTCTTTTACATTCTTCAGATCTAAGATGACCCTTACATCCTTTAACATTTATTAACTTTAATTTTTTTGTCATTTTTTCAATAGTTTCTTTACTGTAAATATTATGTTTTCCTTTATTCCACGGTTCAACTCCGCGTGTTCCATTTCCGTATCCACTTTCAGAAATATTATAACCATTAGGATTAATTGTATTTTTTTCCTTTATCCAATATTCTTCTCGTTCATTTAATTGTTTTTCAGATACACAATATTCAATTATTTCTTTAATAAAAGTTTTTTTACTATATTTTTTTATAGCTTTATTTAATAATATCCCACTACCAATATATTCATCTATTTCATCGTTTGACACATGTTGTCCCACATAACTTTTCCCTGTTATTAAATTTGTAGTAATATACACATACATATATTTAAAAACTTTCTTTCGTTCTTTCATTTTTTAATTTATATATTCTTTAAAAATTGCACATTAAGTTGACTTAGCGTTTACTTTTATTTTTTCTTGTCAAGAATAATGATTATATTTGTAAAAAATATACTATGAAACTTAAAGATTTAACAAAGGAACAAACTATTGAAATCGCTCAGTTGATTTACCCATTTTCAGATGATGTTAAATCAGATTATGTTTTTCATTATCAACCATACAATAAAGAATGGTTTGAAGATGCTAGAGAATATGTTAGATTAACATTTCGAGGCGTAACATTTGGAGATACTGTTGATGATCTTGTATTAGATATAAACAAAAACTTAGATTGTTGGTTTTATTATAGTAGAAAAGATGGTCTTCATACTTTACCAAGTCGTAATCAACATGCAGTTCAAAAGAAATTTATTGAATGGAACATAGAACCTAATTATACACAAGAATGAAACCCCACTTTTTTCTTAAAACAGCTTATTTACTTGGTAAAGAATCTAAATGTGTTTCTAAACAAGTAGGTGCTCTTATCGTTAGAGATAATAGAGTCATATCAATGGGATATAATGGAACTCCAGCAGGCTATGAAAATTGCTGTGATCATTTTCCAGATTATACTAAAAAAGATCGTGATGTTCATCATAAATGGTCAAGAATTTACGAAATACACGCTGAACAAAATGGTATCGATTTTGCTGCTAAACACGGTGTTAGTACTACGGATGTGATTTATATTGCATACTAGAACCATGTGATGAATGTCTTAAAAGCATAATTGCAGCAGGTATTAAAAAAGTATATTTTGTGAATGAATATGATAAATCTACAAAAGATAATGGTTTGTGGGATAGAATTGAACATGAACAAGTTACAGATGTAGATTTACTTGATTGGATCTGGGTTCAAGAACATCCAGAAATGTATTAAACAAATTTTAACGCCAGAACTTTTTTATATCAAATCTTATTATTATATTTGTATTATAAAAAACAAAAACATGAAAATTCCAGTAGTAGGTGATAAAATTTATGTTCCTAGCTCAATTTACGTTTATCGTGGAGCCGATGATTTTTGCGGTGGAATTGCTACTGTATCAAAAGTTGAAGTAGACAAATATAAGAATGGCTCTGATAATCCAAATTATTGTTTTGTCAGTGTTAAAGAAAGACCAGGCTCAGCATATAATTGGCCCATTTAGAACAAGAGCAGGAAAAACTTAAAGAAATGTATGGTGAAGAAATTGCTCATCCTGACCCAGACTTAAGATTCAATGACTCAGAAGCTGATTGGCACCAATAAAATAAAAATGTATTTATTTGCTCGTTGGATAACAACCTGTTATTCACAAAGAGAGATAAATGAGCAACCAGGTATATAGTGGAAAGAACAATTAAATTGGTTTGAAAAACGTATATATCCACAATATAAAAAAAATGGATCTATAGATCATTGTAAGCTTTTTTATCAATAGAATATCATTAAAGGAATTAGAAAATTTACCAAATTTAAAATTAAAATGAAATTAAAAGAAATTAGTTTTTTATATAGTGTTTACGAAAAAAGAAAATATTTAGAAAATACTAAAGAAGAAATTCGTAAAATTTATTCATGTCCTTGGTTGCTTATAAAACCAAATAAACCTATGTATTTTAAATAATACGAAAATGAATTACGAAAAAGCAGTATCGAATATACGTAAAGAACTTAAAGCGTATATAGAGAAATGGAAAATCCAATCTCTTGTTATTGGAATATCTGGAGGAATTGATAGTTGTTTATGCGCAGTATTAGCAAAGGTGGTTTGTGAAGAATTAAATATACCACTAATTGGAAGAAGTTTACCAATAACTACTAATACTCAAGATGAAATAAATAGAGCAGATTTAATAGGTAGAGTTTTTTGTTCAAATTTTAGACGAGAAAATTTAGATGAAATTTTTAATAAATTGTCAATTATAAATCCAGATCCTATATATAGTTATATTGAGTCTATAGATATACGTGGATTATCTGATAAACAAATAACCAAAGAATGGAAAATTCGTAATGGAAACATAAAAGCAAGACTTCGTATGATTTATCTTTATAATACTGCTTCCCAAAATAGATTAGTTCTTTCCACAGATAATTATACAGAATATCTATTAGGGTTCAGTACTATTATGGGGGATTGGGGAGATTTTGGAATGATTCAATATTTATGGAAAACAGAAGTTTATGAAATGAGTGAATGGATTGCAAACAATGAATGTAAATTTTTAGACCAACAAGAAGCTTTAATGTCTACTATAGAAGCAATGGCAACTGATGGTCTTGGAGTTTCTAATCTTGGAGACCTTGGGCAAATATTACCAGAATGGAAAGGAAATTCAAGAGATGGATATGTAGAAGTTGACAAAATACTTCAACAAATGGAAAGTATATCTATTAGAAATCCTCATCATGAATTAGATAATCATCCAGTTATATTACGTCATTTAAATTCTCAATTTAAACGTGATTGGCCTATAACAATTAAAAGAAATAAGATTTTGGCCATACAAGAAGATGTGTTATGAATATAAATTGTAATCAAAGAAAATAATTGAATTAATATGAAAGCTTTAATAGTTGTAGATTGTCAACAAGACTTTATGCCCGGTGGAGCACTCGCAGTACCAGGAGGCGATGAGGTGGTACCAATTATAAATGAATTAATCACAAATTTTGATTTGGTTATTTTTACAAAAGACTGGCATCCAGATAATCATAGTGGATTTGCTTCACAAGCAGGAGTACAACCTTTTGATACAATAGATGGAAATGTATTTTGGCCAGATCATTGTGTTCAATATACTCCAGGAGCAGATTTACACCCAGATATTAATTTTGCTAAATGTAAAAAAGATTTCTATATCTTTAAAAAGGGAGAAGATGTTCATTTACAAGGTTATAGTGCATTTGATTTTAATGATGATAAAGAAAAAATACCCGAATTGGTTAAATTTTTAAATGAAAAAAATATTACACAAATATATATTGTAGGTTTAGCTGGTGATTATTGTTGTAGAGAAACTGCAATAGATGCATCAGTATATGGTTTTGATACATTTTTTATAATAGATGCAATAAGATTTATTTCTGATGATACATCAAAAACTTTAAATTTGTTATATAAATCAAATGTTAAAATTATAAAAAGTAAAGAATTATTTTAAATTATTTGTACCATGAAAACATTAGTGATACATCCAAAAGATCATAGTACAGATTTTTTATCTACTATTTATGAAGATAAACCATCTTGGCATATTATTAATTTAGATGTATCGAATAAAATTTTAAAAAATGAAATATCTCGTCATGATAGAATAATTATAATGGGGCATGGTACTCCTATGGGTTTATTAGGTTATGGTAGATATGTTATAACTCCCAAATTTGTTTATTTACTTCGTGACTTAAATAAAAAGTATGTTTTTATTTGGTGTAATGCTAATAAGTTTATAGAAAAATATTATCTTCATGGATTTTATACAGGAATGATTATTTCTGAAATGAGAGAAGCATATTATTGTGGTATTAGAACTACTAATGCAGAAATAAATTTTTCTAATTTTCTTTTTGCAGATTCTATTAAAAAGTCTATTGATTTAGATGATTTTTATAAAAATGTAATTCTTTACTATGATAATTATATTCAATTTAATCCTATAATTTTATTTAACAAAAAAAATATATACGAAAGATGACACAAAAAATAATTTATTGTGCGCCTATTAATTCAGGAGAACCAGGTGTATCATTTAGAGAAATTAATAAAGAACTTATTGATGGATGGTCGATTGTATCTGTAACTTCTCAGGTTTGTGCAATTACATCTGGAGGGCAAACTTATTCTGTAGCAAAAACATACGGAGGATTTGCTATTGTACTAGAAAAAAATATAAAAGAATAAAAATGCAAACCGAGCCTATAATAAAATCTATATTAGATTGCGACCTATATAAATTTAGTATGATGAATGCTATACTGAAGCTTTTTCCTACAGCAAAAGTTCGTTATAGATTAATAGTTCGTTCAGAAGTTATATTTCCAGAAGGATTTGGCCAAGAACTTAGAAAGCAAGTTAACAATATGTTTTATCTTAAGCTTAGTCGTGGAGAAAAGAATTGGTTTGCTGGAAGATGTAAATATATTGATCCTTCTTATTTTGATTTTCTTGAAGGATATAGATATAATCCATCAGAAGTTGGAATTATTCAAGATGGTGGAAAACTTGAAATTCTTATAGAAGGTTATTGGTATCGTACAGTTCTTTGGGAAGTTCCTCTTATGGCTCTTATATCAGAATTATACTTTGATATGACTAATCAAAAGCCAGTTAATCGTGTTGAAAGAGAACAAAACAATTAACGTAAAGCTGGATTGTTTAATATGCATAATGTTAAGTTTTCAGATTTTGGAACACGTAGAAGATTTTCATATGAAAATCAAGCTGAAGTAGTTTCAGATCTTATTTTTCAATGTAGAAATACATTTAATGGAACGTCAAACGTACATCTTGCATATTTGAATAATGTTTGTCCTATAGGAACTCATGCTCATGAATGGTTCATGTTCCATGCAGCAAAATATGGTTTTAAGCAAGCAAACTTTTTATCACTTGAACATTGGTCTAATGTTTATCAGGGTGATCTTGGAATTGCTCTTACAGATACATTTACAACCGATGCATTTTTCAAATCCTTTGGTAAAAAGTTTTCTAAACTATTTGATGGTGTAAGGCAAGATAGTGCAGATCCATTTGTTTTTGCTAAAAAAGCTATTAAACATTACGAAAGCATGGGAATAGATCCTGAGTCTAAAACTATTATTTTTTCAGATAATCTTACTCCAGAAATGGCAGTTTCACTTAATAGTTTTTGCACGCAAGAAATAAAATGTGCTATGGGAATAGGTACAAATCTATCTAATGATGTAGGTGTAAAACCATTGAATATGGTCATTAAGATGGTCGCCGTTAAACCCGAAGAAGAGGATGAATGGATTTCTACCATTAAACTTTCAGACTCAGCAGAGAAGCACACAGGTGACGAAAAAATGATTGAATTTTGTAAATATCAACTTAATATAAAATAAAATGGAAAATGACGATTACGATTATTTTACAAGCACAGTTGATGGTGCAGCAGGATTCGAAAGAATGAGAGTTGGAAGACCAAGCAAGTATCCTGAAGAATATTATCCTGAAGATGCTTATGAAGAAAGAGATGACAAAGATGATAGTGAGTGTGAGTGTGGTTGTTCCGATCCGGGATGTCCTTGCGGTGGAATAAAAAGAGGTGGATTATAAAATATAGGTATGTGTTTCTTTGTTCAACTTAAAAATCGTAAACCGTTAATTGCCCAAACTGATATTATTTGTTATAAGGGTGGATTTATAACAAATAAAACGGCAAAAGTATTAATATCGGAATTACAACATCATATCTATAGAATAGGACATAAACAACCAAAAGTAACACTTAAGAAAAAACTAGCATTTAATGAACAAGGAGTTTTTGACATAACAATAGTAATAAACGAAGGCTATCATTCATATAGTACTTTAAGTTCTTGGCCAAATCCTTCTGGAAATATAACTTCTGAACGAACTATTAAAGAAGGATTACCCATGTTTTTAAAAGCTACATGTATTATTCCAAAAGGAACTTTGTATTATTATAACGATAAGTATAAACAATACGTTTCTGAAACAATAATGTTAAAAAAACTATGAGCTTAGATGATATTACTTTAGTTAAAAAAACACTAACAAAAGAAAATCAATTAGATTTTTTCAAATATATAACGCAATTAAACCTCGTATCACAGAAAAAAGAAGCCCTAGTTCTTTCATCTTTCTTTTATTATGACGAAAATGAAATAGAAGATATCAAAATAATTATAAATCTGAAGGAACTTAATAGAATTCCTAAAATGGATGAATTTTTTGATATGATAAAAGCGATACCAAATAATGATATTTTTTGTGGATGTTTTATTGATAATAAACCTAATGCAAAATATTCTAATAAGTATACTAAATTTTTTGATTTACTTGTATCGTTAAAAGATTATCCATCAGATAAAAGAATTTTAGGAAAAAAAGATGTTCATGGAATTTTTGAAGCACATGGATTTAAAGTTCTTAACATGGAAGAAATTAAAGGAGTTACTTATTTTTATGCTAAAAAGCAATGATTATCTTTTGTATGGACCTCGTTTTTTTCCTAATCGAGATTTAGTCATTTTTAATCTTGTTTCTTCCGTTTTAGGTTTTTTCATTTTTTGTTTAGTTTCTTCTGAAAGATTATAATGTTCTTTGACAGTATTATCATAATTTAATTTACGAGAAATAGTACGTTTTTTTATCCATTCAGAAGTTTGTTTTTTTCCTTTTCTTGTTTTACTCATTTTTTCACGACTAAAAATACTATGAGAAGCTTTTTCTTTAATACCTCCTTTAGGACTTATATTATATCCATTAGGAACTAAAGTATTATATTGTTGAATATATTTTTCTTGCGCATTAAAAGCATCTTCTTTAGTATCAAAAAATTCAAGAATTTCTCTTTTAAATTTGTTTATTCCATATTCATTCAAAGCATATTTAATGTATATACCACTTCCTACGTAAATATCTTCTAAATTATTAGTAGAATGATCACCTATATATTGTTTCCCATTGATAATATTTGTAGTTAAATAAACAAAATGAAATTTTTGCATAAAACATTGTTTTATTATTTATTTATACACCAAGTTAAAACTTTCGATGTTTTATAAAATATAAATATAGAAAATAAAGTTCTTTGAATTTATAATTAACTGTAGTAAATTTTGTGATACTTCGTATCCTTGCCGAAAGGCGAAAACCCGTCGATGGATGTCGATATTTATACTATGTATTTATACTATGTAAACTAAGCAACGCCAAGGGTTTGAGGTCTTCGGACTAATAAAACTGAGTGTAAGAAGGCTCGTAGGACGAAAAAATAACTCCTATACTTACAAGGAAGGCTGGCAGAAATCCTTAAAATCTCCGGAGAGTTAACTCCTAAAAAACGCACAAAATAATAATTCTCAGTTATATTTTAGTATTCTTCTTGCATACCGTAAGAACTGCTTAAGAATCATTTTAAACCGTAGTTAGGCACATTTAGTAGCCTTAACTACGGTTTTATTTTGAATATATATAATAAACTTATGAAATATTATGTTTATTTAACAACCAATCTTCTTAATGGAAAACAATATGTTGGAGAACGTTCTTGTAATTGCGAAATAGAAAATGATAAATATTTAGGAAGTGGTAGGATGTAATCCCGAAGGTACGGTGTCTTAGGCGTCTTACAATCACGTACAAGACCAATAGTAATGAGGCGAGGACAATAAGAGACAACTTATAAAAACTCACTTCCTATTTTCTCGGCAAACAACAAAGGGTTAAGTCGCAAAGCGTCTTGACCCTTTTTTATTTAATATATACTAAAAAGTATATGACAAACAAATTCATAAAAGGATATGACAAACCATTTTTTGATGGTTTTGTTCCCTTAAAACCTTTAACTTATACTATCGTTATAGTTTATATGGATGGGTATTCTACAGAAATACCGGGTATAGAATACCCGTGGGCTTATATGAATAAATTGAAACACAATGTTAATATTAAAATATCATATATAAAAACTTAACAAAATTTTAATACTTAAATATTTTTAGTTTCTTTATTTTATATTATATTTGTATAAATGAATGTAGTATGGAATTTTTGCAAAATTCAGTTAGAAATGACTTAATGATAGATGCTATTGAGGGTGGTAGTAATTATTGGTATTTACTTGGAGAAGATGCTACTAATACTATAAGTAAATATCAAGGGCTTAAACTTCCTTTACATGGAGAATATTTTTATTCTACTTTTGCAGAAGCTATTATGCCGGCTATTGAAAAAGAAGAAAAAATACCTATTCATGATATAGAATCTCCACATGAATTACTTGGAATACTTTCATTAGAAAGTATTAAGAGAGGTGAAGAAATAATGTTTGAACAATACCCTAAGCATTTTGCAAATATCTTGAATGAAAATTCAGATGCAGAAACTGCTGATGTTTGGCTACAACTTTGTGTAATGGGTGAAATAGTATTCGGATAATGCAAGATTATATAACACACTATGAAATTCGTGGAGATTTGCGTGTATTAATAATTCGTGAATTTATAACATCAAATTTTTCTGTTTATAAAACACTTTATTTTATTAATACAGAAATGGAAAACAGAAAAATAAATTTTCGACGTTATTTAGTTAGATAAATGAAATTTAATAAGTTATCATATGGTGAAATAAAAAGTAATTTTACAAATATAAATATGAAAAAATATTTTTAATTTTTTTATTTACTGTATTCAGATGAAAAGAGATGCAATAGTAAAAGCTATTAAAGTGAGAGAATATCACGAAACATATAGCTTATCAAGATTAGCTGCTTGGCAAGCCTCAGAAATAACAATAATGTATGCTCTTAAAGAAGGCTTATATCCAGGATATCAATCTGTAAATAAACGAGTATTGAATTATATTCAATCAGAAATTGAATATGCAATATCTGGAATAGATGCAATTTAACGAAAAATTATCATATAGCACTTTCTTTGGAGTTATAGAATACTTTTATTTCGAAAAAGAAGAAAATTATACTAATGGACTTTTTATTTTTATGGGAAGTTACGTATATAAACAATATAGAGGAAACGGTCATTTTAAAAAAATGCTTAAACATTTATTAAACGATTTTCCTAATGGAACTACTATTCAGGTTCCTGTTGAAAATAAAAACTTGGTTTCAATGTTTAGAAGATTAGGATTAAAAAAAGTAGAAAGAATTGAATATTGGGAAACATTATCTAATGCAATTACTATGGAAGGTATTTTAGATAAAATAAAATTAAATATATTATAAAAAAATAAATGAATGAAAAAGATTGGATTGGATTTTATTTATTTTTTTATAATAATTTTGCATTAAAATTAATAGAAAATAAAAAGTAATTTTACAAATATAAATATGAAAAAAATATTTTTAATTTTTTTATTTACTGTATTTGGAATAACTTATGCTCAAAATATTCAATTTTTAGGAGGAGTGAATTCTAATAATGATTTTGTAAATTTTGCTACTGTCGAGTTTTATAAAACTCAAGAATGTGGTAGTATTTATTATGTTACTGATCTTAAAATAAGTAAAGATGGTTTTTCAGAAGCTTATACAGAGATATCAAAATATTGGAATATTAATAAATTAGGTTCTTTAACAGTTCAATACAATGTAGGTATTAATAAATATTTTCAGATAAAACCAGTATATTTAGCAGGAATTTCAAAATCATTTTCTTATGATAAGTTTAATATACAATTTGATGCAATGTATCATTATCAAGTAGAATGTACTTCTGAAGAAAAAACTCATGGATATCAAATTACTACAATATTTTCTCAAGATTTTAAAAAGATGCAATATTCTGGATATTTAGATTTTTGGAATTCAAAGTATTTTACATTTGAACCTCAAGGATGGTGGAAGTTTTCAAAAAGAGTTTGGGCAGGATTGGAATGGAGAGCATCTAATTATGATTTATATGGTGATTATGAGAATTATTTTATGTTTGGATTTAAATACAATTTAGAATGATAAAAAGATTATTAAGAGTAATAGTTGGAATACTATTAGTAATAACTTTACCTGTGAATATTATAATTTTCCTTCTATACTGGGTTATAACAGGCAAACCTTTATTTATAGCAGTTCTTAATTGGACAATATTAGGAGAATTTAATTACGACTAATGTTAGAAAAAAGAAAGGGTATTCCCGCCAAAAAGGGATATTATGTAACTAAAAACGGAATACGTTATCGTTACGACTCTATGACTGAATTAGCAATGATGATGTATCTGGATAATGGTGGACTTGGTTGGGTAAAAAATACAAAGTTACGAATTCCTTACATATTTGAGGGAAAACAAAGAAAATATATTTCAGATTTTATACTTGACCCTTTTGGAAGATTAATACCTGGAGCTATATTGGAAATAAAAGGCAGTAATGACAAACCTGAACTTCCATTTAAAATTGAAGCAGCAGAACAATATTGTAAGAACAATGGATTATCTTATTTATTAATGCCATATGATGAAGTTAGAAAATTAGTAAATTGGAAAGATGTACAAGAATATCACAATAAACATAATAATATAAAAAATGAAAACATTAAAAATTAAATTTCACTCATTTATTGATTTAATCACAAACTCATCAACAGAAATGTTTGCTGATTATTCAAAATCCGTAGAACCTTTGAAAGAAATGATTAATGAAATGTTCAAAGTTTGTGGAATAGAAGAAACTTGTGATGAAGTTTTTGTTATCGAACTTGATAATGAAGGTGATGAAGAAATGCCAGCTACATTAAATATTCATGCAAAATATGAAAAATATGATTATTTAGTTAAATTAATTGAAAAATTTATCAATTCAGTTGAAGTAATAGAATTTATGAATTAACAAAATTTTAACAAAAATCCTTTTTTCTTTTAATATTTTGTATTATATTTATATTCATAAAAAATGTTATCATGAAAAGTTCTTTGGATTAGTATTGAGATGATGTTTCTTTATGATAAGAAACTGACAGTTCGGCGGATGTGCAGAGAATGAAGAAAAATTGAAATCCGGAAATTCGTACTTTGATACGATTGACAATAATGGTCAAATCAAGATAATGCAATACTAATCCAAAAACTTTTTTATAAAAGATTTTAACAATAACTAATAAAAACGAAAACTTTTTACTTGATATATAATAAAAGATATAAATAAACTTAATATTTTAAAATACAAAAAATGATACGCATAGCGAAACATATGGTGAACAATTGGAATGCTGATAATGACATTAGAGGAAACCTTACGCTCGCGGATAATAGATATTAGTAAATAAATAAAATCTATATAAAAAGCGGGCACCTTCAAAAAGTTCTCGCTTTTTAATGTTCTTTAAGTAGAACGATGATCTTTGACATGTTGGTATTTTGCCTTCTTAACTCAATTGGTAGAGTAACGGACCTTTAATCCGTGAGTTCAGGATTCGAGTTCCTGAGGAGGCACTAATTAGCTTAATAGTTAAACATTGGTGTGTATACCATTGATATCGTGGCAGAAGGTTCGATTCCTGACAACTATTATTTGCGCGCCTATGGTGTTTAACGGTAGCATATAACCCTTCCAAGGTCGAGGTCTCGATTCGAATTCGGGTAGGCGCTCTAAATTATCGTTGTGGCAGAGTGGCTTATCGCACCTCTTTCATAAGGAGGACTCTATATGAGCACGCTGGTTCGAATCCAGCCAACGATACTAAACTGTAGTAAACTAGCGAGTTACTTCGTACTCAAACGATCAGAGAAAGTTCAATTCTTTCATCCAGCTCCAAATATTTGCTGGATTAGTGTAACGGTAGCACAATAAAAATACTCAAGGTAAATTTCTCAGTTTAAAATGGGGAATGGGATTGCTAGGGTGATCATCTCACTTGCAATGAGAAATAACAGACGGTTTCGAATACCGTATTCTCCACTAAAAACTTAATTATAAGTTTAAATGATAGTTATTTAGGTTCAGGAAAAATTTTAGAATTAGCCATTAAAAAATATGGTAAACATAATTTTAAAAAAGAAATTTTGTTTATTTTTGATGATGAATCGAAAATGAATGAAAAAGAAAAAGAGTTAGTATCTGAATTATATATTTCTAGTTCTGAAAATTATAATGAAACTAGGAAAAAATATCCGATAAAGCAAAACAAAGAATAAGTTTAAGGGGAACATCATTAGAAACAAAACATAAAATTTCTGAAAGTCTTAAAAAATACAATAAAAATAAAAATATTGCGGGTTAGTTTAGTGGTGAGAGGCGAGTCTCATAAGCTTCGCAGCGGCAGTTCGAATCTGTCACCCGCTACTTTTAGTGCGTTAGTTCAGTTGGTTAGAATGCTAGATTGTCACTCTAGCGGTCACGGATTCGAGTTCCGTACGCACTGCAACCGTGAGAAGACTAGGAGGATTTTGGCCCTTGATTGTAGAGCTTACACAGTCTTATGCCAATAAGGCATTTTTTAAAAACTTAACAAAAAGTTAATAGTTCAAAACTTTTTTATTTTAGCGTATATAAAATATAAAATGAAATGCGAAAACTGTAGTAAAGAACATGATGGAACTTATGGTTCTGGAAGATTTTGTTCAAACAAATGCGCAAGAGGATTTAGTACAAAGGCAAAAAGAAAAGATATTAATTTATTAGTAAGTAAATCACTTAAAGGTTGTGGAAATAATAAAATTGAAAAAAACTGCCCAGAATGTGGAAAAAAGTTTATTGTAAATTGGAATAAAAGACATATTAAAACATGTTCTAGGAAATGCGGAATTTCTTTAAAATTTAAAACAAATCCTAATTTGAAAAGCATTCTTTCAGCAGCTAGAATAAAATATATTGAAAAGGGCATAACTAATGGTTCTGGAATAAAATGTTTATATAATTTTAATAATAAAAATATTAAATGTGATTCGAAATTAGAACATAATTGTTTAACATATTTTGAAAAAAACTATAAAGTTTTAGATATATCAAGAGCTAATATTGAAATTCCATATCACTATAATAATGAAAGCCATATTTTTTTACCTGATTTTAAAATAACTACTATAGATGGAATTTACATAGTGGAATGTAAATCTGAAAAAATTGGAACATATCTTCAAAAAAAATGGATAGGATATATTGAAACGGCAAAAATTAAAAAAGAGAAATTAAAAGAATTTTGTGAAAATAATAATTTTATATTTTTCTGGTTTACGCAAAATACTAAAGACCTTGTATCCGTAATTGGTTCCGGACCTGACTCTTAATCAGGGACATGAGGGTTCGAATCCCTTCGAGGTCACAAATGTTTATATCGTACTTAAAAATGGAAAGACACCGGCAATTGTATTATGGCCGGAGATGAGGGTTCAAATCCCTTTATAAACTCTATTGGTCGTAGGAGCTGCTTGGTGTGGCTGCCGGACTGTCACTCCGGAACAGATAAACAATCTGACAGGTGGGTTCGAATCCCATTACGACCGCGCGGAATAGTATCAAAAGTAGAATACCTATTGTAATAGTGCACTAAAGAATAGGAGGTGTCGGTTCAAATCCGACTGAAGCACATAGGGGTATGGTGCAATGGTAGCATATCGGTCTCCAAAACCGCAGATCTGGATTCGACTTCTAGTACCCCTGCAAATCTGTAGTAAAATAAGAGTTACATCGTTGGTTAATCACTGGTTCGAATCCAGTATCAAGCGCAAAGCTTAGTATTCACACTCTTTTTGAATTTCTCAGATTATATGGGGAGGTAGCCGGAGTGGCGAACGGTCCTGGCTGTTAACCAGACGTAGAAATACCATCGCAGGTTCGAGTCCTGCCCAAAACGCAAAACTTAATTACTTTAGTGTCATATAAAATATATGACACATATATGTAAATATTGTAATGCAGAATTTGATACAGGCCCGCATTTAGGCAATCATGTTAGAAGTTGTAAATTACATCCCAATCATGATGAAAGAATTAGAAAAATTTCTGAAACATGGTTAGGAAAACATCATTCTGAAAAAACAAAAAAACAATTATCTAATTCTGGAAAATTGGCACATAAAGAAGGAAGAGCATGGAATATAGGAATGAGCAGATGGAATAATGAAGCATCGTATCCTGAAAAATTCTTTATGAAAGTAATTGAAAATGAATTTGATGATAAAGAATATAAAAAAGAATACAATGTTGGAATTTACTCTCTTGATTTTGCATGGATTAATAAGAAAAAAGTTATAGAAATTGATGGCGATCAACACCAACATTTTGAAGAATATAAAGAAAGAGATAAAAGAAAAGACGCATATTTGATAAATGAAGGTTGGACAATTTTAAGAATACCTTGGAAAGATATGTGTGATAACACAAAAGAGCAAATTCAAATATGTAAGAATTTTATAATGGGGTAATAGCTCAATGGTAGAGCAATTGGCTGTACACAGATAGAAGTATCTGAAAAAATACTTTAGATGAAGTCTTATGAAGTTAAAGAATTCATAATTCTCTTCATCTACTAACCAATAGGTTCGGGGTTCGATACCCTGTTACCCCGCAAAAAGAAAAAATATTGATATGGGTAGGTCGGATGGGAAGCAGGAAATGTTACGCTAGCTCTTATAAAGTAGTATCAATATTAACGGGCGTATCGTCTAACCGGTTAGGACGCATCTCTGATAAGGATGTAATGAAGATTCGAACTCTTCTATGCCCACTCCTAGATAAGTTCCCTTTTGCGCTTAAAAAAGATATATGGCTCTGGGTTTCTCTATTTTATAAATATAATATGGAAGATATAGAAAAATTAAAAGAAGAAAATGAAGATTTGAAAACTAAGTTAACAGATCTAATATTTGAAATGAATTACAATAAACAAACTGAACTTATTGAATTTCTAAGAGAAATATACGAAAGTGTAAAAGAGGAACTTAATAATGATAGTAATTTTAGTAAAATAGAAGTACTTTTTAGTTTGAAGAAAAGCATTGAAGAATTTGCAAAAAATAGCAGAATACAAATTTAATCGGCCCTATAGTGTAGTGGTTAAGCACGCGACCCTTACAAGATCGTAGCCATGATTCGAATTCATGTGGGGCTACTAACCATGTAAAAGATAAATAGTTCAAATTTTTCATGAATATATGAAGAACAGCGTTTAAGTTATAAAATTTGTTATAATTTTAGAAGATTTAAAAAAATAGTGTTATGTGAAACATGTAGGTGGGGTTCGATTCCCTCACCTTACAATAAATATATAAAATAAAACCATGATAACTCTATTAAGTATATTAGAATGGTTTCTTGGAAAATAGGATTATATATAATGATAGATAATGGTAGTTACTGATTATAATGGAGGAACAACTTTTAAAGTGGTAAAAGATGAAAATAAGACTAACTAAAAAAGATACAAAAATTTTATTTGATGAATTAGAAAATCCATCAAAACCAAATAAAGCTTTGAAAAAAGCTGCTTTAAAATATTTAAATGGTGTTATTAGTGTTAGCGGTAGCACGTCTGTTTGTGAAGCAGATAGGCTCGATTCGAATTCGAGATAACACCCAATTTTAAGATATTAAAACGTGTCTTAGAAATAAGACTATTTATGAGAGACTGTTGACTGGACCCGGGGGCAGAATCCGGCATCTCCACTAATATAAAAATCTTTGGGGATGATTTAGGTTTGACAGCAACATAGAAGTAGTAAAGATAGTTTTAATAACGCAAGTAAACGGCGAAAATAGTTACAAATTACAAATGGCGGCTTAGAGTCTTTATTTGTAGGTGTAGGACCCTACCAAAGTGGGTCCAACCAAGCCCGTAGCATAACTGAATAATGCATTTCGCTACGAACGAAAAAATTGAGAGTTTGAGTCTCTCCGGGCTTACAATTTTTCTTAATGTTTCCTCTGGTGGCATAATTGGTTGGCGCAGAAGTCTTATATACTTAAGGTTGTGGGTTCGAGTCCCACTCAGAGGACAATTAATTGACCTGATAACTCAATTTGAATAGAGTAATAGCCTTCTAAGCTATAAGTTGTGAGTTTGAGTCTCACTCAGGTCACAAATAAATGCCAATATGTTTTTTTCTATCAAAAATTAGTATTATATTTGTACTATGAAACGATGTATTATTATATTCATAGTATTTTTAGTGTTTGTTAATATCTTTGGGCAAGATCCTACTTTTTCTCAGTTTTACGCTAATAAACTATATCTAGCTCCTTCATTTGTGGGGGCTGTAGAAGATTATCGATTTACTGTAAATTATAGAAATCAGTGGCCAGGAATATCACATATTTATAATACATATAGTGTTTCTTTTGATAAATCATTACCAAATTTTAATTCAGGTATTGGATTTTTAGCTACATATGATATAGCTGGGTCTGGAAATTTAAGTACAACAAATATTGGAGTTCTTTATTCTTATGATGTTAAACTTAATAATAAATGGCGCATAAGACCCGGAATTAATTTTAAATTCTATTATTTAGGATTAGATATAAATAAATTGATATTTAATAGTGGAGTAAATAATAATATTCCACCAGTTAATCCACCAATCTTTAATAATATAGCAGATATAGATTTAACTGCATCAGTTATAACTTATAATGATAGAATATGGGGAGGTGTTACTTTTGATCATATATTAACTCCAAAAACATCATTTTATGAAGGAAGAACTACATTGCCTATAAAATTTAATGCTTTTGGTGGAATACAATTAATAAAACAAGAAAGATTAATAAATAAAAAACCTGATATTGTTTCGATAGCAACGAATTTTCAAACACAAGGAAAATTTTATCAAACAGATATTGGAGTTTATTATTTAAGAAGTCCTTTATTATTTGGATTATGGTACAGAGGAATTCCGTTAATTAGTAATCAAGTAGGAGATGCGGTTATTGGCTTAATAGGAATAAAAACAAAAAATATTTTTATAGGATATAGTTACGATATAACAATATCTTCTTTAAATAAATCAACAAATGGAGCTCATGAAGTATCATTTATTTATGAATTTAATAGTTTTAATATACAAGGAAAACAACGAATGAGAGCTCTTCCTTGTCCAGAATTTTAATTAATAATTTTTTTATATTGGGAATATATATCACAAAGTAACTAAAATAAGTGCTTATGTGTGAAAAAATTATTAATTTTATTATGTTCAATATTTTTTTATATTACAACTAATGCTACAACTTATTATGTTGCAACAACGGGAAGTAATAGTAATACAGGAACTTCAACATCTCCATGGCTAAATCTTTCTTATGCTTGTTCACGAATAACTACGTCTGGTGATATAATTCATATTAATGCTGGAACTTATAATGAATCCACTATCAGTAATTTAGCAGTAGGAGTAAGTATAGAAGGAGATAATAAATCTACTACTATCATACGTTCAAATTTAACATCAGTGGGTTCATATACAATACTACTTTCTAGTAGTTTGTCAAATACTAATGGTAATCAACATATTAGTAACTTAACTTTGAGAAGTACTACTTCATATGCAGCATATGCTGCTATAGGAGTGCTTAAAAGAGGTAATGTTGAAATTTATAATTGTGATATTATTGATTTTAATTATTATGCTGTAGCTTTTCATAATGGAGAACAAACAGGTGTATATGCTGTGGGTAATAAAATACACGACTGTATTATAAAGGATTGTGGTGGATATATTGGAATATATGGTTCGGGTGGTGATGCTGCAGGTGCTTTAAGTATTCTTTCTCAAGATGGACTTCAGATTTATAATAACACAATAACAATAGCTAGGCCTAATGGTATGAATGGCAATTGCATAGATGGTGTTGAAGGGTTTATTAAAAATATGAAAGTATATAATAATATTTTATCCAAGACTCTTGTTGTTGGTACTACTCCATGGGATTTTGCAATTGAAATATGGAATTGGGAAGGTGGAAATGAAATATATAATAATGTTATTACGGGTTCTGTTGATGTTCAATATGCAATTAAAGGTACATCAACCTATAGTGCATGGATTCATGATAATATTATAGGACAATCTATTCTAAAACAACAACAATCAGTTCGTGGAGTATTACTTGAAATATGGAATTCAGATGTTATAATAGAACGAAATTATATACATCATGTGGCTCAAGGTGTTTTTATGAGAACTCATGGAACTACAGTTTGCACTCAAAATAATATCACAGTTCGTTATAATGTATTTGATAATATAGGTGCTGCGTCTGGTACTATTTCTCCGAGTGGGTGGGGATTTTATTGCTCACAAGAAGATTTAAGTAATGATAATCTAAATAATTTTAAATTTTATAATAATACTGTAATTGCTAGTACATCTGGAGTAACAACATCTTGGGGAGTTAGTATTCCTGATCTTGGTAAAGCAATTAATGTTACTATAAACAACAATATAATAAAGGGTTTTGCTGGTGCACCAATTAGAGGTAATGGATGGAATCAAGGAACATCTGTAAATGGACTTGCAATATTTAATAATATATTTTATAATAATGGTAATAATAATGATCCTAATTTAACAGCTACTGGATTTACTGCTACAAATGTAACAGGATTATCTCCTCAAACTAATCTTAAAACAGATCCACAATTTATTAATAATTTAACAGATTATCATTTAACTACAGCACGTGTGGGATTATATATAACGTCAGGTCTAACTGATAAAGATGGTGTTACAGTAGCTAATCCTCCAACCATAGGTGCATATGAATTTATGGGAAGTACATCTATTCCTACAGTTACTACAACATTAATATCTACTATAACAATAAATAGTGCATCAGGCGGTGGAAATGTAACTGCTGATGGAGGATTAAGTGTTACAGCCAGGGGTGTTTGTTGGAATACTTCAACTAATCCTACTATTGTTAATTCACATACAACAAATGGAACAGGTACGGGTGTATTTACAAGTTCATTAACGGGATTAAATCCTGGTATACATTATTATGTTAGAGCTTATGCTATAAATGCTGCTGGTACTGCTTATGGTTCAGAAGTTACATTCGATACTAGTCCAGATATAACATTAGCTACTATTACTACATCTTCTATTACTAATATATTTTCTGCTAGTGCAACCGGTGGAGGTACTGTAGTTCATGATGGAAATTCAAATGTTACAGCAAGAGGTATATGCTGGAGTACAAGTTCAACACCTACACTTTCAAATTCATATACAATAGATGGAACAGGAGAAGGAACATTTATTAGCACTTTAATTAATTTAGTTGCTAATACAACATATTATGTTAGAGCATATGCTACAAATTCTCTCGGTGTAGCTTATGGTAATCAAGTTTCATTTGTTACTACAGGAAATATTTTTTATGTATCAGTTTCTGGAAATGATAGTTCTATTGGTACTTCATTAACTACAGCATTTAAAACTATTCAAAGAGGAATAACTGCAATTACAGCTCCTGGTGATTCATTATATATTCGTGGAGGAACATATTCACCTACAGCTACTTCTGGAAATGGAGCTTATAATGCTGTATATATAAGTTCTAAAAATGGTACAATAGCAAATGAAATTTTAATTTCAGCATATAATAATGAAGTAGTAACTATTGATGGTGTAAATATCACACAAGCTGGAGAAAAAAGAGGTATACAAATTGTAAATTGTTCTTATATAAAAATTAAAGGAATAACTGTACAGAATATTCATGAACATGAGTATGCTGGTCCAGCAGATAGTATATATGGAACATCATCTAATCATATAACAATTGAACAATGTACTGTAACTAAATGTGGTAATGGATTTAGATTTAACGGCGCGTGTGATTACATATATTATATAAATTGCGATGCATATGATAATTGGGATTATTATAATAATGGATTGTTTGCTAATGGATTTAATGCAAATATAAATGCGGGTATGCATCAATATATGACCGGATGTCGAGCATGGTATAACTCTAATAACGGTTATGATTATACTTTAGGTGGCGGATTTATTACAATGACTAATTGTTGGGCTTTCAGAAATGGACGTACATCATATTATTCTAATATAGATAGTTCAGCTTATCATATAACGGGTAATGGAAATGGTTTTAAATTAGGTCATAGTGATAAAGGAGATGAAACAGGATATCAAAGAATATTATATAATTGTTTATCTGTATTTAATGATCTAATAGGATTTAATGAATCTATTGATGTAACTCAAACAATAGATATGGCTCTTTATAATTCTTTAGCATATAATAATTCAAATGATTATGGTTTTAAATTTTCTTCATCTTTTAATACTGGCGCAAATACATTATTAAGAAATAATATATCTTATTTAAATAAATCTGGAAATGATTATGGTGGAAGAGCAGGAAATACAACAGATCATAATTCTTGGGATGCTGGTACTAATGTAATTGTTTCTAATGCAGATTTTATAAGTATTGATCCAACAAATCTATCTGGAACAAGACAATCAATTGGTAATTTACCAATTGTGTCATTTTTACATTTAGCAGGAGATACAGATTTAAGAGCAAAAGGAATTGCGATAAGTGGATTAACTCTTGATGGAGATGGTGAAACATGGTTAAATCCACCATCTTTAGGACCATTTGAATATGTAATTACTACTACTATTCCTGTGGTTACTACTTCAGTAATATCTAATATATCTTTAACAACTGCCTCTGGTGGGGGAAATATTATACATGATGGAAATTTAAATGTTACTGCAAGAGGTATATGCTGGAATACAAGTTCAACACCTACGCTTACTAATTCTTATACAACTAATGGAATAGGAGAAGGATTATTTACTAGTCTTTTATCTAGTTTAAATGCTAGTACACATTATTATGTTCGTGCTTATGGTACAAATTCATTAGGAATAGGATATGGAAATGAAGTTACATTTGATACTAGTCAAAATATAATAGTAACATCATTACCTACAGTTACTACTTCTGCTATTACTGGAATAACTACATCTAGTGCATTTGGTGGAGGTAATGTTATTCATGATGGCAGTATAGGCGTTTCTGCTAGAGGTGTTTGTTGGGATATTAGTACAGCGCCAACAATTTCTAATTCACATACATCAAATGGTATAGGTGAAGGAGTATTCACAAGTATAATAGCAAATTTAAACTCCAGTACACACTATTATATTAGAGCTTATGCTACAAATGCAGTGGGAACAGCATATGGTGCAGAAGTTACATTAGATACAAGTTTAAATGTAAATATACCTACAGTTACTACATCACCTATAACCAATATATCTATAACTAGTGCAACGGGTGGTGGGAATGTAACTACTGATGGAAGTTTAAGTGTTACTGCTAGAGGTGTATGTTGGAACACAAGTATTAATCCTACAACCGCAAATTCTTCAACAAATAATGGTAATGGATTGGGGTTATTTGTAAGTACATTATCGGGATTAAATTCTAGTACACATTATTATGTTAGAGCTTATGCTATTAATTCATTAGGTATAGCATATGGAACAAATATACAGTTTGATACTAGTCGAAATGTAGCTATACCTACAGTTACTACATCATCTATAACTAATATATCTACAACTAATGCATCAGGAGGAGGTAATGTTATTCATGATGGTAGTACGGGTATTTTTGCTAAAGGTGTTTGTTGGAATACTTTAACCAATCCTACTATTAGTAATTCATACACAAATGATGGTACAGGTGAAGGAGTATTTATCAGTTCTTTAATTTTATTAGATGCTAGTACTCATTATTATGTTCGCTCTTATGCTTCTAATTCAGTTGGAACAGGATATGGAAATGAAGTTACATTTGATACAAGTATGTTAGATTCTTCTATTATTTCTGTTCCTACACTTACTACTAATGTTATTACAAATATAACTGCGACAACAGCATCAGGAGGAGGTAATGTAATAGATCCTGGAAGTGATAATATTACAGAAAAAGGTATATGTTGGAACACTTCTACCAATCCATTAATTATTAATTCTCATACATCTAATGGAATAGGAGCAGGGCCATTTACTAGTTCTTTAATTTCATTAAATCCAAGTACTCATTATTATGTTCGCTCTTATGCTACTAATTCAGCTGGAACAGGATATGGAAATGAAGTTACATTTGATACAAGTATTATGTTGATAAGTAATATACTCGTATCTGGAGTAGTAGATGTAAGTACTATAACTACATTTCATGGAACATTACAATTAATTACAACTATTACACCAATAAATGCTACAATTCAAAATGTAAACTGGATCCCTATTGGAATAACTGGAACTTGTTCTATAGATGGTAATACAGGTCTTGTAACAGCTTTAACAGATGGTATTGTTGATATTTATGCAGAAGCTTTAGACGGAGGAGGCGCAATGGGTGTATTACGAATAACTATTACTGGGCAAACTTCACCAGAAGATCCTCTATACACACTATATTATTTAACTGCAACAGGAAAATATTTAGAAGCAAATACGAAATTTTTAATAGCAAAATTTCCTACTCCTATTCTTCCTTATTATGAATTATATTTTGGATTATATAATGATCCCTTATATAGAAATGCAGGTAATGGATTTTATGGTAATGCATATATTAGAAAAATAAGTGATGATTCAGTAGCAATAGATATTAGTACAGGAAATCCAGTAATAATAAGTCCACCAAATGAAACATTTGTAGTTAATCCTACTTTATGGTATTTATCTAGTGCTGAAAGTTATTATACTGATTTTAATGATATTATTTCAAATGCAAATCTTACTCTTACTATTTCAATTACTGGAGAACCTGATACAATTGGAAGATATTCAAATGATTTTTCATTATTATTAAATAAAACAGTTAATGGATATTTTCAATAAAATATATAAATAAAAATAATATATATGGCAGACTGTCCTAAGGAATCTTTAAATAGTGCATTTCCTCAACAAACTACTACATCTACAATAGGATTACAAGTTTCAACAGATGGAGGAGGATTAAGTTCGGTTCTTAATGTAAACAAACTTGCGTCTGCTGTTCAAAATTATAATTTATTAAATTCTGCTGTCAATCAACTTATAGGATATGAAGCTAGATGGTTCAGAGCTCTACCTCAACAACGTTCAAAAGATGTTATTTTTTTAGAATATACACTTTCAAATGTTGAAGATTGTCCTATAGATATTAAAGTTATAGTTCCAAGTGGTATGCCACCAGATAGTAAATATAATTTTGATTTAATGGGTCTTGAATATGAAGTTCCATTTGAAGTTCAAATTGATAAAAAATATTGGGAATCATTAGCTGGAATGGGTACTGCTCCTCAAAAAAAAGATATAGTTTATTTTCCAATATCTAATAAGATTTTTGAAGTAGAGTCTTGTTATTTATTTAGAGGTTTTATGGAACAAGAAACAACTTGGAAATTAAATCTCAAAAAATATTCACCAGAAGCTTCAAGAAAAGAATCTGTTGGGTTACATGAAACTATTGATAAATATACAGTTAGTGTTGAAGAAGTATTTGGTGGAGCAATAGCTGATGATATTAAAAAACTTGTAGATGATCAACAAATGAGTCAATTTAGTGGTACATCAAAAGATAAATACAAATATTTTGATGCTTCTCTTAGAACAATTCCATCTGCTATAAATATGTATGGAACTGTAGTAGCACATTCTTTTTATGATATGCAAACTTCTGAAGTATTTAATGCTATTAATTATAATGTAACAGATATAATTCATACTAATGATGATAGATCTATTATAGCATGGATATCGCCTCGTACAATTCCAGATATTCATAAAGAATATAATGTTACAAGTATAACAGAAAATCTTTATATAGATCCAAGTACAATATTTACAAGTAATTATGATATTGTAATTAATTCTTTAAAAAGATTTAATATTGAAGATACTTTAGTAATATTTCGTCCCGGAGCACTTAATTTGTATGCAAAAATAGTTTCAATAAGTGAAAATCCACTAGTATATCATTGTGAAATAGATGCATTTGTTCTCGAAGATCTTCAAACCATTAGAGCTAATTGGGCAAGTTTACCAAATTATAAAGCAATGGTAAAATTTCCTATTAATCTTATTGATGGTATAAATCAACTAGAAGAACATAATTTTTCTGCTAACATTTACGCAAATCAGTATATTAAAGTTAATTATGGTGCACAAACATATATTTCTAAATTAACAAATAAACTTTTAGATAATAAATGGTATGGAATTGTAATTAATATTGGAAATACTTGGGAACAATATAGTATCAATGTTTGGGAAAAACACACTAATGATGCAAATGCAAAATTACAAAGAATATTTAATGAAACCATGACCTTTTATCCTGAAGAAGTTACAGTTTATAATTTTGTAGTTAATAAATCACCAGCTTATTTAACTAATTTAAAAATATATACGTCTACTATTGAGGATGAAAAACAAAGTAATGATTTGCTTTCATATTTCACACCAAACGCAGATCAAATTGTTTTAGCAGATAATGCAGATAGTATTTTACGCTTGCCTTATATTTCTCGTCAAAGATAGTTAGTTATACCATATATTATATTACTAAACAACAAATATATGGAAATAAAAAAGGAATAAAACGATATAATATATTTGTAAAAAAACAAAAAGAAACAAATAAAGGAAAAAATTTAGGAATTAAACGAACGCCAGATCAAGTTGAAAAAAATAGACAAGTAAGATTGGGAACATTTCATTCAAAAGAAACAAAAGAAAAAATGAAATTATCACAGCAACGTAGAAGGCAGAAACCTGTATCAAAGAAAACAAAAAATAAAATGATAGGGAAAAATAATCCAATGTACGGTAAATCGGTATATGATATATGGCTAAAAAAGTATGGAAAGGATATCGCAGATGAAAAATGGAAAAATAAATATAAAAAAATTATTAAAATAAAATAACTATGAAAACATCAGATGAGCGTAAAGCTCTTGAAAATCTAATTAAAAATTCACCAACAGAAATAAAAACAAATGTTCCTATTCCAGGAGAAGATATTCCTGAATTACAACCAGTACCTATAGTAACAACAAATTTTAAAAAACTTAAAAAGAAGTGTGAAAAAGAAGCTACTACAATGATAAAAAATGCAATATCATTTATGATTCCATTAGATATGATAAAAGAAAATAAATATATTCATGACAAATTTAAAGTAGATGTTATGTCTTTAGCAGGAATGATTTATCAACTTAGAAGCAACGAAGTTATGCAAAATGCTCTTATGGAACAAATTGTTCTTGGTCTTACTCATCCCAGATATTGGGAAGTATATACTGGAATGTCAAAAAGTATTGGAGACCTTAATAAACAATTACTTCAAACTGTGGAAGCTATAAAGGAAACATATCGCTCATTTAAAAATGATGTTAAAGAACAACGAACTGAAATTTTTGGTCCTCAACAAAGTGTAACTGGCATGTTAACTACAGGTGATGGTGGAGTTGTTACAAGAGGTACAAAAGAACTTATAAATCAAGTTAAATTATTAAAAAGTCAAAATATTAATGAATATCTAGATGAGCAACATCTTATACCAAATATTCCTATTGAACCTCAACAATAAAAACGTTGTTATTTATATTCATCAAATTCTAGAAAAAAATAAATAAAATAAAAATGCCTAGTACTACTATTTGGAATAGTGAATTAATTAAACAAACATTAGAAAAGCTTAAAATGGGCATTCAAACTAATTTGAGTGCTTTCCACTATGGAGATATCGAATTAAAGGCTGGAAATATTTTATATCAATTAACACCTGATGAAGTAAATGAATTTCATAAATGTTCAACAGATATAGTTTATTTTGTTGAAAAATATTGTAGATTTTTAACAGATAAAGGTAGAATAATTGTTAAACTAAGAGATTTTCAAATAACAATATTAAGAGCTTTAGCAAAAGAAAAATATAGTGAAAAATTTGAAGAAATGATTCCTGAAATAAGAAATTTAATTATGATGCAAAGTAGACAAAGTGGGAAATGTTTTTTTATGGGTAATGTAATACTTAGATATCCTAATGAAAATTTATATGAAATTCCAATATCTTTATTTTATTATCTCATATTATCTACAAAAAGAAAATTAACTTTTTTAGAAAAAATTAAAACTAAACTTTTAAAATTGTATATATTGTATTACATGTAAGAGAAGATGAATTCTGTAATAATCCTGAAACAACTATTTAAAAATGTATAGATTTTATATATGAAAATAATTCTTAAATATATTATTTTATTTTTAATACAACTTATTGAAAAATGGGAGTATAGAAATTTATCTTTAGATGAAAATGATATTTCTAAAAAAATTATAGATTCAATTGATTTAGATAATTTTTATATTGATACGCCTAATGGATTTAAGTCTATTAAATCTATTCATAAAACTCAACCATACACTTTATATAGTCTTAAATTAGAAAATGGGTTAGTACTAGAGTGTGCAGATAATCATATTTTAATTGATGTATTTGGGTCTCAGATATTTGTAAAAAACTTAAAAATTGGTCACTATGTTCAAACAAAAGAAGGTTTAAAAAAAGTAATTACACTAAAAAAACTACCATTTAAAGTTTCTATGCATGATGTTACACTTGATAGTTTAGAACATACATTTTATAGTAATGATATAGTTTCTCACAACACAACTACAGTTGCTGCATTTTTTTCTTGGTATTTGTGTTTTCATAATGATAGAAACTTGGCAATTTTAGCAAATAAAGAAAAGACGGCTTTTGAAATCGTCGATAAAGTAATCAATGTATTCAAAGGATTACCATTTTTTTTAAAACCTGGAATGATACAGGGTGGAGCGGGTGGTATGAGACTTGATAATGGCTGTTTTCTTACATCACAAGCAACTACTAAAACTGCTCAAATTGGTTATACCATTCATGTATTATATGCAGATGAATTTGCACATATTATGCATAATATTGCAGATGATTTTTGGCGTTCTGTTTATCCTACTCTTTCTGCAGGTGAAGTTTCACAATGTATAATATCTTCAACGCCAAACGGGGAAGAAAATGTATTTTTTGAAATTTGGGATAAATCACAAAAAGGTAAAAATTCATTTATGCCTATACGAGTAGACTGGTGGGAAGTACCTGGACATGATGATGCATGGGCTGAAAAAATGAAAGCTGACTTTGGAGAAGAACGATTTGCTCAAGAATTTGGTCTTGATTTTAATAAAGGAGGTTCAAATCTTTTATTAGCTGGTTCAGATTTAGCGTTTATTAAACGAATTGAAAAAGAATACATATTTCATGAACTTGAAAATTCAAAACTCGATGAAACTCTTTATAGAAATTTAAAATGGCATCCTGAATTTAATCCTAATGCAAAATATGATCCTCAATTGATAAGATTTGTAGTAAGTATTGATACTGGAGAAGGAAAAGATGAAAATGAAATAAAAGATAATGACTATAATGTTGCGAACTTTTTTAAAGTTGAACCTAAATCACTTTCTCAATTAAAAAAACTCAGAAATGACGAATACAGTATCAAGAATATGTTCAGATTAACTCAAATAGGATTGTATAGGGATAATATAAAAGATGAAGAAAATTGCGCCAATGTTACTAAAACAATCATTTTTGATCAATTAGGCCCTGAGTTATGTAAAATACTTATTGAGATGAATTTTAATGGAAAATTCTTTTTAGATAAAGTTTCAAGCCATAATGAATTTTATGACGAAATGATATTACGTACTTATCATACAAAACCTATATTAGGAGAGAAAAAACCAAGAAAAAAAGCCGGATTTAAAGTAACTGGTGGTGATAAAGATTTCTTTTGTAAATTAGGAAAACAAATGGTTTCTAAAAAAATATTAATTATTAATGAATGTGAAACAATAAAAGAATTCAAAGCATTTGGAAAAGATAAAAGAGGAAAGTGGAGAGGATTGGGGGTTCATGATGACATTGCAATGAGTACTATAAATACAAGTAGATTATATAATGAAAATGAATATGAAGATTGGTTATATGATTTTTTTGATGCTATGCCTGAAAGTTTTGTTAAAACTAAAATAAGTGAACTAATAGGAAAATATGTAGAAACTTCTGATATAAATGATCAAGAATTTGATACTATGTATAAAGAAGAAGATCCTATTAAAACTGAAGAAGCTAGAATATTAAAAATATTTAATGAGTCAAACAAACACCATTATCAAGGAATACCTATAAATCAAAATATAAGTAATTTCGGATGGAAAAAAAATTAAAAATAAAGAAAATTAATCAGGGAATTAAAAAAACAAATTTGTAAATAGTATTTTTTGCAATTTTTAATTAAATATATATAATAAAAATAAAGATATAACTATGTCTAAAATAGCATTAGATTTAAGCCAGTTCCGCTCAGCAGGAGTATATACAGTTGAAATTGATAATTCTGAACGTATAACAGTAACGACTCAATCATTAAGATTAGTTCCGGGATTTTCTGCTCAAGGACCTTTTAATACTCCAGTATTTGTAAGATCTACAAGAGATCGTGATAAATTCTTTGGAACTATTGATAAAAAACTTGAAAAAAGAGGTTCTTTTTTCCATAGAGCTATTGAAACATGTTTATTAACGGCACCAATTTTTGCTATTAATTTATTAAAAGTAAATGCTATTAATGTTTCAACAAATACTGATTTAGTAGATTGTATAGGTTTAGGATTAGATAGTAGTGTATATTCTGCTACACAATATACAACTATAAATAATGATTTATACATTAATTTTTTTAATCGTGAAAGATTTTGGAAACCAGATCCTGATTATTTACAAGGAGTTATAACTAATAAATATACTGCAAGTTCAACTCAAAGTGCACCATTATTTTCAATAGCAAACACAGGTACAAAAGATTTATCATTTATTGTTAGAAAAGCTATAGGTTTATCACAATATAGTGTATATGCTGCAACTTGGTATGGTTCTGCAACTAATATTCCTTACGAATGGATTCGTCCATATGATTTAATGAAAGATTTTTTTATTCAAGTAATTGCTGTAGAAGGTGATTGGACAGGTTATTCTTCATTATCATCAGATCCATATTTTTCACAATATTTTAGTACAAATGGTATTAAGATTGAACAAGTTACCAACTTTATAAATCTACCTCAAGTTAATTTAATTGGTTCTTGGACAGGATGTATTATTCCTGATTTTAAAGATCAAACAGGTTCAGAACAATATATTGAAACTATTGTTAATGGTGCAACTGCATTAACTGGTATTTTAGTTAATATTAATAATGAAGCTCTTGATCAATTACAATGGAATGAAACTACAAATAACTGGGCACTCGGTGATGGTACTGCTACTGCGCCATATTTAGTAGATTTAGTTGGACATAATTTAATTAATTCTACTGGTGCTAAAATATCCTTTTTAAGTTATGATGTTAGTATAATTGATGCAGTATTGCACATGGATATATCTGTTGCAGCATATCCAACAGGAGATACTACAAAAAAATCATTTTATGTTATTAATTCATCATCAGGAACTTATACAAATATTAAAGTAGGAAGTTTAGTTAAAGCTGATTCTACAGTTGTTATTCCTGGTGTAACTTATGTAACTGGAAAAACATACGATGGTTCTGCATATATCATTACAACTGCTGAAGCAGCTGATACTACTAATAGTGCATTAAAAATACAAAAACCAATCGATGACCCTTCAGTATGTTCAGCTTATAAGTTTATTAAACTTGAAGGTTTAACAATTAATAATAAACATCTTCCTGGTTTTGATGAAAATGGTGCTCCAAATGCTGAAGAAGGTGTTAGCAAAATTTATGGAATGCTAGAGGATGAAGGTATTTTACGTGGTTTAACCAATCCTGACATGATACAATATCGTTATATTGTTGATACAATGGCTTATGGACTTCAAGCTGAAATGGGAGGAAAGGCTTATTTATCAAGATTAGCTAAAGCTCGTGGAAAAACTACAGCCATTTTAAATGCTCCTGCTTTTTCACAATTTGGAACATCAATAAATCCATATTTCTGCGAAACATTTGTAAGTGGAGTAGATCCCATTCCTATTTTTAGTACGGAATTTATTGCGCAAGGTGGAAATCCAGATATGCCAAGATCTTTTAGATTTAGTCTTCCAAATGAAGAATCTGGATCTAAATATTGTGGAGTATTTGGTCCGTTTTTAAAATACAGCGAAAGTGGTAAATTAATTTCAGTTCCACCCGCTGCAGATATAGCTAATGCATATGTTAAAAAATTCTTAGGTGGAAATCCATATGCTATTATAGCAAATAGAAATGGTATTCTTGCTAATCCAAATCTTGCTGGAGTAGAATATATGATTGATAAAACAGACAGAGATTATCTTGAGCCATTTGGTTTTAACTCTATTATTGAAAAACCAGCAACTGGACAAATAATGATTTATGCTAATGCTACAGCATATCAAGATATTAAAAGTGATTTTAATAACTTACATGTTAGAGAATTACTTAATACAATAGAATTGCAAGTTGATGAAGTATTACAAAGATATATTTTTGATTTTAATAATCCTATAACAAGATTAAATATTATTAATTCAATATCTCCAATTCTTGAAACAATTAAAGATGCTGGAGCCCTTTCTAAATATGATATAGTAATGGATGAAAGTAATAATACACCAGATATTATAGCAGATGGATTTGGAATTATAGATATTAATGTTTGGATAACAAGCGCTCTTAAAAAAATTGTTAATAGAATAACTGTTAATAAAACAACCGGAGTTGCTACAGGAGGATTTGCATATTAAAAATAAAAAATAAAAAATAAACGATATGGCTGATAATTTTACATCACAAGGCTCATTTGGACTATCACACTTTAGAAATTCTAGAGCAGCTCAAGAATTATACGAACCAGTGTATTTAAATTTGTTTACAATACAAATTCAATTACCTGAAGCAATTGGTTTAGATACTGAAAATACTATGTTAGTATTAGAAAATGTTCAAACTATTGGTGGTTTAAAATCACACAAATTTCCAGCATCACCTGTAGCTCAAAATTATAAGTGGGCACAAAGAAGATTTGCAGGTGCTAAACCTTCTGAAACTACAATGGACTTAACTATAGATTTTGAAGTAAACGTAGATAGAACTCCAAGTGCTTATGTGCTTAAAACACTTCGTAAATGGTGTGATTTAGTATACGATCCACTTACAGGTAGAACAGGAATTAAGGCTGATTATGCAGCAGATTGGATGTTGATTACAATGTATGATAGAGCTGCAAGACCATTTTGGCAATGGAAATGCTACAATGTATTTCCTGGGTCAGCGTTACCTGAACCTGCATTATCTTATCAAAATGAGGAACTTTATAAAATAGCAGGATTTATGATATTAGTTGACATGTGGGATGAAACTATAGTATAATTTTTAATTTATATCTTTAAAAGGGCTATCTAAAATAGCCCTTATTTTTTTATTTAAAACTTCACAGCCGTTATAAGATTTTATCTGTTCAGCAAGTATTACCACAAAGGGAGACCTGTGTTTTTCTCATTCCTAAAAACTATGAGAGGCTATTTAAAATGCGTAGACAAAAACTATAACATTATATATCTTAAAAAAGACGATCCTTTAATTAAAGAAAGAAAGGTTACTTGGATATTAAAAAAATATATAACAGCAAAAGATATTAATGGAAAAACCATTATGGTATTTGATAATGATTTAAGATTAAAAACTGGAGAATTATTTCCAGCTACAACAAAACATATAATTAACTGCGATAAGCATGGAAGGCAACATATTGAGCAAGCAAAAATGATGAATGCTGTTAAAATTCCTGAAGAATATAAAATAAAATGCCCTGAATGTGCAAAATATTATTTAAGTGATAATTATAATCCATCTGAATTAGATAAAACTAATTGTATCAAAGCATTAAAAAATATACATTTTTCATGTTCTAATCAACAAGTTCCTATGTATTTTAAAAGATATATGCCACAATTTTATAAAATAATAAATGATTTTACATTAGAAAACATTTTATTATCTTTTTCTAAAAAAATATATTTTGTAAAAAATGAAATATATGAAGTTCCAATATGTAATTTAAATGGTTGTTTTGATAAAACAGAATTATCAACAGGGAATGGTTTTAATATGTATTGTGAAAAACATAAAAATTGTAATTATTCAAGTAAAAAAGAAAATGAAGTATATAATTTATATTTCTCAAAATTATTCAAAAGAAATACAAAAAAATTATAGAAAACTGGGACAAGAAATAGATATTTATCTTCCTGATTTAAAATTAGGAATAGAATTTAATGGATTATATTGGCATAGCGAAAAACAAAAAAATAAATCTTATCATTATGATAAATTAATATTTTTAAAAAACAAAAACATTAATTTAATTACTATATGGGAAGATGATTGGGTCTTTAAACAAGAAATAATTATTTCTATATTAAATAATGCTATGCATAACATTACTACAAAAATAGATGCGAGAAAATGTAAAATATTGTTTGTTAATAATGTTGAAAAAATACAATTTTTAAATAATAATCATATTCAAGGAAATTGTTCTTCATCAATTAATATAGGTTTATATTACAATAGTGAACTTTGCGCATTAATAACATTCGGAAAAATGCGATTTATAATGGGACAAAAAAATAATAAAGATAATGAATATGAATTACTTCGTTTTTGTTCTAAGAAAAATTGTGTTGTTAGAGGAGGTGCGTCTAAATTATTTAAGATTTTTATTGATAAATATAATCCAAATAAAATTATATCTTATTCTAATTTAGATATAGGCAATGGTGATTTGTATAAAACATTAGGATTTAAAAATTTAGGTTATACAAAAATAAATTACTGGTGGACAGATTATTCTAAAAGATTTCATAGAAGTGGATTTATGAAACATAAATTAGTAAAAGAAGGTTTTGATAAAAATAAAACAGAAGATGAAATAATGCATGAACGAGGTTTTGCTAAAATATATGGAAATGGAAATATTAAATGGGAATGGAATAAAATAGATATATAAAATAAAGATTTATGAGAGCTAGATTTATATATGAAGCCATAAAACACCTTAGCCCAAGATCTGTAGAAAGTATTTTAAAAACTAAACAAAAAATTATATCTAAGATATTGCCAAAAATGCAAGATGCTTATAATTTTATATCGAAATCACCTATATGGGAGCCAATTGATAAATTACAAATAGAAGAAACTAAAATATTTTTTGATTTTAAATCAAAATTTAAAATGATTGATTTTAGAATAAATAGATTTATTTCCAAATATTCTTATAGATATTATAAATTTATTTATTATTTAGAAGAAAATAGATATGCATTAGCAGAAGAAAATTTATTAAAAAATGACGTTTTATTTGAACAACGTTTTTCATCTGTAACTGAATTTAAGAATATGTTTCATGAAGATAAATGGGGTAAAAAATTATTTAAAAGAAAATGAGAGTTAGATTTATAAATGAAGCACTTACCGAACCTACTGAAGGGTTAGATACTTTTATAGAATCTATGATAGATATTTATCCTAAATTAGAATCTTATAGAGATAGAATAGAAGATTTTATCAATAAATCAGATTGTAAAAAAATTAGATTTGAACATTTTTATTCTGCTGCAGGATTTTCTTTATTTGATGGTGTAATTATAAACTCTGCGGTTTTACATCAATTTTCAGAAACTAAATTTTTATATGCTTTATTTCATGAAATTGCTCATCAGTATCAATATAAAAAATATGGTGAAAAAAAGATGTATGAATTTTATATAGGTGAAGTTCCTATAGAAGAATTAGCTAAATTTATGCAATTAATTGAAAAAACTGCTGATAAATTTGCAATAGGAAAATTAAAACAATTAGGATTTGGTTGGTCAGGAAAAGGAGTTTATGAAGATGTACCTTTATCTCATTTTATAAAATTTATTGCACAAATTAGAGAAAAAATTAAAACAGAAGGTATTACTGATTATAGAAATGTAAGCAAATTTATGTATAATTATATTAAAAATCATACAGGATTTTAATGAACTTAGTACCTAAAAATATTAATGAAGCGATAAAACATCTTTCTCCAAAATCTGAAGAGGAAATTCGATCTTCTTTTAAAAATCTTTCTCCTCAAGAAAAACTAGAAACTGGATCAGAAGAAGGACTT
>Ga0315284_10000263_pt1 | contig 71523 bp, 65 predicted proteins | sample YL17G09_16_MG_FD_203696 | JGI IMG/M metagenome (GOLD analysis project Ga0315284, IMG submission 203696) | Sediment microbial communities from Yellowstone Lake, YNP, Wyoming, USA - YL17G09_16 | ecosystem: Environmental > Aquatic > Freshwater > Lake > Sediment | place: USA: Wyoming | collected...
AAGCATCCTGCCATAAAGGAACTGGAACATCGGGTCGGCGGGATACCGTTTGACGAATTTCTCGTACATCGCGAGCATCGCGTCCTTCTGCTTTGCCTGGGCGGGCGCGTCGGGGCTGTAATATGCAAAGAACGAGTCTTGGTATCCGAGGTGCGCGGGGAGAAGTTTGTAATTGCTGTCGATGGCGGACTTGAAGAAGTCGTTTGCGCGGGCCGGCTGTGGGGGCTTGGCGTTCATGTACTCATTTGCGGTGTTGAGGAAACCGCGCGCCTGTTCCTCGTTGATTACCGGCTCCTTCGGCGCGATAATCCCCTTGCATGACGCGAGCATGCCCGCCGCCAACAGACAGAGAATTAGCAAGGCAAAGGCGAATCGACGCGATGCTTTCATCGTTCTCCCTCGGAAACAATTGTGCAATGAATCACGGCCCTGTCCCGCCGGCTGGTCCGGCGTTTTCATTTTGCCGAGCGGCGGAAATCTCTCCCCACCACTTTTTCCAGCGCTCGACGGCCTGCGCGCGGGCTTCGGGCGGGTCGTCGTGATGGTACATCTGCGTCCTGCCCGTTATTCCTTTGAGCGCGTCGATTGCGGCCTCGCGGACGCGCGCGTCGCCGTTTTCCAGCGCATGTATGAGCGCGGGGACCGCCGCGCGAGTTGCGCCTGATAATACCAGATTCCCGTCGGAAGTTGTGGAATTGTTGAGCAGCGCGCCGACCGCCATGACTGCGGCAAGCGCCGTGTCAGGACCGCAGCGTTCAATCACCCCGGCGAGTTTCGGAACGGCTTCCGTTATCTTTTTTTCGCCCGCCACCTGCGCGGCGATTGCCGCCACGCGCTCGTCCGGATCGTCGAGCGCGGCGACTATCCGGTCGTTGGCGCGCTGGTCGTTGCCCTGGCCGAGGCACACAACCCCTGCGGCGCGGATCTTGTAATACGGGTGCGAGAGGAATTCCACGCATTGCTCGTACGTGTAATGCGCGGAAGATTGCGGAACGATTTTCTGGAACTCGCACTCGTAAATCGCTTCCTGCACCGCGTCGTGCTCGCGCTTTCTCACGGCCTCGGCGTCGCCGTAGTCGGCCTTCACGAAATTCTGGAAGTCGATGAGTTGCTTCAGATACGTCTCGGCGGTGTTGTAGTCGCGTTGCACGTTGACAGAGTGCTTTGCCAGCGCCTGCATCGCGTCGCAGATGACCCTGAAGGCCAGCCACTTGTCAATCAGGAAAACGTCCTGTTGCTCCCACGTCGCCTGGAAATCCTGCGCGAAGGCGACGATGTCATTGAGGCGCTCGACGGCTTTCTTCTCGTCGCCGCCGGCGGTGTCCGTAACCGCGAGGTCTCGTTCCAGGCGCGGCAGATAGACACGAAGATTGGGGTTCTTCCCATCGCTGGTCTGCGATTGGATGTCGGAGAGAATCTGCTGAAAACCCCCGGCAACGGTATCGTAAAGAGGGGCATCGGGCGTTGACTGGCTCGCGATGGTCTCCGCGTACGTGATTGCCAGCACGACATGCTGATCTCGTATTTCCGTGAGCGTGGTTTCGGCTTCCTTGAAATCCGCGGCCGCATTGTCCGCGAGCGCGGGGTTCTTTTCCGCGGTTGACTGGTCCATCAAAGCCCGCCCGCGCAAGAGATGCACGACGGCGTAAAGATAGCGCGCCTTGTAATCGTCGTTGATTTCCCTGAGCCGCTCGATGTCCGCGAAGGATTTATCGTAGTCCTCGAATATCGCGTACAGGCAGGCGCGCTCGGAAAGGGCCGGCTCAAGCGACGGGTCTTTTGCCAGCGCGTCGTCGATGTGTTTGAGCGCCCCCGGCAGATTGCGACGCCGCTCCGCGAAAACTCCCAGGTAGTAATGGCCCGCCGCCTCGTCGGGAAAGCGCGCGACCAGCGCGGCGAAATCCTTTTCAGCCTCGTCGAACCGCTTCAGTTCAAAGAGCGTCGCCGCCTTCAGGAACGGCGCGGCGGAATCGCCGGGCAGGAGTTCCCCCGCGCGCGCGAAATCCTTCAGCGCGTCTTCCTTCTGCCCGATTTCGCTGTGGCAAATCCCGCGGTTGAGAAATGCCGGGCCGCATTTTTCGTCGGCTGCGATGGCGAGCGAGAATTTCTCGACGGCTTCGGCGTGCTTGTCCTGGTCCTTCAGCGTCAGGCCTTCTTCCAGTTGCTCTTGGGCCTCGCTGACGGTGGGTTTGCTTTCCGCGGGCATCGTTGTGCCGCTGGGCTGAGAGGTGGGGTTAGAGGCGGGCGGCGGGGACTGCTGTTTCTTTTTGCACGCCGTCGCGCAAAGGAGCAGCACAGCCGCAAGAGCGGTCAGGCAAAGGAGGCGAAAGACAAAATGCTTGCGGGTATTCACCGTTTCCCCTCTGGAAAGAAAGTCATTTTTCGCCACTATATTGAATTTCGGCGGAAAATCAAGGCTTCGAGGCTGGAGGCCTGAGACTTGAGGCTCGAGTACAGTTTTCCTTTTTTTCTCTCAAGCCTCACTTCCTCAAGTCCGCCTCGCCCTTTAGGCGGGACGGGCGAGACCTCGCCCTTTAGGCGGGCCTCAAGCCTTTAGTCTTCCCCGGGAGGCTTGGTGCGCATCTTTTCGCGCAGGCTTTCTTCCAGCGCCTGGATCATTTCGTCCAGTTTCCCTTCAATTATATTATTGAGGTCGTAAAGCGTAAGCCCGATCCTGTGGTCCGTCAGGCGGTTCTGCGGGAAGTTGTAAGTGCGGATGCGTTCGCTCCTGTCGCCCGACCCTATCTGCGCCCGGCGGGCCAGGCCGCGCGCGCTTTCCTGTTTCTGCTTCAGCAGGTCGTAGAGCCGGGTCGCCAGAACCTGCATGGCACTGGCCTTGTTGCGGTGCTGGGATTTTTCGTCCTGGCAGGAGACCACCAGCCCCGTCGGCAGGTGCGTTATGCGGACGGCGGACTGTGTCTTGTTCACGTGCTGGCCGCCGGGGCCGGAGGCGTTGAAAAGGTCTATCCGCAGGTCTTCCTTGTTTATGTTGACTTCGACTTCCTCCGCCTCGGGCAGCACGGCCACCGTGCACGCGGAGGTGTGAATCCTTCCCTGCGCCTCGGTCTCCGGGACACGCTGGACTCGGTGGGTGCCGCTCTCGAAGCGCAGGCGGCGGTAAACTTCGTCCCCCGCAACGCGGAAAATTACTTCCTTCACGCCGCCCATGTCCGCGCGGCTGATGGAGATTATTTCAGTCTTCCAGTTCTGCCTTTCCGCGTAACGCAGGTACATGCGCATCAGGTCGCCCGCGAAGAGCGCCGCCTCCTCGCCGCCGGTCCCCGCGCGGACTTCCATGATGACGTTGCGGTTGGAGTCCTCATCCGCGGTCGCCAGCATGTCCTCAATCTTGTTCCACGTCTCTTCGCTCGTCTTGCGAAGTTCGGCGAGTTCTTCGCGCGCCATCTGTACCAGTTCCCTGTCCGGGTTCTTCTCATCGATTATCGCCCTGGCCTCGGCGACTTTCTTCTGCGCGTCGAGATATTTCCTGTACAGGCCGACCATCTTGACCATGCCGCCACGTTCGCGCACATAAGCCGGGTACCGCGGGTCCTTGCTGATGACCTCCGGGTCTTCCATGAGACGGTCGAGTTCCTCGAACCGCCTGTTCGTCTCTTCGAGTTGTTTTATTATTTCGGACATTAAGCGCGTGATTGGAGCAAGGGATTATTTCTTCGGGCGACTGCCGGGGACAATTCATCCCCGGCCTTGACGCGAATCGGGGGGATGTGACGCGCTAAAGCCCGGTCTCAGGGCCTTTCTTTTCGGCCTTGGCGGCCTTTTCGGCTTTGGCGGCTTTGGTCGCGGACCAGTTGTATTTCTTCTCGAACTTCTCCACGCGGCCCGCGGTGTCAACGAACTTCTGCTTGCCGGTGTAATACGGGTGGCACTTGGAGCAGATTTCCACCGCGATCTTGTTTTTCGTCGAGCGCGTAACAAACGTCTCGCCGCAGCCGCAGCTCACGGTCAATTGCTCATACTTTGGATGAATGTCTTTCTTCATCGGGTTCTCCGGGAATCGAGTTTATTTGCGCCTTTGAACCAAACAATATATCAAATTCCGCCCCGCCGCGCAACAAAAAACCGGCGAACTTTCACCACGGGGAGCGCAGAGGGCACAGCGTCCTAAAACCCGCGTGGGCAATTGACCGGTTTCCGCGCGGGCTGTATAATCATGGACCGTAGACCGTGGCTCATGGATTTTGGATTTCCGAATATATTCAAACGGTCTATTGTCCATAGTCCGTTGTCCGTAGTCCATAGTCCATTGTCCAACATGGATATAAGACAGACGAAATTCAAGAACATCCTCATCATACGCCTGAGCGCGCTGGGCGACGTGGCGCATTGCCTGCCCGCGCTGGACGCTTTGCGCCGCCATTTTCCCGATGCGCGCATTTCGTGGGCCGTTGAAGAATCCGCCGCGGGACTGCTCGAAGGCCACCCGCAACTTGACGAAGTCATCAGAGTTCCGCGCCGCGCATGGGCGGCCTCGCTCAAGAATCCGCTGAAGTGGCCGTGGATGGCCGGAAGCGTCGCCAAATTTTTCTCCGGACTGCGCAACTGGAAGTTCGATCTCGCAATTGATTTTCAGGGCAACCTCCGCAGCGGGCTGGTCAGTTGGCTCAGCGGCGCGCCGGTGCGCCTGGGCCGTGGCCGCGGCCACGCGAAAGAGGGGAGCCACGTCTTCGCCACGCGCCATCACATCCCGTACCCGCGCGTGCATCGCGTTGAGCGGGCGCTCGCGCTGGCGGGTTGTCTTGGCGTTGATACCGCGGACGCGAAGGCCGTCGTGCCCGTTGACCCTCAGGCGCGGGAGAGCGTCGCGAAGTGGCTTGCCGAAAACGGCGCGGGCGAAAGGCCGGTTGTGATGCATCCGGCCACAAGCGCGTTCGGTCTTCTTAAAAAGTGGGACTCGGAGAAATACCGCGAACTCGCGGAGCGCCTTGTGCGCGAGGACAAGATGTCCGTCGTGCTGACATGGGGCACGGAGAGCGAGCGCAAGGAATGCGAGGCGATTGCGCGGGACGCAAAGGGCGTTCATGTCGCGCCGAAGATGACGCTCAAGGAACTTGTGGCGTTGCTGGAGAAGGCGGCTGTCTTCGTCGGCGCGGACACCGGCCCGCTGCACATCGCCGCGGCGCTGGGGACGCGCGTCGTCGGAATTTACGGCCCCAAGGACCCCGTTATTTACGGCCCGTACGGCGAGGGGAACATCGTCGTGCGCTCAGGCGAGCCCTGCAGCCCGTGCACTCTGCGGCACTGCGCGGAAGTAATCTGCATGAAAAAAATCACGGCGGATGATGTTCACCGCGCCGTGAAGAAAATCCTTGTCTGACGAGTCTGACAGGTCGGACCTCAAGCCTACACTGCTTTTAAGCCTATGTCCGTGCGGTAGTGCATGCCGTCGAAGTTGATTTTCCTGACCGCCTCGTAAGCGCGCGTCCGCGCCGAAAAGATGTCCGTCCCGCGCGCGGTTACGCCGAGCACGCGGCCGCCGGCCGTGCGCCACACGCCGTCGCTGTGCGTCGTTCCGGCGTGGAACACCGCAACGTCGTCCATCGCTTCGGCCTCTTCGATGCCGGTAATGGGAAGGCCCTTTTCGTATTTGCCGGGGTATCCGCGCGACGCCAGCACCACGCAAAGCGACGGCTCATCGTTCCATTCAAGCGCGGCAAGGCCCAATTGCCCCGTTATCGCGGCCTCGATGAGGTCGATGAGGTCGTTCTTCAGGCGCATCATGAGAGGCTGCGTCTCCGGGTCGCCGAAGCGGCAGTTGTACTCAAGGACCTTCGGGCCGTTCGCCGTGAGCATCAGGCCGACGTACAGCACGCCGGTGTAAGGCCGCTCCTCGCGGTTCATGCCGTGGACGGTGGGAATGATGATGTCGCGCTCGACGCGCTGCATGACGCTTTCAGTAACCGCCGGTACGGGCGAGTACGCGCCCATGCCGCCGGTGTTGGGGCCCTGGTCCTTGTCGAAGGCCGCCTTGTGGTCCTGCGCCGGTTCGAGGATGGCGATTGCGTCGCCGGAGACGAGCGCGAGGATGCTCGCTTCCTGGCCGATGAGAAATTCCTCGATGATCACGCGCCTTCCGGCGTCGCCGAAGACTTTTTCCGTCATCATCGCGTGGCCTGTGGCGAGCGCCTCCTCGCGGGTCTTGCAGACGGACACGCCCTTGCCCGCGGCCAGCCCGTCGGCCTTGAGGACGATGGGAAACTTGGATGTGGCAAGGAAATGTTCAAGTTGCGCGAACTCGTCAAAGACCCAGTAGCCGGCGCTGGGGATGGAGTTGACGCGCATGAGGTCCTTGGCGAAGGACTTGCTGGATTCGATTTCCGCGGCGCGCCTGTCGGGGCCGAAGATGGGGATTTCGAGTTTTCTGAAATGGTCGATGATGCCCGCGGCGAGCGGCGCTTCCGGCCCGACGACCGTGAGGTCAACGGCCTCCTTTTGCGCGAATTTCGCCAAGTCGCTGATATTTTCCGCGGGGATGTTGACGGATTCGGCCAGGCGCGCTATTCCAGCGCTGCCGGGGGCGCAGTAGAGTTTGCTGACGCGCGTGGACTGAGCGATTTTCCAGACAAGCGCGTGTTCTCTGCCGCCGTTGCCAATCACGAGGACCTTCATGCCGTTCTCACTTTCTTCGGAATGGCGCGGATGCGCGCCGTCAGTTCAATTTCAAAGTGCCGACAATCGCGGAAATATCTTTTTCATTTTGCTCCGTGAGATAACGCTTAAGCCCGGCGCAGATGTCGGCGGGCGCGTGGAGGTTGGCGAAGAGCGCCGTGCCAACCTGCACCGCGGAGGCACCGGCGAGCATCATCTCCACCGCGTCCGACGCCGTCGCCACGCCGCCGGAGCCGATGACGGGGACCTTCGCCTTCGACGCGACCGGGTAAACGAGGTGCACGTTGTAAACCGCCAGAGGCCTTATCGCCGGGCCGGAAAGTCCGCCGAAGTTGTTGCCGAGTATCGGGCGGCGCGTCTTCACGTCGATGGCCATGCCGACGAACGTGTTGCCGACCGTGAGCGCGTTCACCCCGGCGTCGATGCAGGCGCGGGCGATGTCCTGGATGCCGTCGGGCGTGGGGGCGAGTTTCGCGAAGAGCGGCTTTTTGATTTTGGCCTTTACCGCGCCGATGACCTTTGCGGCCTCGGCGGCGTCGGAGGCGAAATGCCGACCCCCCTTGACGTTGGGGCAGGACATGTTTATTTCGACGGCGCTGATGGACGGGTGCGCGGCTATTTTTTCGGCGGCGAGCGCGAATTCCTCCACCGAGAACGCCGCGACGCTGGCGATGAATTTCGTGTCGAAGTTTTTCAGCATGCCCAGGTACATCTTGATGACGTAGTCGACGCCGGGATTTTGCAGGCCGACGGAGTTGAGCATTCCGGCTGGCGTCTCTGCGACGCGCGGCGGGCGGTTGCCCTCGCGCGGTTGGGCGGTAACGGATTTGAGGCAGACCGCGCCGACGCTGTGGAAATCGAAGTCCGCGACCCTGCCCGCCTCGAAGGCGTAGCCGAACGCGCCCGAGGCCATTATCAGCGGGCTGCGCATCTTGATGCCGCAGAGAGTAGTTTCAAGCGACGGGGCCGGTTTGTTTTTTTCGGGCGTCATTCCCAAACGATGTCCTTTGCGTCAAAGACGGGGCCTTCGATGCAGACCCGCTTGTAGCCGCCGGTGGTCTTCACCACGCAGGTCTGGCACGCGCCGATTGCGCAGCCCATGCGGGATTCCATGATTACGGCGCACTTGATGTTCTTCCGCGCGGCCGTCGCCGCGACCGCCTTTATCATCTCGAAGGGGCCGCAGGTGAAAACCTCAACGCCGTTTTCGTATTTCAGTTTCAGGTATTTCTCAAGGAGGACCGTTATTAGCCCCTCAAAAAATCCGTCCTCCGGCTGTTCGAGCGCGATTGCGCAGTCGATGCGCCGCTCCACGAAAGGCTCCAGCGACTTGACCTGCCTGATGGCTCCGATGGGGCGCTTGAGCGTTTGCGCGGCCTGCGCGGCGATGAGAGTTTCCTTGCTCCTTGCGCCGACGATGACGATGGGTTCCTTTCCGGCGTTCTGCAAAGTTTCCGCGAGGAAGCAGAGCGGCGGAAGACCTACCCCTCCGCCGACGAGGAGCGCCGTGCCGGACTTCACGTCGTTCGGGGTGATGTAATTCCCAAGCGGGCCGAGCACGCGAACGCGGTCACCGGGCTTCAAGTCGGCCATGAGTTGCGTGCCGCGGCCGGCGATTTTGTAAATCGCCTCGAACTCGCCTTTTTCCGGGAAGACGCGGTAGAACCCGAGCGGCCTGCGGAGGAGCGGGTCGAGCGGGATGTCTTCCGAGCGCGCTGTCCGCGGCGAGACTTGCAGCGGCCGGCAGGCCATCGTGAAGAACTGCGGCGCTTTGGCCGCGCGCGCGATTTCCGGGCAGTCAAGCGCGATGCAGTACGCCGCCGCGCCGCTCGGTGCATGGCGGACGACCGTTGCGATGGTGTCAAACGGGCCGTTGGGGTTCTGCTGGCTCACTTCGCCTCCGGACAGGGTTTCGTGACATGAATTATTTTGCGGGGCGATTGTAGCAGGCGCTCTTGCCGGTGTCAAGAAACGCGGTCGAAGGGTCCGACTGGTCTGACCCTTCGGGTGAAAAGTCTTGACTGGCCTTCGGTGGTGTGATAACTTCGCTCAATTATTGTATTTTCGGGGAAACGCTTCCGGTGCGCCGCTGCGCGCGGGCGTAGCGCCTCGTCATTTCGGGAGACATCCCATCTTTTCCCATTTCAACGGTCGGATAAAATGAGCAACGTAAGGGTGCGCATGGCCCCAAGCCCCACGGGCGTTGTCCACATCGGCCTTGCCCGGGCGGCGCTATTCAACTGGGCCTTCGCGAAGCACAACAACGGCACGTTCGTCCTCCGCATAGAAGACACGGACATCAAGCGCAACATCAGCGAGGCGGTGCAGGTAATCATCGACGGCTTCGCGTGGCTGGGCATCGTGCCCGACGAAGGGCCGTTCTACCAGTCTCAGCGGCTTGACATTTACAACAAGCACATCGACCAACTCATCCGCGAGGGCAAGGCGTACGCAGACGTGGACGAGAACAAGGGCGAGTGCGTGCGCCTGCGCATGCCCGCCAAGCGCGTGGAGTACGACGACCTCATCCTCGGGCACAGCGGCTGGGACCTTTCGCTGATTGGCGACCTTGTCCTGCGCAAGTCCGACGGGTATCCGACGTATAACTACGCCGTGGTAATCGACGACCACGACATGAACATCAGCCACGTCATCCGCGGTATGGAGCACTTCAGCAACGTGCCGAAGCAGGTGGCGCTCTACGAAGCGTTCGGCTGGACGCCGCCGCAGTGGGCGCACGTGCCGCTGCTGCTCGGCCCGGACGGGAAGAAGTTGAGCAAGCGCAAGGACTACGGCGGCTACGAGATTTACACGAACATCGAGGACTACAAGCGCGTCGGGTATTTGCCGGAGGCGCTGTGCAACTTTCTCATCCTCATGGGCTGGTCGCCGGGCGAGGACGTCGAAATCATGCCGATGGAAGAGATCAATCGGCAGTTCGACCTCGCGCGGGTGGTGAAGACGCACTCGCAGGTGAACTACGAGAAGATGCTCTGGATGAACGGAAAGTACGTCCGCATGAAATCCGTGGAGGAACTCGCGGAGATGCTCAAGCCGTACCTGCGCGACGCGGGCTACGAGCCGGAGAAGTTTGACGCCGCGTGGATGCGGAAGGTCGTCGCGCTTTTTCACGACAACCTCAACGTGCTGTCCGAGTTCCCGCAGAAGGCGAAGTATTTCCTCGACGAAGAAGTGCGATACGACGAGGCCGCCGTGAAAAAATTCCTCGCGAAGGAAGGCGCATCCGATATGCTCAAGCAAATCCGCGACGGCATCGCGGCGATGGAGCCGATTGAGCACGCGCCGCTTGAGGCGTTCCTGAAGGGCCTCGCGGACAAAAGCGGGCAGGGTTTCGGCAAAATCGCCCAGCCAATCCGCGTGACCATCACCGGCGGGACGGTAAGCCCCGGCATTTTCGAGACCATCGACGCGCTCGGTAAGGCGAAAGTCCTCAAGCGCCTCGATTACGCGATTACGAACCTCTGCGCAAAATAATTCCGTGGCGCCAGGGTTTTCCCTGTTCGTTACCGCGCACTGAAAATATGTATGGTTATTTTGGAGGGCGAACGATGAGCACACTATCACTATTCGGAAGAGTCGCGTTGCTCGCTGTGTTTCTGGCGGCAATATGCGGATGTATAGGCACCGGGCCAACTTTGCCGCCGGTTCAACTGAAAGTTACAACGAGAGTAATTACGGAAGAAGAGAGACGCGCTGAAACGGCACCAGCACCGGCAGCGCCGGCGGTTGGTATTGAGCAGCACGAAAAGAAATTTGTCGTGGTCGTTAACGGAGCAAAGAGCAAGGAATATGACCGTATAGGCAAGCCGGGGCAGGGCGATGGATGGGACATTGTGATTCCGCCTCCTTTGTACGACGGGGAAATATCATACAGCCCCAACCGGAAACGCGTCGCGTATATTGCGAAACGCGGAGAGAAATGGCTGGCGGTAGTTGATGGCAAAGAGGAAAAGGAATACGACGATGTCTCGTATCTTCAGTTCAGCCCGGATTCCAAGGGCGTCGCTTACTGTGCGGTACGTAACGGCAAAGGCTTTGTGGTAGTAAATGGCAAAGAAACGGAAACCGGCATGGTGAAGGGACTTGAATTTAGTCCTGATTCCAAGCGTATAGCGTATGTGGCGCTTGAAAATCGCAAAGAAGCAGTAGTATTAGACGGTATCAAAGGAAAGGGATATGACTATGTAGATTTCAGATATCATCCGGGAGATGAAAAACTTGTTTTCAGTCCCGATTCGAAGCGCCTGGCCTATATGGCCGTGAGCGGCAAGAAGATGTTCATGGTAATCGATGGAGTTGAGAGTGACGAGTACGACTCCATAGGCAATGGTTTGGCATTCAGTCCTGATTCGAAGCGTGTGGCGTACGTTGCTATCCGTGACAAAAAAATGATGGTGGTGGTGGATGGAACAGAAGGCCCTAAATATGATGGCATTCTTGGAGTGTATTTCAGTCAGGATTCGAAAAAGATAATGTACGCCGCCATAAGAGGAAGAAAGTGGTATATCGTGATCGATGGCGTGGAAGTCAGACAATTCCCTTATGACGTAAAGGCTTCCTCGTGGCCGAAATTCGTATTCAGTCCAAACGCACAGCGCTATGCCTGTGTCGCCCAGGCCAAAGGCAAAAAACAGATGGTAATAGTTGATGGTGTAAAAAGCGTGGAATATGATGGGGTATGTAATGGTGACATAGGTGTTGCTTGGAGTCCAGATTCGAGGCATGTGGCATATTGGGCGTTGCGCGATAGGAAATGGCGAATTGTGGTTGACGGCACCGAGAGCGAGTTTGAAGGTGTCAACCCAATTTCTGGAGTGTGGTTTGAATCGCCAACGCGAATAAAGGCGAGGGCGTTCAAGGAAGGCGTCGGGGAAATCTACATGGACATTGAAGTTGATGAATCGTAAGACTCAGGTCTCAAGACTAATTGTACTCTGTGATCTCTGTGTCTCTGTGGTGAGAATTTTTCAGGAGCATCCATGTCATTGCTGGTTGTCGGCTCCGTTGCATTTGATTCGATTGACACGCCGCACGGCAAGGCTGAGCGCGTGCTCGGCGGCTCGGGCACGTATCTCGCCTACGCGGCGTCGCTTTACACGAACGTCCGGCTCATCGGCGCGGTCGGCGACGATTTCACCGAAGAGCACCTGAGCGTCCTCAAAAAGCGCGGCATCGACTTGAGCGGGCTGAAGCGGCTGAAAGGCAAGACGTTCTTCTGGCACGGGCGCTACTTCGACGACATGAACGAGCGCGAAACGCTGAAGGTGGACCTCAACGTCTTCGGCGACTATGAGCCTGAGTTGCCGGAGAAATTCCGCGACAGCGAATACGTCTTCCTCGCGAACGCGCGCCCGGCGCTCCAGATAAAAGTGCGCGGGCAGTTGAAGAAGCCGCGCCTTGTCTTCTGCGACACGATGGACCTGTGGATTGAGACGAGGCGCGACGAGTTGATAAAACTGCTTGGCATGGTGGACGGGATTGTGCTGAACGACGGCGAGGCGCGGAAACTGACGGAGAACAATTTCCCCACGCTCATCGGCGCGGGCAGGCAGATAATGCGCTTCGGGCCGAAGTACGTCATAATAAAGAAGGGTGAGCACGGCGCGCTGCTGCTCACGCCGGACGGCGTCTTTGCGACGGCGGCGTACCCGCTGGAGCACGTCTTCGACCCCACCGGCGCGGGCGACACCTTCGGCGGCGGCGTCCTCGGCTATCTCGCGAAAACCGGAGACCTCTCTTTTGACAATCTGAAGAAGGCGATTATCCATGGCACAATCGTCGCGTCATTCACGGTGGAGAAATTCAGCCTCGACCGCCTGCGCGAAATCGGCCCGGTTGATATCGAGGCGCGCTACAACGAAATGGTGGGGATGCTGAAGTTTTGCTGACGGGTCAGGCAAGGGGGTCAGACGCTGAGGAGGACCCCGACATTCCTCACTATTCTTATAGATGAAAGGTCGGGGGACGGGAAGGGTCTGACCCCCATATCTGGCACGCACCATGAAGCGGGGCACGCATGAAACGAATCAGGACTTTCGTCTGCATCGAAATCGACGGCGAACTGCGCAAAAAGATGTCGCAGGTATCCGCTATACTGTCTTCAGCGGGCGCGGACGTTAAGTGGGTCGCGGAGAACAACATGCACCTGACGCTGAAGTTCCTCGGCAATGTCGATGAAGTCGAAATCCCGAAGGTCGCCGCCGAAGTGAAAAGGATAGCGGGGCAGTTCAAGCAGTTCGACCTGACCATTGCGGGGCTGGGCAGTTTCCCGGAGGTCGGCTCGCCCAAGGTGATTTGGGTGGGGCTTGAGGAGCCGACGGGACGGCTTGAGAAAATGTACTACGCGCTCAACGATGCGCTTGCGCCTTACGCGGAGAAGGAGGAGCGCCGGACGTTCAGTCCGCACATAACGCTTGGCCGCGTGAATTCGCCGCGCAGGCGCGAAGAATTGAGGGAGTTGATTGCGGGCAACCGCGACTCGCAAATCGGCGCGCAGGCCGTTGAGGAGGTAACGGTGATGATGAGCGAGTTGACCCGCGGCGGCCCGCTGTACACGCCGCTCGCGAAGTCGCCGCTTGGGGAATAGACGGCATGGGCCGCTGGCCCATCGTCTCAAAATTTGCAGTACGTATCATGCAAGGCTCTGGAGGCACAAATCATGGCAAAGACCGTAGAGAAGAACGTGGAAAAAGGCGTGGAGGCGTCGCAGGACAAGAAAAAGACCGAAGCGCTTGACGTGGCGCTCGCGCAGATCGAGAAGCAGTTCGGCAAAGGCTCCATCATGCGCCTAACCGAGGAGCACCGAATCCCCGTTGATGGCATATCCACCGGCTCGATATCGCTCGACCTCGCGCTCGGCGGCAAGGGCATTCCGCGCGGAAGGGTCACCGAGATTTTCGGACCGGAAGGTTCCGGCAAGACCACCTTGAGCCTGCATGTCATCGCCAACGCGCAGAAGATGGGCGGCATTGCCGCCTTCATCGACGCGGAGCACGCGCTCGACCCCGCTTACGCGAAGAGGGTCGGCGTGAAACTTGAAGACCTGCTCATCTCACAGCCCGACACCGGCGAGCAGGCGCTCGACATCGCCGAGATGCTGATACGCAGCAACGCCGTGGACGTCATTGTCATCGACTCCGTAGCGGCGCTCGTCCCCCGCGCGGAAATCGAGGGCGCAATGGGCGACACGCATGTCGGGCTGCAGGCGCGCCTCATGAGCCAGGCGCTCAGGAAACTCACAGCCTGCATCAGCAAGACCCGCACCTGCATGATGTTTATCAACCAGATACGCGAGAAAATCGGCGTGATGTTTGGCAACCCGGAGACCACGCCCGGCGGCCGCGCGCTCAAGTTCTACGCCTCTGTCCGCATTGACCTGCGGCGCATCGGCAGCCTGAAGGAGGGCGAGGGCGAAGTGCTCGGCAACCGCATCAAGGCAAAGGTCGTGAAGAACAAGGTCGCCCCGCCGTTCCGCAACGCGGAGTTCGACATGATGTTCGACCAGGGGATTTCGCGCGAGGCTGACCTCCTTGACCTTGGCGTTGAGCACACGGTCATCGCCAAGACCGGCACGTGGATGTCTTACGGCAACACGCGGCTCGGCCAGGGCAAGGAGAACTCGCGCAGGTTCCTCATCGAGAACCCGGACCTCACGAAGGAAATCGAAAAGAAGGTTCTGGAAGTCGCCGCGCCGAAATTTGACTGAGCGCGTCGGACCTGTCCGAGCGGAGGAAAACGCTTTTGCCGCAAGGCCCTTACAGGAAACCTGAGAAATTGCTCCCCGTCAACTGCGTGGAGGAGGAGTACCTGTACGTCGCCATGCAGCGGTGCGAGTGCGGCGGCGCATTCGAGCACGACCGGCAAAGCCTTCTCAAACACGGCGAGACCGCCTGCGACGAACTGACCATGCACTGCATCCAGTGCAGCAAGCCGCGGACTTTCGTCTTTGATATAAGCGCGTTTTTCGGCAAACTTGAAAACTACGGCAGGATTGTGAAGCCCTCGCAACTGTTCGACGCGGCGGAGTGGCTCGGCGTCGCGGCGCTGTTCCTGCGCGACAGCGAGCGCCACGGCGGGGAGGAGAAGCGCATGATGCTGGCCGAGGCGGATTTCTGCCTCGACCAGGTCCTCATGTTCTACGCGGGCGAGGGCGACATGCCCGTCCCCGGCGCGTATTTCCACCAGCCGGAGCATAAGTTGCCGGAGGGGCGCGAGAAACTTTTGTCGAAAGCGCAGGTGCTTAAACTCAAGGAGCGCACCGCCCCCGCCCGCGAGAAGCAGAAGGAGCGCGACAAGGAAGACGGCGGCGATAATTGACTATTATGGATTTTTGCAGGAGAAGGTGATGTTCAAGTCATGGAGAAGAATTGTCGCGGCTGCGTTTGCGGGAGCGGCGGCGATGTTGTTTGCCGCGGGCTGTTGGACCGCGAAATCTCCGAAGCCGCCCGCCCAGCCCGAAAAGCCGTCGCCGGAAGTTGCAAAGCCTGTCAGCGAGCCTTCGGAAGTCGCAAAGCCTGCGACCACGGTTACGCAGGCCGGGAAACTCAAGATTTCCGAAACCCCTCTCTGCAAGAACGACGGGGTCGTCATGACCGTCAGCCCGGACGCCCGGCACGTGATACGCCTTATTCAGCGCGGCGGGAAATCGATTGTCGCCGTTGATGCGGCGGAGAGCGGGAAAGAGTATGACGTCGCCGCGAAGTTTGTCTTCAGCCCCGATTCAAAGCGCGTCGCTTACGTCGGCAAGCGCGGGGGGAAGAGCGTGATGGTGGTTGACGGCGTCGAGGGGAAAGAATACAGCGGAATCGGCATAGCCGGGGCCGCCTTCAGTCCCGATTCGAAGAAAGTTGCTTACATCGCCGCGGCGGAAGGGGGAAAGCAGATGGTGGTCGTTGACGGGGTCGAAGGAGCGCCCTACGACGGCATCGGCATAGGCTCGATTATTTTCAGCCCGGACTCCGCCCGCGTGGCATATTGGGCGCAGGCCGGAGAGAAAAGTTTTGTCGTCGTTGACGGCGTCAAGGGGACGGAATATGATGGAATCGGCGCGGACACGCTTGTCTTCAGTTCGGACTCGAAGCGCTTTGCGTTTGTCGCCGTGCGCGCAAATAAGTCGCTGGCGGTGATTGACGGGGCGGAGAGCGCGGAGTACGAGAGCATGGGAATGCCCGGCATTATCTTCAGTCCGGACTCGAAGCGCGTCGCGTATTCCGCCAAGGCCGGCGAGAAGTGGGCCGCGTTTATTGACGGGACGAAGGGCGCGGAGTATGACAGCGTCGCGGCGATTGCTTTCAGCCCCGATTCCAAGCGAGTCGCTTATAGTGCGACCAGCGGAGATAAGCAGATGGCGGTCGTTGACGGGAAGGAGGGAGCGGCATACGACCTCGTTGGCGGGGTTCTCTTCAGTCCCGATTCCAGCCGCATCGCTTACATTGTGTCGCGCGAGGGAAAGCAGATGGTGGTTGTTGACGGGGCCGACGGGACGGGACACGACCTCATTACGGGAATTGTCTTCAGCCCCGATTCCAAGCGGGTCGCTTATTCCGCCCGGCACGGTGAGAAGAACGTGGTGGTGGTTGACGGCGCGGTGGTCGGCGAGTATGACGATTTGAGGTGCACTCCCATGTTCAGTCCCGACTCGAAGAACGTGGCGTATTGGGTGCAACGCGGCAGGAAATGTCTCGTGGTCCTTGGCGGGGCCGCGGGGCCGGAGTACGACGAGTTTCCGCTGGGCGGGCGCATGGCTTTCGACCCCTCCGGCAAACTTTGCATTCCAGCCCGCCGAGGCGGGGATATTTTCCTCGTAGAAATCGAAATCATGGAATAGCGCCGGGTCGGACCCTATTTACGGAGCGCAGCCCCGATATTCCTTACATTTTTCAGATGAAAGATCGGGGCCAGCTCGTAGAATAGCGGTCTGACCCAAGCGGACCTGCTGTAATTCCGCAATAGGGCATTCGAGAACGGCCTGAGCAAATTATACTGAACGGAGGGAAAAGCAATGTTCAAGTCATTAAAACGAGTGTTTGTCGTTTCGCTCATAAGCGTTTTTGCGATGCTATACACGGGCTGGAGCACCAGCGCGGATGTAACCGCGCCGACGCAAGGCGAGCAACCCAATACTCCAACATTAAAACTCAAAGTCACCGATACATCCCTAGGCAAGATCGAAGGGCTTATCGCTACGAGTTTGGCGGTAAGCCCCGATTCGAGGCACGTGGCGTATGCCGTCCAGCGCGGAGAGAAATATGTTGTCGTGATTGACGGTATCGAGGGGCATGAGTACGACGACATCGGAGCGCCAGGACCTGTTTTCAGCCCGGACTCGAAGCGTGTCACGTATGCGGCGCGGAGCGGAGAGAAATGGGTTGTGGTGGTTGATGGAGTGGAAGGGAAGGGGTGTGACGCCATGGTTGCGGGAAGTCTCATTTTCAGTCCGGACTCGAGGCGGGTCGCGTATATTGCGAAGCGCGGAGAGAAACTGGTTGTCGTTGTTGACGGCGTCGAGGAGAAGGAGTATGACGGAGCGGGCGGTCTTGTCTTTAGCCCCGACTCGCAGCGTCTCACGTATGCTGCACAACGCGGAAAGAAGTGGTTCGTTGTGGTGGACCGAGTGGAGGAGAAAGAGTACGACGCCATCGGAATACGCGGCATTATATTCAGTCCCGACTCGAAGCGTGTTGCGTATGTGGCACGGCGCGGAGAGAAATGGCTTATCGCGGTTGATGGCGTGGACGGGAAGGAGTATGACGCTATCGGAAAGGACACCCCCAACTTCAGTCCTGACTCGACGCATGTCGCGTACTACGCGCAACGCGGTCGGAAACAGTACGCCGTGGTTGACGGAATCGAGGGGAAGGAATATGACGGCATAGGAAGTGGAACTCCCATCTTCAGTCCTGACTCAAAGCATGTCGCATATTATGCAGGACGCGAAAAGAAAGTGGTTGTCGTGATTGACGGAGTGGAGGGGAAGGAGTACGACGGCATCGGAACCCCCCACATTATTTTCAGTCCGGACTCGAAGCGCGCCGCGTATCTTGCGCAGCGCGGAGAGAAATGGATTATCGTGATTGATGGTGGCGAGGGGAAAGAGTATGACGGCATCGGGGCATCCGGCGTGGTTTTCAGTGCGGATTCGAAGCGCGTCGCCTATTACGCACAGCGCGATCAGAAGCAGTTTGTTGTGATTGATAGAGTTGAGGGAAAGGCGTACGATGCTATCGGAATACCCGGCATTATTTTCAGTCTTGACTCAAAGCATATCGCGTACTACGCGAAGCGTGGAGAGAAATGGGTTGTGGTGGTTGATGGAGTTGAGGGGAAGGAGTACGACGACATCGGGGAGGGCACTCTCATTTTCAGTCCATATACGCCGCGTGTCGCGTATTACGCGCAGCATGGAAAGAAGTGGGTTATCCCGATCGATAGTGTCGAGGGGAAGGAATACTACGGGTTCCTAAAAGGAAGTCGTCTGGTCTTTGACTCGCCGAACAAACTGCACGGACTTACAGTCCGAGATGGTGAGATTTTGCTTGTTGAGATTGAGATTACGGAGTAGCGCTTCGCGGCATGGGTGGCGCGGCGCGAGGCATGTTATAACACCCAGTGGCGCTTGACCTTGCGTTATTATTGATAAGCGAGTGGTTAATGTAAGGCGGTTGACTCCGCCGTTGTTTTGTGGCACAGCCGCCCCCGGCTGTGATTTGGCGGCTGATAGTTTCCACACCCGAGGGCGGGTGTGCCACATGAGCTTACATTATCCAGCCAATCCTCAATAATGGCGGTGGAACGGCGGGCGTGATTGGGAGCGATTTGCATAGCACATAAGAGCACATTGTCCTTGACACCGCGCCGCCGAAACCGTTTATTTGCAAACCGGAAATTTTGGAACGGATAAGTCCTGGTGTTGAACGAATGAAACCTGACGAACTGAGAGAACTCTTCCTGAAATTCTTCGAAGAGAAGGGGCACACGCGCGTCCAGAGCGACCTGCTTGTGCCGCAGGACGACCCGACGCTGCTTTTTTCCAGCGCGGGGATGAACCAGTTCAAGAGCGAATTCCTCGGCAAGGGCCGCCCGCTCAAGCGCGCGGCCTCCTGCCAGAAATGCCTGCGCACCGGCGACATCGACAACGTCGGCGTTACCGCGTACCACCACACGTTCTTCGAAATGCTGGGCAACTTTTCCTTCAACGATTATTTCAAGAAGGACGCGCAGGTCTGGGCGTGGGAGTTCATGACGGAGCGGCTCCGCATTCCGTCGGAGAAACTGGTGGTGTCGGTTTACGAAGATGACGACGAGGCGTACGGAATCTGGCGCGATGATGCCGGCGTGCCGGAGAAACGCATCTATCGCTTTAACTCGAAGCACAACTTCTGGCCCGCGGAAGCGCCGGAGAAGGGGCCGAACGGGCTTTGCGGCCCGTGCGCGGAGATTTTCTACGACTGGGGTCAAGGCTCCTTCCCCTGCGACAATCCCAAATGCGATCCGTCGTGCGACTGCGGAAGATATTGCGAGGTGTGGAACCTCGTCTTCCAGGTTTACAACCGCACCGGCTACAAGCAACTTGAGCCGCTGGCCTTCAAGAACATCGACACGGGAATGGGCTTTGAGCGGCTGCTCGCGGTCGTCAACGGCGTGCGCTCGAACTACGAGACGGAACTGTTCATGCCCATCATCGACGAAATCGCCAAGATCGCCGGCACAGCGTACAAGCGCGACACCGAGGCCGGCCGCCACATGCGCCGCATCGCGGACCATATCCGCGCGCTGTGCTTCACCATCGCGGAAAACATCATTCCCGATTCCGCCGACGAACGCGGCTACATCCTGCGCAAACTCCTGCGCCGCGCCTACCGCGACGGACGTGCCATCGGCGTAAAGGACGAGACGTTCCTATATCGCCTCGTCGAGGTTGTCGGGAAGGTCTTCAAAAATCCTTATCCCGAAATTCTCCAGCGGCGCAAAAACATCGGGCACATATTGAAGGAGGACGAGGAAAAATTCGCGCGCGTGCTCGACCGCGGGGAGTTGCGCCTTCAGGAGGAGATTGAGAAGGTCCAGAAGGGCGGCGGGAAGATTTTCGCCGGAGAGAAGGCGTTCTGGCTGCACGACACGTTCGGCTTTCCGGTGGACGTAACGCGGGACATCGTGGAGGACAGCGGGCTGAAGTTCGACCAGGCCGGCTTTGACGAATGCCTTGCGAAGGCGCAGGACGCCTCGCGCAAAGGCTCGAAGTTCACCGGCGAGGTTTTCACTACAGACAGCCTGGAGGAAGTAAGGAAGCAGCATCCACCGACGGAGTACTTCGACGAGACCCAAACGCCCAATCGCAGACCGCGCGTTATCTGGATAGAGGAATACCGTTTTACCGGATATACAGACGGTGTGATTCGAACCGGCACTGTCCGGCTGGTCCAAAAGATCGAGAAAGACAAAGACAAGGACAAGGAAGAACGAGTGATCTTGGATTCCACCCCCTTTTACGCCGAGGCCGGCGGCCAGGTGTGCGATACGGGCGAACTGCGCTGCGGCGATTCAATTTTCGAAGTCACCGAAACGCGAAAAAAGGACGGCCACTACATCCATGTCGGCAAAGTGAAGGAAGGCTCCTTCAAGGTCGGCGATAAAGTTACCGCAATTGTAAGCCCGCAGCGCAAGGACACCGAGCGCAATCACTCCGCGACGCACCTCTTGCAATACGCGCTGCGCAAGGTCCTTGGGCCGACGGTGGAGCAGGCGGGCTCGCTCGTGGAGCCGGAGCGGCTGCGGTTCGACTTCACTTTCAGCCGCGCCCTGACGCTGGATGAAATCGCGAAAGTCGAGGCGATTGTGAACGAGCGTATCCTCGTAAACGACGCCGTGACCTTTGAGGAAACCACTGTCGAGGCGGCGAAGGCGCGCGGCGTCATTGCGCTGTTCGGCGAGAAATACGGCGAGAAGGTTCGCGTGGTCAACATCGGCGGCTACAGCATGGAATTGTGCGGTGGGACGCACGTGCGGCGGACGGGGGACATCGGGCTGTTCAAAATTCTGCGCGAGGGGTCGGTGGCTTCCGGCGTGCGGCGCATCGAGGCCGTTACCGGCAACGGCGTTCTCGCGTGCCTGAACGCCGCCACGGGGACAATCACGGAACTGGCAAGAAAACTCAAGTGCCGCGAGGACGGCTTGCTCCAGCGCGTGGAAGATTTGCTGGACGAGGTGGCCGGACTCAAGAAGAAGGCGGCGGCGAAGGCCGTTGCGGCGAAGAGCGAATCCGGCGCCGACCTGCTGGCCCGAGCGGAGAAGGTAGGCGGGACGCTGCTCGTGTGCGAGCACCTGTCCGACCACACGATGCCGGAGTTGCGCGACCTGGCCGACGAATTGCGCGCGAGGGCGGGGTCGGCGGCGGTTGTGCTGATGGCGAAGTCGGACGGCAAGGTGAGCCTTATCGTGGCATTTACGAAAGACCTCGTTGAGGCGGGCAAGAGCGCGGTGGACGTCGCAAAGAAGATAGGCCCCATCATCGGCGGCGGAGGCGGGGGCCGGGCGGACCTTGCGCAGTCCGGCGGCAAGGACCCGGCGAAGATCGACGAGGCAATCGCCGAGGCAAAATCCCTGCTTAAGGCGATGCTTGGCGGGAAGTGAAGAACATAGGTCCTATAGGACTTATGGGACCTATATTATAATGTAATAGGCGGCGCGTTTTTCGCCGGGGGAACAGCCTGGTGAACGCGTTTTATCCTGGGCGCGGTTGATTTTCCTTGACATTTCAGCCGCATACTTCTACAATCCCCCGCTTTTTGGCCAAAATGTAGCCCAGGATAACCCGTTTTGTGGAAGGGGAACCATGCCCAACCCGAAAAGAAGGCATTCAAACGCCAGGACCCGCAAGCGTCGCTCTCACGACGCGCTGGACTCGCCGAGCCTCTCGGTGTGCCCGCGCTGCAACCAGAAGAAACTGCCGCATACGATTTGCGAGAACTGCGGGTATTACAGGGGCGAGAGCATTATCGAGAAAGAAGGCGAATAAGGCATGCGCATTGCAGTTGATGCAATGGGGGGCGATTACGCCCCTGACGAGATTGTGAGCGGATGCCTGCTGGCTCTGCGCGAGGACCCTGAACTGCAGGTAATCCTCGTAGGCCAGAAGGAAACCGTGGAGCAAGTCCTCGCCGAAAAGGCGGGCGCGGAACTGGAGGCGGTAAGGCCCCGGATAACCGTGCATCACGCCGAGCATGTGGTGTCCGCAAACGACAATATGCGCGCCGTGCTCAAGAAGAAGCAGGACAACTCCATCGTGAAGAGCGTGGCCATGGTGCAGGCCGAGCAGGCTGACGCCTGCGTGAGCGCCGGCAGCACCGGCGCGCTGGTCGGGGCCGCCATTTACATCCTGGGGCGGCTCAAGGGCGTGAAGCGGCCCGGAGTCGGCGTGCCCCTGCCGAGCAGAAAAGGCTTCTGCTACGTGATAGATCTCGGCTCGAACATCGCCTGCAAGGCCATTCACCTGTACCAGTACGCCGAGATGGCCTCGATTTACTGCGAGCGGATACTTAAAGTGCCGAACCCGCGCGTCGGGCTGATTAACGTCGGCACGGAGCGCAGGAAGGGCACGCACAAGATACGCGAAGCCAACAGGATGCTCAAGAAATCGGGGCTGAATTACATCGGCTTCGTGGAGGGGCACGACGTATTCATCGGCGATTGCGACATCGCCGTGTGCGACGGGTTTGTCGGGAATGTGCTTCTCAAGGGAATCGAGGGGTTCTCGGTCGCGATTATCAGGTCGCTGCTGGCGGAACTGGAGCAGATGGCGAGCGGCCTGGGCACGGAGAAGGGGGCCGAAGTGCTGAAGAAATTCAAGAAGAAGACGGACTGGACCACGTACGGCGGCGCGCCGCTGCTGGGAGTTGACGGCGTGTGCATAGTCGCGCACGGCAAATCGAAAGCCGTCTCCATTGCAAACGCGATAAAGACCGGCAGCATCTGCGCGGCGCAAAAAATAAACAGCCTAATCCTTGAAAAACTTGCATAGTGGATGGAGCAGTGATGAGAAAAGTAGGCATAGCGGGCACCGGTTCATACGTGCCTGAGAAAATACTGACGAACGATGCTTTGTCGAGAATGGTTGATACCAACGACGAGTGGATATTCACTCGGACAGGTATAAAGGAACGTCGTGTCGTGGAAAAGGGCACCGGGGTCTCCGACCTGGCGCACATCGCCTCCCAGCGCGCCCTCGAGGCCGCGAAGATGTCGCCCAAGGACATAGACCTCATCATAGTGGCCAGCATCAGCGCCGACTACAGGTTCCCGTCCACGGCATGCATGCTTCAGAACATGCTGGGCTGCAGGATGGTCGGCGCCTTCGACCTTGAAGCGGCCTGCTCCGGTTTTGTGTACGGGGTAGCGCTGGCCTGGAAACAGATAGAGTGCGGCGTCATCAACAGCGCGCTCATCGTGGGCGGCGAGGTGCTGACGCCGTTCACCAACTACTCCGACAGGAGCACGTGCATACTTTTCGGCGACGGCGCGGGGGCGGTGATTCTCAGGGCGGACGAAACGCAGGGGCAGTTGCTCGACACCACAATGGGAGCGGACGGTTCCGGCGCCGACATAATGATCGTGCGCGGCGGCGGGTCGAAACTCCCGATGGACTACGATGTCCTTGAGAAAAAACTGCACCTGATGGAAGTGCGGGGCCGCGAAGTCTACAAGGTAGCCACGCAGAAACTCGGCGAGATCGTCTTTGAACTGCTCGACAGGAACAAGTACAAGGTTGAAGACCTCGCATGGGTCATTCCGCACCAGATGAACATGCGCATAATCGAGGCCGCCGCAAGCCGCATGGGGCTGCCGATGGAGAAGTGCTATACGAACCTTCACAAGTACGGCAACACTTCCGCCGCGAGCATCCCGCTGGCGCTGGACGATGCGGTTCGCGAAGGGTCCATCAAGAAGAACGACCTTGTCGCGCTGGTCGCGTTCGGCGGCGGGATAACGTGGGCGGGCGCGCTTATCAGGTGGTAGACGGTTCATTTGAAAAAGGACTGATGCGCGATGACGAAAATCGCATTGTTGTTCCCGGGACAGGGCGCTCAGGCGGTTGGCATGGGCAAGGCTCTCTACGAAACTTCCCCCGCCGCGAAGGCGATTTACGACCGCGCCGACGCAGCGCTCGGTTTCGGGATTTCGTCCGTATGCTTTGAAGGGCCGCAGGAGAAATTGAATCTGACCAACATGTCGCAGCCGGCGATCCTCGCCACGAGCATCGCCTCTCTCGAAGCGATGAGGGAGCGGGGCGAACTGGACGAGAAGTCGGTGGCGGCGTGCGCCGGACTGAGCCTCGGCGAATACAGCGCGCTGGTTTATGCGGGCGCGCTGAAGTTCGAGGACGCCGTCCGGCTGGTTCAGAAACGCGGCACATATATGCAGGAAGCCTGTGATGCGCGGCCGGGCGGGATGCTCAGCCTGCTGGGCGCCGACATGGCCGTTGCAACTGCGCTCTGCGAAAAGGCCGGAAGCGCCGGAGAAATTGGTATTGCCAACCTCAACAGCCCCGGCCAGATAGTCGTATCCGGGGAAAACGCCGCCATAGACGAGGCGGAAAAGTTGGCCAAGGAGTTAGGTATCAAGCGGGCGGTGCGGCTGAAGGTTGCCGGGGCTTTCCACTCCCGGCTGATGGCCCCCGCCGGCGAGAAACTGGCGAATGTAATTAAGGACGTTAATATTTCCGCGCCGCGGGTGGCGGTCGTGTCGAACGTGACCGCCCGGCCGCATGGCGCGCCCGAATCAATCCGCGGCCTCCTCGTCAGGCAGGTCAGCGAATCGGTCAGGTGGGAAGATTCGATGCGCTGGATGATTGGGCAGGGCGTGGAGAAGTTTTACGAGTTCGCGCCCTCGAAAGTGCTGGCTGGCCTTCTGAACAAGATAGACCCCGCCAGAGAAGTCGTCGCGCTTTAGCGGCGGATGTAGCCCAGTCGCCCTCGGCTGGGCAGAAGAAACAGCCTAAAGGGCACAGCCGGGGGCGGCTGTGCCACAGGAGTTTTGGAATTCGAGGCTTGCCTTAATCAAGGCGGTCTGATATAAGTTTTGGACGGGGGAGAATGATTAGCCTTAAAGAAAAGGTGGCGGTTGTAACAGGGGCGTCCCGGGGAATCGGGCGCGAGATAGCGCTTGTGCTTTCGCGCGCCGGGGCGGCCATTGTCGCGGCCGATATCATGGCGGACCTGCTCAAGGGCGTGATCGATGAGATAATCGCCGGCGGCGGCAGGGCGCTGGCGGTCGCGGCGGACGTCACGAAGTTCGATGACTGCCAGAACCTCGCAGACGCCGCGGTGAAGGAATTCGGGCGTCTCGACATCCTCGTCAATAACGCGGGCATCACGCGCGACAACATCATCCTGCGCATGAAGGACGAGGAGTGGCAGAAGGTAATCGACACCAACCTGAAGGGCGCGTTTTACTGCATAAAGGCGGCCTCGCGCGCGATGATGAAGCAGCGCAGCGGCAGGATAATAAACATCGCGTCGGTCGCGGGACTGTTGGGCACGGCGGGGCAGGCGAACTACGCGGCCTCGAAGGCGGGCGTAATCGCGCTCACGAAAGTGGCGGCGCGCGAATTCGCCTCGCGCGGGATAACCGTGAACGCCGTTGCCCCTGGCTTCATCGAGACCGACATGACCAGGGCGCTCTCTGAGGAAGTGAGGACGGCGAGCCTGAACATGATACCGCTTGCCAGGATGGGCGTTCCCGCCGACGTGGCGAACGTGGTCCTTTTCCTCGCGAGCGATTTGTCCGCATACGTTACAGGCGAAACTATACGAATCGACGGCGGAATGGCAATGTAATTTTTTTGAGAGGGGGTGAGAGCGCACAAAAAACTCGCGGCGGATCTAACGGCCGCACGGCGGCCTTTCGAAAATAAACTTTCTCCATACATTTGCAGGAGGATCAGCAGTGGCCTCAATCGAAGATCAGGTATACGACATCATCTGCGAGCAGATGGGCGTGAGCCGCGACCAACTCACACCGGAGACTTCCTTCATCAACGACCTCGGCGCGGATTCTCTTGACCAGGTCGAACTGGTGATGGAGTTCGAAGAGAAGTTTGACCTCAACATTCCCGATGAGGAAGCGGAAAAAATCCAGACCGTCGGGGATGCCGTTAAGTACATCAAGGAGCATACGTGAGCATGTTTCAGAAACGTCGAGTAGTCATCACCGGCATGGGAGCCATTACTCCCTGCGGCAATGATATTCGCTCGACATGGGAAAATCTTGTCGCAGGCAAGACCGGCATCGCGCGCATCACAAAGTTCGATGTCACGGATTTTCCCGTCAAGATCGCGGGCGAAGTTAAAAATTTTGACCCTGCGCAGTACCTTGACAAGAAGGAACTCCGCCGCCTTGACCCCGTGGTGCATTACGCGGTCGCCGCCTCCGACATGGCGCTCGCCGACTCCAAACTTGACCTCGCAAAAGAGGACAAGGACATGGTCGGCGCCGTCATCGGCAGCGGCGTTGGCGGAATCATCGAGTTCCAGGAACAGCACACTCGCTTCATCGAGAAGGGGCCGCTCAAAATATCCCCCTTCTTCATACCGAAACTCATGGCCAATGCCTCGGCGGGCCAGTTGGCCATAAAGTACGGCATACACGGCGTGAACTACTGCACCGTCTCCGCCTGCGCATCCAGCGCGCACGCGCTCGGAGCGGCCATGCGCTCGATACAACTGGGCGAGGCCGACGTCATGTTCGCAGGCGGATCGGAAGCGGCAATGAGTTCCTTGGGCATCGCGGGCTTCCAGGTAATGACCGCGCTTTCAAACCGCAACGACGAGCCTGAGCGAGCCTCGCGGCCTTTTGACCGCGACCGCGACGGCTTCGTCATGGGCGAGGGCGCCGGGACCGTCATCCTTGAGGAACTCGAGCACGCCAAGCGGCGCGGCGCGAGAATCTACGTCGAGATGGTCGGCGTAGGCATGTCCGCCGACGGCTACCATATCACCAGTCCGGACCCGGACGGCGTCGGCGCGTGCCTGTGCATGAACCGCGCGGTCAAGGACGCGGGCCGCAAACTGGAAGAAGTCGGCTACATCAACGCCCACGGCACTTCGACGCAGTACAACGACCTCATTGAGACCAGGGCGATAAAGAAAGTCTTCGGCGATTACGCGCAGAAGATACCGATAAGTTCCTCGAAGTCCATGATCGGCCACCTGCTCGGCGCGGGCGGCGCGGTCGAAGCGATGGTTACCGCGCTCTCCATCAACGAGGGCAGGATACACCCCACCCTCAACTTCGAGAACCCCGGCGAGGAATGCACGCTTGACTACGTGCCCAAAGGCATGCGCAGGGTGAACCTCAATTTCGCGATAAGCAACTCGTTCGGCTTCGGCGGGCACAACGTCTGCCTCGCCATCGCGAAGTACGTCGAATAAACTCTCACAACAAAACAACAAGCCCGCCCCGATATATCGGGGCGGGCTTTTCTTTTGACCTAAAATTAGCGCGGTAGACGGTGCGCGCTCCTCATGCTACAATATCGCTTCGACGTCATCATATCAGGAGTGAAAGCAGGATAAATGACGCGGAATATTCTGACAAACGGCGCGACGACGGTCATCGGCAGCGTCCCTTTCACGGACGCGGCGGAGGCGGTGCGGTTCATTCTGGACAGCGGCGTGGACGTGCCATGCTGGCCGCAACTGCCCGCGCGCGCCTTCGAGGAGGGCATGATACCGCAGTGCTCCGAGGGAATCCCCTTCGTGAGAATCGACGAGCCGGAGCGCCGCATCTGGTGCGAAATCCCACCGGACAGGTCAGAGGCGCTCGCGGCGTTCTACCAGAACGTGATTGACATGAACGTTGACGCCTTCGCCATCAGCGAGAACGTCGCCGCCGGCTTCCACGCGTTCCTTAAGGCGCTCCAGTCTGGCGGCAAACGCCCGTTCCTCAAGGGCCAAGTAACCGGGCCGATAACGATGTCGCTCGGTATTACCGACCAGGACAAGCGCTTTCTCTTTTACGACGCGGACATGCGCGACGTTGTCGTGCAGGCGATTGCGATGAAAGCGCGCTGGCAGGCGCGGCTGCTCAAAAAGCACTGCGAAAACCTGCTGATGTTTTTCGACGAGCCGGTTCTTGCCGGGTTCGGCACGTCCGCGTACCTCGGCCTCAAGGCGGAGCACGTCGCGGCGATGTGCAACGCGGTCATCGCCGCCATTCACGATGAGGGCGCGCTCGCCGGTGTGCACATCTGCAGCAACACTGACTGGGCGATGATGATGGCGACGGACGTTGACGTGCTCAACTTCGACGCGTACAGCACGAATTGCGCGCTTTCGCTTTATCCGGCGGCGCTCCGGCGGTTCATCGGCCGCGGCGGCGCGCTCGCGTGGGGGATTGTGCCGACGACGCACGAGATTGACGGCGCGACGATTGACGATATTGTCTCGCGCCTGCGGCGGGAATTCGGCAAACTCGAAGCGAAGGGATTCACAAAAGATGAATTGATGCGCTCCTGCGTCCTGACGCCGTCGTGCGGGACGGGCGCGCTGAGCGTTCCGCAATGTCGCAAGGTGTTCGACCTGCTCGCGAGATTGCAGGCCGCTTTTCGCGGAGGTCTCTAAAATGCCGGAAAGAAAACCAGCGGACATTCACATTGATTACAATTTGTGCAAGGTCTGTTACCTTTGCATCGGCGTCTGCCCGGTCAAGGTTTATACGCAGTCGGACTACGTCGGCGACAAGGGCGCGCCGATTCCGCTGATTACGCATCCGGAGAAATGCATACATTGTTATCTTTGCGAACTGATGTGCCCGGACCTTGCCATCACCGTCAAAGACAACAGCAAGGCAAAATCGGCTATAAAAGGGGTCTGACCCCTTTTGTAGCCGATATGGTTTCTTTGGTTAAGAGAGCAAGAATGGCCCCACTGAAAATCGGCTACAACACCAACGGCTTCGCGCATCACACGCTTGAAGACGCGCTGCGCATCATCAGCGGCCTCGGCTACGACGGCGTGGCGCTGACGCTGGACGTGCATCATCTCAATCCTTTCACGACCACGCGGTCGGACCTGCGCGCGCTCAAGCGCTTGCTCAGGCGGCTGAAACTTGATGTCGTCATCGAGACCGGCGCGCGGTATCTGCTCGACCCGGTCCGCAAACACGAGCCGTGCTTTGTCAGCGCGACCGGCGCTACGCGGCGTATCGCGTTCACGAAAAAGGCGATTGACATCGCCGCAACGCTGGACGCGCCGGTCGTTACCGTTCATTCCGGCGCGAGGCATCCCCGGATGCGACGCGAGGAGGCGAGGGTGCGCTTGGCGGCCGGCTTGAGGAGCGTGTGCAAGTACGCCGCCTCTCGCGGCGTCATCATTGGCCTTGAGCCGGAGCCGGGGATGTTCATCGACACGATAGAGGGCTACGCCCGGATTAGGTGCGACGTGGATCATCTGGCGCTGAAACTCACCGTTGACGTGGGGCACCTGGTTTGCTGCGAGCAGGACGCGCCGGGCTACATAATCACGCGGCTGGCGGATGAAATCGTCAACGCGCACATCGAGGACATAAGAGGCGCGGCGCACAACCACCTGCCGCCGGGCGAGGGCGAAATCAACTTCCGCCCGATCCTTGAAGCCTTCAAGACCATTGATTTCGCGGGCCTCATAGGGGTTGAGTTGAGCCGCAACAGCCACAACGCGCCTGAGGCCGCGCGCAACGCAATCGAGTTTTTCAACAAAATCCGCCACTCATAAAATGGCGGCTGTCACTATTTTATTTTGTCAACTCGTCCGCAACCCGTGACGGAATTTCATCGGCGATTTTTCGACGCCATTGTGTTGACAAGGCACTTTCTTTTTGCTACATTTCCCGACTCGATTCCGGAGGAAAACGGCGTGAGAGCGTCCCGATCTTATCGGGACCACCGAAGGGGCAAGACCCGAAGCCTTGAGCGCGGGACGAATCTCTCAGGTCTATGACCGCCGTTGGACGGACTCCTGGATTTTCGCAAAGACAGGGGGTATGGTATCGCGCGATACCATATTCCTTTTTAGTTTTAACGTCAAACTGACGAGGGCTTCCATGGCGCCTAAAAAAGATGACTACCTGATTCGCGAGAACATCGCGAAAATCGACCAGTTCACCGAAAGGCTCATACGTCTTGAGGAAGAACGCCAGGCGCGCAAAATCATCATGATTGCATCCGAGAGCATTGCGCCGCCGCCCGTGCGCGAGGCGCTGGCGTCCTGCTTCACCAACCTTTACGCCGAAGGGTATCCGTGGCTTCGGATGTACATGAAGACCGAGGAGGAACTGAAGGACTTCGGCACGGAACTGGCGTACCTGCGCCGCTACGCGGACCGCAGGTATTACAAGGGCGTGGATTACGCGGACTTCGTTGAGTCGCTCGCCAGGAGGCGTTGCGCCGAGGTGTTCGCCGCGAACGGCGTTTCCGCGGACAAGATTTACGCCAACGTCCAGTCGCTCTCCGGCGCGGCCGCAAACAATGCGGTTTACGAGGCGTTCCTCAAGACCGGCGACGTGGTAATGGGCCTTGACCTCACTCACGGCGGTCACCTGACGCACGGCAGCGAGGTCAACCGCTCAGGCATGACATACAAGATCGTCGCATACAAGACCAGCCCGGCGACCGGCCTGCTCGACTACGCCGCGATAAAGAAACTTGCGCTTGAAGCGAAGCCCAGGATGATAATCGCCGGCTACAGCGCGTATCCGAGGACAATCGACTGGGCCGCGTTCCGCGAAATCGCCGACAGCATAGGCAACGGCTGCATCGTCCTGGCGGACATCTCACACCCGGCGGGCCTTGTGGCAGCCGGGCTTTTCCCCAACCCGGTGGGAATCGCGGACGTCGTCTCCTTCACCACGCACAAGACGCTCTGCGGGCCGAGAAGCGCCTGCATCCTCGCCACTGATGAGGAAAAGGGAGCGATGATTGACACCGCGGTCTTCCCCGGAGAACAGGGCGGCCCGCACATCAACACCATCGCCGCCAAGGCGGTCGCGTTCCTCATTGCGAAGACGCAGAAATTCAAAGACCTCATGAAGGGCGTGATGGACAACGCCAGAGCGCTCACCGAGGCGTTCCGCAAGCGCAATATGAAAATCGCCTACGGCGGCACGGAGTCGCACATGATGCTCGTCGACCTGAAGGGCGTGAAGAGTGAGACGGGCTGCACACTCCGCGCGGAAGTCGCCTCCCGCCTGCTCGACATGTGCGGACTGACCTGCAACAAGAACACAATCGCCGGCGACGCCAACGCCGCCTATCCGAGCGGGCTGCGCTTCGGCACAACGTGGGTTACCCAGCGCGGACTGGGCGCGAAACACATGGACGAAATCGCCGACATTGCCACGAACCTGCTCGTCAACATCAAGCCGTTTGAGTACCGCGGCCTCACCAGCGTGCTTGGCCGCGGCAAGGTTGACATGAAGATCCTCGAAGAGACGCAGCGCCGCGTGGCCGAGATCGTCAGCGATGCGGCGATTGACATCGAGCCGAAGCAGCACAGCGGCTATCCTTATTTCAACGCGGTGGATATTCAGACAGGCGCTTCTCCTCTGGCGGAGAGGCATGTTAAGTCGGGCGCGAAGATGACCGAGCGCGCGGGCTGGAAGGTTCCCGCGGCCTTTGGCGAAGTGGCAAAGGAGGTTGATGCGGCGAAGAAGGGCGCGGCGATTTTCGACATGACAGACAGCGGGCTGATAGAGATTTGCGGCGAGCGCGCCGTGCAGTTTATGCAGGGCGTTTGCACGGCGAACATTTACGCGCTCAAGCCGGGCAGCGCGGCGCTGGCGTTCCTGTTCGACGCGGAGGACAAACTCATCGACGACGTTGCGATTTTCCGCTTCCCGACGGATGAACGCGGCCGCGATAAATTCGTCGTCAGGACGAATCCCGAGAACCACGCGCGGGCGTTGGCATGGCTGCGGGCGATGAGCGACGGGTACGTGATTTTCGACCGCGCGGACATCCTTGCCAAGATTGAGGGGCCTGTGACGGTCGAGGATTTGCGCACGTGCGAGGAGAACGAAAAGCGGCTGACCGGCCTTGCGCTGACGGGCGCGAAGGGTCTCGACGTGTTTGGGAAATTGAGTGCCGACGCGAAGAAAATGGAATTCGTGGAATTCAAGCAGATGAAGATGGCGGGCGTGGACGTGATTGCCGGGAAGTTCCCGTGCGATATCACGACCCTGCATGCGACGCTGTACGTTCATCCGGACGACGCTGCGGTGCTCTGGAGCGCGGCGGTGGAGGCCGGCGCGACTCCAGCGGGCGCGGAGGCGTTCGGCAAACTGCGCGCCGAAGGCCGCATGCCGTCTTATGGCGCGGGCGCGCGGCCCGACGCGGCAACGCTCTACAAGTCCCACCCGCAGTGGTTTGACCTGAGCAAGTTCCACTTCATCGGCCAGAAGCAGATCGCTGTTGCCGTCAAGCCCACGGCGAAGAAAGAGAGATTCGAGTGGGTCGAGAAGGAAGCGCCGGTCAAGAAAACTCCGCTCAACGCCGAGCACCACAAACTCACCAAGAAGGCGTTCATGATTCCTTTCGCGGGATGGGAGATGCCGGTGTGGTATTCGAGCGTCAGCGACGAACATGCAACGGTCCGCAAGGCCGCGGGGCTCTTTGACGTGTCACACATGGGCTGCCTGGGCTTCGAGGGCGAATACGCCGGGCGTTTCCTCGACATAGTCATTACAAACTACGTTCACTGGCTGTCGCCGGGGCAGTCGCAGTACGGTCAGATACTTGACTGCGATGGCTTCGTCGTCGATGACTGCATGGTTTACCAGCGCGCGCGGAACAAGTATCTCATGGTCGTCAACGCGTCAAACGAGGACAGGGTGAAGGCCTACTTCCGCGGCGTGATTGAAGGCAAGTACCTGCTTGACCGCGACAACCCGTCGAAGAAACTCGAAGGCGAGTTCACGTTCCGCGACCTGAAAGACCCGAAGGAGGGCGACTACCGCAAGATTGACATCGCCCTGCAGGGACCGGCGTCGCTGAAGATTCTGCAGACTCTCACGGACGACGCGGAACTCAAGGACGACCTCGCCCGCGTGCGCCGCACCGACCTCATCGAGGGCAAGTTCGGCAAATTCGATTTGATGATAAGCCGCACGGGTTACTGCGGCGAGGATTACGGCTACGAAATCTTCGTGCATCCGGACCAGTCGGTGGAGTTGTGGCGTACGCTGCTCGACAGGGGCCAGCAGTACGGCATCAAACCCACCGGCCTCGGCTCCCGCGACTCGACACGCACGGAGGCGGGGCTTCCGCTATACGGGCACGAAATGGCCGGGCCGCTGAACATCAACCCTATCGCGTCCGGCTATCCGGGATATATAAAGTTCCATAAGCCGTTCTTCATCGGGCGCAAGCCGTTGCTCGAAGACGAGAAGAAACGTACAATGGAAATAGTACGGTTCAAGATGGACGAGAAAGGCGTCAAGACCGTGCACAACGGCGACCCGGTCGTCAACCGCAAGGGCCAGTTCATCGGTTGCGTGACCAGCGCCGCTCTGGTCGAAGGCATCCAGATAGGCATGGCCTATGTCGATCGGAAGTATATCGCGCCGGGCACGCTGATAGGCATCTTCCCGATGCCGCATGACGAGAAGGCCGACTGGGCAGAGAAGGCGAAAAACAAACTGGCTGCCGGCGACAAACTGTACCTGAACGAATGGGCGCAAGTGATTTCGCGCTTCCCGCGCAAGCCGACCCCCGGCATGCCGCAGGCGGTGCGCGAGAGGCTTGTATCAGAATAGACTTTCGTTTTGAAACCATAGGAGGACGTTCAATATGTGGCCGCAAGACCTGAAATACACAAAGACGCATGAGTGGGCGAGAGTGGAAGGCGACGTGGTAACCATGGGGCTGACGCAGTTCGCCGTCACGCACCTGAGCGACCTGGTGTTCATCGACCTGCCCGACGCGGGCGAGGCGGTAACCCAGAACGAGAGTTTCGCGGAGGTCGAGTCCGTAAAGGCTGTCGCGGACATCTACGCGCCCGTGAGCGGCGAGATCATCGAGGTCAACCAGAACGTAATCGACAGCGTGGAACTCATCTCCAAGGACTGCTACAAAGAAGGCTGGGTCGTCAAGATAAAGATGAGCGATCCGAGCGAACTCGACAAGTTGATGGACGTCAAGAAGTACGAAAAGCACGCCGAGGCCGAAGAGGCCGCCGGCCACTGAGGCCGTGAGAAAGTGGGGCGGTGAGGTTAATATAGGTCCTATGCGTCCTATATTGCCTGACAGTCTAACAGCCGAACAGTCTAATAGCCTAACTTTCGGAGGCATTATGCCGTTCATTCAGAACACCGACCGTGAAGTCAAGGAAATGCTGGCCACAATCGGCGTTTCCACCATCGGGGACCTCTTCAAGGACATCCCCGAACAAATTCGCACGAAGTGCCATCTCAACCTGCCCAAGCAGATGTCCGAACCGGAGATCATGCGGCACATCGAGTCGCTCGCCGCGAAAAACAAGCCGGCCGGGGAATACATGTTGTTCCTGGGCGCCGGCGCGTACAACCATTTCATCCCGGCCGTCGTGGACCACCTGGCGGGGCGCGCGGAATTTGTAACCGCCTATACGCCTTACCAGCCGGAAGCCAGCCAGGGCGTCCTTCAGACGATCTTCGAGTTCCAGACGCTTATCGCGGAACTCACCGGCGCCGACATCTCGCAGGCGTCGCTTTACGAAGGCGCCACCGCGCTGGTCGAGGCCGTCTATCTCGCCCGCGCGCAGAACCCCAAGCGCCACCGAGTCGTCGTCTCGAAGGGCATTCACAAGGAATACCTGCAAACGCTTTACACCTATTCCCGCAACCTCGAACTCAAGATCGAAGAAGCGGACCTGAACGGCGGCACAATGTCCGCCGAGCATCTCAAGAGCATCCTGAACGACCAGACGCTTTGCGTGGCGTTCCAGACGCCGAACTTCTTCGGCTGCATTGAGAACGCCCCCGCGCTGGTGAAGGCAGCGCACGATTGCGGCGCGCTGGCCATCGCCGTGGTGGACCCGATTTCGCTGGGCCTGCTTGAAGCGCCGGGCAGATACGACGCGGACATCGTGGTCGGCGAGGCGCAGTCGCTCGGCATGCCGATGTCGTTCGGCGGGCCGTACCTGGGCTTCATCGGCGCTCGCAACGACTACGTCCGCAAGATGCCCGGCAGAATAGTCGGCATTACGGTTGACGCGGACGGGAAGCGCGGATTTGTCCTGACCTTCCAGACGCGCGAGCAGCACATCAGGCGCGAAAAGGCGACCTCCAACATCTGCTCCAACGAGGCGCTCTGCGCCCTGCGCGCGGCCATCTATCTGACTACCATGGGCCGCGCGGGCATGAAGCAGGTGGCGAACCTCTGCTTCCAGAAGGCGCACTACGCCGCCGAGCAGATTTGCAGAGTCAAGGGCTACGGCATGCGCTTCAAGGCGCCGTTCTTCAAGGAATTCGCAATCACATGCCCGAGGAGCGCTGTTGAAGTAAACGCCGCCCTCATGAAGAAGAAAATCATCGGCGGCTTCGACTGCGCGAGGTTCTACCCCGCTGAGAAGAACACGCTGCTCATCGCCGTCACCGAAGTCAACAGCAAGGAAGAAATCGACACGCTCGTCAAAGCGCTTGGAGAGATACAATGAAATTGATTTTTGAACATTCACGCGCCGGCCGCCGCGGATACACCCTGCCGGTAAGCGATGTGCCGGAACGCAAGGCACATGAATCAATACCCGGCGAATACCTCCGCAAGGGCGAACTGGATTTGCCGGAGGTCGGCGAACTGGACATAGTGCGGCACTATACGAACCTCAGCCGGCTCAACGTCGGCGTGGACACCGTCTTCTATCCCCTCGGGTCGTGCACGATGAAGTACAGCCCGAAGGTGAACGAGGCCGTCGCCGCGCACCCGCGTTTGGCGCACATGCACCCCTACCAGCCGGAGGAGAGCGCGCAGGGCACGCTCGAAATTCTTTATAACACGCAGGAATACCTCAAGGAAATCTCCGGCATGAGCGCGGTGTCTCTGCAGCCCGCCGCGGGCGCGCACGGCGAGTTGACCTCGCTCCTTGTCATGAAGGCGTACCTCGACGACAAGCGCCCCGGACGAATGAAAGTCCTCATCCCGGATTCAGCGCACGGCACCAACCCGTCGAGCAGCATCTTCGCGGGCTTCGAGACGGTGCAGGTGAAGTCCAACGAACGCGGGCTTGTGGACCTCGAAGACCTCAAGAAGCACGTTGATGAAAATACCGCGGTCCTTATGCTCACCAACCCGAACACGCTCGGCCTCTTCGACGACCAGGTCCAGGAGATTGCGCGGATCCTGCATGCGAAGGGCGCGCTGCTCTATCTCGACGGCGCGAACCTGAACGCCATCATGGGCGTGGCGCGCGCGGCGGATTTCGGCGTGGACGCGATGCACTTCAACCTGCACAAGTCCTTCTCCACGCCCCACGGCGGCGGCGGACCCGGCAGTGGGCCCATCGGCGTCGTGAAGGAACTCGCTCCTTACCTGCCGGCGCCGGTCGTGGCCAGGAATGGCGACAAATTTTATCTGGATTACAACATCCCGAAGAGCATAGGCCGCTGCCGGTCGTTTTACGGCAACATCGGCGTCATTATCCGTGCATACGTTTACCTGCGGATGCTCGGCAGGGAAGGCGTGCCCAGGGTCGCGCACCACGCGGTCCTCAACGCCAACTACCTCGCCGCGCGGCTCAAGAAGCATTTCCTCCTGCCCTATGACCGCATCTGCATGCACGAGTGCGTCTTCTCCGGCAACTGGCAGAAGAAATACGGCGTCAAGACGCTCGACATCGCAAAGCGCCTGCTTGATATGGGCTTCCACCCGCCGACCGTCTATTTCCCGCTCATAGTTCAGGAGGCCATAATGATTGAGCCGACGGAGAACGAGAGCAAGGAGACGCTCGACGCATTCGCCGACGCGATGATCCAGATAGCGAAAGAGGCGCAGGAGAACCCGCAACTGGTTACATCCGCGCCGCAGAACATGCCGGTCAAGCGGCTCGACGAAGTCAAGGCCGCCAAGGAGCCTTATATCCGCTGGAAGCCGTGATAGTTTTTGAAACCAGGAGATGACTGTGCCAAGGAAGATCGTCATAGTCGGAAACGGCTCGGCCGGCGCGTCCGTCGCGTTCTCCGCCAGGAAGCACGACCGCACGGCCGAAATAACCGTGCTCGAACGCTTGCCATATCCCACGTTCTCGAAATGCGCGCTGCCGTTTGTGATTGAAGGGGCGATAGAGTCCTTTCAAAACATCACGGTTTTCTCTCATGAATTCTACCGCTCGCAAAAAGTCAACCTCGTCAACGGCGCTACGGTCACCCGCGTCATCCCGGACGAGAAGAAGGTCGTCTATAAGGACGCGGGCGGCGAGAAGACAATTGAGTACGACGCGCTCGCGCTCACCCTGGGCGGGCGGGCACGCATTCCTCATATTCACGGCGCGGACCTGGACGGCGTCTTTGCGCTACGCACCATTGCTGACGGCGAAAAAATCCTCGCCGGCCTGAAGACCGCCAAGAGAGTCATCGTCAACGGCGCAAGTTTCATCGGGCTGGAGGTTGCGGAAGCGCCTGTCAGGCGCGGGGTGGATACCACAATCATCGTGCGTTCCAGGATGCTGCGCACAATGATTGACGCCGAATTCAGCCAGGAACTCCAAGAACACATGCTGGAGCAGGGCTGCAAGGTTATCCAGGACAAGTGCATCGACGCCATTATTGGCGCGGGCGGCAAGGTCAAGGCTGCGGTCATCGGCCATGAAGAAGTCCCCGCGGACATGGTGCTCATGTGCACCGGCGTGATGCCTGTCGTCGAAATTGCCAAGGAAGCCGGCGTTCAAATCGGCTCCACCGGCGGAATTATTGTTGATAAGACGATGCGTACTAGTGTTCCGGACATCTACACGGCGGGGGATTGCGCGGAGGATCGCTTCGGGCTGATGGGCTTTCCGTTCATCAGTTTTCTTGGGACGGTGGCGACAAGGCAAGGGGTGGTCGCTGGAATGAACATGGCCGGCGTCCGCGCCGAGGTTCCGAAATTCTATAACGCGGCCGTGATGAGACTCTTCGGCTTGCAGGTTGGCAGCGTGGGCCTCACCAGCGACTTTGCTCAGGAGCACGGCCTGAAGCCCGAGTCCATCAAGGTCACGCACTCGACGCTTCCGCACTACTATCCAGGCGGCAAGCCGGTTATCATCAAACTGCTGGCGCATCCTGATTCGCAGGAAATCATCGGCGCGCAAGTCATGGCGGAGGAGACCGTTCCTGAGACGATAAACACCCTGTCCCTTGCGATCCAAAACCGGATGAAGGCGGCAGACCTTGCCATGGCGGACTTCTGCTACTCGCCTCCGTGCGCGGACATCTGGGCGCCGGCGTCGATCGCGGCTCAGGGCCTTGACCGCAAGTTCGCCGCGAAGGCGCGCAGGAAACAGACCTGAGGTCGGACAGGTCGGACTACATGAGCGGCAAGTGCATAATAATGCGCCTCGACCGGGTCGATTACGACGCGGCGCTGAAAAAACAGATGGAGATTGTTGCGCAGGTCCAGACTGACCGCAATCTTGCCTACCTCCTCCTGCTGACGCACAACAACGTCTTCACGCTTGGTCGCTCCGCGAAGCGCGCGCATCTGCTCGTTTCCGACGAAGTGCTGGCGAAAAAGGGCATCATCGTCCGCGAAATCAAGCGCGGCGGCGACATCACCTACCACGGCCCCGGCCAGATCGTCGGCTATCCCATCCTTTCGCTGATGCGCCACGGCCTGCAAATCCGGCAGTACTTCCTGAAACTCGAGGACGTGCTCATCCGCGTGCTGGCGCGTTACGGCGTCGAGGCGCGCCACGACGATGAATACACGGGCGTGTGGGCCGGGGAGGAGAAGGTCGCGGCGCTGGGCGTGGGAGTCTCGCGGTGGGTCACGTTTCACGGCTTCGCGCTGAACGTCAACACCGATTTAAGTTACTTCCAGATGATCGTGCCCTGCGGCATAAGCCACAAGCGCGTTACCTCCCTCGCAAAACTTCTCGGCCGCCATGTCGATGAAGACGAAGTCATGGGAGCAATAGAGGAAGAATTTCTGAAGGAATTCCGGATGGAAAGGCTGTAGCATCAGCGGGATTTCTGACGCAGAATCGATTTTATTTCGCCGACCATCTCCTCGCAGCAGACCGCGATGTCCTCAACCGGCAGGTAGTCCGCCACGGACCTGTCAAAAACGATTTGCCCCTCCGACGGCATTTCCTCGTCGCCTCTCCAGTAAATTACCTTCACGTCAATTCGCGGGAAGATGCGCACGATGAAGCAGCGCGTGGCGAATTTCGTTTCCACCGCGCCGATTTGCCTGAAGGCATTTGCCGCCGCGTTTTCATCGCCGTCGAAAGCGCGGATAATCGCGTGAATCACCCTGGCCCTGAACGGCGCGGCGTAGGCCGTCGCGCCGGGAATTTGCGCGAAACTGATTTCGACGTTCCGCGCCGGCGTCCCGGCCGCCTTTGCAAGATAATGAAGGATGAGGATTTTGCGGAAGTCCGGAGCGTCCTTGCCGCCGCAGGTGATTTGCCTTGCCGCCGGATTTATCTCGCAGCGGACGCCGAGAAAATCGAGTTGGATTTTTCCGTCCGGCCGCGGTTCCGCGCCGGCCCTGCCCGCCTGCGCGGCGAGGCCGGTTGAGGCGAGCGCACGCCACGCATGGTCAAGCGCCGCGCTGTAATCCCGTTTTCCCTCCGGCATCATTCGCTCCACTTCTTGAGTTTCGCGACGCGCTCCGCCTCCGCGTCCGCCCCGTCGAGCGCCCCGTTGAGTCTTTCACGCCACTGCGCGAACTCCTCGTCGGACAATTCGCGCGGTACTTCGTAAGGTTGCGAGATGAAGATAGCCGCGGTGGAAAATGGCTTGGGGAATTTCAGGCGCGACCAGTCGCGCGCGGTCCAGCACCTGGAGAATCCCACGCCTATCAGGTAAAGCGGCGCGCCCGTTGTTTGCGCGAGGTAGATGGGGCCGTCCTTGAACTGGTGGAGCGGGCCGCGCGGGCCGTCCGGCGTGAACGCGACGACGGCGCCCTTTTCCATTATGTCGAGCATTTCCTTCATGGCGCGCATGCCGCCGCGCGTCGAGGAGCCGCGCACTGGACGGTAGCCGCCCTTCTCCACGATCCTGCTTATCATCTCGCCGTCGCGGTGCTGGCTGATGACGATGTAAACGCCTCGGTTCCTGTACGCGCGGTACGGTATGAGCAGATTCCCGTGCCAGAAGCAGTAAATCCCGCTCTTCTCCATGTGGGCGTACTGCCATTCCTGATGTTTTCTGTTGATGACGCGGACCCGGACGGTGAGCATGAGGAGGAGGAGGACGATCCGTCCCGCCAGCGGCGCAACGCTATTGAGCAGCCACGCGCGGAATTTTTTCATTTCGCCCCTTCCAGGTTCTTGTTTTCCGCCGGTGACGCGTACATTTCCCCGGCGTGATACGACGACCGCACGAAAGGCGCGGACGCGACTCCGCCGAAGCCGCGCGAGCGCGCGGTTTCCGCGAGTTTCTCGAATTCCTCCGGCGGCACAAATCGCGTAATCGGCAGGTGCGCCTTCGACGGGCGGAGGTACTGGCCTATCGTCACGAAGTCGCACCCGACGCCGCGCAAATCCTTCAGCGTTTCGACGACTTCCTCGCCCGTTTCGCTCAGTCCGACCATCAGCCCGGACTTCGTTACGATTTCCGGGCGGCGGTTCTTCACGAAACGCAAGAGTTCGAGCGACCGCCGGTAATCGGCCTGCGGGCGGACGGCGCCGTAGAGGCGCGGCACGGTTTCCACGTTGTGGTTGAACACGTCCGGCAGCGCGTCTGCCACGCGGGCGATGTCTTCCTCGTTTCCCTTGAAATCCGGCGTGAGCACTTCGACGGAAGCGGCGCAGTGAGCGCGGATTTCCCGGATGGTCTTCGCGAAATGGGCGCTGCCGCCGTCGGCGAGGTCGTCGCGCGTGACGGAAGTAACGACGGCGTGGCGGAGGTTCAGCGCGGCGACGGCCTCGGCGACGTTGCGCGGCTCGTCCTCATCGGGTGGCATCGGCGCGCCTTCAGGCACGGCGCAGAAGCGGCAGTCGCGCGTGCAGACATTTCCCAGAATCAGAAAGGTCGCCGTGCCTCTGCCGAAACATTCAGGCATGTTCGGGCATTTCGCGCCCTGGCAGACGGTGTGCAAATGCAACCGCTCCAGCAGCCGGAACACGGCCATGGAGCGGCTTTCCTTCGGCAGGTTTCGCTTGAGCCACGAAGGCATTGACGACTTACGGGGCCGTCTCATTGAACTCTATGCCCTTGTTGACTGCTTCCTTGTTGACGGGGATGAAGCGTTCCTTCTTTCCTCCGAGGAACGCCGGCAGCGCGTCGAAGAACTTCTGGATGTCCGCGAGTTTCCTCGCCTTGTTGTAAACGCCCAGTATCACCATGTTGGCAAGGCGCACGTTGCCCATGTCGTTGGCGATTTTCGTCGCCGGGATTTTCACGAGTTTCACGTTCTTCGGCGGGTCGGTAACGTTGATGAGCGACGTGTTGACGATGAGCAGCCCGCCGGGCTTCACGTCGCTCTTGAATTTTTCGTACGACGGCTGGTTCATGACGATGACGGTGTCGGCGACGTCAACCATGGGCGAGTCGATTTCGTCGTCGGAGACGATTACGTGGCAGTTGGCCGTGCCGCCGCGCATTTCAGGGCCGTAAGACGGGATGTAGGTAACGTGCTTGTCCTCGTGCATCATCGTGAAGGCCACGAGTTTGCCGAGGAACATGATGCCCTGTCCGCCGAATCCGGCGCAGATGATTTTTTCCATCATTTTTTTTCTCCTGATTCAGTCTGCTCTTTTTCAGCGCCCTTGTCGCGAAAGAGGCCCAGCGGGAAGACGGGCTCCATGTTGTCCGCCGACCATTTCATCGCGTCTGGCGGGGTGAGGCCCCAGTTGGTCGGGCAGGTGGAGACGACTTCCACGAACGTGAATCCGCGGCCTTCTTTCTGGTACGTGAAGGCCTTGAGGATAGCCTTCTTCGCCTTGCGGATTTTCGCCGGGGTGTTGATGCTCACGCGCTCAATGTAGTAGGGCGCTTCCAGCGTGTTGATCATTTCACATACGCGGATGGGGTAGCCTTCGTTCTTGACGGTGCGGCCGGACGGAGTGGTCTCGGTCTTCTGGCCCACGAGCGTCGTGGGGGCCATCTGGCCGCCGGTCATGCCGTATATGGCGTTGTTGACGAAGATGGTCGTGAAGTTCTCGCCGCGGTTTGCGGCGTGGATGATTTCCGCGGTCCCGATTGCGGCCAGGTCGCCGTCGCCCTGGTAAGTGAAGACAATGCAGTCCGGGCGGCTGCGCTTGATGCCCGTCGCCGTGGCGGGGGCGCGGCCGTGGGCGGCTTCAATGCAGTCGACGTCGATGTAGTTGTACAGGAGCACCGCGCAGCCGACGGGCGCGACCGCGATTGTGCTGTCCTGCACGCCCAGTTCGTCCAGCGTCTCGGCGATCAGTTTGTGGACTATTCCGTGGCCGCATCCGCCGCAGTAGTGCGTGGAGACCGGGAACAGCGATTTCGGATGGCTCTTGGTTGTTTGCATTTTCGCCTCACATTTTTTGCGTGAATATTTTTTCGACCTGCTGGACGATTTCGGACGCCGACGGGACAAGCCCGCCCATCCGCCCGTAGAAGTGCACGGGCCGCGCGTCCTTCACGGCGAGGTTGACGTCCTCAATCATCTGGCCTGCGCTCATCTCGACCACCAGCGCCGCTTTCGCCTTCCTGACGGCTTTGCCCAGCGCGTCGTACGGGAACGGCCAAGGCGTTATCGGCCTGAACACGCCGACCTTGCGGCCGCGTGAGCGAAGTTCGCGCATGGCTTCCTTCGAGTTTCGCGCGCACGTGCCGTACGCGACGAGGATGACGTCCGCGTCCTCGACCATTTTCGCCTCGTAGCGGACCTCGGCCTCAACGATCTTTGCAAGTTTCGCCTGGATTTTCTTGTTCCACTCTTCGAGCACCGGCTCGCTGAGGAAGAGCGAGCAGATGATGCGCCGGCTGCGGCCTTTCTTGCCTTCGAGGATGTAATCCTTGGGCGGGAGGTTCGCGCTCTTGCGCGGCTTGAAGTCAACTGGCTCCATCATCTGGCCGAGCCGTCCGTCGCTCAGGAGAATCACGGGGTTGCGGTACTTGTCGGCGAGGTCGAATGCGTCCTGCACGAGTTCCGTGCCTTCCTGCACGGTCGATGGCGCCAGCACGATGCAGTGGTAATCGCCGTGGCCGCCGCCCTTGGTCGCCTGGAAGTAGTCGCACTGCGACGGGCCGATGTTGCCGAGACCTGGGCCGCCGCGCACGACGTTAACTATTACCGCGGGCAGTTGGTCTCCGGCGAGGTAGGAGATGCCTTCCTGCTTGAGGGATATGCCGGGGCTGGACGATGATGTCATCGCCCTCTGTCCGGTTGCGGCGGCGCCCATGACCATGTTGATTGCGGCAATTTCGCTTTCGGACTGGATGAAAGTGCCGCCGACTTCGGGCATGCGGCGGGCCATGTAGGCGGTGAATTCGTTTTGCGGCGTTATGGGGTAGCCGAAGTAGAACCTGCATCCCGCCTGTATGGCGGCCTCGGCCATCGCCTCATTGCCTGTCATCAGTTGTTTCATGTGGTCGTTCCTTCCGGGAATTACGCGCTTTTCTTTGCTTTCTCTTCTTTGTACAGTTCAATGCAAACGTCCGGGCACACGAGCACGCAGGAGCCGCAGGCTATGCAGCCGCCGACGTACTTTGCCGGGTTGACTCCCTTGACGTTGACGGAGTTGGCGTCGAGTTCAATGCATTTCTTCGGGCACACGGAGACGCACAACTCGCACCCCTTGCAGCGGTCAACGACAATATCAATGTATGGCATTTTATTCTGTGACATCGTGCGTTTGTCCTCCCCAGTTGAATTTCTGCCGCAGAGTATCGAGGAAAGTGCGCGTTTTCACTTCTATGAGTTTGAAAAAGTACGGCGACTGCGTCACGCGCACCCTGTCGCCGCTTTCAATCGGGTATCTCACCTGCCCGTCGATCGTCAGGGCCGCGGGGGCGGTTGCCTGCGGCTGTTCGACTTCGATTGTCTTGTCGGACGAGACGACCAGCGGCCGGTTCGTCAGCGTGTGCGGGCAGATGGGCGTCAGCAGGAACGCTTGGATGTCCGGCTCGAGTATCGGCCCGCCCGCGGCGAGCGAATACGCCGTTGAGCCGGTGGGCGTGGAGACGATAAGCCCGTCGCTGTAATGCGTGGCCACGTATTCCGAGTCGATGTAAAGCCGTATGCGAATCATGCGCGCCTGTGAACGGGCCACCACGATATCGTTGGCCGCGAGCGTCTCGTGGACGGTCTCGCCGTCACGCACCAGTTCGCATTTGAGCATCATCCGCTCGCTTGCGATGGCGTTGCCGTTGGTCAGGTGCGCGAGGATGTTCTCCATTTCCTCTTCGTGGAAGGCGGCGAGGTAGCCGAATTTTCCCTTGTTCACGCCGAGGATGGGTATCTGGCGGGAGCGCATCCTGCGCGCCGTGGCCAGTATCGAGCCGTCGCCGCCGATGACCACCGCGAGGTCGGCCTCGGTCTTTTCAAGGTCCGTGCAGCGCGTAAGGTCCTCGCCGATGATGTCGAAGTCCTTGGCGAGAAGGCTCCGCAGCCTCCGCGCGACCTCCGGGACGCCGGGCTTGTCCGGGTAGCCGATTATGATGAGTTTCTTTTTCATCTCTTGTTCTTCTTCTCCGCCTCCACCTGGATTTTCTGTTCCGAGAAGCGCCGCGTGATCCGCTCGCAGATCGCCACGCTGGACAGGCCCTGCTCTCTCAGGAGGATTTCGCGGCTGCCGTGTTCGACGAACTTGTCCTGCACGCCGAGGCAGAGCACGTGGCTCGCGTTCGCGCCGTTGGCGCTCAGCAACTCCAGCACCGCCGAGCCGAACCCGCCCGCGAGAGAGTGGTCCTCCGCCGTCACCACGAACGGATGCCTTTCGACGACCCGCAGGATGAGGGACTCGTCAAGCGGCTTGGCGAAGCGCGCGTTGACGACGGTTACGTGGATGCCGTGTTTGTCCAGCATCTCCGCCGCGTCAAGCGCCGGACAGACCTTCGCGCCGTAGGCGATTATCGCGCCGTCGGCGCCCTCGCGCAGCGCCTCGCCCTGGCCGATTTCGATTTTCTCCCTCGCGTGCCTGATGTCCGTCCGCGGGCAGGCCGCGCGCGGGTAGCGGATGGCGAACACGCCCTTCTCCGCGACGGCGAGTTCGAGCATTTGCTTGAGTTCCCACGCGTCGGCCGGCGCCATGAGGATCATGCCGGGAATGTGGCGCAGGTATGCGATGTCAAAAAGTCCGTGGTGCGTTGGGCCGTCGCCCCCGACGATCCCGGCGCGGTCGATTGCGAGGACCGCGTCTGCGCCCTGCAGGCAGAGGTCGTGAAACACCTGGTCGTACGCGCGCTGGAGGAACGTCGAGTAAATCGCGGCGACCGGTTTGAGTCCCGCGGCGCTGAGTCCGCCGGCGAGGCCGATGGCGTGCTGTTCGCTGATTCCCACGTCGAAGTACCTGTTCGGGAACTCCTCGCCGAACTTCGCCAGGCCTGAGCCGTCCGGCATCGCCGCGGTTATGCCGACGATGCGCCGGTCTTTGCGCGCGAGTTCCACAATCGCGTCCGAGAAGACGTCGGTGTAGGCGCGTTCGCCCTGGCCGATGTATTCCTTGAGGATTTCGCCGTCCTCGGTCTTGACCCTTGCTGCGGAGTGGCTGTGATACTGCCGCGGTTCGCGCTCGGCATCCTCGTGGCCGCGGCCTTTTTGCGTCATGACGTGGAGCAGTTTCGGCCCTTCGCGGTCCTTGATGTTTTCAATTGTTTCGACAAGGCTTCTTATCTTGTGGCCGTTGACGGGGCCGAAATACTGGAAGCCGAGTTCCTCGAAGAGGTATCCGGGCACAAGTCCGCGGGCGATTATCTGCTGGAGGTGCCTGAGGCCCTTTTCCATCCGCTCGCCTATGACGGGGATGTCCTTGAGGAGGCCGTAGACGTCCTTGCGCGCCTGGCCGAAGAGCCTGCCGCGCCTGATGCGGTTGAAATAATTGGAGAGCGCGCCCACGGAGCGGGCGATGCTCATCTTGTTGTCGTTGAGGACCACGAGAATGTTCGCGCGCGTGGAGCCGCCGTGGTTGAGCGCCTCGAACGCCATGCCGGTCGCGATTGCGCCGTCGCCGACGAGCGCCACGATATGGCGCTTGATGCCGTTGAGCCGGTCGCCGCACTCAAGGCCCAGCGCCGTGGAGATGGCGGTGCCGGCGTGGCCGGTGTCGAAGGCGTCGTGGATGCTTTCGTCGCGTTTCGGGAAGCCGCAAATCCCGCCGTAGGTGCGCAGGGTCTCGAAGGCGTCGCGGCGTCCCGTGAGAATCTTGTGCGCGTAACACTGGTGCCCCACGTCGAAGACGAGCCTGTCGATGGAAAAATCGTATATGTAATGCAGCGCGATGATGAGTTCGACTATGCCGAGGTTGCTCGAAAGGTGGCCGCCGGTGCGGTTTACGACGCCGGTGATGTGCTCGCGCACTTCCTGCGCCAGGCGTTGCAAGTCCTTGATTGGCAGACGCTTCAGGTCTTCGGGCGAGTTTATGCCCGGCAGCAGCGGCGCTACTATCGAGGTCATGGTGAAATGCCGATAAAGTGTTTCGGGCGCAGCCGGTAAAACGATGTATTATACCAGTCCGGGCCTGCGCGTCAAGCCTTCGGCCTAATTGTGTTTGACTTGGCCGTGGGCGGTGCGATATAATCCAGCAATGTCGCGGAGAGGTGGCTGAGTGGTCTAAAGCGGCAGATTGCTAATCTGTTGAGTGGGTGTTAACCTGCTCCCCGGGTTCGAATCCCGGCCTCTCCGCCAAAAATTTGCATGGCAATTTTTGGCGAGATCTCGCCAATTTGTTTCACAAATTGGCGGACCCGGCATATTTAGCCGCTTAACCTTTCCTAAGTTGCATTCCCATCCCTTGTTCGGAGGAGAAGATGGACAACATCTTTATGAACAATGTAATCCTGGTCAAGGAGCGCGCGGGCATTTTCAAGGCGGCCAACGCATACGACCTGTTCAACGACAAAGGCCAGAAGATCGGCGAAGTCCTTGAAAGCATCCCCAACTTCTTCGTGAAGGCCCTCAAGTTCACGAAGTACAAAACCCACCTGCCCTATACGGTCAACTTCTATGATAGTTCTCGCAATTTGCTCCTGACCATCAGGCGGCCCTTCACGTTCTTCAGGTCGAATATCTCCGTCAAAGACAAGGACGGCAAGCCGCTCGGCCAGTACAGGCAGAAGTTCAAACTCATCAAGCCGGAGTTCCACCTGTTTGACCCGTCGGGCAACCTCTTCGCCTCTCTCAAGGGCGACTGGAAGGGCTGGAACTTCACTCTGGAAGACAAGTCCGGAGCGGAACTCGCCAAAGTTACCAAGAAATGGGCCGGCCTGGCGAAGGAACTCTTCACCTCCGCGGATAACTACGTGATAAGCATCTCGAAGCATGACATGCCGGAGGATTTGCGCAAGGTGGTTTTCGCCGCGGGGATAGGCATAGATATGTCGCTCAAGGAGAAGAGGGGAGTCTTCGGCTCGTAAGGGGCCGGTATAATGAAGATCGGCGTGATTGCGGATTCGCACGATAATCTCACCGCCATCAGGCGCGCGGTGAATTACCTCAACGCGCTCAACCTGCAGTGGCTTGTCCACTGCGGCGATTTCATAGCGCCGTTCGCGGCCAGAGAGTTCCTGCTGTTCCGCGGAAAAATCTTCGCCGTCTTCGGCAACAACGACGGCGAGAAAAAAGGGTTGCAAAACACGCTCGGCGCGATAGACTACCCTCCGAGGCTGTTCGAGGTGGCCGGGCGGAAACTGCTCGTCGCGCACGCGATCGAGGAAATCACCGCGGCGTTCCCGGAGAAGCGCCCTGATGCCGTCATCTGCGGACACACGCATTTCCCGGCAATCGGCTACGCTTACGAGCAGGGCCTCGATGGCATGCTCGAGAAAGACTGCCTCTTTCTCAATCCCGGCGAATGCTGCGGATACCTCAGCGACCAGGCCACCCTGGCGCTGCTCGACCTGGAAGACATGAAGGCGGAGATTGTGGAGTTAGAAATATGAAGAGAACGATTACATTTGCCTCGCTGTTCGTCGCGCTTGCGGCCATGGCGGCCTGCTCCGGTTGCCTCAAGGAGTACGTCAACAAGGAGTACGGCGTCCAGCGCTTCATCACCGTCAAGTCCGACCCGCCCAACGCGCGCCTGTTCATCGACAACGAGGAAGTCGGCACCACCCCCTACACCCTGAAGTTTGTCCATTACGGCACCCGCAGAATCACCGTTATAGCCAACGGCTACAAGACCATCTCCACCTACGAGCACATCAAGCCGCCGGTGTACCAGTGGTTCCCCATTGACTTCGTCTTCGAACTCCTGCTCCCCGTGAAGATGGAAGACCATCATAATTACCTGTACATCCTCGAGCCGGAACCGGAGGTGAACGTGTCGGAATTCATCAAAGAGGCCGAGCAATTCCGCGACAAGGAGCGCGAGCAGCCATAAAACAGCCAGGGGGTCAGACGCCAAAGAGGAGCCCCGACATTCCTCATTATTTTTGCAGATGAAAGGTCGGGACGACGGGAGGGGTCTGACCCCCGGTCTGATTGATGACCATGTTGAACGAATTCAAGGATAAACGCGTCACGGTAATGGGACTCGGCCTCTTCGGCGGCGGCGTCGCAATTGCCCGCTTCCTCGCCGGAAACGGCGCAATCGTTACCGTTACCGATTTGAAGGACGAAAAGAAACTCGCATCCTCCGTCGAAAAACTCCGCGGCGCCCGCGTCCGCTTCGTCTTGGGCCGCCACGACGAAAAGGACTTCACCGACGCTGACGTCATCATCGTCAACCCCGCCGTGCCAAAGGAATCGCCTTACCTCCGCCTCGCCGCCGAGCGCGGTGTGCGAATCGAAACGGAGATGAACCTCTTCTTCAAACTCTGTCCCGCGGCCATCGTCGGCATCACCGGTTCCAACGGCAAGACCACCACCACGACCCTCATCGGCGAGATGCTCAAAGCCCTCGGCACGCAAACGCAGGCAAGGGGGTCAGACGCCGGGCGCACGGGGACTGTCCCCATTACGGAGCGCAGGCGAGCGCAGCGAGACCCGCTCGTAGATGGGGACTGTCCCCCTCCAGAACGGAGCAGTCCGAACCCGCGTGTTTACGTCGGCGGAAACATCGGCTCGCCGCTCATCGAGCGCGTCGGGGAAATCAAGAAGGGCGACTTGGTCGTGCTTGAGTTGAGCAGTTTCCAACTCGAAGACCTCCGCGCCGTCGGCCGCAGCCCGCGCGTCGCAGTTGTCACGAACATCGCGCCCAACCACCTCGACCGCCACAAGACGATGGAGAACTACGTCGCCGCGAAGAAGGCCATCATCGACTACCAGACCGGCGACGATTACTGCGTGCTCAACGCCCTCGACGAAACGCTGAACGGCTGGGCCGCGACCGCCCGCGCCCGCGTCCTCAAGTTCTCCTCGCGCGGCAAAGTGGAGCAGGGGACTTTCCTCGACGGCAATACTCTCCGTTACGCCATCAACGGCAAGGATGGCGAAATCTGCGGGCGCGACGACATACTCCTGCCCGGAATCTTCAACGTGGAGAATTATCTTGCGGCGTCCGCGGCGGCGATTGTCATGGGAGTCAAGCCGGAGGCCATTCGCGAGGTCGCGCGCACGTTCCGCGGCGTCCCGCACCGTCTTGAAATGTTTCTCGAAAAAAACGGCGTCCGCTATTACAACGACTCCATCGCCACGACGCCGGAATCAGTCATCGCCGCGCTGGACGCGCTCAAGGGCACGATCGTGCTCATCGCGGGCGGCTACGACAAGAAGGTTTCGCTTGCGGAAGTCTCGCGGAAAATCGCGCAGCGCTGCAAGGCGGTCGTGCTCATCGGCGTGATAGCCCCGCAGATAAAGGCGGAACTTCTAAAACCGGAGAATAAAACCGGCCTGAAGATTTTCGAGGAAGGAACGGACTTCGAGGCGGCCGTCAGGCGCGCGATTTCGCTCGCGGAGCCGGGCGGCTGCGTCCTCCTCAGCCCGACAACCGCGTCCTACGACATGTTCACCAACTTCGAGGAACGCGGCGAAAAATTCAAGCGCCTCGTCCTCTCGCTGACATAGCCTCTTCAACCACCACGGCGCCACGGCACAAAGGAATTCTTGGCAGGGCTAAGATTCTTTGCGTTCTTGGCGTCCCCGATAGGAGCGGGGCAGGCTTGGTGGTCAGGCCGGTTTCCTTGCGATGTTTTCTTCGAGGATTTCCTTCACAGTCAGCGGGATGATTACCTTGTGCTCCTAGCGGAAGAAGGCATCAAATCTCAAAAATCATGATATGCAACCAATGCATCGCCCAGGTTTTCGAGGTCGATCAAAATCTTAGCGCGTCGGGGGCTGCCGTCAGCATTGCGAAAATCTACTTGGAATGAACCGGACCGTTGAATTAAACCCTCATCAACCCGTATCGTCGCAATCTGATTAAGGCGAAAGGTAACCTTTCTTTTTCGCGACCACGCGCCGCGTTTCTCCCTTTCCTTAACATATTTTGACTTTCCCCCTTTTAGCGCTTCATGCCATTTCTGAAATGTGCGGTCGTCGTCATTGTATTCTACTTCCCCGCTCGCGAGCAGTAATCCCATCACGCCGTAATCGCGAAGAGCACCCTCTACGGCCTCGCGGTCGTTCACAATAATGGTGTGCGAACTCGTGTTGATCGCGTGGGCCTTGAAGTCCCAAGGGTACTTTCCCTGCGCATCGAATCCAACATTACCATATCTTTTCCCGGGAACTCGCAGAAAGACCGGAAGGAATTTCTCGCACAGGAACTGAAAATAGAAGCCTATCCATTCCATCTGACGCCAATGCGGATAGTCGGCATTTTTCATCGCCAGAATGGCTTCGCGAGCATCCCAACTTGCGGCGATTTTAGAGCAATAGTGTTTCAGGATAGATTTTGCTTCTTGTCTAAAGGCGTCGCGGCTCTTGGCGGCCATTTCCCACACTCCTGAGTCTTCTATTCCTTGAAAAGGCGCATATTGGGATCAACATCAATCAATTTGAGTTGTCGCGGCCTTCTCCTCTTTAGCCCTGTGTATTTATTATCAAGTGGGGTGTTAATATGGATCCGCTCGAATTGCGCTATTAGTTGCTGCGACCGCACGGCAAGCGGCTCGTGAATCCGTTCTTTGGTCATATCAATGTACTTGGACTGGACGTCATATCCCACCGCGTGCCGCTTCAGCGCGATGGCCACTTTCGCCGTCTGCCCCGAGCCTACGAAGGGATCGAGGACGACATCACCCGCGTAAGAATACAGTGTTATAAGGCGTAGCGGGATCTCTTCCGGAAAAGGGCACGGGTGATCTATTATTCCGGGAGGAACGGGTGCGATATGCCAGACGTTGTTCGCCGTATCGGTCACAAACAACTTGTTTATCTCGATCTTCGATTGTCTCTTGGTCTCGACAGTGGCTGCGCGATAAATCGGCTCACCTGGCTTACGATGCACAAGAATATACTCGGTCATTATATTAGGGTAGAAGTAGCCGGGAAGTCTCTTTTGAATAACGCTCCCCGCCCTCTTAACACCCGCGGTGCACTTGTGCCAAATGATGTCTTGATGGAATTCCCAGCCGATGTCGCAGAGAACTTGGGAAAAGTGGAACGGCAATGGGATGTGGCTTTTCTCGTGAAGAACGGTTCCGACCACAGTGCATGCGAAACCACCGGGTTTTGTTATGCGGAAGACCTCGCGATACACGCGCTCGATAAACGCCAGATATTCATTATAGCCTTCAAAACCCACCGCATACTTGCGTGTACGATACCACTCGCGGCTGCCGTTTTTGGCATGGACATCGTAATCGATTGCATTCCAGTAAGGCGGGGATGTAACCGTTAATGCGACTTCGCCATCGGCGAGTTCGGGCATCGACTCGGCGCTTTTGTTGTACAAACGCAGAACGTAATCGTGCATTTGATTATCCACCCCGGTGAGAAACGGTATAACCCGTGTAGACGTTATGCTAACAGAGGCTTCCAAATCATGCAAGTTTTATAGAGTTCAAAAAATCGCACTTTTGTAATCTTTGTGTCCCGCCGGAGGTTTACCAGCACGCCGGAGGCGTGTAAACCTCTGGCTGGCGGGTAAACCTTTGCGTCTTGGCGGTTAGTAGACTTCCGGGAGGATTTTGCGGGTTTTTTCGATGAGGTAGTCCACCGCCTCTTCGGAGGTCTGGAACTTCAGCGCGCGCCGCGCTATCTGCTTGGCTTCCTTTGCGCTGATGGAGCGGATGACCTGCTTGATTTCCGGGATGACGGACGGCGCGGTGCTCAGGTCTTGCAGGCCCAGCCCCACCAGAAGTATGGTGAACACGACGTCTCCGCTCATCTCCCCGCACATGGCGACCTTGATGCCCGCCTTCTCACCGGCCTTGACTATCCTGTCGATGAGGCGCAGGATCGCCGGGTGCGCCGGCTTGTAGAGCGGCGCGACGCGCTCGTTGCCGCGGTCCACCGCCAGCGCGTACTGGATAAGGTCGTTGGTGCCTATCGAGAAGAAATCAACCTCCGGCGCGAGCATGTCCGCGATGATTGCCGCGGAGGGGATTTCAATCATCACGCCTATCTGCATGTGCTTATTGTAAGCGATGCCGTCCCTGTCAAGGCTTTCCCGCGTGTCGGCAAGGATGAGTTTTGCCTGCCGCAACTCCTCAAGCGACGAGATCATCGGGAACATGACTTTCAGATTGTGCCCCAGAGCGGAGGCGCGCAGGATCGCGCGGAGTTGCATCTTGAAGACGTCCGGGTTTTCAAGGCACAGGCGGATTGAGCGGCAGCCCAGGAACGGGTTTTTCTCAGGCGGGCGGTCGCTTGAGCGCGGGTCGGCGAATTTGTCCGCGCCCAGGTCCAGCGTGCGAATGACCAGTTCGCGCCCGTCCACTTCCTCCATCGCCTTCTTATACGTCCGGTAATGCTCATCCTCCGATAGGCCGCCGTTTTCAGTGAAGAGGAATTCGGTCCTGTAAAGCCCGATGCCCTGCGCGCCGTTTTCGATCGCGCCCTTGATTTCCCACGGGAATTCGATGTTCGCCAGCAGGTTAATCTTCACGCCGTCCGTGGTCTTGGCGGAGAGGTGCCGGTACTTCAGCAGGCTGAGGCTGAAGTCGTGGTACTTGCCCTCCGCGTCCTGGTATTTGCGAAGGGTCGGTTCGTCCGGCTCAACGATGACGATGCCGCGGTTGCCGTCTATGATGACGGTCTGTCCGCCGGAGATATCGGTGCTGATAGTCTCCAGGCCCACCACGCAGGGGATTCCCATCGCGCGGGCCATGATGGATGTGTGGGACGTGCGGCCGCCGGCGTCCAGCGTGATGCCGAGCACCTTTGTGCGGTCGAGCAGCGCTACCTGAGAGGGAGTCAGCTCATGGGCGACGAGCACGACCTCCTGGCTGAGGTGGCTCAAGTCCTCGCGCCGCGCGCCGAGAAGGGTGCGCTGGAGGCGCTTCTGGATGTCGAACAGGTCCACCACGCGCTCGGCGAAGAACGGGTCTTTCACGGACTTTATGTTCTTGGTGTAAGTGCGGAAGACCTTGCTGACGGCGTATTCCGCGGTGAAGCCGCTGTTGCGAATCTGGCTTATCACGTCGTCGTGCATCTGCCTGTCGAGCAGCATGCGCATGTGCGCTTCGAATATGGGGACTACCTCCGTGCCCGCGCGGCGCAGGACGTCCTGCTTGAGGCTGTTTATTTCGCTCTCGGCGGACGTGACGGCCTGCCTGAACCTTTCGACTTCGCCTTCGATTTCCTTGTCCGTGACGAAGCGCCGCGGGATGCGGTAGTCCTCGCTGTCAAGCACGAATGCCTGCCGGATGATGATCCCGGAACTTACGGGTATGCCTCGCCTGATTTCCATTGCTTGCGGGGAATTCCTTTTCTGGACAGGTTGTTGAGCGTGCCCCGGCGCTACTCTTCGTCGAACTTTGCGGCGATCAGCGCCTCGATTGCGCTCATCGCATCCTGTGCGTCGTCGCCGCTTGCCACGAAGTTAAGGACGGCGCCGTTTGCCGCGCCGAGCGTCAGCACGGACATCATGCTCTTCGCGTTCACCTCGCGGCCCTCGATTTTTATTATTATCTCGCACTTGAACCGATTGGCCGTGTCAACCAGTTTCACGGCCGGTCTTGCGTGCAGCCCTTCCTTGTTTATCAATGTCAATTGTTTGGCAACTTCCATGCCAATCCTTTGCGCCGCCGCCTCGTTGGCCGGCGTTTACAGAATGCCCGTTATCGCCCCGGCCAGTTTCGCCGGGTCGTGCCGGGCGTATGCCTGTGAGTAAAGAAGGTCCTCCACCACCAGTTTCGCCTTCCACCGCGCCAGGCGGTCCCTGTCGATTTCCACCGGCTCGGCGCCTTCCGCCGAATACCTGGCCAGCACGTTTTCGGGCGGCCTGCCGCTGTTGATTATGACGTAGTCGAAAACGTTATCGGCCGTGTTGAGGTATATCGCCTCGATGTGGTCGGCCACCGTAAAGCCGTCCGTTTCGCCGGGCTGGGTCATGATGTTGCACACGTAAATCTTTTTCGCCCGGCAGGCCGTTATCTCGTCGACCATGCCCGCGTTCAGCATCGGCGGCAGGACGCTCGTGAAGAGGCTGCCCGGCCCGAAGACCAGCAGGTCCGCGCCCCTCACCGCCTCAAGCACTTCCGGCGTCGGCGCGCCCGGGGCGGGGCGCAGGCTCACCCTCCGGATCTTTTTCCTGCTCTTCGATATGTTCGCTTCGCCGGTGGTCTTCGTTCCGTCCTCGTGGACGGCCTCCATCGCCACCCTGTCCAGCGTCGATGGCAGGACGCGCCCGCGCACCGACAGAATCCTGTTGGCCAGTTGTATCGCCCTGCCGAAATCGCCCGTAATCTTCGTGAGCGCGGTTATGAATATGTTGCCGAATGAATGCCCGTTCAGGTCCGAGTTCTCGAACCTGTAGCGGAACAGGTCCGCGAGCAGCGACTCCTTATCCGCGAGCGCCACGAGGCAGTTCCTGATGTCCCCGGGCGGCGGGATGTCGAATTCCTTCCGGATCCTTCCGGAACTGCCGCCGTCGTCGGAGACGGCCACTATCGCGGTGAGGTTGTCCGTGAAGGCCTTGACGCCCTTGAGGAGCGAATTAAGGCCCGTCCCCCCGCCGAACGCGGCGATGGCCGCGCCGCCTGCCGTTTTGCCGCGCCTTGTTTCCCGGCGCTCACGGCTCATTGTCGTATTCGCTCACCAGATCGTTGATTTCGCGGGCGGTCTTGGCGGCCTTGAGAAACTTCAGCCAGTTCGTGGTCCTGCACAGGTGCAAAACCCTGCCGAGCACGGCCCGCCTTGCCTGGTCCTGCTGAGGAGGATAAACGACGAGCACGAAGACCTTGATCTTCTCCCCGGTGACGCATTCGAAATCGATTCCGTTTTCGCTGCGGCCTATCAGCATCACCAGCCCGTCAATGCCCTCGATGGCGCCGTGCGGGATTGCGCAGCCGCCGCCGATGCCCGTGCTGCCCTGCTTCTCTCTGGCAAGGAGCGTCTTCACGGCCGTTCGCGCGGCGCTCTCGTCAAGTCTGTCCGCCTTGACGAGCGCGGAGATTATTTCCTCCAGCGCTTCCTTCGCGTTTTTCGCTTCAAGGCTGGCTATCGTGGCTTTTTTTACCAGGAAATCGGACAAAACGACTCCCTGTTGTTGCTTCTCTGCCAAGTCTGTCCCTCCGATTGAATCAATGGTGCGGGTCCACTGCAGGGAAACCTCTCTTGGAGAAGCCTGGCTAACTACTCCTCGATTTCCTCGGACTCCTCCTCAACCCTGATTTCCTCGCCCGACGCCGGCAATACGCCCTTCGCGGTTTTTTTCCTGCGCTGCTTGAGGATTTCCTTCTTCTTGCGCATCTGGTGGTCCATCTTCTCGATTACCGCGTCGATGGCCTTATAGATGTCATCCGCCTTGCTTATGGCGATGATTTTTGCCCCGCGCTTCTGGTGGGCGATTAGTTCGGCGCTATGCGCTCCGTCCGCGGCGTCAAGGATTATCTCTATCTTGGTTACTCCGTGAAAAAGCCTGTCAAGGTTTTCTACTTTGCGGCTGGCGAATTCCTTTACCGCTTCTGATAAGTCCATGTGACGGGCCGTTACTGATACCTGCAAGTTTGCCTCCTCTGAAAGGCTTTACTGGTGCCGTCCGGCGATATCGCCGGGCGTGAAAATAAACCCCGGCTTTTCAGGGCCTTGAGAAATTCCAGTGAAAGCGCCGGGTGTCCTGAGCGGGGCGAAGATAGTATCAAAAACGCGCCGCGGGGTCAATGTATTTCCCCCGCATCGTCCGGCGCGCCGGGCGCGTCAGACGGCGGGTTTGCCCTCCCTGTCCCCGGCGGTCTTGATTTCCTTCACCAGTTCGTGCAGAATTCTGTTCACGAGCCGCTCCGTCAGCCTTTCCACCTCGCGCATCTGGCTTTCGGATGTGCGGGCGAGTTTCGCGCGCGACCTGCCCAGTTCGTCCTGACGGATTCTGTGAAGCCGCCCCGTCAACTCTTTTATCGCCGGCGCCGCCTTCGTGCGCGCCGCTTCCTTCCAGTATTTCTTCGCCGCCTCGCCGGCCATCCTGAGGCACTGCTTCATCTCCTTCTCCCGCTCCGAACGGTTCTTCCCCGCGACGCCCTGCAGGTCGTCGATGTCGAAAAGGCGGACGTTGCGGATTGCCTTCACCTGCGGGTCAACGTTGCGCGGCACGGCGATGTCGATGAAGAACAGCGCCCTGTGCCCGCGGCGCTCCATCACGGGCTTCAGGTTTTCGGCGTGGATGAGATAGTGCGGCGCGCCGGTGGAAACCACGACTATGTCCGCGTTGAGCAGGTGTTCCTCGAGCGCGTCGAACGTAACGGATTCCCCCTCGAACTTTTCGGCGAGTTCAGCCGCCTTCTCCCTTGTGCGGTTTGCCACGATAATTGATTTCGCGCCTTTCGCGGCCAGGTGCTTGAGCGTCAGTTCGCTCATCTTCCCCGCGCCAAGCACAAGCACCTTCTTGTCGGCAAGATTCCCCAGCGCCTTCTCCGCCAGCTCCACCGCAACCGACCCGACGGAAACCTTGCGCCTGCCGACCTCCGTGCAGGTGTGGATGCGCTTCGCCTCGCGGAACGCCGCCTGAAAGAGGGGATTAAGGAAAGGCCCGGTCATTCCCTCAGCCGCGGCGCGCACGTACGCGTCCTTCACCTGCGCCAGCACCTGCGTCTCGCCGGGAACCATCGAATCCATCCCCGCGGCCACCTCAAAAAGATGCTGGACGGCCTCCCGCTCGCGGAATTCGTAAAGCGCCTTGCCCAACTCCTCGTCCGCCAGCCCGCTCAGCGAGGCGAAAAACCGCCGTATTCTCTCCGCCGCGATAGGCCCTTCGTTCGAGCGCGCGTAAATCTCCACGCGGTTGCACGTGGAAACCAGAACTCCCTCGTCAGCGAACGCGCGTATTTCCTCCAGCGCCTTCGGCAGCCTCGACTGCGTCACCGAAAGCCTTTCGCGAATCTCAACAGGCGCCGACCTGTGGTTCAATCCCGCCGCGACTAAATTCATTTGCCCCTCGAAAAATAGGACCCGGTCCCATTTATTTCAGCGTCTTCGCGATAAAGCGCCTTGCCGCGCCGATTCCCTTCTTCGCGAGAATCGCCCATGCGCGGCCGCTGACCATTTGCTCCATTATCTCCCGCCGCTTTTGCGCCGGGAATTTCTTCCGCAAAGCCCGCCGCATCTCGCCCAGCAGGCGCACGTACGCGGCGTACTTCGCCGGATAACGCTTCTCCAGTTTAAGCCGGATTTTCCGCGCCAGCGTGGGAGAAGCGCCGCCGGTGGAGACGCTTATCGTCATCTCGCCGCGCCGCAGCGTCGCCGGCACGATGAAATCGCACATCTCCGGCGCGTCAACCACGTTCACCAGAATCCGCTCCCGCCGCGCGTCGGCGCAGACTCGCCGGTTCGCCTCTTCGTCGTCCGTCGCGGCGATGGCGAGCGCGCAGCCGCTCAAATCCGAGGAATCGTACGCCTTCCGGCGCAGTTCGATCCCGCATGTCCCGCGGAACGCCTCGATGAATTTCGGCGCGACGGCCCTTACCTTCGCGCCGGCTTCGAGCAGGTCCTGCGCCTTCCGCAGCGCGACCCGCCCGCCGCCCACGACAAGGCACGGCTTTCCGGCGACATCAAGGCACACGGGATAATATTTCGGCAAATTCTCCTCCTCGCAAACGCGCTTTGGCGAACCATCATTATATTGAGAGAGCGCCCCCCGCGCAAGCCCGTCGGCCCCTGAGTCATCCCCCTTTCATTTTCCTTCACGTCATCCGCGGCCATCCGCGTCCACGTTCTGTAGCCGCACGGTTTACCGTGCCCCTTGTTTCGCAGCGGCATGGTTTACCATGCCCGCCAAGTCGTTGGCAAGGCAAGCAAGCCGGAGGCTTACACGCCTCCGGCGTGCTGGTAAACCCTGCGGCTACATAATTCTTTGCGTTCCCCGACAAGATCGGGGCGGGCCTTGGCGTCCCCGATGGGATCGGGGCAGGCTTTGGCGGTGAAAAAAATTTAACGAATTTTTCAAAAAGTACTTGACGAACGCATTTTGACAGGGTATAATGCACATAGTCCTGTGTACGATGCATGGAATGAGGTGTCAGACCGAAGGAAGGTTGAAGGCGGAAAAGGGGGAAATAATTGTACCAGGTACAATTTATTCCCGCGCCGGGCGGGGGTTTCCGGGCGATCCGTCGAATATGAAGCAAACGAAGAACAAAAATTTTAGACCTCGCCGGATGACAGGCACAATCTACGAGCGAGCCTCGCTCGGCTCGGCTGCGCTCCGTAATTGTGCCAGTCACCGTCGGCTTTCACCCGCCTTCGGGGTGCGGGCAAGCCCTTGTATTCTGGTGTGGCAATAGGAGGGGTGAGAATCCCGGGAATTTCCGGGACAGCGGCTTTTTAATAATCGTAAGGCATGTTGCGGCAAGGGGTAATGAAAACGCGCGAAAGTGGGAAAATCCGGTACATTGTGCCACATTTGTGCCAAAAATCCCGGAAAGTCTCACAAAAAGGCGCGCTGTTTCGGAGCGGAATGGGGGCAAACGCGTATTCTACGAGCCGGGGCGAACTGAGTTTGTGGACCGGGTCCATTCTACGAGGTGGGCGCTTTTCCGTCTTCGCCAGGGTCAGACAATGTCCCGACCTTCCTTTATGATAATGCGGAATGTCGGGACAAGTGGGTCAGGTGCAATCTACGAGCTGGCCTCGCTCCGCTCGGCTGCGCTCCGTAATCGTACCTGACCCTCTTGTCTGACCCTCTCGCTCCGTAAATAGGACCCGGTCCCCCGCGGCTGCGTTCCGTAATCGTACCTGACCCTTTTGTCTTATTACTTGCCGCCAAGAGTAATCTAGACAAAAAATGTCCACTTTTCCTAAAGTTGGGGAATTGCGATTGCCGATAAAACTGTTAATTTATTTTATTCACTTTTAGAGGTGTGCTTTGATTGGCAAGGGAATGGTTGGGAATTTGACAAAGAGCGAAACAAGACGGACCCGCGCCGCCGCCGGGGCGGATTTGCGACGCGGTGATAAGTTGTCCGCTCACGAGCGGGCATGCAGGGATATACCATCTTATTTCCTTTTACCGGGGTAGGAGGGGAGATGGGTGAGTAGTACTCTCCTCCTGCTCTAAAAAAAACAGCCGCAGAGATGATTTCCTCTTGGCGGGGATTTCGTGTGTCTCTGCGGCTTTTTTTGTTTTGATGCAACTCTCTTTTTGAATCACCTCGCGCTTTTGCGGGTTCGCGTTCTCGGCGCAAATTTCCCGACTCAGACATTGATATGACCCAGTGGGACGTGATAGACTGTTAGGCCGCGATGAAACTGCGAAAACACATTGAGGATTTTGTCGTTGAGGAGATAGCCGCGGCGGAATTTGGGAAGGCGGGCGATTTCCTGATTGGCAGGCTGGAAAAGGGCGGACTTGGAACGCTGGAGGCCTTGAGGGAAGTCGCGCGAAGACTCGGCGTGTCGATGAAGCGCGTGTCTTTCGGCGGGCTGAAGGACGCGCGTTCGCTGAGCCGGCAGTTCTTCAGCATTGCGCCCGGAAATCCGCCGGTTGACAATCTCCCCGCGAGGCTCAAGGCGTCGCTGTGGAACTACGAAGCCGTTGGCCGCGCTGATAGACCGTATGACAGGTCCTCTTGCCTCGGCAACAGGTTTGAGATCGTGCTTCGTGACTTGTCGGATGAGGAATGTTCAAGGCTCGGCGGCCGGGCGGAAATCGTCGGGCGCGATGGTTTCGGGAACTACTATGATTCGCAGCGTTTCGGGTCGCTCGCGGGCACGGACCGATTCGTGGCGAGGCTTCTGATAGAAGGCGATTACGAAGGCGCTCTGAAGGCCGCGATAGCGTCGCCTCGTCCCGATTCGAACGCGGAGGGCGACCGCATCAAGGCGCTCGTGCGCGATCACTGGGGGCGATGGAAGGAGTGCAAAGCGGCGCTGCCGCCTTCGCGCGAGCGGAGCATCGTGACGTACCTATGCGACCATTCGGTTGGTTTCGTCCACGCCTTTGAACTGCTGGACAGGCCGCTGAGGTTGCTTTACACGGGCGCGTACCAGAGTTATCTGTGGAACGGTGTGCTTTCACGGCTTGTAACGCGCCTTGTGGGGGAAAAGAGAGTCCACGTGATGAAAGGCCTACCCGGCGGGGCGGCAATCTTTGAGTCGCTTAACGAGGAGGAGCGGGCGTTCCTGAAGGACTTGATTGTCCCGCAGCCGACGCCCAAATTCTTTGACGAGCCGATGGATTCCACGGTGCGCGCCGCTTATGAGAAGGTCATGGCCGATGAGGCTCTCACGCCGCGTTCGTTCAAACTAAGGAAAGTGCGCAGCACCTATTTCCAGAAAGGGCGTCGCCAGGCTGTCGTGGTTCCGCGTAATCTGGAACTGGGCCGGGCGATTGCTGATGACCTGAACACGGGGAAGAAAAAAATCGTTTTGAAGTGTGAGTTGCCCAGAGGGGCATACGCGACGATGCTTGTCAAAGCGCTTTCGCTGGAGTGAACATGGCCCGCAAGCGCGATAAAGAATCTGAAACGCGAAAGTCACGGGAGAAGCCGGTTTCCCGCCCATTTGCAATGCCCTGCAAGGGCTGGCAGGCGGCGGTTGCCTGCGCCGTGGTTGCGGCCGCCGCGATAGTGGCCTACCACAATTCACTTGGCGGCGAACTGTTCTACGACAATCTGGGCGTCATAGTCAACAATGAAATCCTCAAGGGCGAGAACAACACGGGGAAAATATTCTCCAGCAATTACTGGGAGCCCCGCCCATCGGACCTGTACCGCCCACTTACCATTTATACCTATTACGTCAACTACAAGATATGGGGCTGGGAGGCAAAGCCTCTTGGCTATCACATCTGCAACTTGTTTTTGCACGTGGTCAACGGGCTTCTGGTGTTCTTGCTTGTTTCCAGGATTTCAGGCCGGGCGCTTATCGGCACTTTTGCCGCGCTCCTGTTTGTAACGCATCCAGTGACGACGGAAGCGGTAACTAACGTGGTGGGGAGGGCGGACCTGCTGGCGATGCTGTTTGTGCTTATTGCCTTTTTGCTGCACATGGCCGGGAGCGTTTCCGCGAAACCCCGGCGGCGCTATTATTTCGTCTTGGGCGCGTTTAGTCTTTTTCTGGGGCTTTTGAGCAAGGAGAACGCGATAGCGGGCATAGCGGTCTTTGCCGCGTTTGACGTGATTCTCCTTTGGCCGAAAATCAGGGCACAGGTGGGGGACGTCAGGCTTTGGCGCTGGTTCGCCCGCAGGCTTTATACATGCTACGTGTTCTACGTCGTAATCATCGCCGGCTGGTTCCTTATACGATCTCTTGTCTTCAGTGCGGAAGACCCGTCCGTCGTTAATGTTGTGCCCTTTTTCCTCAACCCGTTGGCCTACGCGCCGTTCCTGCAGCGAGAGGCCACCGCGATAGTCGTGCTCGGCTTGTATTTCTGGCGACTCATCTGGCCGGTCACGCTGTCGGCGGATTATTCTTACAACCAGATACCGATGGTGACGTCTCCCGCGAACGCGGCGTTTACGGCTTCACTTGCCGCCGTGCTGGCGGCCCTTGTGTTGGGGGTGTTCCTGTGGAAAAGATCTCCCGTGGCGGCGTTCTTTATCTGGTTCTTCTTCATCTGCATTACTCCGGTGAGCAATATCTTTGTTGTTACTGGCACGATTGGCGCGGAAAGGCTGCTGTACATGCCTTCGCTGGCGTGGAGCGGTCTTTTGGCAATGGGGCTGGCATGGTTGTGCGGCAAACTGGGAAGGAGGCAACTCGCGGTGGTGGCGGTGGCTTGCATTGTGGGCTTATACGGCTACCGTACGATTGTACGGAACTTTGACTGGCAGGAGATGAGCACCTTTTGGCGCGCCACCGCGAAGGCAAGCCCTCAAAGCGTCATCGCCCTTGGTAATTATGCAGGAACCCTGGTAAGGGATAATCCGCAGGAAGCGTTGAAATGCCTGAAGAAGGCCGCTGAAATTGATGACAGGTATATTGGAAATTACACCTTCTATGGGGGCGCCTGCATGGAATGGGGCTGGGCGGTAATGGCGGAGGGGCCGAAAAATTCCGAGAGGACGCGCGAAGCGCTGAAAATATTTGTTGACTGTTATAACCAAATAGAGCGCTGGCTGAACAGGGATAATTATATTGTGGATGAGATGAAACGACGTGTCTCAGCAAAGGGAGGCGATGTTTCCCTGTTTGCGCCGGCCGGTTTGCTTGAAGTGCGAATGAACCAAGCCACATTGGCCGCGGACATCGCGGCAATGTGCCCCGAAGGTGGCGAAATGTACACCCACTATAATAATGAGACAATACGGCAGGCAAAGATGGCGGCCTTTCTGACCGAAACCGATCCGGAACCAAACTGCGTCATGGCTGAAGCCCTCATGAGAAACGCGGAACGCCTCTCGACGAGCGATCCGCGAAGACAGAAACTTTTGGATCAAGCAGCGACGGCATGCATGAGGACCATCCTGATGTCCAGAGACAAATCGGCCAGAGTATTTGGATTGCTCGGCCTTAGCTATCAAGCGATGGGACTTGACCCGGACAAACTGCTTATCGAGCCTAAGAAAGGGGGCAACTTCCAGTTTGCGCCAGGAGAAAAAATTAATGACAAATATATGAGGCTCGGCGCGCGGTCGCAGGTGATGATTGACCTCGCCACGGGACGCAAAAATGAGGTCAGTGCGGTGGAAAAGGCAGCGATTCGTTTAGGTGTGCGGGCCGCGGATTTGGAGCCTCTCCGTGCGCAATCCTTTTCGCGTGACGACGAAAATATTTGGGTGGGCGAATGAGCGACGAAAAGAAACTGGTGGATGACGCGGTCCGAGAGGCTGTGCGCGACACGGCGGCCTTCGGCAAACTTGTCCTGAGCGGCGACAGGCGCGGCCGAAAGGACTCCGGCGGGAAGACCGTGCTCGAGCCGGTGAACGTAGGCGGCGAGCGCAGGTACCGCATTGTTGCCGCCGACGAGAGCGGTGAAACGTCAACGATAATCCCGCCTGATGGACTTGACGCCGCCGTCGAAAACCTGCTTGAATCGCCATTCCGCCATCTCCACCTGATTACCGCCGCCGGAGAGACGCACGTCCGCATAAGCAAGAAGGGCCGGTACCTCGTCTCGCGCGGCAGAGGCCGGCAAAAGGAAAGGCTCGAAGTCCACGAACTCGACCGCGACAAGGCGCGTTTCGTGAATCCGGAAAATTCGCGCGAACTGTTCTCCGCGCTGGGAATGCTCAGCCGCGGCGGGAAAATCAAGCCGACCATGTACGCGAAATACCGGCAGGTGAACCGTTTCATCGAACTGCTTAACGACCTGCCGGTCATGTCGCGCGTCAGGGAAGGCCAGGCGCTCAACATTCTGGATTGCGGTTGCGGCAAGGCGTACCTTACGTTCGCGCTGTATCATTACCTCCGCAACCTGCGCGGCGTTCGCGTAAGCGCCGCAGGCGTTGACCGCAACGCCGCCCTTATTGCGGAGTGCGGCGCGTTGCGCGGCAAACTGGGATACGAGGAACTCGATTTCCAGGCCGCCGACGTAGCGGCTTATGTGCCTTTTGAGAAGCCGGACATCGTGCTTTCCTTGCATGCCTGCGATCTCGCCACTGACGAAGCGATTGCGAAAGGCGCCAACCTCGACGTCGCCGCGATAGTGGCCGTTCCTTGCTGCCAGCACGAGTTGCACAACGCGCTGGAACAGGAAATCATGAAGGCGGTGCTGCGGCACGGGATTCTGCGCGAGCGAACGGCGGACATCCTGACGGACGCCTTGCGCGCGCTGGTCCTCCGCGTCGCGGGATACAAGGCCGAAGTCATCGAGTTCATTGATCCGGATGCCACTTCGAAAAATATCATGATCCGCGCGCAGCGCGTGGAAGCCGCTTCCGGCGAGGGTTATCTGCCGGAGTTCAGGGCGCTGTGCGAATTCTGGCATATCCGGCCGAAGATAGTGGAGATGCTCGACGAACAGCGCCGCAAAATTTTCAAGACGGATTGACAATGCCGTCTTCATCCGCGACAATCTCTTTATCAACATCTGATTACCGATGATAGGGTGCGGAAAATGCAGAAAGGGATTCCAGTTTCACCGGGCGTGGCGATAGGGCGTGTCTACATGTGCGAAGGCGCGACAGACCTGCGCCATCAGGTTGAGCACACCACCGCTCATGATCCCCAGACAGAGTGGCTGCGCCTAAGGGACGCCGCAAGGCGCGCCGACCGGGAACTCGCCAAAGTCATCGAGGAAGTCCGCGGCGAACTGGGCCCCGCGGAAGCCGCGATATTTGAATCACAGCGCGCGATACTCCGCGACGGGGCGGTCGAGGCGGAAATGCGCGAAATCCTTGACAGGGGCGGCATTTCCGCCGAGAAGGCGCTCGCCGCCGTCGTGGAAAAATACGAACACATGCTCAGCAGCGCGCAGGACGAGCATCTTCGCGCCCGCGCCGTTGACATACGAGACGTGGGCCAGCGCGCGCTTTCTGTGCTTCTGAACGAAGACCAGGAAGCCCTTATCGCGCGCGAGGAATACGTGATCGCCGTGGCCAGGCAGGTCATTCCTTCCCGCCTGTTGGGGCTCCTGCAACAGAAAATCTCCGGAGTCGTCACGGAATTCGGGAGCCGTACCTCCCATGCCGCCATCCTCTGCCGCTCGTACGGCATTGCCGCCGTTACCGGCGTCAAGCAGATACTGGAAAAGGTCTCGCTCGGCGATATCGTCGCGCTTGACGGCACAACCGGCGAGGTTTGGGTAAATCCGGACAAGGAAGTCCTTGCGGAACTTCGACGCCGCAGGCAAGAGCGCAGCAAGGTCTGGCAGGAACTGGACGCGAAAAAGGACCAGCCTTCGCTCACGCTCGACAAGGTGCAGATACATGTCTTCGCGAATATCCGAACGTACAAAGACGCGCACGCCGCGGCCGTCGTTGGCGCGGAGGGCGTGGGGCTTTTTCGCACAGAGTTCCTCTACATGAACGCGCGCAACCTGCCCGCCGAGGATGAGCAGGTGGCCGCCTATCGCTCAGTGATAGAAGAAATCGCGCCGCGGCCCGTCACCATACGCACGCTGGACCTCGGCGGTGACAAAATGCCGCGGGGACTTGAAAGCCAGCGCGAGCCCAATCCCTTCCTGGGACTGCGCTCTATTCGCCTCTCTTTTCAGCGCCCTGACGTATTCAAGACTCAGATACGCGCCATCCTCAGGGCGGCCGCGTCCGGCCCGACGAAACTGATGTTCCCTCTGGTTACGACCATCGCTGAAATGCGCCGTGCGCTGCAGATTGTCGAAGAAGCGAGGAAGGAACTAAGGGAAGAGGAATTGCCGCACGACCCGAAAGTCCCAGTGGGGCTGATGATCGAAGTGCCCGCTGCGGCAATCATGATTGAGGACATCATGAAGATCGCGGACTTCGCATCTATCGGCACGAACGATTTGATTCAGTACATCATGGCCGCCGACCGGACCAATCCGCAGGTGGTCGAACTATACGACGCGCTGGATCCCGCGGTGTTGCGGATAATCAAGCATGTCGTGGACGGCTGCCGGAAACTCGGCAAGCACGTGGAAGTCTGCGGGGAGATGGCATCGAGGCCGCTGGGCGTGCTGGCGCTGCTTGGCCTGGGCGTGAGGGACCTGAGCGTTGGCGTATCATTTGTGCCGATAGTAAAGGGCATCGTTCGGTCGCTGTCGCAAAAGGAAATGGAAGAACTGGCGGACAAGGCTCTCGCCATGGACAACGGGCGCACCATAGAAAACATGTACCGTGCCGTAATTGAGAAGGCCGCGCCCTGGGCCGAAGAAGTCGCCTGAAATCCGTTACGCGCCCGAAGCGCTTTCATGGAAAATCTCTCTTGCGCCGGCGGACGGCTCGCAGACGAAGAAGACCGGCGGCTGAGGCGGGGTGCACGCTGCCGCGTAAGCCTCGCGCCAGCGCCTTATGAAATCCGGCGCGTCTTCGCGGCTCACGACCGCGTATGCTGAGCCGCCGAACCCGGCGCCGAAGCCGCTTGCGCCGAAAGCGCCGCATTCCCGCGCGCACGCCGCCAGCCTGTCCATCTCCGGCGAAATGTTGTGCAGGTATCTTTTGCACGATTCGTGCGACTTGCTCACGACCCCGCCGAAAGCGGCGGCGTCGCCGGATCTCAGCGCCTTGACTGCCTGTGGGATGATAACGGCGTTCTGCTCGTGGAAGTGCGCGTAGCGGTCGATGAGCGCGGCGGCTTCGGGATGTGCCGCGACGGCCTTGCTGAATTCCGCAACTCCGACACCGAGCATTTCCCCGGCGTACTGATATTGCGTTCCTCGTGCGATGTTGTAAGCGCGGGGGATTTCAGCCGCGCGCCGGGCGAGAAGATTGAACGCGTCTCTGGCCTGCTGCGTTTTCGGCGACGGAAAACCGGAAAACGCCACAGCGAACGCTAGTTCGTGGGGCGGGGGCACGTTTTCGATCCACGTGGCCGGGCAGTAGCGGTTGAGCGTTAGCGCGGATTTTTCCGTGGTAAGAATTGCCGTGTGGTCCTGTGAGCCGCCGAACGTCCCGACGCCTGCATCGCCACGCAGCGTCTCGCCGTGAAAAACGAAGTCCTGCCCGTTCTCGCAGCAGCCGAGATATGTCGCCAGTTCAAGCGGCTCGCGAATCAGCGCCTGAAACAGCGGATGGTCCTTCAAGTCCGCGTGCGCCGTGAGGGCGAGGAAGGTCGTAATCATCAGCGCGGAGGAACTGCTCATGCCGGATGCGGGCGGCAGGTCGCTCTCGAAGGTGGCATCGGCACCGTGGAATGATTCCCTGCCAAAGTTTGCGATGATGCGCGCGGCCATCCGCTGGGGATAGATGAACCAGTGCGTGTCCCCGCGAGAAGTGGAGCGCGCCTCAAGCGTATCAAGAGAAAGTTCCATGTCGGCGCGCGCGCCGTATGATTCCGCCATGCAAAAGCATCGCCTTTCCGCGGGCGCGCTCACAACCATGAACCCGCGATCGCTCGCGAAGTTCAGGACCATGCCGCCGGCGTAGTCGGTGTGGTTGCCGAGGACTTCCACGCGGCCCGGTATGTATTGCGCAAGGACAGGCCTGTCCTCGTTTCCATAGCGCGAAATGAAAGTATCAAGCGCCGCGCGGGCGAGGCGCATCTTCGCCTGTATCGGTTCGTGTTCCTGCGGGAAAATCGCGGCGTACCACTTCTCCTCGGAGATTCTCTGCTTCAGGACATTAAGCGGGATCATATCGTTCCTTTGCTGAAAATGCCGCGCGGATTCTATAATCCAGGGCGCGCCTAGTCAAAACAAAAGGAAGAGGGACTGCGCAATTCATTTTTTGCCTTGCCGTAAGGGGGCGTTCGTGATAAATTTTGGCGGCATAACCTTATTGGAGGAGGAATCACTGTGCGCGTGGCGATGTACTACAGCAACAGAGATGTGCGGCTTCAGGAAATGCCCCGGCCGAAAATCGGTCCCGGTGAAATCCTGATGAGGATCCAAGCGAGCGGGGTTTGCGGCACCGACGTTATGGAGTGGTACCGCAAGGACAAGGTTCCGCTGGTCCTGGGACACGAGGTTGCCGGCGATATCGTTGAGGCCGGCGACGGCGTCGTGAAATACAAGGTCGGCCAGCGCATCGCCGCTGCTCATCACGTGCCGTGCTACGCCTGCCATTACTGCCTCAGCGGCCACGAGACCACATGCCAGACTTTGCTCAAGGAAACGCATTTCGATCCCGGCGGGTTTTGCGAATACGTCCGGCTTGAACGAATCAATGTTGACAGCGGAATTTTTCCTCTGCCCGACGAAGTAACTTACGAAGAGGGCACATTTGTCGAGCCGCTGGCGTGCGTGGTGCGCGGGCAGCGCGCAGTTCGCATGAAGCCCGGACAAACGGTCGCCGTAATCGGCAGCGGGCTGGCGGGAATGCTGCACGTGCAACTTGCCGCGGCGCTCGGCGCGGGGCGCGTTTTCGCAACAGATGTATCGGAGTTCAGGCTTTCGATGGCGAAGCGCCTCGGCGCAAACGCGGCGATTAACGGCAGGGAGGACGTGCCCGCGAGGATTCGGGAAATGAACAACGGTTTTCTCGCGGACGTTGTCATCCTTTGCACGGGCGCGCCGAAAGCCGTGGAGCAGGCATTCAATTCGCTTGAGCGCGGCGGCACGATGCTCGTGTTCGCGGGCACGGACCAGGGCTACACGTATCCGCTGTCGCTCAACGACGTTTTCTGGCGGCGCGAGATAACGCTCGTCAGCACGTACGCCGGCGACAGGCGCGACCACGTGCAGGCTCTGGAATTGATTCGCGCGAAGAAGGTCGATGTCGCGGCGATGATAACTCACCGCTTCCCACTGGCCGAGGCGCAGAAGGGCTTCGCGCTTGTCGCGGAAGCGCGCGACTCCATGAAAGTCATTATCGAACCGTAGAGATGATTCCATGGCCGCACTGTTGAAAGCCGGACAGAAATCTAGTAGAATTCCGTGACTTGCAAAATAATTTTTTTATGGAGGCAATACATGGACTGGGGCATGAAGAACAGGATGGCGCGCATCATCAGACCGGCCACGGGCCGCACCGTGATGCTCGCCGTTGACCACGGCTACTTCCTCGGACCCACCACGGGACTTGAGGACATGCGGAAGAACATCATGCCGCTTGTGCCTTACGCGGATTCTCTCATGATAAACCGCGGGGCGCTCAGGGCGAGCATTTCGCCGGCGATTGACACGCCGGTCGTCCTGCGCGTTTCCGGCGGCACGAGCATTCTCAGCGAACTGAGCGACGAGGTCATCGCGGTGAACATGGAGGAAGCGATCCGCCTCAACGTCGCCGCGGTCGCCGTGTCGATATTCGTCGGCTCGAAGAACGAGAGGCAGACGCTCGACAACCTGTGCAAACTGGTCAACGAGGGCGAGCGGTACGGAATCCCGGCGCTCGCCGTTACCGCGGTCGGCAAGGACATGGTGCGCGACGTGCGGTATTTGAGCCTCGCCTCGCGCATCGCGGCGGAACTCGGCGCGCGCTTTGTGAAAACGTACTACTGCGACGATTTCGAAAAACTCACGGCCAACGTTCCCGTTCCCGTCGTCATCGCGGGCGGCAAGAAACTCGAGGAGAAAGAGGCGCTTGAACTGACTTATAACGCGATTTCCCGCGGCGCGGTCGGAGTTGACATGGGACGCAATATATTCCAGTCCACCGCGCCTGTTGCGATGATCCAGGCGGTGCGAAGCATCGTCCACGAAAATTACTCGGTTGCCAAAGCCTTCACGCTGTTCAACACGCTCAAGGGCGGCAAGGCGAAATCCCGCAAGTGATGCTGGCAGCAAAAAGGGCGCTTACATTGTAAGCGCCCTTCCTTATCCAAGCGCACCCAGCAGGACTCGAACCTGCAACCTTTGGCTCCGGAGGCCAACGCTCTATCCAATTGAGCTATAGGTGCGAGTTTAGGGTCCAGATAAAAGGTCTAAGGTGTAAGTTTATTTTCCTCGTAACGTTTCAGCGATTTTACCAACCCGGAAAGCATTTTCTGAATCTCTATGCATCGTTTTACAAAGCCGCCGCAGGGCCTTCCGTCAATCAGCCCGACGTCTCGCAATTTATAAAGCCAGTTCTCTGTTTCAGCGGTTGTGCGCTTGGCGATGTTCAAGTAACGGATGTATTCGCGCGCACTCGTCGCCAGGCAGCCTTCGCTGATATTTGCTCCGATGGAGCCGGAACTGCGGATTATCTGGTTGAGCAGTACCTTGCTTCCCGGCTTGCTGGAGGACTTTTCAAGGGTCGTGTAGATTTCAACGAACAGCGAATGCGCTTTCCGCCATACCTCCAGATCTGTAAAATGCTCAACCCTTCGCATCATATTCGTGCTCTTCGATTTTCACTTAGACCTTCCACCTTAGACCTGATAACTATTCTTCTTGCCGGAATTGTTCCCTCAGCCGCCGGAACCTGCTCTCGTAAATCATCTCGTACAGGTCCAGGCCGTCGGGGAAATATTCCTCCACCTTTTCGCGCAGCGCCCCCGTCATCAGTTCAATGTCGATGTCCGGGTAATCGCTAGCGACTATCACGCTGCAAATCCTGTCCGCTTCGCGCTGGATTTCCTGCATCTTTTCACGCGATGTCATAATCACCTCCGAAATATACCTCCACAAAAAGCATACCAGATTCCGCCGCCACAGTCAACCTCCCACGAGGGCCGGCTCCGAGCACGGGCGCGAAAAACTGCGAATTCCTTTGACATTTGCGCCGCATTTGCTATGTTATATACTTTCGGGAAATAGCACTGACAGGAGAACCCCAATGGCACCAGAAGCCGAGGGAGAACTGCACGACGTAAACCTTGTCTGCGAAGAGTGCGGACGGGAGTTCGTGCACACCAAAGAAAAACAGGAATTCTACCAGTCCATCGGGCTGACGAATCTTCCGAAACGTTGCCCGGAATGCCGCGAAAAGCGCCGGGGCGTAAACCGCCAGCAAAAAGAGCGGCGCGCTCCCGGGCCGGTCGGCGGCGGCTTCAACCGCGGCGCAAGGGCCGGATTCGGCGGACCTCCGCGCGACAGGGGCTTCAGGACCGGCCCGCCGCAACAGTTCGAAGCGGTGTGCGCCGCCTGCGGCAAGCAGACTACATTGCCCTTCAAGCCCAACGGCTCGCGCCCGGTCTATTGCCGCGACTGCTTCCGCCAGCAACGGCCCATGGGCAGATAGGCCGACGACATAAAACAAAATCGCAGGTTACTTGCGATATTCAGTGTGGCAGCGAATCATCCGAAAGGGGGTGACCCGTTTAATGCCGGTCAAGGTTCAGGTTCGTAGCGGCTCAAGCCTCGAAGGCTCACTGCGCACGTTCAAAAAAATGTGCGCCCGCGAAGGGATTCTCAAGCAAATCAAGCAAAACGCGGAATACGAGAAACCCAGCGACAGACGCCGGAGGCGCCAGAAAGAAAAGGAGAAGGCCATTCGCAAGGCCGTAAAAGAGAACATGGGGCAGTACAGATAAACGGAAAAGTCGCAAACCCACGGCGGCGCGGACACAAGTCCCGCCGCCTTTTCTATTGAGCGCAGACGATGGGGTCAGACAAGAGGGTCAGGTACGATTACGGAGCGCAGCCGAGCGGAGCGAGGCCAGCTCGTAGATTGTACCTG
>Ga0315284_10000264_pt1 | contig 71344 bp, 64 predicted proteins | sample YL17G09_16_MG_FD_203696 | JGI IMG/M metagenome (GOLD analysis project Ga0315284, IMG submission 203696) | Sediment microbial communities from Yellowstone Lake, YNP, Wyoming, USA - YL17G09_16 | ecosystem: Environmental > Aquatic > Freshwater > Lake > Sediment | place: USA: Wyoming | collected...
CAACCTGATCATCCTAAACCTTACTGAGAGGCTTTGGCTATTTCTGCGTTGACGGCATCAATAGCAGCCTGAGCGGCGGCTTCAGGGGTGAGCACTCCATCCCGAGCCTTGGCAGCATTGTCGGCCAGGGGTTGGCGTACAGCCAGCGGGAAGGCCTGGAAATAAGCGGCGTCAGGCAGGCCCATGGAGGCAGCTTCAACGGTCAAAGCTAACAGGGCATACGTTGACAGCGAAGGATCAGCCATCGCCGCGTCATTGTACGTGGCCCGTCCGCCAAATTCAGCGGATATCTTAGCCACTTGAGCTTTATCAGCCAGGAAGACGGCTAATTTGAGAGCGGCTTCCGCATTGGGGCCTGGTGCAATACCAAAGAATTCTCCACCGTGCGTGCCACCCGACCAGCCTTCTATTTCACCCGGCATTAAGACAACGTCATATTTAAAGTTGGGGTTGGTCTCCGCCGCCGCGGCAAAAGTGGTGTCAGCCCACGGCCCCATTTCATAGAAGGCCATCTGGTCATTGATAAACAGGTCGCTGGCAGCAGCATCAAAGGGGCCTACATCAGTTCCAAAGGGTTTCGTATCCAGTAAGAATTGATAGGCTTTCGTAAGCTGGGCTACCGTAATAGAGCTCTTGCCATCGACAATCGTATTTGTGATGCCTTGCACACCACCCAGGAAGTGGAACACCAACCAACCATCCACCGAATAATTTGGTAAGGCGGTGTAACCAGCCGCCTTGACCTTGCTCATTTGATCCGCCCAATCAGCCCAATCCTTGATGCCCTTCGAAGGATCGATACCCGCCTCCTCGAGCACGGTCAGGTTGCGGTATAGAACGGTGGCATAGGCCGTATAGGGAATGCCATATACTGCCCCGCCTTGATTCAAGGCCTGGACGGCTCCGGGGGCAAATTGGTTGCGATAATCTTCTGGCAGGGCGTTCCACTCTGCAGAAATATCTTTAAGTGCGCCCGCCTTGAGCATCTCAGCGCCCACATTGAGAGCAATATTATAGACATCCGGTATCTGACCAGAGCTCGCTCCGGCAATAATACCCGCCTGAATTTCAGTGTCCGGTTTGCCTACCACATCGACCGTGATATTGGGATTGGCAGCTTGGAATTCTGCGATGGCATCCTTCATAGCCTGGGTATTGGCAAATTCGCCAAACGTCCAATATTCAATTGTCACAGGCTCAGTTGCTGGAGCGGTAGCAGGTTCGGTTACTACTGCTGGAGCAGTAGCAGATGGGGTCCCAGAGGCGCCGCAGCCAGTCAGGATCATAGCAACGATCAGAGATGCGGCAAATACAGTGTAGAGCATTTTCTTAGACATAGTTTCTCCTCTTTCATAAAGTTTGGTTGAATTTATTCTTTGGTCAAGCAGTGTATTTACAAGATATGAGCACTACCTCCTTTCCACATGCACGTTGGTTCAACAAATAGGCGCACTGAACTAAGCGGACAGCGATAGTTCGCTTCAAGAAATTTCTTTGTACTAGATTGGCACAACTACAACTTTGAGGCAGGCCCCGAACTCTGACGCATGGTTAATTTTGCCTCGAACAACTTGTGAATGGGCCTGGCATCTTCATTTTCTAAACGCTGAATCAACAACTCCACACCTGCCTGCCCCATCTCATTGGCTGGGAAATCCATCGTAGTAAGGGTGGGCATAAACATCTCTGCGCGGCGTGAAGAGATAATAGCAATATAAGAAAAATTGTCAGGGATATGCAACCCGGCTTCCTGAGTCGCCTGATACATTCCAGCAATGGCATTGTCATTCAACGTAATGATAGCAGTAACATCAGGGTGATCATATAGGAGTTTTTTGACAACTTCGTAACCGGCGAGTGATGTAGGATTGCATGCAAGAGAGATTTCCGGTAGCTCATACTTGTTTACGGTCTGACGATATCCTTCGAGTGACCGAATGGCGGGTCCGTAACCACTTTCTACCAAAAATGGAGCATAATCGATATAAGCGATTTTTTGATGACCGTTTTCAACCAGGTAGGAGACAGCACTACTCGTTGCATGAACAAAATCCAAATCCGCGTAACTGATGCCATCCGGGTTGGATGTGCGCCCGATCATTACATAAGGAAATCCCTGTTTTGATAACACTTCACAACGTGGGTCATCAAGACGAATTTCCATCAAAATCAATCCTTGCACCAAGCCTCCTCGGGCGAAATTTGTGAGATCGTTGTCGTCCATTGGCGATGGGCTGAATAGAAGAGAGTATCCATGCTGATCAGCAGCCTCAATCGCCCCCATTACGAATTCCAATTGCATCACTGTTAGATTATTCGCCAAACGCGGAAATATCATCCCAATAATTCGGCTCTGCTGATTAGCCAATCTGCGCGCCAGCTCGTTTGGGTGGTAATTCAATTCCTCAATCGCCTGTTGAATCCTCTGGCGAGTTTCTTCGGATATCGGACGTTTGCCGCTTAAAGCATGAGAAACTGTACTAAGCGAGACACCGGCTTTTTTGGCAACATCCTGCATTGTTGGCATTGGATTCATCCTTCAATAAATCATCAAAGCGCTTTGTCAAAGCGCTTTGATGATAGCATTTTTTATGATAAAAGTCAATAGGCAATTTTCTGCGCGTTTCTTGCTCTATTTGGAAAATTCCTATACGTCAAAAGGGGGGATTCCCGTTCAAATCAATAAACCCTGGGTTAGGTGATGGTAAAAATTGCATTCACTGACTCAGGCGCACCGAGCGCCATCCCGCGCGGACCCGGGGAGCAGCTCCCCACCGTCAGGCGGAACTGACCCGGCTCGAGTTTTTGGTCCCCGTTCGCGTCCACGAACAGCATGACCTCGGGCGGCAGGCTGAACCGGACGGTCTTGCTCTTGCCCGCGCTTACATGTACCCGCCGGAACCCGACCAGCTTATGGATAGGCACTGGCACGGAGGCTTCCGGGTCGCTTAGATAAACCTGCACGACTTCATCCGCATCCATCGCTCCGACATTCTTGAGTGTCACGCTGAATGAAAGCAGCTTGCCTGCCGCGATCCGATTGGCAGTCAATTTCAGGTCAGAGAATTCAAAGCGAGTATAGCTCAGACCAAAGCCAAATGGATACAGCGGTTCGGCGGTACTGTAACGGTAGGTACGCCCCTCCATGCGGTAATCGTCGAAGGGTGGAAGCTGGTCCGTGGATTTGGGGAAGGTCACCGGCAGTTTGCCCGAGGGCGAGACATCCCCAAACAGGATGTCAGCCAGCGCCTGTCCACCCGCCTGCCCCGGGTACCAGACGAAGACCACCGCTTCCACCATTTCCTCCAGTTCACCCAGCGCAATCGCGCCTCCGCCGCATAGGACTAGCACCACGCGTGCCCCGCTGATGACCAGTTTCTTGACAAAATCCACCTGGGCAGGCGGCAGGCCAATATCGGAGCGGTCGCCCTTATCCGCGGAGAGGATGGCATCGCCTTCCTCGCTTTCCAACAGCGACGAGTAGCCCATGCAGGCGATCGTCAAATCGGAAGCTGCTGCATCCCCGGTGGTCCAGTCCAGCGGATTGATGGCAGCCTGGTGCAGCGGAACGCCCATGCGGTAACCCACACGCACGCCCTCGGGGGCGCGGCCGATGATGCCCTCCATCAGCGTGGAAAGGGATTCATTGTAGCCGTTGTAATTCCCCAGCAGGGCTTCGATGCTGGTTGCGTTGGGACCGACGATGGAGATACGTTTCACGTCCGGGCGGATGGGCAGGATATTCGCTTTGTTCTTGAGCAGCACGATGGATTTTACGGCGGCTTCGCGCGCCAACCGCCGGTGCTTAGGGCTGCAGATCACGCTCTGCGGGATGGAGGCATACGGGACCATTTCGGGCGGATCGAAGATCCCCAGCTTGAAACGGGTCAGCAGGGTGCGGCTCAGGGCGCGGTCAATGTCCGCTTCGGTGACCAGGCCGCGCTGGATGGCTTCGTCCAGGCGGTCGTAGGTCACGCCGCAACTGATGTCGCAGCCAGCTTTGAGCGCCATTGCCGCGGCTTCAACGGCGTCTGCGGCAACTTTATGATTGGCATGGATATCGGTCAGGGCCCAGCAGTCCGAAACCACATGGCCCTTGAACTGCCACTTCTCCCGCAATGTCTCTTCCAGCAAAAATGGACTGGCGCAGGCCGGTTCGCCGTTGACGCGGTTGTAGGCGCCCATCACCGCTTCCACCTGCGCTCCCTGTACCAGGCGCTTGAAGGCTGGGAGATAGGTGTCGTTCAAATCACGCAGGGAAACGCGTGCGTTGAACACATGGCGGTCCTTCTCCGGCCCGCTATGGACAGCAAAATGCTTGGCGCAGGCAGCAGTCTTTAGATATTTCGGGTCATCGCCCTGCATGCCACGCACGAACACCACGCCCAACTCGCCGGTCAGGAACGGGTCTTCGCCATAGGTTTCCTGTCCACGCCCCCAGCGCGGGTCCCGGAAGATGTTAATGTTTGGCGACCAGAAAGTCAGACCCTGCAACTGGATGGTATAGCCCTGGCGCTGGAGGGCAGTGTGGTACTTGGCGCGCCCCTCGTCGCTGATGGCGGTCGCCACGCGGAACATTAAATCCGTATCCCAGGTGGCAGCCAGTCCGATCGCTTGCGGGAAAACTGTGGCGCGTCCATTCCCCACTACCCCGTGCAAGCCCTCGCTCCAATAGTTATAGGCCGGGATTCCCAGGCGCGGGATGGCCTGGCATTCATTCAGCATCTGGCTCACTTTCTCTTCCAAGGTCATGCGGCTGATGAGGTCACGGACGCGTTCTTCCAGGGATAGGGAAGTATCGAGATAGGCGGGGAGTTTTTGTTGATCCATGTGTTCACCTGTTTTTGTTCGCATAATTTCTTGACGACTGACCAAAAGTTCCGTGCCGGTATTACTCTATTTTACCGACTTTACTCAATATCATGTTGAAAGTGACGGCTCCTTGGTAATATTTATCAATAATGCGCCGATGATCTTCCCCTTGATGGGCGAGGAAGAATGAGGTAATCTTGGGCAATATCAAAGCTTCGCGGCGAGTGGACCATGAAACAACGCATTCTAAATATCACCCTCATTGCACTCAATATTTTGGTCATCGTTCTATTCATCGTCCAATATACCAGTGCGACTTATCCCATGGTCGGTCATGATTACCGCCTGTTCGTACCACGTCTGATCGATTCCCACTTATATTACAAAATCAATGGATTCGGCATCGAATGGTATACCCCCTATTTTGGAGGCGGCCTACCGGCCTACCCCAACCCCCTCCAGATGCAATTTTCACTTCCACAGTTATTCACCTTTTTCGTCAATCCGTGGGTTGCAATTCTGGCCTCTAGCGTGATTTATATCATTATTGGATTTTGGGTCACATTTCTATTTCTGCGGGACGCATTGGAATTCAAGCCTTTATCAGCAATTCTGGGGGCGAATTTCTTTGTTGCAAGCGGCTTTTTTATTGAACGCCTAGTCGTCGGGCATGCAGATAAGATTACGTTTCCATTGATCGTGGTACCCATTTACGCGCTATTAAACCCAAAATTGGCTCGTTGGCTTGCAGGTGTATTGATATCCCTCACAGGCGCAATTCTCCTGTATTCTGGGGGAGTCTATATTGGTGTCATCTGCTTTTTCACTACTATTATAACTATTCCTATCGTTTATTTCCTAAAGCCTTCTCTGCTTACCTGGCGGAAGATGGTACCTGCAATCATTTGGGGAGGTTTTCTCACCATGCTCCTGTGCGGTTCCAAACTCTACGCAGTTACCACTTTCATGCAATCTTTCCCACGGGAAGTTCATGACCAATATTTCGTGGATTGGTATACGAGTATAGGAGGTTTAGTTCTCCAACTCGTCGGCATAATGACAACACTCCCATTCCTGAATTTGATCGGCAAGAGTAGTCTCGTCTACGTCGTCCGGTTAGCACAATGGACCGGATCTCCATATGGTTTCTGGGAACTAGACACATCCCTCTCTCCGGCATTGATTATTTTGCTCATTTATGGAGCCTGGATGATACTATCCCATAAACCGCATCTCGATAGAAGCAATTTATTGAAAAAGGGAATCGCGGGGATATGCCTCATTATTTCCATTATCCTTGTCGTTCAATTTTCAACAGCCCGAGGGTTTCTATTCGACACTCTAAAGGGATTGCCTTTGCTCGAGTCCTTACGGACCAATACCCGTTTTGTTGCTTCTTTCATCCTCCCACTGGCAATCCTGGGAGTCAATATATTCGACTACTGGACAAAGGGGAAATCAGGCATAAAAACAATCTCCGCTTTTGTTTTCCTGAATGGGATTTCACTGGTTGCCCTATGGGCGTATTACCTGCTCCCGATGAGAGTTCAGGGACGGAATTTTGAAATTCAATCCGTCTTGGACACTTACATTAAAATTCAGGCCGGAGTAATTCTTCCGGTGAATAAAATCATCCCCGACATGAACGATTATGAAGTGTTCCAGGCGCAGGCAAGCAATGTCACTCACCATTACGATCCGTTGTTGGGGGAGAATTCTTTTCGTCCTCTCGTCCACGAGGGGTCCGTCTTTGACATTGAAGACGGTTTTTACAACATGACCGACCCAACCGGATACGTCTTCCCCGTGGAAAATAATTCCAAATTATTCTCACGAATCCCGGTTTCTGACAATAGCAAACTGGTGGATTTCATCAACCACCGCCAGGTGGACTGGAAGCTGCCCTTGATCCAGATCGTCCTCGATTGGGCGGCCGGCCTGACTTTCATCCTGATCATCTGCGCCATCATCTTTTACCTGGCGAGAAAACGAATCCCGTGGTTGGGGTCACTCCGCTTCCCGCCATTCCCCCGGCTTAAGCGCCCCTAAGCCCCACTTTCCCACAGAGACACGCACCAACCATAGCGTAGGATTACCCAGCGCGGCTGTCATGCGCCGCACCTGGCGCTTACGCCCTTCGGTAATCGTGATTTCCAGCCACATGGTCGGGACATTTTTACGATAACGGATCGGTGGATGGCGCGGCCAAAGTTCAGGTTCGGGAATCCGCCTCACCCGTGCCGGGCAGGTCGGACCATCGTTCAGGGTCACGCCTTTTTCCAACCTCGCCAGTACATCATCGGTTGGGACGCCCTCCACTTGAACCCAATAGGTCTTCGGGAGCTTTTGACGCGGATCCGAGATACGCTGCTGGAGTCCGCCCGAATCGGTCAGTACAACCAACCCTTCCGAATCATAGTCCAGCCGCCCGGCAGCATAAATGCCCGTAAAGGAAATGTAATCTGCCAAGGTGGACCGATTTTCGACGTCGGTGAACTGGCAGAGGACGAGGTAAGGTTTGTTGAAGAGAAGAATACGGGACATTTTCGGACAATTATACCCGGCTAATCCTTGCACGTTTTGGGCTTGTATGCTAGAATATTAGCCGTAGCATTACTGATACCGAACGCATCGAAAAGTGGGTGACCCCCACTTTTCTGCGTGTAATAGATAATTCTGGGGAGCAGGTTGACCATGAAAAACGAATTCGCTCTGGCTTTCAACGAAGTGTTGGAAGAAAAACAATTGCCCAAGGAGATTATCCTCGCGGCGATTGAATCGGGTATGGTGTCCGCTTACCGCAGGGCAGTGAATGCATCCAATGCCCAGCAGGTCGAGGCTAAAATTGACCCGGAGATCGGACAGGTGCACATCTTCGCCGAGAAGGAAGTGGTCGAAGATGTGCAGGACGAGCGCACCGAGGTGTTACTCGAAACGGCACGCCAGGTGAACCCTGAAGCCAACCTGGGCGATATGGTAGTTGTCGAAACCACCCCAAAGGATTTCGGGCGCGTCGCTGCCCAGACGGCCCGTCAGGTCATCCAACAGCGCATCCGTGAGGCCGAGCGCCAGATGCAGTCCGACTATTATGAAAAGCAGGTGGGCGAAATCGTCAGCGGGGTGGTCCAGGCTGTCAACATGACGCAGGGCGTGACCGTGGGCTTGGATATGAAAGCCGAGGGTGTCATGCCCCCGAACCAGAAGATCCCCGGCGAGCGCTTCAAAGTGCATGATCGAGCCCGCGCAATCGTTTTGGAGGTCAAGGATAGCCCGCGCGGTCCGCAAATCATTCTATCGCGTTCACACCGCAACTTTCTTCGCCGCTTGCTGGAAAACGAAGTTCCCGAAATCTATCACGGCATCGTTGAAATCCGCGCCATCTCGCGCGAGCCGGGCCAGCGCGCCAAAGTGGCCGTCTCGGCCGCCCAGCCCAACGTGGACCCGGTGGGAGCCTGCGTGGGTATCAGGGGCGTGCGTATCCAGGCCATCGTCAAGGAATTGCACGACGAAAAGATTGACATCATCGAGTGGAATCCCGACCCGGTGCTGTATATCTCCAAAGCCATCAGCCCAGCCAAAGTCTCCGGCGTTTTTTTGAGCGAAGCCGAAAAGACCGCTACCGTCATCGTCCAGGAAGACCAGTTGAGTCTGGCGATCGGTCGCGACGGGCAGAACGCTCGCCTGGCTGCCAAACTGACCGGCTGGCGCATTGACATCAAATCCCTGACCGAGGCCGCCGCGGATGCCATCGTCAAAGTGCAAACCGACCCGACCCTGGCAAATATCGCCGAGGTCGAACACGCCCATATCCCGGTTATCGAAGGGATCCTGACCAAGAAGAGTGAAAATCGCCCGCTGACACCGGAAGAATTCTTGTCTCTCATCCAATTCGTGGACCGCGTCGAGCGGCGCGCGGTGGAGCAGAAGAAAGCCGAGGCCGTGGCAGAGGAAGAGCGGGTTTCTGCCGCCCGCGCCGAGGTCCCGGAGGCCGCTTTCCAGGCGGATATCGAGACCCTGGGCCTGCCCGACCACGTCTACACCATTCTGACCGAAGCCGAACATCGCACCGTCGGCGAGTTGATGATGGCGATGAAACTCAACCCCGATGGCGTCCTGGGCCTGTCAGGAATTGGTCCCAAAGCCATGCAAGCCATCGAGACGACGCTGGCAAATGTTTCGTTCCCGGAGCCGGAGAAGCCTGTTGAGCCGATAGAGACCGAGGCCGAAGCGCCGATTGAACCAGCCGCCGAGGTAGCAGTCGAGACCGCGCCAGTGGCGGAAGAGGCTGCCCCCGTTGTGGAAGAAAAGACCGAGGCTGCTGCGCCCGTCGAAGAGGCCGAAAAGGAAGAAAAAGACTTCGAGAAAATCTTCTCGCTGCAAAACGTCCTGGCGGTCCCGCCGGCTGCTGAAGAAGAGAGCGAAGAAGAACGCAACAAGAAAAAGGAAAAGAAAACCAAGAAAGACCGCGAGCTTGAATTTGACGAAAAACGCGGCGAAGTGGTTGCCCGCAAGATACACAAGCGCGGCGACGATGCTATATTGGAAGAATGGGAATAACCGCGTAGAAACGGACTCTGCCCCCTTCGGGGACGATGTTGCGACGTTCGCCCCACGGATAGAATAAGGTGTCTAGAAAACCTGCAAAACGACCCAAGCACATTCCCCAGCGCACTTGCGTGGGCTGCCGAACCGTGCTGCCCAAGCGATCGTTACTCCGTTTGGTACGCCAGCCAGAGGGTGTGCAAGTGGACCCGACTGGCAAATTGGCTGGGCGGGGTGCGTACCTGCATAACGCTCGTCCCTGCTGGGAGAAGGGCCTGAAAGGGGCACTGGCTCACGCCCTGAAAATGGACCTGACGCCTGACGATTTGGAACGGCTTCGCCAGTACATGCAGACCCTTCCGGAGGATAACGAGGAAGCCGGTGAGCAAGGATAGAGTCCCTATGGGCTAACGTAAGCCAATCGCTCACCCGGCAGGCCTGAGGTTTTATTTCAAGGGCACCCAACCCGAAAGGTCCGGATTCGCGCCGCCCGCTTGACAGACGAGGTTTGCCCCATAAGGTATTTTGACGAAAGAGGTGCCGCATGAGCGATCAAAATAGCAAAAAGGTTGAACTCCCCGCGAATATCAGCGTCCGTGATTTCGCTCAAATCATAGAAGTCAGTCCAATCCAGATCATTAAAAAATTAATGACCAACGGCGTAATGGCCAGTATCAACCAGACGATTGATTTCGATACCGCTGCCATCCTGGCCGACGAAATGGGTTTCGAAGCCACACTGGAAAGCCAGGCTGCCCCACTAGAAAAAGAAAGCGGCAAAGTACCGCAATGGCGACAAACGATCGCCGATGAAGACGAGACCGCGCTGACTCCCCGCCCGCCGGTCGTGACCATCCTCGGTCACGTGGACCACGGCAAGACCTCCCTGCTGGACGCGATCCGTCACGCCAATGTTGCTGAGGGAGAGGCAGGTGGCATCACCCAGCACATCGGCGCCTATCAGATAGAACTCAAAGGCAGGCAAATTACCTTTCTGGATACGCCCGGTCACGCAGCTTTTACCGCCATGCGGGCGCGTGGCGCCCAGGGCGCAGATGTCGTCATCCTGGTGGTTGCCGCCGACGACGGCGTGATGCCGCAGACCAAGGAAGCCATCGCCCATGCCAAGGCGGCGCGTGTGCCCATCGTTGTGGCGCTCAACAAAGTGGACAAGCCCAATGCCAACCCAGATCTCGTCAAAAAGCAACTCAGCGAAAACGACCTCGTCCCGGATGAATGGGGCGGCAATACCATGGTCATCCCGGTCTCGGCCAAACAGAAACAAGGCATCGGGGATCTGCTGGAAGCAATCCTGCTGGTGGCTGATAATACCGACATCCGCGCCAATGACAAGGGTGTGGTCATCGGTACGGTCATCGAAGCAGAGTTGGACAAATCCAAGGGACCGGTCGCCACGCTCCTGGTCCAGAATGGGACGCTAAAATCCGGTGATATCGTGGTGGCTGGAAACTCTTATGGCCACCTGCGCGCCATGTTCGATTTCCGCGGGAACAAAGTCGAGGAAGCCGGACCGTCAATGCCGGTCTCTGTCATGGGACTGAGCGACATGCCTTCCGCCGGCGACATGTTCCAGGTGGTCCGGACGGGAAAGGAAGCCCGGCAAATCATCCTGGAACGCAACGAGGCTTCCAAGAAACAGACCTCCGCAACAAAGAAGATGACGCTGGAGGAATTGTTCTCCAAGGTCAAGTCTGGTGAGGCGAAAGATTTAAACTTGATTTTGAAAGCGGATGTACAAGGCTCGCTTGAACCCATCATTAATGAGATCAACAACCTGGGGAAAGGCGAAATCGCCATCAATATCCTGTATGCCGAGACCGGCAATGTCAGCGAGAATGACGTGCTGCTGGCCTCCTCCTCCCAGGCCATCATCGTCGGCTTCAGCGTCCAGGCAGATGTAGCTGCCCGCCGCCTGGCGGAAAAAGAAGGCGTTTCCATCCGGTTGTATGACATCATCTACCGCCTGACGGAAGATGTGGAAAAGGCCCTCAAAGGCATGCTGGCTCCGGAGTTCACCGAGAAGCCAATCGGTAAGGCAGTTGTGCTGCAAGTCTTTAACCTTTCGAGAGGCGGCAAGATTGCCGGTTGTCGTGTGACAGAAGGCGAAGTCCGCCGGAATGGGAAGATTCGGATTACGCGTGGCAAGGATATCGTCTACGAAGGCGAGGTGGGCTCGCTCAAACACGAGAAGGAAGACGTGCGCGAAATGCGCCAGGGCTTCGAGTGTGGCATCGGCCTGAAAAATTTCAACGATGTCCAGGTCGGCGATGTCATCGTATGTTTTGTGTTAGAGAAAACAGAAATCGAATAAGCTCGGAGTTACGATCTTCAATTGTCAATCGTAAATCGCCAATCGTAAATTGAACCATGCCAACCAAAGTCCGTCTCCAGCGCATTGCGGACCGCATCCGCCAGGACCTTTCGGAAATGCTCATCCGGGAGATCAGCGATCCACGCTTGCGCCAAATTTTCATCACGGACGCAAAAGTGGATCGCGAACTGGCCTTTGCCGATATCTACGTCTCGGCGGTGGAAGGATTGGCACGCAGCACTGAAGTTCTCGAAGGCCTCGAACACGCCAGCGGCTACCTGCGCCACAAACTGGCCGCTCGCATTGAGCTGCGCACTTTCCCACGCTTGCGCTTCCACTGGGATCCCACACCCGAAAACGCGGACCACATCGAGCGCTTACTAGTTGACTTACGAAAGAATGAGCCACCTACAGGAAAAAATTAGAGACCGCATTCAAGCGGCACAGCGGGTATTGATTACATCCCATGTCCGGCCGGACGGCGACGCCATCGGCTCCAGCCTGGCGCTTGGCTTGGCATTGCTCGACGCTGGCAAACAGGTCCAGGTGGTGCTCTCCGATGGCATCCCGGCCAGTTTCAAACACCTGCCTGGGGCAGACATGGTTCGTACCAAAGGTGGGGGCGAGTTCGACCTGATTATCAGCGTGGATTGTTCTGACCTGAAACGCGTTGGCGACGCGCTGGACAGTTACCACACCCCCGACATTGTCATTGACCACCACATCACCGCCGAAGCGTTCGGGACCCTGAACCTGGTCGAGCCAGAAGCGGTTGCCACCGCCTCGGTGCTGGCCCGGCACATGCACGCCTGGGGTCTCACCATCACCGCACCCATCGCCGCCAATCTCATTACCGGTCTCGTCACCGACACACTCGGTTTCCGGACAGCGAACACCACTCCCGAAGTCCTGCGCCAGGTCGCCGACCTGCTCGAACTCGGTGTGGATATGAGCACGCTCTACTTCCGCAGCCTGGTGCGGCGGACTTTCCCGGCCACCAAATACTGGGGCGCGGGTCTTACCAGCCTGCAGCGCGCCGATGGGATCATCTGGACCACATTAACGATAGCCGATCGCAAAGCATCCGGGTATACTGGTAATGATGACGCTGACCTCATCAACATTGTTTCATCCATAGACGAGGCCGATATTGCTATTATTTTCGTCGAGCAAAGCAAAAGCAAAACCAAAGTTTCCTGGCGCGGGCTGAAATCCCACGTTGACGTATCCCAAATCGCCCGCCAGTTCAACGGCGGCGGCCACAAGGCGGCTTCCGGCGCAGAATTGTCTGGCAGTTTATCCAAAGTCCAGGAACGTGTCCTGGCGGCCACGCGTAAAAGTTTACAGAGTACTGCGTAAATATCTGAACCAAAATCCCGTAACATATAGGAACAATTCGATGAAACAAGTTCAGATATTTATGCAAGAAGCAGTAACCAAACCTCAGTAACCTGACCCGTGGGGGGGCGGGTTAATATACACAAATGGAGGATTAAAATGGAAAGTCAAGATATCAAAAATGCCATCTCCGGCATCCTCGTGGTGGACAAACCGGTCGGTCTGACCTCGCACGATGTGGTGGATATTATCCGCCGTGGCACCAACATCCGCCGCGCCGGTCACACCGGCACGCTCGACCCGCGCGCCTCCGGTGTGTTGGTCATCCTGATCGGTCCGGCAGTGCGCTTGAGCGAGTTCGTCTCGGCTTCGGACAAGCGCTACCAGGCCATCCTGCGCCTGGGCAGCGCCACCGATACCTATGATGCCGAGGGGCGCTTCATTCACCAACCGGCTACCCCGGTGGAGGTGACCGAAGCGCAATTCAACGAGGTGCTCCAGCGCTTCATCGGCGAGATCGAGCAGACTCCCCCACCCTATTCGGCGGTGAAAGTCCATGGACGCAAGGCCTACGAGATGGCCCGCGAAGGCGAAGAAGTGGAACTCGCCCCGCGCAAAATTAACGTCTTCCATCTCGAGGCCCTGGAATGGGCACCGCCGGAAGTGGTTATTGACGTGCATTGCTCGTCGGGTACATACGTCCGCTCGCTGGCAAACGATGTGGGTAACGCATTGGGTTGCGGAGCGTATCTGGTCGGCCTGCGCCGCACTAAATCTGGCCGCTTCAGCCTGCGAGACGCTACGCCCTTACGCAAGCTCCAGGAAGCCTTCACCGCCGGCAACTGGTACCAGTACCTGATCCCTGCCGCCGAGGCCCTGGCCGAGTGGTCCGCAGTCGAACTCAACCCAGACGAGGTCGAGGAAGTCAAGCACGGCCACCGCGTCAAGGCCGCCGCGGATGCCCAGCCGGGTCTGGTACGCGGCGTCAGCATGGCCGGTGAATTGATCGCCATCATGGACCTGGTCACTGGCGAAGACGGCAGCTCGGAATGGCAGCCGAAGAAAGTCTTCTTCTCATAACAAACATGTCGTTGCGAGGAGGCCTGAGCGGAGCACAGTGAAGCTGAAAGCCGACGAAGCAACCTCATCGCGCCAACAAAAAGTCCGTTTACAGGTGCCCTGAGATTGCTTCGCCCCCATGGGGCTCGCAACGACATTTGATTTGCAATGCACACCCATTCCCTCGACGGCCTCGCCCTCCAGAACACCTGGTTGACCATCGGCATCTTCGACGGCGTTCATCGCGGCCACCAGGAGATTCTACGCCGGCTTGTCTCTGGTGCGCACGAAGAAGGCAGCCTGGCGGTCGTCCTGACTTTCACACCTCACCCAGCGGTCGTCCTGGGCGGTAAAACCGACTTCAAGTGCCTGACCACGCCCGGCGAGCGCGTTGAACTTTTGGAATCACTCGGCGTGGAAGGGGTCATCACGCAGACCTTAGACCGCGCCCTGGCCAGCCAGACCGCCGAGGAGTTCATGCGCCGCCTGGCGCGGACCCTGGGCCTGCGTCGCCTTCTCATCGGCTACGACACCGCCCTGGGCCGTGGACGGGAGGGGAACGCCGCACGCCTGACCGAAATCGGCAAAGAACTGGGCTACACCGTCCAGGTCGTTCCGCCGCTGAAAGATGAGGTAGGCATTATCTCCTCCACGCGCATCCGGGCTGCCGTCGCGGCCGGAAACGTGTCCGCGGCTGCATCCGACCTTGGGCGCTATTTCTTCGTCGCCGGCCCGGTCATCCACGGCGACGGGCGCGGGCAGGCGCTCAACATCCCCACCGCCAACATTCAAGTCCCGGCGGGAAAGCTCATTCCTGCCAATGGCATCTACGCCACCTGGGCCTGGGTGGATGGAAAAAAGTACCCGGCAGCCACCAGCATCGGTGTCCGCCCGACTTTCACCCCCGAAGAGTCCGTGTCTCACGTCGAAGCCCACCTCCTGGATTTCAAGCGTGACCTGTACGGCCAACTAATTAAACTGGAATTTGTAGAATACTTGCGCCCGGAGGAAAAGTTCCCCTCCGCGGAGGGGTTACTGGAGCAAATCCAGCGGGATATCGAAAAGACCAGAGAAATTTTGGGGTAAAACCGTCACCTTTGGCCGAGGAATGGCGCTCAGCCTTTGTAAGGTTAGCGGGAAAACAAGTATAATCCTTGCAGGAGATATAGAGATGGATATGTTTGTGTTTACCTGCATCCTCTGGAAAGATGAAAACGCCTATAGCGCCCTTTGCCCCGAGTTAGATGTTGCCTCTCAAGGAAAAACGCCTCAAAATGCCCGTCAGATGCTTCTAGAAGCAGCAACTCTCCATCTGGAGGGTTCATTCGAGGACGGCTTGCCCTATCTGCGCCCCGTTCCCCCTTCCGAAGACCCGCGTAACACGCTACCAGCCGAGTCACTAGATATCTTCCGTTTCAAAGTGGACGTATCTGTGCATGCCCATGCCTAAATTGCCCATCCTTCGCGCGCGGCGGGTGATTGCCGCCCTTGAAAAGGCCGGGTTTCATCAGGTTCGCCAGCGCGGTAGCCACGTCCAACTCAAACGGGGCAATCTGCTGGTGACAGTTCCCAATCATCCCGGGGATTTAAATCCGCAAGTCCTGCGCTCCATCCTGCGCCAGGCACAAATGACCGTGGAAGAATTTATCGCCCTGCTGGGTCAATGACAAACCATGCTGGTATGCCATCCCGGAAGGTCTCAGTTGCCATTAGTATCTCTGCCGAGAAATTCATATCACGCGCATCCGGCCGCCATCAATTTCGACATCTGCCCAACCTTCACGCCCGAAGAATCCATCTCTCACGTCGAAGCCCACCTCCTGGATTTCGAAAAAGACCTGTACGGGCAGCAAATCCGGCTGGAATTTGTGGAATATTTACGCCCTGAAGAGAGATACCCGTCTGTGGAGGAACTGCTGGAGCAAATCAGCCGGGATATCGAAAAAACGAGAGAAGTTTTGCGGTAGACACATTCACACGCGTCGCACCGTTTTGGACAGGATTCTTGGTTGGCTCATTATGCCGGTTAAAGTCTTGAATGCTTCCAGCAGCGGCTCTTTTGCCGATGTGGCAGCCGCGCGATCTATAGCTTGTTTTCAGGCAATAGCCCGGATACATTCGTTGGGCCCTGACCTTTCGGTGAGCTTCGTTTTTGATATTTTCCTTTGTAGAGCACCCCAAAAGATCCTTTCTGACATATAATCAATTATCTCAACTCAACCATCGCAGATCCGTCGCAGCCTTTTTTCATCGGGAGGGCAGTATGAACACTCGGCGGTATTCCAAATTCCTTGCGAGCCTCGTCGTATTATCACTCCTGGCCACCCTGCTGGGCAGCGCAGCCTTTCCTACCAGCGTGCGCGCCGCCATCACTACATACACTGCCATCTCCGCCGGTAGGTGGTACACCTGTGCGCTGACGACCTCCGGTGGGGTAAAGTGTTGGGGACAGAACGGGTACGGTCAACTGGGCGATGGCACGACCACCGACCGCACCACGCCGGTGGATGTGATCGGCCTGACGAGCGGGGTCAGCGCCATTACCACCGGTTGGTTTCACACCTGTGCGCTGACGGCCTCCGGAGGGGTCAAGTGCTGGGGAGACAACTGGTACGGTAAACTGGGCGACGGCACGACCGAAGAACGCGGGACGCCGGTGGATGTGATCGGCCTGACGAGCGGGGTCAGCGCCATCACCGCCGGTTGGGGTCACACCTGTGCGCTGACGGCCTCCGGCGGGGTCAAGTGCTGGGGATTTAACGACGATGGTGAACTGGGCGACGGCACGACCGACGGACGCACCACGCCGGTAAATGTGAGCGGGCTGACGAACGGATTCATCGCCATTGACGCCGGTGGGTGGCACACCTGTGCGCTGAAATATGGCAGCGGGGTCAAGTGCTGGGGAGCCAACGCGGCAGGTCAACTGGGCGACGGCACGACCACCGACCGTTATACGCCGGTAAATGTGGGCGGGCTGGCGACCGGGGACGCCATCTCCGCGGGTGGGTGGCACACCTGTGCGGTGGCCTTCGGCGGGGTCAAGTGCTGGGGATTTAACAACAATGGTCAACTGGGTGACGGCACGACCGATTACCGCACCACGCCGGTGGACGTGAGCGGGCTGACGAGCGGGGTCAGCGCCATTGCCGCCGGTGAGTATCACACCTGTGCGCTGACCTCGGGCGGCGGGGTCAAGTGCTGGGGATGGGGTGGTCAACTGGGCAACGGCACGAACACCGACAGCACCACCCCGGTGGATGTGAGCGGGCTGGCGAGCGGGGTCAGCGCCATTGCCGCCGGTGGGAATCACACCTGTGCGCTGACGGTCTCCGGCGGGGTCAAGTGTTGGGGGGATAACTGGCTCGGTCAACTGGGCGACGGCACGACCACCGACCGCCGCACACCGGTAGATGTGTTTGGTTCCAGCCCTCCCAGCGTCGCCTCCATCACCCGCAAAGACACAAATCCCACCAACGCGGCCAGCGTCCACTTCACCGTGACCTTCTCCGCAGACGTAACCGGCGTGGACATCAGCGACTTCACCCTGACCACGACGGGCGGCATCAGCGGCGCATCCGTTACGGGCGTTACTGGCGGACCGACGGCCTACACCGTCACGGTCAACACCGGCACGGGCAACGGCACGATCCGCCTGGATGTAGAGGATAATGATAGCATCGTGGACGCGGCCTCAAATCCGCTCGGTGGGGTGGGTGCAGGCAACGGCAATTTCACGACCGGCGAAACCTACGTGGTAAACAAGACCTTCCGGATTTACCTGCCGCTGGTGATCCGGTAACGGATCTGCCTTGCCTCCCCCCTCTCCCCGTCACTTTTCAGCGGCGGGGAGTTCTATGTTGACTCAGCGGACATTTTCGTCTATATTTGCCCAAATTACCGGCGGCCTGAAAGGACAGCCCATGCCCACCCGTCAAATCTACCTGCTCTCCCCCAAGGAACTCAGCCCAGAAACCATCGCGGTGGCTTTCGCCAAGACCTCCCGATCTCCCGAATCCTTCCGCGAAATCGCCGCCGAACTGAGCGACGAGAAGTCCGCCCGGTTCCATGAAAAATGGGTGGTTGGTTACGGGCACGCCTCGGTGGCCGAGCACGCTGTGCTGCACATCGCCATCGAGAACGTCTCGCGCCTGGCGGTGGAGTGCCTCGAGTCCAACCGGCTGGCCTCGTACACCGAAAAATCCACCCGCTACCAAAAATGGGACGCCGACCATTTTTTCATCCCACCCGAACTGGAAAGCCATCCACTCCGAGAGGCCTATACCAAGATCTGTAAATCCCTTTTTGATGCCTATACGCAGTCTCGCGCTCCCCTGCGCGCCCTTGCAGAGAGAGAAAATCCGCGGCGGGACAGTGAGTCAGACGAAGCCTACGACCGGCGCATCCGCTCGCAGTACGTGGATGCCTGCCGCTTCCTGCTCCCGGCGGCCTCGCTGGCCAATCTGGGCATGACTGCCAACGCACGCGTGCTGGAACATGCCATCTGCAAGATGCTCTCGCACCCGCTGGCCGAAGTGCAACAAATCGGCGAACAGATCAAACAAGTCGCGCAGGGCGAGGTGCCAACCCTGGTCAAGTATGCTGACAGCTTGCCCTACCTGACCGGGACGGCGGGCGACTTCGAGCGGGTAGTTTTTAAACACGCTCCCCGAAAAACGGGGGGGGACGGACACACAGGGGAAAACGACTGGTGTACGCTAATTGATTTCGACTCCGACGGCGAAAACCAAATCCTGGCCGCGGCGCTGTATCGCTTCGGGGAAATGGCCTACGCCGAGGCGCTGGAAACCGTCACATCCGCCTCGCCGGAGGAACGCGAAAAACTGGCCAAAATGCTGCTTGGTCGGCTTGGCCCGCATGACACGCCGCTGCGCGAGCTGGAACACATTACTTACACTTTCGACCTGATCCTCGATCAGGGCGGGTATGCCGAGTTCAAACGCCATCGCATGATGACGCAGACGCCGCAGGCGCTGACAACCAGACTCGGGTACGCGCTGCCGCGCCGGATTGTGGAGGCCGGCTTCGAGCTCCAATACCGCTCCGCCATGCAGGCGGCAGCCGAGGCCTACGAAAAACTGGCCGCCTGGAATCCGCAGGTGGCCGCGTACGTCGTCCCGAACGGGTTCAACCGGCGCGTTCTATTCACAATGAATATGCGGGAAGCTTACGCTTTTTGCCAATTGCGCTCGGCGGCTAATGCCCACTTTTCGATGCGCCGTGTGGCGGAGCGCGTGGCGGAGGAGATCCGGCGCGTCCATCCCCTATTGGTAAGATATCTGGACCTGCCCGAAGAGACCTGGCAGGAGATCGAAGCCGGATATTTCGCCCAAATCTGAATCAAGCGCCCCGGCCTTTCGACCGGGGCGACGAATTTCTATCCTCCTGCCACCCTCATCAAGGCGATGTTGATTACATACAAGCCGAAGATGCCTAGCAGGAACAGGGCATTGAAAATCAAGCCGATGTATCTGAATGCCCCTTTTTTCTCCTTTCGGACAACGGCCGCGATGCCCAAACCCAGGCCAGCCATGGCCAGGATGGCTGTCAAGCAGGTCAATACCGGGTCAATCACTTCAAAATCCTGAAGTACCGTTGGGTTTTTCTGCAGGCGCAAGACGATCGCTATGTCTCCAATAACGATCAAGAAGACGAGTATCGCGATGATACACGAGACGATCCCCAGTCGAGAATGTTTTCTCGGCGGTGGTTTAGGCGGGAAACTTATTTCGTTCATCTCTTCCCTTCTCGGGACAGGAAGCATCCACAGTTTATTACATCCCTACGCAGGACAACTCATTTCATCGGAACACCCAATAATCAAACACGATCCCGGTAAATGGCACACTACCGCGGTACTCACGCACCACGATGAAGCCGACCTGGCCTTCGTTAGAATGGAAGCACATATACAGGTCGGTTTGGATTGCCAGGTCGGTGGGATCGAACGTCGCAGAAACGCAGTGACTGCGCGTCGGCGGCTCATAGGATACGTTGTAGCCGGAAAGCTGTGCACCGTTCACCTGGCGGAAAAGAGCCGGTTCGACCAGCCATATGTCGCACTGGGCATCTGGCGCAGGGACGACCTGGCCGTTATCGAAGTTGAAACATTCCCCGTTGTTCAGGATAACGCCCGTATACGCCACAGGCAGCGGGTCAGGGGCAACTTCTTCCGGCGTGGAGGTAGGCGTAGGTGTAGAGGTAGGCGTAGGTGTATCCGTCGGTGGAGGCGGAGTCAGCGAGGGGGTGACAGACGGCGTCTCGGACGGAATGGCAGCCTGGGTCAGCAAAGCCTCGACGGTATAGGCTGCCATGGTCTGCGCGACTATGCCGCTCATATCCGTGGTCGGCGTGACGACGGTCGTCGTGCCACATGCCAGGGCAACCATCCCCAGCAGAGCGAGCAAGAGATAAAGTTTGCGCATGGTCTCTCCTGAAAATATCTTTATTCGTGGAATTCTTCTACTTGATAGATCAGCACTTCCAAATGTTTTTGTTTCCAGGTGTCCGGATCAGCGCCCATCTTGTAGCACAGGTTTGCCAGGAAGGCAGCCTTATCGGGGATCTTCTCCCACACCTGCGGCAGGAAAGTTGCCCGGCGAAAACCATCCCGCAGGATAACCCCGTCCACACCGGGGCGCAGTTTGGCCAGCAAGTCGTCGGGGTCACTGTATTCCAGCGGAACCGGGATCGTCAGTCGCGATACCTCGATCGCGATCTTCGCCAGTTCGTTTTCCTGCACACGCGGGAAGCGGTAATCCTCCAGCGCGGCGGCTGCGGCATGCTCACGCACGTCCTCGGCCAGGGACTGGTACGGCTCCAGCGCACCTATGCAGCCGCGCAGTTCGCTATCTACCGTCAATGTAACGAACGAAGCGCCCTCGGCTCGCAGGGTCGGGGTCAAGGCGGAGGGGTCGAGGGTTGGGAGCGGAACGCCGCGCACGCCGGCTTCCAGGGCCTGGCGCGCCAGCCGTAGCAAGGTCTGTTTTTCTTCCGACGTCAATTTATCGTCCATATCACTCTCCCTCCCCGCCTTCGCCGGTCGCGGCGGGCTGATCCAGGCGGACGACTTCGCCGTGCACATTAATGACCACCTTAAAGCCCGACATGCCCATGAAGGCACGACTTTCTTCGGGAATGCCCGTTTCGAGAAGGGTGTCGAACTGTTTCTCAATATTCTTTAGCTGGTTTTCGAGCATGGCTTTCGAAAAGATGTCATCGGTGCCGAGCATTTTGGCGGCCTGCTCGCTGAGCAGATCCTCATTGCCGCTGATCTGCTTGCGCATCGCCTCCAGCACCTGACGGTCCACCTGCTCGGACGGGATGTGACGGCGGAAGCCTGAATCGTCCACCACGTAGCAGGGTTCCTCGCCTATGTAGGCAGTTGCAGCAGGATGGTCGGCCTCGTCCACAACCAGGCCGGCGAATAAAGGCTGGCGTGGCATCAATCAACCGCTCTGTTGCTTGCCTTCGATGATCGCAAGCAGGACAGCTGCCGCAATGCCCAGACGGCGATCCAGTTTGCCGGTGATGTCCATGCTGAAATCAACGACCACCTGATAAGCAAATAGATTAAACTTCTGGCGCAGGTCGGCGACGCGCGTCTCGCCGATCGTCATGTCGTAGTTCTGCGGCAGGAGCGAGCCGAGCAGCAAGCGGCGTAGTAAAGCCCGCCCGGCGCTATCTTCAAATAACCTGCCGATGGGTTGGTCGTTGACATCCAACACCTCCCACTCGTCGCGCAGCATGGATTTCCAGCCTTTGCGTCGCAGCACGCCGACCTTCTGGCCCGTTGCGGGATCGGCCACGTCATAAGCTGCCGCCCAGTCAACGATGTTGCGCGCTTTGATGAGCAAAAGCTCCTGGGTCTTGGACTCGTCGCTGTAAACGCGGATATCCTCACGCAGGCGGAACATTTTCTGCGCGACGAACAATACAAGATTGGCCTGCGGATCGTAAAAACGCAGTTTGCCGGTCAGGGCAAAAACCTGGCGTTTGAGCAAATACTGGGGGAATTGGAAAACAGGATTCATGGGTTTCTCCTTCGAGTGGAAGATAAGGTTAATTCTGCGTGATCCGCACCCGGGTCCCCACACCGGGCTCCAGGACGAGCCGTTCGCCGGGCGGGACCGTGGGCAGCGTCCAACGGAAGATCCACTTGGCGTCGGGCGGAGTCATGTTGATGCAGCCATGGCTGTGCGGATGTCCGAAATCATTATGCCAGTAAGTGCCGTGGAGCGCAACCCCATTCTCGGTGATGTACGAATCCCAGGGAACGCCGGGCAAGTCGAAAACAGAGAACTCGTCTGCACCGCCGAACATGTGGTAGGTGGGCCGTTTGTGGAAAGTATGGAACCAACCGGTGGGACTCTCGTAATTCCTCTGTCCGGTGGCCACGCGGGCGGCGTAGACGAGCACGTCCCATTCGAAGACCAACAACAACTGGCGCTCGAGGTAGATCTCGATATGCTTTTCGCCTGCCGGGACCTGCGGCGAGAGCGGGGCGAGTTCCTGCGGCGTGAAGACGTGCATCCAGTCCGGGCGGGTGTAATAGTGGGCCTGGGTCGCCGCGTCGTAAGCCTTGTACCAAATACTGCCATCGCTCTTGTCCACCACCATAGCAGTGATCCAGTGCGTGGTGGCAAAATAAAGTCGCGGCCCTGGCGAAGGGCTGATGTTGACGCCGTAGACTGAATCGGCATAGGGAACGGTGATCTCGCCCAGCACGCCCGTCTCAAGGATTTCGGTCACGATCGGATTGGTGGTTGTGCTAACTAGTTGCACCCATCCTGAATAGACGTAACCCTGGTCGCTCAAGCGATACCAATGGCGATTGTAATCCCCTTCCGCCCCGCCAAAGACCGCCTCGGCAATATCCAGCAGGACATCCCGTTTCACCGACCTGAGCTTCTTCCCGCTGAAAGCCGGAGCGTCCCGGACCACCAGGCTGGTCGCCAGAACCCGACCCTGCAGTGGGGACGGGGCAACCCGAACCGGGTCGAGGTGCAGTTCCGAAAACAAAAGACCGAGCAGCGTCGTGCTGCTCAGTTTCAAAAAATCGCGCCGGGAAAGGGTACCGTTAAACATGGTTTAATCCGACGATTTATCGTTTCCAGAGTCCATTGGCAGGCCAGTGGAATCTAAAATCACTAATAATGGATATTCACCAACGTCCCCTCCGAGGCCCAGTAGTACATCCACTCCGCGTCGGGTGTATACATATTCACGCAGCCGTGGCTCATGGGGTGGCCGAAATTATTGTGCCAGTACGTGCCGTGGATGCCATAGCCTTTGTAGAAATACATTGTGTACGGTACATTCGGCAAATAATAACCATCCCCAGCCATGAGGGTATAAAGCAATTTGATGTAAATGTGAAACTGCCCGGTCACGGTTGGGAATTGCGGCACGCCCGTGGAAACCAGGAAACTTGCCACAATGGTATTGCCCTCGTAAGCATATAACATCTGCTGCGAAAGGTTAATGTCAATCCAACGTACCCCACCGGGATCAGGATAGGTATATGGCGTGTCTGTAGGAAAGGGCTGTGACGTATCCGTCGGCCAGGGCGTATCCGTCGGCCAGGGCGTATCCGTCGGCCAGGGCGTATCCGTGGGCGTGAACGTATCGGTAGGCGTCGGAGTATTGGTGGGAGTTGGCGTGAGCGTAAAGGTTGGCGTGGGGGTAAAGGTTGCGGTGGGCGTGAGAGTGGGGGTAAAGCTTGGGGTATAAGTAGGTTTATTTACATCTGCCGGGGCGCCGAGAATGACGGGGGTAGACTGCGGAGCATGCAGGAAGGCCAGCGCAGGGGAAGCATTGCCCGGCCAAAACACCCAGGCAGCCGTCGCGCAGATCGCCATCACGAACAGGGTCAGGAACGACCAATGATACTTGGCCAGAGATCTGGGTGACAGGGGATTGGAAGGTGGTGCAGACTGAGCAAGCGCGCTCGGGAGCGTTTCCTGAACCTGAGGCTGGGTCTCTTCTGAGCTGGAACGGGCAGCAGACACCCTGGTTTTGCTTGAGACAGGCCGCAAGGCTTGCCCCGAGCCTTGTCGAGGAGCCTGCCCCGAGCTTTGTCGAGGGGTCCCGTCACGCCCCACGCCTACAACGCGCTTCCGATGCGGCGGGGTCTGGCCTTCAGAGGATTGTCCCGCCTGTAATTGCCGCAGGCGTTCCACCGCCCAATGCATCCCTTTACGGGCGCGTGCGCTTTTCGGATTGATCTTAATCGCCCGCTCAAGGTAAGTCACACTGGCACGTGGAGTGGCGAGTGACGCCAGGATAAGCCAGGGTTCTTCCAAATCTGGGGCCAGCGCAGCAGCCATCTCCGCCCAGCGACGAGCAGCCTGACGGTCGCCGCGCTGCATGGCTTGTTGAGCGTTCGTAAGTGTCTGGCGAACTACATCTGGATCGGGTCTCATGGGAGGGAGGTAGGCGTCGGTTTGACGCTCTCGTTATTGACAAAGCACAGGATTCCGGACACTACGCCGTCAGCTACCCTGTCAGGATGGCCGAACAGAATGTCGCGGTCGAGGTTCAGGAAACCGGTCTCGATAATGGCGGCGGCGGTTGCCGGGTCAATCACGCTAAAAGCATGGTAATCAGTCATATTGACGGTGACGCTGCCCGAATGGTAAGGCAGGCCGGTCACGCTGGCATACCGGTCGTCCAGGCAGGCAGTCAGACGGTTGGCCAGGTTCTGGTCACGGCTGTAAGTGGAAGCCGCCACTTTGAAGCCGGTCGCCTGGTTGTCAATATCGTCGCAAGTATCGGCGTGAATTGAAAGCAGCACGGCGGCCTGGTACCCCTCCAGGCGCGGGTCAAATTCCTGGAGCAAATCAATCTGGTAACCGCGCGCCCCAAGCTTTTGGCGGACGAGCGAGGCAATTGACAGGTTCACATCATGCTCATTCGTCCCGTCCGGGCAGACTGCGCCCGGGTCGTCCCCATTGCCCCAGTGGCCGGAAACGATGCCGATGCGCACCACCCTAGCAGGGGTCGCGATAGCTTGTCCGGAATCCGATTGGGGCACCAGCAAGCCAGAAACCAGCGAACCCAAATTACCTGAGAACATTTTGGGAGAGAAACCGACAAACAGGGTCGCCACCAGGATCGCGACGCTGAATACGGTCTGCAAGACACGCGCGGTGTGAACACCGCCGCTTGGCCGAGGCGAGGAAAGAGGAGATTGACTGGTCATACCAACGTAATAGTACCCTAATTCGACGAAAAAATACAAGGTCTGCCAGGTGAAACGGATGGAATTGACCATCGAAATGGCGCAGGTAGTTACTACTTTTGTATAGCTCGTGGACATTAAGGCTATAATTGCAGAAGCTTTCCCTGACCACGCGGCGCAGTTTATCGCTTACGAACATACTCATCCACACGAGATCGTTCATCGGATTCTTTTTCAGAATAGATCTCACCCCTCCCCTCTCCCGAAAGGAGAGAGAAAAACAACCATGCCCGAATACCTTTATCTCATCCATCCCTTCCGCGACGGGTTTTTCGAACGGCCCACGCCGGAAGAGGAATCCGTCATGGAAGAACACTTCCAATACCTGAAAAAAGCCACCGAAGATAGTGTCGTCTTGTTGGCCGGGCCGTGCCTCGATGACACGTTTGGCCTGGTCGTCTTGCGCGCCGGGAATGACGAAGCCGCACACGCCTTCATGTTCAACGACCCATCCGTCAAGAAAAACGTGATGATGGCGGAACTTCATCCCATGCGCATTTCCCTGCGAGGCCAATGACAATCTATCCCGCCCATGCCTTACGTACCGTTGCGCTCCGGACCCAGGGCCTGGCCGCCGCAAACGGGACCCACTCTACCCCGACCCGCGACTCAATCTATAACGTGATCGAGCAGATCGGTTGTGTGCAGATCGACACGCTCCACATGGTACGCCGCTCCCATTACATCGTCCTGTGGAGTCGCCTGGGAACGTACAACCCCGTCGATCTCGACGCCCTCACCTCCGCCGCTGACCGCCGTCTCTTCGAGGGCTGGCAGCACGCCGCCACCATCATCCCATTGATAGAATACCGCTACCAGATGGTTCATCAGCACAACCTGCGCGAGCACCCCACCAACTGGTACAACCGCTGGCTGAACGAGACCGTCCAGAAGGACTTCGTCCCGCAAGTGCTGGAGCGTGTCCGCAGCGAGGGTGCGTTAAAAGTCAGCAATTTTGAATCAGACGGTCACACAGGCGGCACCTGGTGGAATTGGCGTCCGGCTAAAGTTGCCCTGGAATTCTTGTATGCCTTCGGCGAGCTGATGGTTACAGACCGGGTCAAATTCCAGCGCGTGTACGACTTGACCGAACGCATCCTGCCCAAATGGGTGGATACGACCGAGCCGACCGTCGAAGAGCGTGACCGGTTCTGGGTCGAGCGCGGGGCGAAGGCGCTGGGTATCTGTCTGCCACGCCATGCCGGAGACTATACTTGGATGAAAGTCTCCCGCTCGCGGCCCATCGTGGAAAGCCTTCTCGCCGACGGGATCTTACTGCCGGTCAAAGGCCAACTGGCGGATGGTAAAACAGCCGACCTGGTCATTCATCGGGATAATCTACCCCTACTGCGACAAGCCGCCGACGGTGAGCTGAAAGCCGAACGGAGCACTTTCCTCAGCCCATTCGACAGCCTGTGGTGGGCTAGCCGGCGTGATGAACAGTTCTGGGGCTTCCACCAATCCCTGGAAGCCTATCTCCCGGCGCCCAAGCGCGTCTACGGCTATTTCTGTATGCCCATCCTGCACAAAGACCGGCTGGTGGGCCGCTTCGACCCGAAGCTGGAACGCAAGGATGGCCTCCTGCGCCTGAAAGCCCTGTATCTCGAACCGGGCGTCAAGCCGGACGAAGAGTTGGTCCGTGATGTCGCTATCGCCATGCGCGACTTTTTGGCCTTCCACCAGGCCAAAGAACTGATCATCGAGCGCAGCGAGCCGGCAGCATTTGGGAGAAAATTGCTGAAAGAGATATAGGCTGTTCAGAAAGCAACCCAAAAATCTGCGGCGCAGGATGAAGGAACAAAACGAAACCCACGCTGGAGATGGCCGCCAGCGTGGGTTTTTCGTCACAGATACAGGATCGGGCGTGCTACGCTCTGATGAAATACGAGACCACCGTAAACACCGAGGCGATCACGATCACCACCGTACAGACGATGGCAAAATACTTCTGAAATTTGTTGTTCGCAAATTCACCCATGAGTTGTCTGTCATTCGTCAACCTGATCAGGTAGTAAAAGACCAGCGGGAGTGCAACTGCATTGATCGTTTGGGTGACGATGGCAACCTTGAACAAAGATAACTTCGTGAAGATCACGACGACGGCTACGATAAAGAGTTGCAGGGCATAGAGGATATAGAATGTCTTGCTCTTCTTGAAGGAATCGTTGAGGCTACCCGAAAGGCCGAAGAACTCTGCAAAAGCGTAGGCGGTTGAAAGCGAGACGATAATGACGCCCATGAAACCGGCATTGAGAATACCAATTGCGAACAACGTGCCGGCCAGATTACCGGCAAAGGGCTTAATTGCCAACGCGGCCTGTTCACCCGCTTCAAGCGGAATATGGTTTACAAATAGTGTGGCGGCAGTCGCAACGATCATAAAGAAAGAAAAGAAATCGGTCAGGAAGGCGCCCCAATAGGTCTCAATCTGGGAATAGTTAATCTTCCCCTTCTCGATCTTCTTATCATAAGCAAAACTGCTGATGAAGAATTGACCCCAGGGCGTAATCGTCGTTCCCAACACGCCCATACCAATCAGCAAATAGTCGCGCATATATTGTTTCGAGGCCACTACGCCATGGGGATAGAACAAGTTGCTGACTGCCATCCCCCAGTCGGGTTGTGCTTTGACCGCGGAGACAATATAAGCAATATAAAATACGCTTGCGAGCAACATAATCGTCTGGATCAGTTTGTAGTTCCCTCTTACAATGAATAAGAAGGAAATCAGCAAGATGACGACGACGGATGGAATAGCGGGCAGATTCAACATCCGGCTGGTCGTCTTGACTGCGGACAGGTCAGTTATCAACGTACCGAGGTTGGCGATCAGTAAAGCGCCGAACATGAACATCGCCGTGCGGACGCCAAACTTTTCCCGGATCAAATCAGCCAATCCTTTGCGGCTGATGACAGCCAGCCGCATGCCCATTTCCTGGGTTATACCTAGCAGGACAGTGATAATGACGAGCAGAAAAAGGATTGGATAACCAAGTTTTGCACCGGCAATCGAATAGGTGGCGACGCCACCAGCGTCATTGTCAGACATGGCAGTAATTGTCGCTGGTCCGAAGACGGACAAGAAAATCAGGATTTTCTTCCAATAGTGGGAGAAAAAGCCGCGCTTAACGAGGGTTTTCACCACGGGTCCCTCCTTCGATGATTACAGAGTACTGCGTAAATATCTGAACCAGAATCCCGTCATTTGTGAGTAATTCGATAAAAGCAAGTTCAGAGATTTATGCAAGAAGCAGTAGATTACCGATAGAAGCGCGGCAGCCGCTTCTTCCAAGCGGTCGGGATGACTTTGTCCAGGGCGTCATCCGCGGTGACGATGCCGTGCAGACGGTTCTGGTCATCCACTACCGGCACAGCCACCAGGTCGTATTTGGCGACCGTCTGCGCGACAGTTTCCTGATCGTCGGTCAGGTTGACAGTTATGACGCGCTCGGTCATGAAGTCAGAGACTTTCTGGCCAGGGCGGGCGAAGATCAGGTTGTTCAGCGAAAAAGCGCCTACCAGATGCTCTTCCTCATCTATCACGTAGACGTAGAACATCGTCTCGACCTCATCCGCCATGCTGCGCAGGGACTTGATCGCCTCGGAGGCGGTCAGGTTGGGCTGGATGGCTGCATACTCGGTGGTCATGATGCCGCCTGCTGAATTTTCGGGATAAGCCAGCAATTTGCGGACATCGTCGGCTTCATCTTTCGCCATTAAGGCCAACAGGCCTTCCTTGCGCTCTTTAGGCAGATCGGCCAGCAAGTCAGCCGCTTCATCTGGTTCCATCTCTTCAAGCACATCGGCTACTTTCTCGTCCGACATACGCTCGACCAGTTGGACCTGGAACTCTGGTTCTACCTCTTCCAGCGTATCTGCCAGGTGCGGAACATCCAGCGAATCGAGCAATTGACCACTCTCCAGTCTATTCAGGTCGCTAACGATATCCGCCAAGTCAGCCGGGTGTAACTCATGCAACTTCTCGGCTGGAACGCGCAGTTGCATGGATTGATCACGGCGCATCAATTCCACGTCATCCCAGGAAATACCTTTTTGTTTGATATAACTGCCCAGGAAGTGCGCCAGCCTCACCAGTCTCAGCCGGCGGAGAATCCCCAGCCACGAGATATCCACATTGCTGACATAAATCGTCCCGTTGACGCGTACCAATTCCACATCGTTGACACGCACGACGCGCGCCCCATCTGTATCAATGATCTGTTTATCCAATACATCTCTGGACAGCAATACATCGTCATCTTTCAGTTCAAATACCGGGATTTCGTCCGACCGAAATTTCAACGGGATGACTGGCGAGAACAAGGCCGCCAACGCCGCAAAGGGCAGATAACGCATTTCACCCCGAACATCAACCTCGACTGCTTGAATCAATGGATGCGGGAACTCTGCCCAGGACCGGACAATCACGTCCTTCAATTTGCCAATCGGTTCCCCGTCCAGATCGATGACGGGCCGTCCGATAATTTCACTCAGGTAAGCCATAATCCACCTCCGAAAAACATCGTACTGCGTAAGCAGTAGAATATGGCGGAAATACGAAGTGCTACGTTAGTAGCAAAACGCCGCCTGCTCTACCGGCAAAAGGCGGCGTCAATGACTGGATGATCAAACGTCTAGGGAGGGAAAGCGCGGGCGCGCCGCACTTTCCGGACCCAGAACCTGCCTTTGCCGGTGCGTGTTGATACTTAGCGGTATACCATCAGCGTCCACGCGATCACCTCCTTCCATTACGGAAAATAAAAACCTCCCGAAACATCCAGGAGGCCAAAACATGCATACCACTCGCGGACCTGCCGCGGGCGCCTCCTGGTTGAGCTTTGGCACTGCGCGCCGTAGGAGACTTGCCCCTTTCAGGGACTCGCTCCAGCCACCTTGAGCGGGGCCTTAATCCGGCCCGGCCTGGTCTATCCCTTGGCGTCTTTCGACGTTTCGGGACAATGGCTTGTTTCCGCGCAGCCGCCTCACCTAACGAGGTTATTCAATTCGGCGCAAGTCTACACCCGCTTCCCCTAACCCGTCAAGGAGGAAAAGCGATTTTTTGGATCAGAGACTGACTGCGAAAAGTCTTTACCACGAAGTCACGAAGGGATACGAAGGAAAAGCCTTCATCTTCAAACCTTTGTGTACGTTGTGTCCTTTGTGTTTAAAGACCTTTTTGCAGTGGACTCATTAATTAAAAAAACCGCCGACCGGGAATCGGCGGCAGAGCCAGTCGGGGCGGGCGGAGTTGAACCGCCGACCTCTGCGTCCCGAACGCAGCGCTCTAACCGGACTGAGCCACGCCCCGAACAAGCAAGGCGGGATTATACCTGTGCCGCTCTGATTTGGCAAGGCAACCCTGCATAGGGTATAATCATTTTGCTAATTTGTTCACCCCGTAGGGGCACAGCGGCGCTGTGCCCCTACCGTATGAGGAAGTGATTTATGGTAGAACCCAACAGCAACACCCCCGAACCCATTAAACAGATCATCGGCACCGTCCAGATGGCGGACATTGACGAAACGATGCGCACGGCATATTTGGATTACGCCATGTCGGTCATCGTGGCACGCGCCCTCCCGGATGCCCGTGATGGACTGAAACCCGTCCACCGGCGCATCCTGTACGCCATGCAGGATATGGGCATCCGCGCCAACACCGCCTTCAAGAAGTCCGCCCGTATCGTCGGGGAGGTGCTGGGCAAATACCACCCGCACGGCGACTCGGCCGTTTACGAGTCGATGGCGCGCATGGCGCAGGATTTCTCCATGCGTTATCTGCTGGTAGATGGTCAAGGCAACTTCGGCTCGGTGGACGGGGACGCCCCGGCTGCCATGCGTTACACCGAAGCCCGCCTGCACAAGATGGCCGAGGAGATGCTGGCCGACCTCGATAAAAACACGGTGGACTTCGCCGACAATTTCGATGGCTCACTCCAGGAACCGACCGTCCTGCCCTCCCGGTCGCCCAACCTGCTGCTCAACGGTTCCTCCGGCATCGCTGTCGGCATGGCCACCAACATCCCGCCTCATAATCTGAAAGAATTGTGCGCGGCCCTGATCTACCTCATCAACAATTACGACACGATGGACGAGATTCCCATCGAGTTTTTGATGAAATTCATCCCAGGCCCAGATTTTCCAACCGGCGGCATCATCGTCGGGACGGAAGGCATCGAAGCCGCTTATGGGTCCGGGAAGGGGCGCATCGTGCTGCGCGGCAAGGCCCACATCGAAGAGATGTCTGGCAACCGGCATCGCATCGTCATCACCGAGATCCCCTACCAGGTCAACAAATCCACCCTGATCGAGCGCATCGCCGACCTGGTGCGCGAGGAGAAAATCGACTCCATCTCGGACCTGCGGGATGAATCCGACCGGCGAGGCATGAGCGTTGTCATCGAGCTCAAGCGCGGCGCTCAGCCTAAAAAGGTGCTCAACCAACTCTACAAGTACACCGCCCTCCAGTCCACCTTCGGCGTCCAGATGCTGGCGCTGGTGGATGGCGAGCCGCGCCTCCTGCCACTCAAGAGATCATTGCAAATCTTCATCGAACACCGTCAGACCGTACTCACCCGCCGCACCCAGTACGAACTGGAAAAGGCCCGCGCCCGTGCCCACATCCTGGAAGGCCTGACCATCGCTTTGAACAACCTGGATGCAGTCATCCAGACCATCCGGGAATCGCCGGACGCCGATGTGGCCAAAGAGCGCCTGATGAAGCGCTTCAAACTGTCCGATCTTCAGGCCCAGGCCATCCTCGATATGCAATTGCGCCGACTGGCCGCCCTCGAACGCCAGAAAATTGAAGACGAATATAAACAGGTCAAAGGACAAATTGCCCATCTGGAAGACCTGCTGGCCCACCCCAAGAAAATCCTGGCTCTCATCCAGGACGACTTGCGCGAGCTCTCCGAGAAATACGGCGACGAACGCCGTACCCACATTGCCACGGAGGCCGTGGAAAACCTGAACGAAGCGGACCTCGTGCCGGATGAGGCTGTTTTGATCAGTCTCACCGCCCGCGGCTACGTCAAGCGCGTCGCCGCGACCTCCTACCGCTCACAAAATACGGGCGGCAAGGGCGTAACCGGCCACGCCACGAAAGAGGAAGACGAAATCCTGACCCTCATCCCGGCCCGTTCGTTGGACACGATGTTGTTCTTCTCTGACCGGGGCAAGGTTTATTCTGAGAAGGTCTACCAGATTCCCGACGCCGACCGGGCTGCCAAGGGCATCCCGCTGGTGAACGTCCTATCGCTCGATGCAGGCGAGGTGATCACCGCCGCCGTCTCCATCCCCAGTTTTGAAGCAGCCGAATACATTACCCTGGCCACGCGCTGCGGAAAAATAAAGCGCATGGAACTATCGGAACTCTCTGCCGTGCGCCCCTCCGGGATCATCGCCATCGGCCTGGAAGACAAAGACGAACTTGGCTGGGCGCGCCTGACGCACGGCGATGACGAGATCATCCTGGTCACCGAACAGGGCCAGGCGCTGAGATTCGCCGAAGACGAGGTGCGCCCGATGGGACGCAGCGCGGGCGGCGTGGCGGGCATCCGTCTCAACGAAAATGACAAAGTCACCAGCATGGAGGTCGTGGAGAAAGGGGGAGATTTGGTGCTGGTCACCACGCAAGGATTTGGGAAGCGGACGCCGCTCTCCGAATACCCGGCCAAGGGCCGCGCCACGGGCGGCGTACAGACAACCGCCAAAAAAGCGATACCGTCCAGCGGTGTCATCACCGCCGCTCGAGTCGTCCAGGAGGCCGATGACCTGACGCTCATTTCAGCCAACGGCATGGTGTTAAGGATGAAGGTCCGGGACGTGAAACAGGCCGGACGCGCCACGCGCGGCATCCACTTGATGGAAGTCAAGGAAGGCGACAAGGTAGCCTCCATCGCCCGCATTGCCACCGCCGAGCTCAAGCGCGCCGGCGCGCCGACAAACGGCGAATCGCCCGTCGAACCGGGAGCACAGTTCGAATTGCCTCTGAAATAACAGTCCCCACAGAAATAAAAAAACGCCCGGTGAGCAAGAGTACCGGGCGTTTGCGTTTCTCAGAAACCGATTGGCAGGACAATTTTTTTCGTAATCACCAAAAGCACTACCCCCAGCAGGCAGACTATCACCAGCAGCATCAAAGACAGTACAAAGCGCTGTTGAGCAGTCATACCGGCTTTTTGATTGGACGAGCGGCGCCGTTTATGCCCCTTAGATCGCTCTGGCGCGCCGACAGGCAACGGCTCTTTTTCTCCCGGCTGGAAAGAGGCCTGGTCACGCAGGTCATCGAGCATAAATCACCTCGCTTTGTGGACAAATAGTCAAGTTGTCCCGCAAAAGTATATCATACAACCGGACGCAGGTGAATTTCTCCAAACGGTATCTTCAAGACCTCCCCCTGCGGAGAGCGTAAACGCAGACTGCCATCTTCTTCCAGTCCATCCACCTGCCCCACCCCCACCTCCTGTCCCAACCCCCAGACTTCTACCTGCTCCCCGCGGAAGGCCAGGCGGCTCTCCCAAGCATGGCGAAAAATGTCAGTTACCATTAAATCGCGCCAATAGAGTATTGCCTGGAGGATCTGTCGAAGCAGATCCGGGCGGTCGGAAGTGCTGCTCACGCCCTGAGGTTCTTGAAGAGCCAACTCGGCTTCGAGATACGTCGCCGGGAAGTTGAGCTGATCGGGAGGAGGAACTGCCTCGGCTTTGAAATTGATCCCAATGCCTAACACAATGCTATCCACTTTCTCTCCCGTCCAGATGGATTCGGCCAATATCCCGCAGACTTTGCGGCGGTTGAGCAAGACATCGTTGGGCCACTTGATCTCCGGGGACAAGCCCAGCGCCGCCAAAGCCTCGCAAACCGCCAACGCTCCCAACGCCGAAAAAAGTGCAACGGACTGCTCTTCACCCGGAAGTGGTCGTAACACCAGGCTGAATGCCAATGCTGCCCCCGGCGGAGTAAACCAGCGGCGGCTGCCCCGTCCACGCCCGGCCGTCTGCTCCTCGGCATAAACCAGGGCCAGGTCCGGAGCACCAGCCACAGCCCAAACCAGAGCCATGTCATTGGTGGACCCAGTCTGTTCGAAATAACGCAGGCTGCCCAGGGGAATATCTGATAATGCCTTGCGGAGAGTACGCTCGTCCATAAAATAAAAGACACCCGGCGTTCAAAAGCGCCGGGTATTCATCTGTTAATGCAGGACATCCCAGGGGTTGTCCCACCCCCACGTGCCATCCGGGAGCATTTGGCGCACCTCGAAGTGCAGGTGCGCGCCGGTCGAGTTGCCTGTGCTTCCTGCCAAGCCAATCAATTGCCCGGAGGCAACCCCCTGGCATGGTACGACGTTGATCTGGCTCAAGTGACCGTATACCGTCAAATAACCATTGCCGTGGTCAATCATGACCACATTCCCATAGCCTCCGTTCCAACCACTTTGGGCCATGGTCACCACGCCGGCATCGGCAGCCCAGACCTGCGCGTCTAAGCCAGCGGCTATATCAATACCCAGATGACCGGACCAGTAATCGTTACCGGAGAGAAAATGGTTGGCAGTTGGCCAGATAAAGGCGGTACTTCCAACCGGTCCAGATCCACAAGCCGTCCCGGGAATATTGGCTGTCCCCGAGGGACCCCGCGCCACGGTCGGGATAATCCATTGCACAAATTCGCGGTGCCCATCCGGAATCATCACATAGGTGCCAGGTTTGACCTCCGGATTGGTCAGATCAATATTATTACCGGGCCAGTTCAGAATATTATCCGGGTTAGAAGAAAATTTCTCTGCAACTGATTCAAGAGTATCCCCTTCCTGCAGCTGGTAATAGACACCGTCTTTGGGCGGGATCTTGAGCACCTGTCCAACGCGAAGACTGTCGGGATTGTCTTCCAAGATATCATAGTTGGCCCATAATAGTGTTTCCGGCTTGATATTAAATTGTTTGGCGATGCTGAACAAGGCATCCCCGCGCTGAACGGTGTATGTGACGACATCATACTTCAGCCGTTGGGAAATATCGGTCTTAAGTGCTACGCGCCGGACAATGGCCTGCGTGTCATTCCCGAGGCCGGCCGTTACCGGGAGGATGGTAGGTACCTCCTCTTCAGTAGGCGTCGCTTCCGGGGCCGCGGATACAGGCCGCGGAAAGACCCGCCAAAGCGCAAAACCAAACAATAGAACGACAACCAGTGCTGTCACTCCCCAAGAGATACCAATAAACCAGTGGGAAGATTTTAAATTTTTAGCGCTAGAGTTCATAAACCTTCTGTCAAAGTTTCCAGAAATTCCTGATTATCCCTGGTCTTGGAAAGACGCTGCAAGAGCGCCTCAGTTGCCACGGATGAGTCCATGCCCGCTCCCTGCGGCGGCGAAGAGACCATCTGAATATACATGCGGCGCATGATCCAAACGCGCTGGAGAATGTCCGGACCAAGCAGCAAGTCCTCGCGGCGGGTGGACGAGCGCTCGATATCCACCGCCGGAAAAATGCGGCGTTCCTGAAGTTTGCGTGTCAAAATCAGTTCCATATTGCCGGTACCCTTGAACTCTTCATAGACCACGTCATCGAGCCGGGATCCGGTTTCCACCAGGCAGGTGGCGATGATGGTCAGCGAGCCGCCTTCTTCCAGGTTGCGGGCGGCGCCGAAGAAGTGTTTGGGCGGATACAGCGCCGAGGGGTCCATGCCGCCGGAGAGCGTGCGCCCAGACGGGTTGACGACCAGGTTATAAGCGCGCGCCAAGCGAGTAATGGAGTCCACCAAAATGACGACGTGGCGGCCAATCTCGGTCAGGCGTTTGGCGCGATCGAGGGCAATTTCCGCCGTTCGGACATGGGAGGTAACCGGTTCGTCGAAGGTGGAAGCGATCACCTCGGCATCCACCGAGCGGTCCATGTCGGTAACTTCCTCCGGACGTTCGCCGATTAGGGCGACCATCAGATGCACGTCCGGGTATTGAGTGGAAATGGCATTTGCAATCTGTTTCAAAATAGTAGTCTTCCCAGCCTTGGGCGGCGAGACGATCAGTCCACGTTGGCCGCGCCCGATGGGAACGATCAGGTTGATCAGGCGGGTAGCGAGGATATCGCCCTTGGTCTCCAGGTCGAAGCGTCGGTCAGGGAAGATCGGCGTCAGGTCCTCGAAACGCGGACGGTGGCGGGCTTCTTCCGGGTCAATCCCGTTGACAGACTCCACCTTTATCAGCCCCCAATGTCGCTCCGATTCGCGCGGCGGGCGGACGTGGCCGATGACCAGGTCACCGGAACGCAACTCGTAACGTCTGAGCTGCGCCTGCGAAACGTAAACGTCATCTTCGCTAATGGTATAACGTGCTGAACGCAGGAAACCGATCCCCTCACTCATAATTTCGAGGATCCCTCCGCGCATATCAACCCCCTCCTTGGCGGCTTCCTCCTGACAAATGGATAGGATGAGTGCTTCTTTCTTCAGGCGGTTCGCATTCGCCACGTTGAAGTCCTTGGCCATGTTACGCAATTCGGCCAAGGGTTTGTTTTCAAGTTCAAGAATGTTCATGTCGCTTTCTCAAAGTGTGGTCTGAAATATAGGGATGATGAAAGAACAAGCGCCCCCAGGGCAGGCTTGTTTGGATGATTCAATTTTAAGGGGTTGGGTAAGGGCTCACAAAAATCAACTTGTCATCCTGACGGGGATGAACCAAGCCAAACGTCGTGCGCATTATAGCACGCAAATGGGAGGGGTGCAAGCGGGTTTATACGCCAATTTCATCGGCCATCTGGCGCACGGAGCCGAAGCTTGCCCTGAGTGAAATCGAAGGGGCGTCACCCAAGAAGTAATCAGTGCCCCCTTCGGGGATGTTATTCAGTGTAGCAGTGTTCTGTTGGGTGATGCGGGCAAGAGCCTGCCCTGAGCTGGTAGTTCGAGCTTGTCGAGACCCTGCCGAAGGGTTCAGGTCCAAGGTGTAGGTCATGGTTTCGCCACCTTCTCCCGATAGGGGGTCTACCGTTTGTTGCATTCTGTCCGCCCAACCGTCCACCAGATCCGTCATTTCCCTTGCCGCGGAACTTCTTTGGGTGGATCAGGCGGATGAATTGGCAGGGTGGTCACCAATACTTTATCTACGCGCTTGTCATCCATGTCCATGACTTCGAAACGCAAACCGTTCCACTCGAATAGGTCCGCCGCCTGTGGGATACGCCCCAAATGCATCATCACAAATCCGCCCAGCGTCTCATACTCTGCTTCATCCGGTAGATGACGCAAGTTAAAGATTTCTTTGAGTTCGTCATTTGGCAGCTTACCATCCAGCAGCCAGGAACCATCCTGGCGTTGGGTGGCCTGCGGTTCGCCTTCGAGCTCCCCGACGATCTCTTCCAGGATGTCGGCCAGCGTGATCAACCCCTGTACCACGCCGAATTCATCTATGACTAGCATCAGTTCGCGTTTGCTCTCCCGAAACAATTCAAGAGCACGCGAGCCAAAGGCGGTCTCCGGGATGTAAATCGGCGGGCGGAGAATCTCTCTGAGTTGATGGCCATTTTTTAGGTCGGCCAGGAGCAAGTTTTTCGCCTTGACGACACCCAGGATTTTGTCGAGGCTGTCCTCGGCGACCGGGAAACGGGAAAAAGGACTGTCCTTGACCTTACGGCGGATCTCGGCGGCGGTATCGTTGACATCCAGCCAGACAATTTCGTTGCGGGGCGTCATCAGGGCATTCACTCGCTGGTCGGAAAGCGAGAAGACGCCTTCCACCATATCCTGTTCGGCTTCCTCGAAGACGCCCGCCTGCGTCCCCTCGTTAAGTTGGACGAGCAATTCTTCCTCCGTCACGGGCGGCTCATCGGTATGCTTTATCCGCAGCAGGTGCAGCACCAGGTCAGTGGATTTGCCCAGCAGCCAGACAACCGGCTTGAATAATCCCGCGATGAAAGACATCAGTCCGGCCACCCCGCCCGCGATGCGTTCCGGGCTATGGAGCGCCAGCCGTTTGGGAACCAGTTCGCCGATCAGCATGGAGAAGAAGGTGATCAAAATGACGACGATGGCCAGGCTGATCGACTGTGCGTAAGGAGCCAACACCGGGATCCTACCAATCGCAGTGGCCAAGGCCTCCGAGATGACCGCACCGCCGACCGCCCCCGTCAGCACGCCTATCAAGGTGATGCCCACTTGGACGGTTGGTAAAAAACGATTGGGGCTTTCAGCCAAGTTCAGCGCAGCGCGAGCCCGAAGGTCGCCTTCGTTGATCCGATGCTGCAAGCGGGCCTTGCGCGAGGCAAGGATCGCCGTCTCCGACATGGCGAAGAGGCCATTCAATAGAATGAGTAAAAATATGATCAGGATTTCCAGGCCTATGTTCATGGCAAAATAACCCGACAGATCCAACGAACTGTCCCGACTATTGTAACGCGAATCATTCCACTACTTCAACTTGCCCGCCCTCTACCGCTTCGCCGATTACCCATACAGGCTGTTTGACCTCTTCGGCGCGTTTCAGGAATGTCATCAGCTTTTTGGGTGGAACAGCCAGCAACAAACCTCCGCTGGTCTGCGGATCGAACAGCAGCATTTGAGTCTCTTCGGCAATCGCCGCAGCAAACCGGACCCTCGGCCCGAAATGCAGACGATTATCCGATGCGCCGCCGGGGAAGGTCCACAACTCGGCATATTTATGGGCACACGAGACAAATGGCAACTTCTCGACGAAGAACCGTATACCGACGCCCGAGGCTTCCGCCATTTCCGAGCCATGACCGAGCAAGCTGAAGCCAGTCACGTCCGTGCCGCCGTGCAGATCGAATTCTACGGCGAGAGAACCGGCCTCTTTATTCAAACGCTTCATCCACCGGACAACCTCGGCTACATCCTCGGGCTCGGCTTTCTGCTGTTTCAAGGCAGTGGTCGTCACACCGAAGCCAAGCGGTTTGGTCAGGACCAGGGCATCGCCGGGTTTTACGCCGCCCTTGGTCAGCATCTTTTTGGGGTTAACAAAACCCAATACCACCAACCCGTACTTCGGCTCATTATCCTGGACGGTATGCCCGCCGGCAATGACTACGCCCGCTTCGCGGGCTTTCTCCGCGCCGCCGCGCAGGATTTCAGCATTGACTTCCGGCGGCAGGTCCGGCATGAGGGCAGCCACATTCAACGCCAGGAAAGGCTGGCCGCCCATCGCATAGATGTCCGAAATACTGTTGGCAGCGGCGATACTGCCGTAGTCGTAAGGATCGTCCACTATCGGTGTGATGAAGTCGGTCGTCACCACCAGGGCGCGCGTCGAATCCAGCCTCCAGACGGCAGCATCATCGGGTTTTTCGAGGCCGACCAGCAGGTCCGGATAGCTGCGGGCATCAAAGATATTTTCAACAGGGCGCAGAACCTGCGCCAGCGTCTCCGCGTTCAGTTTCGACGCTCAACCAGCACAATTCGAATAGCTGGTCAGCCGGATCTGTCGCCCTGTTGGGTGGACAACTGACATAGAAACTCCTATGGTTGCGGGGTCGGTGTGACGGAGGGCAGCAAGAGCGGCGTGCCGCTCGGCAGGTATATCACCTGGAGATTGGGGGCGATCTTCTGGATATACTCGTAAGTGAGCATTTCAGGGTTGTTCTTTAGGACTTCGGCGAGAGCCGCCCAGGCCTGGGCTTGAGCCTGGGCTTTGAGCAGGATGGCCTGCGCTTCGCCCTGCGCAGCGATGACGGCCGCATCGGCCTGCCCTTGAGCGGTTTGGCGGACCTGTTCGGCTTCCTGCTTCTTTTGCTGGACCACGAACTGGGCCTGTAAAGCATTTTGTTCCGCAATTTGCTTCTGTTCGACCGCCGCGGCGTATTCTTCAGTGAAGTGGAGATCACGCAGGACAAAATCCACCAGTACCAGATTATTCTCGCTAAATTTCTTAACCATTTCGTCGGTAATTTTTTGTTCCATCTCGACGCGCTTGGTACTAACGATGTCCTGGATGCCATACTGGGAGGCTACATCGCGAATAATACCGCGCGCCAGTGGACGGACGACATTATCCTCGTAGCGGTCTTGCCACTCAATGTGCATCTGGATAATCTGGCTGGGGTCAATGGCGTATATGACAGACGCATCTACATTGATCTCCTGTCCATCCATGGTGCGGGCGCGGATCGAGTCGTCCCCTTGAATCTGTCCCTCCCCGGCCGCGACGGACATCGTGTAGGTCTGGCGTGCAATGCTGTAGGTCTTCACATTCTCAGCAAATGGGATCACCCAACGCAAGCCCGGCTGAAGCGCCTGGTCACGGTAACCTTTCGGTGCTACCGCCGAGATGACCACACCGCGCTGATCCGCCTGGATGAATACCAATCCGGCACTGACAGTGGTCAACGCCAGCGAAAAAACAACTGCTCCGATCACCAGCGTAACAGCCCCTTTTAGTGGCTTGGCACGGCTGGCGCGTACCACCGCCAGAACAATGATGCCTACCACCAGCAGCCATGAGAATGTGGCTAACCCTTGAAGTACACTCGCAATGTTCATACTTCCTCCATATAAAGACAAGAATAAGATGATTATACCCATTATGCCATATAAAACGTCGAGGCAGGGGAAAAACTCGCCTCGACGCGCAGTAATCGAAAAAATTATCGCCAGATACGGAATGAGGTGGTCGTGTTCAAAATCAGTCCCTGATAGGACATTTGCCATCCACGGTCACCAGGCGGTTGTCTGGAGAAAGTAACCGACAGGACCAGAATCCAGAAGCGGCAGACAGTATTCTGACACCCCCTCTCCTGCATAAAATGGGCCCGCTCAATTGACGTATATCTAACAGGAAGTTAATACATTCAGCCACGCCTTGTTGTATAATGAGTTTGGCTTTCCAGAAAGGAACAGCTATGAATCTCTTGTTCGATCCCAATATTGCCTATCTGTTGCTGATTCTCGGCTCTGTCCTGCTCCTGTTAGCCATCGTTACGCCCGGTACGGGGCTATTGGAAATCGGAGCATCCTTTTTGTTGATTATAGCCGGTTACGCTACCTACCATATCGGCTTCAATCTATGGGCGTTGATCGTTCTGGTACTGGCGCTCATCCCGTTTGTATATGCCATCCAAAGACCCAAGCGCGAATGGGCGCTGGCAGTGAGTATTCTGTGCCTGATAGCCGGATCACTGTATTTATTTCCGTCCAAGGGTTTCCTCCCAGCGGTAAACCCGGTCCTGGCTGTCGTGGTTTCCTTGTCCGTCGCTGGTTTTCTGTGGTTGGTCATCCGTAAGGTTGGCGCGGCGTACCATGCGCGTCCCCTGCAAGACCTTAAGGGTTTGATCGGCCAGACCGGCGAGGCCAAGACCCAGGTTCATGATGAAGGTTCGGTACAGGTAGCCAGCGAGCTATGGAGCGCCCGCAGCGAGAAATCCATTCCAGCAGGTAGCCGCGTGCGTATCATCAGCCGCGAGGGATTCGTCCTGGTCGTCGCACTCGACGACCAGTCAAAAAAGTGATCTATCCACATTCAGTTCTTTAAGGAGGAACAAATGACTGGAACTACAACAACTTTGCTGTGTGTCGTCGCCTTCGTTGTCGTGGTGGTGGTAATTTTCCTGGCCAACGCCATCCGCATCGTCAACGAGTACCAGCGGCTGGTCGTCTTCCGGCTGGGACGCTGCGTCGGCACCAAGGGACCGGGCCTGGTGCTGCTCATCCCGATCATTGACCGCCCCGTTAAAGCGGACCTGCGCGAGCAGGTGCGCGAGGTGCCGCACCAGGTATCCATCACCAAGGATAATGCCCCCATCTCGATTGACTTCCTGTGGTATTTCAAGGTGATTGACCCGACCTTGAGCGTGATCGGCGTGGGCAACTTCGAACTGGCGGCCGCCGGTATGGCCACCACCACCCTGCGCTCCGTCATCGGCGGCATCCCGCTGGACGAAGTGCTCTCGCAGCGTGAACACATCAATCAGACCCTGCGCACCAAACTGGACGAAGTGACCGAGCGCTGGGGCGTCAAGGTGACCAACGTGGAAATCCGCGAGATCATCCCGCCGCGCGAAGTCCAGGACGCGATGAACCGGCAGATGACCGCCGAGCGCATCCGCCGCGCCGTGGTGACCGAATCGACCGGTACGCGCGAGGCCGCCATTAACGTGGCCGAGGGCGAGAAGCAATCCGCCATCCTCACGGCTGAGGGTTCCAAGCAGGCCGCCATTCTGGAGGCTGAAGGCCAGAAGCAGGCCCAGGTTCTGAAAGCCGAAGGCTTCTCGGTGGCGCTGGAGAAGATCTTTGCCTCCGCCAAGACCATTGACCAGAAAACCATGACCCTGCAATACTTCGAGACCCTCAAGAACCTCGGCCAGGGTGCCTCCACCAAGTTCATCTTCCCGATGGAGTTCACCAGCATGATCGAGAATTTCGTCAAAGGGAAGGAAAAGTAAGAAGTAAAAAGTGAGAAGGAGCGAGTAAAATAGAAGTCTCCCGAGAATTACGGGAGACTTCTTGCTTTTATCTTTTTTTCTTCTCACTTCTGACTCATGGACATCCTCCCCGCCACTCTCCGGGACCTCGGCAGCTTGCGCCGCATCGAACACGCCTGTTTTCCCAGGGACTCCTGGCCGCTGCTCGACTTGATTGCTGTGCTAACTTGGCCAGACGTGATCCGCTTGAAAGCGGTCGTGGACGGTCAAATGGTCGGCTTCATCGCCGGGGATCCGCGACCCTCCGAGAATCTGGCCTGGATCGCCACGATCGGCGTCCTACCGGAGTACCAGCGGCGCGGCATCGGGCGGGCGCTCCTGCGGGCATGTGAACAAAACCTGTCGCAACCGCGTATCCGCCTGTGCGTGCGTGCTTCAAACGAGGGCGCCATCGAAATGTACAGGCAGGAGGGCTATTACTCGCTGGATACCTGGCGGGAGTACTATAACGATAAAGAGAACGCTCTGGTGATGGAGAAGATCCGCTAAGGGCGACCCGGTTGTCCGTCCTTACGAGTTATAATCGAAACAATGGAATCCCTTCTCCCACCCGCCTGGATCGCTTCCGTTACAACCCTTCAAAAGTTGGCGAAAGAACTTTCCAGTTGGCCGCGGCTGGCGGTGGATACCGAATCCAACAGTCTGCACGCCTACCGTGAACAGTTATGCCTGATCCAATTCTCCACGCCACAGACTGATTATCTGGTTGATCCTCTGCTGCTGGACGATCTTTCTCTCCTCGCTCCCATTTTCAGCAACCCCAGAATCGAAAAGGTTTTTCACGCCGCCGAATATGATCTCATCTGCCTGAAGCGCGATTTTGGTATCACCGTTGCCAATCTCTTCGATACGATGCAGGCTGCGCGCATCCTGGGCAACAAACAGGTCGGGTTGGATTCCATGCTGACCGAAAAGCTTGGCGTGACTCTGAACAAGAGATACCAAAAAGCCAATTGGGCCGAGCGTCCACTCTCACCTGAAATGCTCAACTATGCCCGGCTCGACACGCATTACCTCCTGGAGTTGCGCGACTTCCTGCAAACCGAGCTGCAGGAGCGCGACCGCTGGGACCTGGCGCACGAAGAATTTGCCCGCCTGGCGTTGGGCAACGGAAATGGCAAGGCCGAGGTCCCGGCCTGGCAGCATGTCAAGGGGACGCAAAAATTCACCGACCGGCAACTGACCCTCTTGCAGGAACTCTGTGCCTGGCGCGAGTCCAGGGCCCAACACATGAATCGACCCGTTTTCAAGGTCATTGATGATAAGCGCCTGGTCGCTGTTGCCCTGGCCGCGCCGAAGACGCAGGATGACCTGGAAGTCCTCGGCCTGACAGCCCGTCAGATTTCCATCTTTGGCTACGAAATCCTGCAGGCTGTTTGGCGTGGCCGGAAGGCGACCCTGGTCTACCGCCCACGCACCACTCGCCCCAAGCAAACTTACCTCGACCGTCTGAACGCTCTCACCGAGTGGCGCAAGGACGCTGCCAAAAAGATCGGCGTCGAATCGGATGTGGTCCTGCCCAAAGGCTGGATGCACGCTATTGCCGAGCAAAACCCAAAGACCATGCAAGAAATCACTGCGTTGATGCCGCAATCCCCCTGGCGGCTGGAGAATTTCGGTGCAGAAATATTGATGGCCATCAACCCAAAAGGAAAAAACAGTTAAGGAGACAGACAGTGCGCATCCACTTTAACGGCGCAGCCCAAACGGTCACTGGCTCACAATACTTGCTCGAAGTGAATGGTTCGCGCGTTCTGATGGAATGCGGACTGTTCCAGGGCCGCCGCGCCGAGGCGTACGAGCGCAACCGGACCTTCCACTTCGACCCAAAAACCATTGACGCAGTCCTCCTTTCTCACGCCCACATTGACCACAGTGGCAACCTGCCGCATCTCGTCAAGCAGAATTATGCCGGCCCGATTTATGCCACGCCCGCTACCGCAGACCTGGCGGATATCATGCTGCGCGATTCGGGACACATCCAGGAAGCCGACGCGGAATTCGTCAACAAACGACGCCGTGAACGCCGCGAGCCTCCCGTCGAGCCACTCTACACGCTCGCGGATGCTGAACAGGTTAACCAGTATTTTCGTCCCAAAAGCTATAACGAGCCATTTGTAGTGGTCCCCGGCCTGACAGCAGAATTTATCGAGGCGGGTCACATTCTCGGCTCCGCCGCGATCCGGCTCGAGGTCGAGGAAAAGGGGCGGAAAACGCGCTTCTGGTTTTCCGGCGATATTGGGCGATACAAGTTGCCCATCCTGCGCGACCCGGTCCTTCCGCACGACACGGATTACGTCATGATGGAGTGCACCTATGGCGATAAGCCGCACAGTGACCCGCTGGAAGCCCACCGTGAGTTCCACGAAGTCGTCCTGCGGACCGTGGCACGCGGGGGCAAAGCCATCATCCCGGCTTTCGCGGTCGGTCGCACGCAGGAACTGGTCTACAGCCTGAACATGCTGGTCACATCCGGGAAGTTGGCGCACATTCCCGTTTACGTAGATAGTCCGCTGGCGGTTCAGGCTTCGCAAATCTTCGAGCGGCATCCGGAATGCTATGATGCCGAAACCCTGGATTTCATCCGAATCGGTCATCATCCAGCGCTGGAATTCAAAGGCCTGAAGTACATCCAGTCGGTGGAAGAGTCAAAGACGCTCAATGACATGAAGGGGCCGATGATCATCATTTCCGCCTCGGGCATGGCAGAAGCGGGGCGCATCCTGCACCACCTGAAGAACAACATCGAAGATCCGAGGAATACGATTCTGATCGTCGGCTGGCAGGCTCCGTACACGCTGGGCCGGCGCTTGGCAGACCGGGAGCCGGTCGTCAAAATCTTCGGGGAGGAATACCAGCGACGCGCCGAAGTGGTCACCATCGGCGGACTTTCGGCGCACGCCGGACAGGATATGCTCGCCAAATATGCCCTAGCCGTCAAGAAGCAGGTGAGGCGAATCATCCTGGTGCATGGCGAACCGGACGCGGCGAGCGCCTTGCAGGAACGTCTGCGCGCCAACGGCCTGGACCGGCTCATGTATCCCGAATTGTACGCAAGCGTGAACATTTAAGATATAATTCGCGCCGCCGTTCGGAGAGGTGCCAGAGCGGTTGAATGGGACGGTCTCGAAAACCGTTGTGGTCCTTTGGGCCACCGTGGGTTCGAATCCCACCCTCTCCGCCTATATTTTTCAATCAAGGCCACCGTGGGCACCCAAAGGGGTGTGATATTCCCCTACAGGGACGATGTCGAATCCCACCATCTCCGCCAGAACCGCCAGATTGCCTGGCGGTTTTTTAACGCAATCCAACGACGCAGTATTTCCTGCTGAAGGGCTTAAACCCCTTTTGCCTTGACCGATGACTTATCCTGGATATCAAAAAAGCCGGGAGGAATTCCTCCCAGCCTTTTTGAAACCAAAATATGAGGAGAGTTATCCTTTGACCGCTCCGGCGGTCATGCCACTGATAATATAACGTTGGAAGATGAATGCAAGAATGACGGGCGGCAGGGCGGCCAGAATACCACCTGCCATCATGCCAGTGATGTTCACCGCGTAGCGGCCGACGAACTCTGCAATCGCCACCGGGACCGTTTTAGCGGCCAGCGTGCTGGTAAAGATCAAGGCATAGAAAAATTCATCCCAGGCGACCAGGAATACAAACATGGCCGTGGAGACCAACCCGGGCACAGAGATGGGCATCACCACGCGAAACAGAATCCCCAAGCGGGTGCAGCCATCCATACGGGCAGCTTCTTCCAATTCAATTGGAATAGTCTGGAAATAAGCAGCCATCATCCAGATGGCGTATGGCAGAGCAAAACTCATGTAAACGATGACCAGCACGATGGGTTTATTGATCAACTTCAAACCGGAAGCGATAATGAAGAGAGGCAGGATCAGCGACACCTCCGGGATCATACGCGTTGTAACAAGGCCAAGGTGAATAGCACGGTTAAATTTGAATGGGATACGCACAATTGCGTAAGCTGCCAGGCTGCCGATAACAATGCAAACAACTGTCACAACAGAAGCAATCCTCATCGAATTCCATAACGAAACCGCAAAGGTACGCGGAACTGTCGAGGCCGCCAGGTTGGGGAAGAAAATATCCAGGTAATTTCTAAGAGTCGGGTGTTGAGGGATCCAATGCGTCGGCACTGCATACAATTCCACCTGCGTAGAGAAACTGGCAGAGAGCAACCAGAGGATTGGAAAGAAAATAAAAAACATTACTGGCAAGGTGAGAAGAAACGGGAATAGCTTGCGTAAGAACTTCCGGTAACGCATAATTAATTCTCCTCAGGGCGATACAGAACTCGAATATACACAAAAGCCATGATGAGCACAAAAAAGGAGATCAGGAAAGATAATGCTGCACCCATCCCTTGTTTTCCATAAGAAAATGTATTCAGGTAAGTCAAATAGGTGATGGTCATCGTTTTGGATGCCGGTCCACCATTGGTGATGATGTAGACAATATCGAATACACGGAAGGCATCCACGGTGCGGGCGATGAGCGCCACCAGGATCGCCGGACGCAGCAAGGGAATCCGGATTTTCCAAAAGCGCTGCCAGGCATTAGCACCATCTACGGCAGCGGCCTCGTCCAATTCTTCGGGTAGAGTCGCCAGGGCTGCTTGTAAAATCAAGGCGACGAACGGCATCATGTGCCAGACATCCGCAAGGATCACGAGGGGCATTGCCATGTTGGGTAAGGTTAACCAGGCAATATAATGTTTGATTAACCCCAACTGCATTAAAAGGCCATTCAGTGCACCGAAATCGGCGCTATAGATCCAGCGCCACATGGCTCCATTAACGATGGTTGGTACTGCCCAGGGGATAATCAGGCTAAAACGCAGGAACTTCCAACCCCACGGATGCGAGTGAACCAGTTGAGCAATCGCCAGCCCCAAAATAAGTTCCAGGCCGACAGATACAACTGTGAAGTACAGGGTACGCCCAATGGTATCCCAAAAAGTTTGGTCCTTGAGCATTTCAATGTAATTGCCAAACCCCACAAAGGTTCGCACCTGGTTGAGACCGGTTTGTGCATTAAAAAAGCTCAAGATAAACGTAGAGATAATTGGCCACAGGGTCACGCCCAAGATTATCAAAATACTTGGGGCGAGCAGCAACCAGGCAAAACGTGCATCCTGCTTTCGTAGCGAGAGCCGCTGTTTAGGATGGGATGTTGCAATTGTTGTCATGATGAAAAATAGAGGGTGGGTTTGTGTTGAAGCGCAAACCCACCCTTTTTTCTTTCATTATAAACTATTGAGCTGCAAGTTCAACCCACTTGGCTGCAGCTGCATCCAAGGCTTCCTGCGGGGTTTTGACACCCGTCAGCGCTTCCTGAAGAGCCAGTTGGAGTGCCATTGAAGCTTCGTTGTAATAGGACACCGTCGGCCGTTGATTTGCGTAGGGGAATTGCCCCAAGAAAGCCGGAACAGTGACCGGGTTGGTTGGAGCCGCAGCTTCCAAAAGGGCCAAATTATCGCCTTCAAAATCAGCCTGCCAGACGGGCAGCATTTTTGCCGAATACTGCATCTGCACATCATTACTGGACAGGTAGGCCAGGAACCTCCAGGTCTGATCGGCGTAGGGGGTGGTTGCCATGATTCCGAAGGGGCTGGAACCATCCACACTGGCACTCTGGATGCCCGCGGCTGCACCAGCCGCGAAGACGGGCATGGGAGCGAAACCTGCCTTGCCAACAATCTGCGATTTGGCAGCATCCAGTGAATCAGAGTATTGGAACAGCCAGTTGACTGCAAAGGCAGCCTGGCCGGCCAGGAAAGAGGCCTCTACTGCCATTTCGTTAGATGCAACTGAGCTCGGGTTGCTCAAGCCGTCATCGAGGGTTTGCTTCATCCAAGTCAGAGCCTGAACACCCTTCTCATTATTGAAAGCCGGCCCGCCGTTTGCATCCAGGAATGTTCCTCCGTTACCATACAGCAAAATGGTGAAATCGCAAACTGCACCTTCCTGCTGGGGCCATGACCAGATGATGGGGTATTCCACCAGTCCCTGCGCCTTGATTGCTGTAGCCTGTACAACCAGTTCTTCCCAGGTCTTGGGGGGGTCAGTAAAGCCGGCCTGCTGGAGGATATCCGTGTTGTACATAAAATATTTCGTGTCCATCAACCAGGGCAAGCCATAGACCTTGTTATCGCGGGTTATAGCGTTCCAAGCGGCCGGGAAGATACCAGCCGTCATCTCGGGGGTGATCTGGTCGGTCACATCCAGCAAATACCCGGCTTTGACGAACTCATCTGTCCAGATGAGATCGATCATGGCAGCATCGTAAGCAGGCGGAGTGGCAGCCATGCCAGTGACAATCTTGTCATGCACGTAATCATAACCTACGTATTCCATGACAACTTTGATTTCTGGGTTCAAGGCTTCAAAGTCACGAGCAATTTGATCAATCTCGGCTGGACTCAAACCGGCCTGATCCATGGTTAACACATGGATGGTCACGGGGGTAGCAGCTGGCTCAGTAGCAGGTACCGAGGTAGCGCCCGGTTGTGTTGGTTGGGTCGTCGGCTTAGGTCCGCAGCTAACCACCATGATCGCAATCATGACCAACAAGGCGATTTTATAAAGTGTACGCATAGTTTTCTCCTTCATTCTTGTGAAAGTGTGAATACAAATGGAGTAATTACTTTTCTTGGATGATGGACTCTTGAGTGCCTCACCTCCTTTGAATTATCGATATGAAATTACGATAATTTATGGACGACATAGAAATTCGAGGTGTTATGTAAAACGTTGGTGATCGCGCCCATCACGGTGGCCTGCAATCCCAGGTTCGAGACGACCAGTTTGGGTGGATTGGGGATCGCCCCGGTAATACGGGCCAGGATCGGTGCGATGAGCATATCCGCTGACCTGGAAACGCCTCCGCCCAGCACAACCAACTCCGGGTCGAAGGCGGAGACCAGGTTGGCGATGGCGATGGCCAGGTAATCCACTGTTTCGTTAATAACGGTCCAGGCCCAGGGTTCCCCTTTGCGGGCCGCATCGAAAACGTCCTCCGCCATCAGGTCGAGCAGTTCCTGCTGGCTGCGTTGGGACCTGAGAAGGTCGCGCGCCCGAGCGGCGATCCCGATCCCGGAGGCGACACTTTCCAGGGCGCCAAAATCCTGGTAGTTCTTCCCCAGGAACTCCCGGCCCGGGATCATGTTGCCGATCTCGCCGGAGGCTTCCTTCGAGCCGCGGTAAAGGGCGCCGTCGATGATCACGCCCGCGCCGATACCGGTGCCGATGGCGACCAGGATCATGTCCTGGACATTCTGTCCCGCCCCGAACCACAGCTCGCCGAGTGCCGCCAGGTTCACGTCGTTGTCCACGGTGATGGGCAGGTCGTAGCGCTCGGCCAGTTTGGCCTTGAGGGGGAAATTGTCCCAGTGCAGGGTGTAGGCCCAGGTGACGATCCCCTCCTTGTGGAGGGTGACGCCCGGCGCCCCCACCCCGATCCCGCGCACCCGCCGGCCTTCCACCTTGGGGCTGGCAAGCAATTTGTCGATCAACGTGATGAGGTAATTGAAACTGTCCTCCCCGGAGGTCCCGTGGCGGCTGACATTGACTTCGTCGAGGATGTTACCGCCCAGATCCGATAACGCTCCGTACATCTTGGTCCCACCCATGTCCACCCCAAGGACGACAAAGCCGTCGGAATTGAACTCGAGCAGAGGCCGTCTCCTCCCTCCGCTCCATTCGGTCGTCCCCTGCGGGCGGACGAAGCCTTCCTCGATCAACCCATCGACTATGCGCATCACCGTCGGCAGGCTGACGTGCAGCCTCTCGGCGATGGCCGTCCGGGAGATCGGGCTTTCCCGGCGGATGATCTCCAGGATGGCTGAACGATTGATGTCGCGCATGGCAGAAGCAGTGATCGTGAGCGGGTAAGCCATAAAGCCTCAATGGATCAGGGTTTTTATTACTTACATCATGTAAGTATTACTTACACGATGTAAGTATTTTAGCAAAAATAAAAACAAATGTCAATACCCAGTTTTCGATTGCTTGTGGTCAGGCAATCCCGTCTGAACGCGCCCGGCCGGCAAAGGAAACAGCCTCCTGAGGCGATCTCATACTTGTCTACCCGAATTTATTTCGTGGTAAGATAAGCGCGGACCAATTATGAAACTCAACCTCGCCCTCGCCCAAATCAATACCAAACTCGGTGACGTCCAGGCCAACCTGGAAAAGCATCTGACCCTGGCCAAACAAGCCCGCCAGGATGGCAGTAACCTGCTGGTCTTCCCGGAGCTTTCCATGACCGGATACGTACTCCAGGACCTGGTGCCGACTGTCGCCTGCCGACCGGGGGGCGATGACCCGGTCTTCCGCCACCTCTTGGATGCCAGCCGGGGCATTGACCTGGTCGTCGGTTTCGTGGACGAGGATACCCGCCACCGCTTCTACATTGCCTCGGCCTATCTTTCGCAGGGCGAGGTCATTCACCTCCATCATAAGGTCTACCTGCCGACCTACGGACTGTTCGACGAAGGCCGCTTCTTTGCGCCGGGCAATTCCGTGCAGGCCTTCGACACGTGTTTCGGGCGTTTCGGGATGCTCATCTGTGAGGATTTCTGGCACGCCTCCCCACCCTACCTGCTCTGGCTGGACGGGGCAGACGTATTGCTGTTCTCGTCCGCTTCACCCGGGCGCGGTTTGAACGGCGAACCGAAGCTGGAGTCCTCGGCCTGGGTGGAACACACCAACCAGGCCTACGCGGCTCTCTTCACCACTTTTGTCGCCCACGCCAACCGCTCTGGATTTGAAGACGGATTGAACTTCTGGGGCGGCTCAACGGTCTACGACCCGAACGGTAAACTAGTTGTCCAAGCCTCATACTTCGAAGAGTCACTAACGACCGCTGAAATCGACCTGAACCAGTTGCACCGCACACGCGCCCGCCTGCCGCTGCTGAGAGACGAAAAACCGGAGCTGGTGCAAAACGAATTGAAAAGGATCTTGCATGGAAAATAACCTTTCCATAGATACCGGTCTTGTTCGCAAAATTCTGTCCGAGTTCATCCGCTCGGAGATCACCCGCGCCGGTTTCACGCGGGCGGTGGTCAACCTGTCCGGCGGGATCGATTCGGCGGTCTCATTTGCGCTGGCTACCGAAGCGCTCGGCCCGCAGAACGTGCTGGCAGTTCGCCTGCCCTACAAAACCTCCTCAGCCGATTCGCTCGAACACGGCCAACTGCTGATTGACCAGTTCGGCTGTCCATCATTGACCATTCCCATCACCGAGATGGCGGACCCGCTTATCCAGCGCGATCCAAAAATGTCGGAAGTGCGCAAGGGCAACATCATGGCGCGCCTCCGCATGGTCATAGCCTACGACCAGTCCGAAGCCTTCAAGGGGCTCATCGTCGGCACGGGTAACAAGACCGAAATCCTGCTCGGCTACACCACGTTATACGGCGATTCGGCCTGCGCCCTCAACCCCATCGGCGACCTGTATAAGACCCAGGTCCGGCAATTGGCCCAGGCGCTGAATATCCCCGAAGTGATCATTGCCAAGCCCCCCTCCGCCGACCTGTGGAGCGGTCAAACCGACGAGGGCGAATTGGGTTTCACCTACGAAGAAGTTGACAGGCTGCTCTATCTGTTCGTGGACCAGCGGTATCGTCCCGAAGAATGTGTCGAAGCCGGGTTTGACGAGAAGTTTGTCCACAAGGTCGTCGAGCGTATCCGCAAGAACCAGTTCAAGCGTATCCTCCCGCCGATTGCCAAGCTCAGCAGCCGAACGGTCGGGTACGATTTCCATTACCTGCGTGACTGGGGAACTTGAACCGATAGAAACGAGAAAGGAGAAACGAGTAATGAGTAAAAACTCGTTACTCGTTTCTTGTTGCCCACTCCATGAAACTTCACATTCCTCCCGCGCTGAAAAACCGGCGTTACTTCTTCTTGTGGGCCGGCCTGCTCATCTCCATCGCCGGCGGGCAAATGCAGATTTCCGCCCTCTTTTGGCACATCCGCACACTGACCGGCACGCCGAACCCGCTGGCCTTGGGCGGGATCGGGCTGGCGCGCATCCTCCCGATCATCGTCTTTTCGCTGGTGAGTGGACCGATCGCAGATGCGTTTAACCGTCGGCAGATTCTATTCATTACCCAAAGCCTCCTGGCGCTGATTGCACTGGCGCTGGCGATCCTGACCTTTACCGGCCGCATTGCACTCTGGCACATCTACGCCCTGACCGCCCTGCAGGCTGCCACCGTAGCCTTTGACTTGCCGGCCCGGCAGGCAATGGTGCCGAACCTCGTCCCGGCGAAAGACCTCCCTAACGCTTTCAGTATGCAGTCCATCGCCTCGAACACCGGCTCGGTCGTCGGCCCGATGTTGGGCGGCGTGGTCATCGCCGCGCTGGGACAGGGATACACTTATCTGTTCAATGCAATCTCATTCCTGGCGGTCATCATCGCTTTATTCCTAATTGGCCCCGTGGCGCAGGAAACCAGCAAATCCGCAGGGGTTAATTTTTCGGCGATGAAGGATGGTTTCCGATTCATTTTCTCCCGTCCAGTCATCTTCTCGACCATGTTACTAGATTTCATTGCCACATTTTTCGCCTCGGCCAACACCATGATGCCCATCGTGGCGCGTGACATTCTCAAGGTTGGCGAGGTCGGCTATGGTATCCTGTCCTCGGCACAGTCAATCGGGTCAGTGCTCGCCGCGCTGGTCATTTCGCAAATGTCTTTCCTGCGCCGCCAGGGACCCGTTTTACTGTTGGCAGTAGTCGTTTTTGGAGTGGCCACAGTGGTTTTCGGCATGTCACACGCTTTCCTCCTGGCGCTCCTGGCCCTGGTCCTGATGGGCGCGGCGGACGCGGTCAGTACCATCATCCGCAATACCATCCGCCAACTGCAAACCCCCGATCCCATCCGTGGACGGATGACTTCGGTCAACCAGATTTTCTTCCAAGGTGGCCCGCAGCTGGGTGAGGTGGAGGCCGGGATTGTCGCGCAACTGTTCGGGGTCCCGTTCGCCATCATCAGCGGCGGGATTGGGTGTATCGTGGGGATGATCCTCATCGTCCTCAAATGGCCGCAATTGCGCACGTACGACGGCGATGAGCCGACTCCTGCCGGTGCTCTGGTAAATTGACGATTGCCCTACGCCTGCCCAACGATCCCTATACGATATTACAAATCGGGAAGAAGGGTAGTTGACTTTAGACCCAATTCGCACTATACTGGTTTCAGAGTTACCGCCTATGCGAGTTTTGGATAAAATTCCCCATTTGGTTTCCTGAAAGGCACGCTGTATTTCGCGTGCCTTTCGCTATCTTCCACAAAGGAGATGAACATGGATTCTGGAATGATCGGCAAGATCCAAAAAGCCAAGCGTTATGTTCAGGAACGCGAACGCTTCCACTTCGAAGCTTTTACGGTCACAATTGACGGTGAGAACAACTCCCATCGCGCTGTCTTTGCAGACGGGAAATGGGAATGCGACTGCGACTTTTTCTGCGGGCGCGGCGTCTGCACCCACACGATGGCCCTCGAGGAACTTCTGCAAGGCATGCTCCCCGTTCCCGTGGAAGCCTGAACGAACCCAGATTGAAGTGTTGACCTCCGAGGTTTTCAGACCTCGGAGGTCGCATTTTCAAGTACAATTCGCACTTATGAAGACGCTCTCCCGTCGTGACTTTCTCAAACTGGGCGGTCTGACCCTGGCCAGCCTGGCCTTCACCTCCTTCTTACCGGAAATGACCGAATTCGAAGATATAGATTTGGTACGCGTGGCAAAAGACCCGGTCAGCGTTTATAAAGAACCTTCGGACAAGAGCCAGATCGTCAGGACATGGCCGCGCGACAGCCTGATCCACATCTACAAGACGGTCAACTCCGGAACGCCCGCCTATAACCCGATCTGGTACCGTGTCTTCGGCGGGTACATGCACCGGGCACGGCTGCAAAAGGTGCAAGTCCATTACAACGTGCCGCTCGAGGCGGTGCCCGAAACCAAACTACTGGCCGAAGTCACTGTCCCATACACCCAACCCTACCAGTACAATCAGTGGGATGGTTGGTCTCCCATCGCCTATCGCTTGTACTACAGCTCCATTCATTGGATTACCGGGGTCGAGGCCGGACCGGATGGCCAGGCCTGGTACGTCCTGCAGGACGAGGCCGACAAGAATATCTTCTTCTATGTCCCCACCGTGCAAATCCGCCCGATTGCCCCCGAAGAGATCGCCCCCCTTTCGCCGGAGCTGCCTCTCGAAAAGAAACGCATTGACATTAACTTGTCCACCCAGACCCTGACCTGTTACCAGGACGACCAGCTTGTCCGCACCGCCGATATCTCCAGCGGGCTGCCAGGGTTATACCCCACCCCGGCCGGGCAGTTCAACGTGGAGGACAAACTTCCCTCCAGGCGCATGAGCGCAGCCACCAGTCGCCTGGCTGACGACATTGTCCTGGCGGGCGTCCCTTGGTGCAGTTTCTTTACCGACGAAGGCCACGCCTTCCACGGCACCTACTGGCACGACAACTTCGGCTACCCGATGAGTCACGGTTGTGTCAACATGCGCAACGAGGACGCCCGGTGGCTCTTCCGCTGGACACGTCCCGCGGCCGGATTCGAGGACATCAGTAAGACCACCCTCGATGTAAAAGGGTACGGGACGTCCGTGGACATCCACTACTAAAATGCCAACCCTAACCTGGCCTTCGAAGGCGCTCCCGGACCCGGAACCATCTTAAGAATAGAATCAAAAAATACGACTTGAACGTCGTATTTTTTGAACATCTCTCATTTTCTGGGACTCTAGCTTTTTAAGACCGAGAACGCTTGATCTAATGCGCCCCCATAAGGGACAAGCCAATCTGGTGGCTTGTGCGGATTACTCCGTTTTGCTGTGCGATTTCACCGAAATACGCACTTGAACCTGTATGTTGCCCCATATGTCCAATTACATATTGTTTCAAGACCGATTTACTGATTACCCAGCAATGGGCTTCGAATGGGGAAATACCTAAACAAACAGAATATTCATAGTTTTGATTGCGAATCTGCTGAAATTTATATATCCCGACTTTCCAAAGGGTCGAAAATTTCACCTCAACTCTATGTCCATTGATCAACATGTCTGCTTCGCTATCAGGACTCCTATCTACAGATAGTCCTTTTACCGCACACCATTGATATACCAAATGCTTGCCTAATTTGCCTTTAGACCCAGCGGGCAATTTCAATACCCACTCAAAGGGACTATTTTTCCAAGCTACATAGTCTTTTTCTAAATCAGGTTTGATGTAATTCGCGGCGGAAGCAAGTAAGTTGAAATCAGGGGTAGTAGGTGACATAATTCTGGCTGTTATTCTTCTTTCTTTAAATTTTTAAGAATTAGATAAGCTTCATCCAATGTCCCACCACAACTTTTAACCCACTCTTTGGGGTCTTTTGGATTAATTTTAATCCAGTATTCATTACTACCCTTATGCTGAGATGCAGCGTTTTTTATAGCATATTCTCTAGCGAATATCCAGCAATGAACATCATTTGGAGAAATACCAAAACACAAAATATGGTCATAGCCATCTTTTCTGATTTGTTGGAATGTATAACTACCATTACTCCAAAGAGTAGAAAACTTAATCGCTATCTTTGAACCATTTATAATCAAATTCTCGCCGGAATCTTTAGATCGATCAGTTGATAACCCTTTACTTGCGCACCAGGATGCAACCAGTCGTCCTCCCAGTGCGCCTTTTTGTCTCGCTGGAATTTGAGTAAGCCATTCGAACGGGCTACTTTCCCACAAATCATTCTTTTCTTGCAAAGCTCCTTTTAGGTATGAAGCTGTTGCTGCTAACATTTCAAACTCAGAACTATATTTCCTTTTGACTTCCGAAGTAATTTCTTGTTTTATTTTTTCTGGAATAGCTTCCCAAATTGGAGCAGGATCAAAACCAACCCACTCAATATCACTTATATTCGCAAATCGTTTTGCCATCACTTCCAAAGAAGATAAGTTATTATCAATTAAAATAAAGTTTCTTCGAAGGTCAATACAGCTCGCCCCCACAGTTCCACTTCCAGCAAAAAAATCTAATACTATAGCGCCAGGAAATGAGGAAGCTTTGATAATTCTATCAACCAATTTCTTTGGTTTTTGAGTTGGATAGCCAATACGCTCTTTACTATTTGTTGGAACAATGGTCATCCACCAATTGTCATGCACATCGAAATCAACATAGTCGCGCCACCATGTGTCTGTAGGCAATTTACCGCGCTCAGCTTTCTCTACTCCAACAAGACCAGGGGCCATGTATGCTTCACGATCTAATTCAGCGATATCAAAAATATATTTTTTTGGATCCTTTACATAAAACAAGATATTGTCATGTTTTGCTGGCCATTTCGACTTTGCGCGACCGCCATAGTCGTAAGCCCAGATAATTTCATTCATAAAACACTCTCGTCCAAAGATTTCATCCAAAAGTATCTTGCAATAATGTACTTCCCTATAGTCAATATGAAAATATAAACTTCCATCGGATTTTAAAATACGATAAGCTTCTTTTAGCCTGGGTCGCAAGAAGCCATCGATATAGTTATCAAATGAATCAGTATAGGATTTAGTACCTAATTCGGTTGTTTCATAGTTCTTTCCCTGAAAACCTTTTCGACGCCCATTTTCTGACTGAACTGTTTTTATGGTTGTTCGTTTTTGCGTTTTTCCAGTATTAAAAGGTGGGTCGATATAAATTAAATCCACCGACTCGTCCGGCATTGTTTTTAGTATTGGAAGATTGTCACCGAAATAGATGCGGTTCATAAATGTTTTTCAACTTCAGTTTGCAATATTAGAACGTAAGTTCTGTAATGTTATAATACAACCTGGGAAAGCTTGTCATCTAGTTTACCATAAGCCTGGCGTCCGAACCGCTCCGGGCAAATTCCCCTGGAAATAAAATTGCCCGCCGCGCCGACCAATCTCTGCGTGCGGGCCATCCCCTGGAAATAAAATTGCCCGCCGCGCCGACCAATCTCTGCGTGCGGGCCACCACCATCGAGGGGGAACAAATCCAACTACATGTCTAGCCGGTATCCCACTCCCCGGACCGTTTTCAAAAATTTTGGGTTTTCCGGATCATCCTCAATCGCCCGCCGCAGCCAGGAAATGTGTACATCCAAGGTACGCGTATCATCCGTATAGTCCGTCTCCCAGACTTGGGAGAACAGCGCCTTGCGTTCGATGACTTCGCCCTGATGTTCGATCAGGGTTTTTAACAAGAGTACCAGGCGCGGTGTCAGACGGGTCTGCTTGCCCAGGCAGCGGACGGTGCGTTTTTCAACGTCCAGGCGCACTGGCCCGGCATGGATGCTGTCTTTACCGTCGCCGGGGAGCAGGTGGCCGATACGGTTGACCAGTTTCTGCGCAGTGAAAGGCAGCGACAAGATAGCATCAGCCTCTACTTTTTCGATTTCCTGGTCGGGGTCGAGGATTAATAGGATGGGTAAGTTCGAAGCCCTGTACCTTAGCGACTGGCAAATGCGTTTCCCACTCGTGCGTAAGGAAGCCGCATTGACCACAACGACATCGGGGAGAAAACTGTTGCCGAGACGCGCTAAAGCCTCGCTGCCATTAGAAACCAATTCGACAACGAAACCTTTCTTGCGCAAGGCCGGGACGAAGGCAGGGTGGTCCGCGTGCTTGCCCTCTATGACCAGAAGTGTGGCGTCATTCATGATAATTTAAACGGACAAACCGGAATTCGTTTCTAACATTATACACCAATGTTAAAACAAGCGCCGCCAACCATAGCACCAACAATCATCTAACCAAAACCAAGCCTTCCCACTAAGGCCGGCCTCTGGTAAAATCAGCCCCCGGAGCGTTGTACCCTTCGCTCTACATTTCCCGAAAGAAAGGGCTTGAAAAGAAATGAAAGTACTGCTCATCAAGGACGTTTACAAACTCGGACGGGCTGGCGACGTCAAAAAGGTCGCCGACGGTTATGGCCGCAACTTCCTCATCCCGCAGGGAATGGCCGTGTTGGCCACCCCCGGCGCAATGAAGACGGCGGAACGCATCCGCTCAAAAGCTGCCGAACGCCGCACCATCCTGAACGAAGAGATGAGCGTGGTAGCCGAAGCACTGAAGAAAATCCAGCTATCCTTCGGAGCGCGCGCGGGTGAGACCGGTAAACTATACGGCTCAATCACCTCTCAAGAGATTACCGATGCCATCCAGCAGAAATCCGGCTATGGCATCAAGCGCCAACAGTTGGACATGCAGCCTCTGCGCACCCTGGGCGAGCACACCGTTCGCATCCGCCTGACGATGGACCTGATCCCGGAAATCAAGGTCACGGTCTACCGCGAGGGCGAAGCCGAACCCAGCCTGCCCATCGAGGAACCCGCTGAGCAGGCAGAAGAAAAGAAACATGCCAAGGCTGTGCCAGAAGAGACCGCAGAAACCGGCGAGAGCGACTCACCCCCCGAAGCCTAGTTTCACGAAGAGCAAACAACACTCATCACCGGTCCAACCTACAGGGGAAGCCGGTGATGTTTCGTTACTGCCATGCCAGAGACAATCGGTCAACAACTTAAGCAAGCTCGCGAAACGCGTAACCTGACCATCGAAAAGGTCTCCCAGGCCACGCGCCTGCGGGCGCGCCACATCGAGGCAATTGAAGCCGACGACTTTGAGGGCTTGCCGTCGCCGGTACAGGTGCGCGCTTTCTTGCGAATATATGCCGAATTCCTGGGACTCTCGCTCGATGATTTGATTGCCCGCCAGCGTGCAGGGACCAACGAGCCGGCCGCGACACCCCCGAACCCGGAACCTGTTCCCAGTCAGAGTCAAGAGCTAAGCGAAGAGCCTGTTCAACCGACCACATCCGCGGCCGAGTCCGTTGGCAAACCAGCCGTTGGCAAGGTTTCAATCATCAAGGATAAGATCAAAGAACTCCTCGTTCGCATCAAGCAGATCTCGCCTTGGCCAGAAACACCGCCTGCTCCCGTCCAATCCGCCCCAAGCCCACCCAGCGAGCCTGTCGAAGCGAAAGACGAAGAGCCTGCCCTGGCTGCGCCAATGCCGCCCTGGTCTGATCGCCAGGACAGGCAGGCACAGGTGAACGAAAACGAGGAGTTCAGCCTGCCTGATGAAGCCTCTTCTACACCATCAGGAGCCCAGGAATCGCAGGTCGTCTTCGCCAACATCGGTGAAGCTTTGCGCCAGCGGCGCGAATCTCTGAGCCTGACGTTGGACGAAATCGAGCACCATACACGCGTCCGCCAGCATTATCTCCGGGCATTGGAGGCCGGGGATTTCGACCGCTTGCCTTCCTCTGTTCAGACGCGTGGCATGTTGAACAATTACGCCCACTTCCTTGACATGGACCTGGATGCCATCCTGCTGCAATTCGCCGAAGGCCTGCAAATTCAACGACTGGAGCGTCAGCCCAAGCCGCTCGAAAAACCGCCCAAACCGGCCGCGAATATTCCCCTCAAAAACAGCCTGCCATCCAGCCTCCGGCGCTATCTGTCCATGGACATTCTCGTCGGTAGCGGATTAATTCTTATCCTGCTCGTTTTCGCCATCTGGGGCACCGGTCGCGTCATCGGATTGCATTCGGCTTTGGCACCTCAGCTAACCGCTCCATCCATCTCTCACATCCTGGTAAACACGCCGGAGGGAGCAACTGCCGCTACATTGCCTACGAATGAAGCGAGCCCCGCAGAAACCTTCCCGATAGCGGGCGAAACAGCCGTTGTAACTATCCCGGCCACCGGCCAGGGAGCGGTGCAAGTCGTAGTCGTTGCTCAAAAAAGCGCCTGGGTACGCGTAGTCGTTGATGGGAAAAAGCAATTCGAGGGGCGCGTCACTCCCGGCAAGGCCTATCCCTACGATGGTAACACCCAGATCGAGGTCCTGACCGGTAACGGCGCGGCCATCAGCATCCTGTACAATCAGGGTGACCTGGGGCCGATGGGCTCCTCCGGCGAAGTCGTGGACCGAATCTACACGGCCAATACCATCCTAAGCCCAACGGCGACCTCCACGCCCTCTCCCACCATCACACCGGAACCGTCCATCACCCCGCGGCCATCTCCCACACTACGGCCGAGCATCACGCCGCGCCGTTCTCCCACGCCGATTACTGAAGGCTAGTCTGGGCTATTTCGACAACGGGGGCACGAAGACCCTAAGCCTTTTGAGCATCTCCACCGTAGTTGCAGGAACTTTACCGTTATGAACCAAAAAACCTTTCACCTTACCTCCCTGGGCTGCGCTAAAAACGCGGTCGATTCCGACTCGATGGTCCAGTTGCTGGAACGTGACGACTACCGGGTCGTCGATTCACCCCAGCAAGCCAGCGTGTTGATCGTCAACACTTGCGGCTTCATCGGGCCGGCCCGCGAAGAATCGTATTCTGTGCTGCGTGCCCTGGCCGAAGGCAAACGCCCGGGCCAACTGCTCATCGCGGCCGGGTGTCTCACCCAGCGTTACGGCACGGAAGTGGCTCGCCGGGTTCCCGGCGTGGACGGAATCCTCGGCACCCGCCGCTGGATGGACATCGTCGAGGTAGTGCACGCACTGCGCCAGGGTCCGCACCCCGAGCCGCTCTACCACCTGCCGGAAACGCCCACCATCGGCCGTGACGAAAAAGGCGCCTTGCGCGCCAGCGTCGCCGGAGCCAGCGCCTACCTGAAAATCGCGGACGGCTGCCGGCGTCCGTGTGCGTTCTGCGCCATTCCGCTGATCAAAGGCACTGCCGTCAGCCGCCCGACCGACGTGATCCTGGACGAAGCCCGCCGCCTGCGTGATCTGGGGGTGCGCGAACTCGTTTTGATCGCCCAGGATACCACCGACTACGGCCACGACCTGGGGATGAAAGATGGATTGGCAGCCCTGCTCGAGCGGATGACCGCCGCCGTCCCCGACCTGGACTGGATCCGCATTATGTACGCCTTCCCCGGTTACGTCACCGACCGGTTGATTGACGTGATGGCAAGCCACCCGCAGGTGCTCTCTTATCTCGACATCCCCCTTCAACACGCTCATCCCGATACGCTCACCCGCATGAGGCGCCCCGCCAACATGGACTGGGTCTACTCGACCATTGCGAAAATGCGTAAGGCCTTGCCCAAAATGGCCCTACGCACAACGTTCATCGTCGCTTACCCAGGTGAGACGGAGGCGGAATTCCAGACGCTTTTAAATTTCGTGGCAGAAATGCGTTTCGACCGCGTCGGAGCCTTCCAATTCTCGTTCGAGCCAGGTACCCCCTCCGAGCCGCTCGGGGACCCGCTGCCGGCTGAGGTCAAAGAGGAACGCTATCAAAGGCTGATGGAACTCCAGCAAAACATTTCGCTCCAAATCAATCAGTCCTACGTTGGGCAAACACTGGACGTGTTGGTCGAAGGCCTCGACAAAGGCCTGTCCATCGGGCGCTCCTACCGCGACGCGCCGGAAATTGATGGGCTGGTCTTGGCCGAAGGGCAGGCAGAGACCGGCAGCATCGTCCCGGTAAAAATCACAGGGGCAATGGCCTACGACTTAACCGGGACAATCACAGAAAGGTAAAATTGGGAAGCCAATAAACCTGGTTCTTTGGGATTTGCCGTGATGTAGGGGCAGACCTGGGTGTCTGCCCGGGCGAACACGCAGGTTCGCCCCTACGCGTGGGGCTGTGTCATAGGAATTCCCATAGACCCATAAATCTAAACCTGCGCATCTCCCTCCGGCGCCTTCCGGCGCCACAGGCCGATGAACAGCAGCGCAAAGATGACCATCCCGATCAGCGCCGCCGGGACAGAGTAGACCGCATCCAGCACTGTGACCGTAAAAAGGGACGGCGAGGGCATCACCGTCACTGTGTAATTGGCAAACAGGGCCGAGAAGAGATTGTTGGCGGCGTGGACGCCCAACGCCAATTCCAGTCGGCCATCGCGCAGAGTGATGTAGGCGAGGAACGCGCCCATCGAAAAGTAGTACAGTCCCATCAAAGCATAATTGACCGAGGCTTCCGGGTTCAAGAAATGCGGGACCATGAACAAAATGCCGGAGATGACGCTCAAGGCCCAGATGTTCCGGACGCGCAACCCGACTCCTTGCAGGATATACCCTCGAAAGAAAAACTCCTCCGCCGAGGTCTGGATAGGGACCAGAATCAGGGCCAGAAAAACGAACGGGATAAAGTGCTCCAGGTCGGGGGTCCAGACATAACGACCCGGGTAGAGCAGCGCCTCCACCACAGATGTCAATCCTGCCAGTACAAACCAGACCCCAAACCCCTGGAACAAACGTCCCCAGGCGATGGACCGGGCAGGGGTAATTATCGTGCGAAAGGGGCGGCGATGGATAAGACGCACTGCCAGGTACACGCCAAGCACGAAAAATACCGAGGCCAGCATAAGCACGACGAAACTAACCGCCGGGTCTACGCCGGGTAGACTGCCCGTGCCGATGTTGCCCATGGAAATGCCGTTTGCCATGGCCAGGATGAGCAGGAAGATGCTTGGGATGGCACCAAGAATCTGCCACATGCAAAGAATCAGCAGCACCGCCAAAACGTAGCGCCACCAGTCGTTTCTACCTTGATGCACGAGATCCAGGTAAGTATTCACTATCGTCCTTTCGAAGAACAAAAAGTGCGACGGAAGCCGCCGTACTCATGACAGTTATGGGCAGGACTGGTAACGGTGGAGTTACAAAGTAGGCGATGGACCAGGCGTAGGCGTTTGAGTGGGAGTTGCGGCAGGGGACGGGCTCCCCCCTCCAACCCCTTCGCCACACTGGTTCGCAATTTCAGTGGCAGTTGGATAATAAGGCTCATTCCGCGAACTGCCGACTGAAAAGGCGTCAATAAATTGTGGCTGCGCTCCACAAATATCTCCCGTCGCCAGTATTTGCTCGGCATATTTGATGGTGGTATAGCGCCAACGTTCCGTGGCTGTGTCGCAGGAGGAATCTGCCAGGCTAGGGAAAGCGGACTTTACTTGTAAGAAAAAATTCTGAGCCTGTTGCCAATCTTGATCCCAAAAGCTGGCGCCCGTGATATACAAGCGGGCATAAGTGCGTAAGCTCTCGGCCTGGGCGTCGAGATCCCCAAACCGTTCCGCCAGGGTCAGGTCGTAGATACCACCTTCCAGGTTGATGTTGAGGTCGGAGCAAGGTGTGTCAGGCTGATAAGCCTGTGGGTAGATCTTACAGATGCCGCGGCTGCGCAGGGCGATGTAGTACATCCCATCCACTTCGGCAGTGTGAAAAGTAGCACTCGCTTTGCGCAAGGAATCGAGCGTGGAGATAATGCCATCCCAATCACGTTCACACAAGCTCGTCGCAGAAACCGAAAGTAACGCGACCACCTGATTGTAAATCTCCTCAGCGGCGCGCAAATCGGGGGTCGGGGTAATTGTAGGCGTAAGTGTCGGCGTGAGCGTGGGAGTAATCTGCATACGCAGTAGCAAGTCTGCATAGGTGGCTTGAACGCCAGGGAAATTCGGGGCGTTTTGGATGATGAAATCGAAGTGCTGTTTGGCGACTTCGTATTGTTTTGCATTCATGGCTTGCACGCCCAGTTGGAACTGCTCCTGGAGTTGTCCGCTTACCAGCGTATCCTGGGCAGAATAACGCCGGCCCATCCCGGAACCGTAACCGCCCAGGAGTCCGATAGCGATCAAGAGAACGAATACCAGCACGGCAAGCCAACGCGGGAAATTTTTCTTTCCGGCGGGGGCAACGGGGTTTGGTTGCGTGTCGGTCGTCAGCGGGGTTGGTTGTGTATCTTTCAATTCAGATTCAGACATGGCGGCGATTATACTCCAACTTTATAGATGAAGCAGCAGGCGGATTTCCTTCCAGATGAACGGCAACGCCGCGGCAGCCCCCAGCGGCAGTGCCAACAAGCTTGCCAGCGGACCCGGAACCGGCAGCGCCCAGGCCAGGCCGTAGGCCACGCCCCCACCCACCGCCGCGGCTGCCAGTCCGCGCAGGAGTGAACTGCCAAGCTGCACCCGTGCCGGCAGGAGACGGTTGAGCCAGATCAGCAGGATCGCTGCCTCGATTGTGAAAGCCAATTCGATCAGCGCAATCCCCGGCGCGCCCCACTCCGGCCAGCGCAGCAAGATAGCCGCTCCACCGCCGATGAAGAGTACAGTGTTCAAGAACGACGCCGCCAGCGGACGCAGGGCGTCCTTGCGGGCATAAAAGGCACGCGCCGCCACTTCGAGCACCGATTCGCCGGTCAGCGCCAGCAGATAGACACGCACCGTCCAGATCACCAGAGTCGTGCCAGCCTCGTCCAGACCGAAGACGACCCGTACAAGCGGATGGATCACCGCCACCAGGATGGCCGTCACCGGCAGGCACAGGGCCACCAACACCCGCGCAGCACGCTCAATCGTGGCGCGAAAAGACTCCCAATCCGCGCGGGCGGCGTGCTCGGAGAGGGTCGGCATGAGAGCCGTCCCGATGGCCGTGCCAATCAAGGTCTCCGGGACCTGCATTATCATCCAGCCGATGGCCAGGGCGGAGATGGCTCCTGCGCCCGGCAAGCGCGAGGCCAGGTTATCGCGGGCGATAAACGTGGCCTGGATAAAGAACATCGTCACCAGGCGCGGGCCGACCAGTTTGAGCACCTGACGTACACGTTCATCCTTCAGGCTGATGGAGGGAATCCAATGGAACTGGTACTTTACCAACCCCGGAACCTGGATGAGCAGATGCAACGCCGCGCCGATGATGACGCCATATACCAACCCGTGAACGCCCAACCCGAAGGCCGGGAGTGTCACGGGACCGAACGAATAGGGTTTGGTCGGTGCGAGCACCAGCGCCCCAAAAATCTGCCCGACGTTATAGAATATCGGCGACAACGCCGGGAACAGGAAATGCTGGTTGGCCTGCAGTCCCGACATGACCAGCCCACTGATGGAGAAGAGGAGCGTGGCGATCAGATTCAGGCGCATCAGGTTCGCCACCAGGACGTGCTGCGAAGCGGTGAAACCGGGGACGATGCCAATCTGCGATTCCACGATGGGCCGGGCAAAGATGGCGATCAGAGCAGCCAGGGAAGCCGCAGCCAGGAAGAAGATATTGGCGACCCGTGAGAATACGTCCCAGAGGGCGCGGCGGTCTTTCTTCGCCAGCGTCTCACTCAAGACGGGAATGAGGGCCATCGCCAGTGTCCCGCCGGAGATGAGGGCGTAGAGCAGATCTGGCAGGTTGTTGGCCGAGTTGAAAGCGTCGAACTCCGCCGACAACTGGAACTGGCGCGTCACGATGATCGAGCGGAAAAACGCCAGGGCCTTGTCCAACCCGAAGAGGCAGAAGAGCAGGATCGAGGTGCGGGTGAGGAAGGTTAGTTTTTTCACAGATGCCTCTGCGCGCTAGAGAGCGCACATTAATCTCGATATTTTTTAGTTTTATCCGATTAGCAGACGTTCTCTTACGTCTGCTTCAGTGGTAACCAGGCCAGCACTTTCTGGATCATCGTATCCCAGTAAACCCAGTCATGGTCGCCGGGAGTTTCCTCGTAAGTGTAATCGAATCCCAACGGGCGGACAAAGTCACGGAAGCGGAGGTTATCAGCATAAAGGATATCTTCGCTGCCGCAGTACTGGAACAAGCGGGGCTTGACCTTGGACTGAGCGACCTTTTCGGCCAGGGCGAAGAGGTCGTGCTGGCTGCCGGGGAATTTGTCCAGGTCGCCAAAAATATCGCGCAACTTTTCCAGCCTTTCGGCGTTCTCCGGGTCATCGTGCCCTTTTACCGCCTCGCCCATAATATCCACCGCCCCAGAGAGACTGGCCGCGGCGGCATAGCGGTCCGGGCAAGTAAGCGCCAGCTTGAACGCCCCGTAACCGCCCATCGAGAGGCCAGCCACGAAAGTATCGGCGCGTTCGGTCGAGAGTGGGAACAAGCCCTGCGCGACGGCCGGGACTTCCTCGGTGACGAAGGTGAAATATTTGCCCCCGTGCGCCATGTCGGTATAAAAGCTGTTCTGGATGGCCGGCATGACCACGGCCAGATTGAGCCCCTCGACGTAACGTTCGATGGAGGTCAAGCGCTGCCAGGCCGTGTGGTCGCCCGAATGGCCGTGCAGGAGGTACAGCACCCGGAACGGTGGCCGGTACTTATCTTGCGGGTCGGAGGGCCTCCGCTGAGGCAGGATAACGTTCATCGTACAGCGCAGGTTCAGAACATCGGAGAAGAAATTGACTTGGGTAAGAATCATGGGGGATCCTTTCGGTTTCATCAGAATCCGCTAATACCACTGCGTGGCACACGTCTGCGCGAATAAAAAACGGATTAGCGAAGATTACTGCTTCTTGCATAAATGAGTCCACTGCAAAAAGGTCTTTAAACACAAAGGACACAACGTACACAAAGGTTTGAAGATGAAGGTTTTCCCTTCGTGTCCCTTGGTGGCCTTTGTGTTTAGGTGGTTTTTGCAGTGCAGTCATAAATTTCTGAACTTGTTTTTATCGAATTACTCACAAATGACGGGATTTTGGTTCAGATATTTACGCAGTACTCTATAGTACGGATCAGTGGATCAATTTTACTTTAGCGTAGATATTACGAGCGGTCTTGCGCTGTAATACTTATCAGACTTTCTCAATCCAAACTTCCGACCTCGGCTTCGACGGCTTCCAAAATCTCGCCCGATTTTACCAGGGCTTGCATGGCATTGTGGTCGGGATACAGCGGCCGGTCCACCCCGAGATGGGCCACGTGCTTGCGGATGACTTCGCGCGCCCTCTGCGTCCCTTTGCCGGGAGTGAACGTGCGGAAATCCAACGCCTGTGCCGCCGCCATGAATTCAATGCCCAGGATTCCGTACGCATTGTCCAGAATTTGTCCGTTCTTGAGGGCGGTGTTCATGCCCATCGAGACGAAGTCTTCCTGGTCGGCGGCGGCCGGGATGGACTGGATCGAAGCAGGCGCAGAAAGGATACGCTGCTCGACGATGAGATGGTCGGCTGTGTACTGCGAAAGCATCATACCGGAGTAGAAGCCGGGTTCGTGGGCCAGGAAGTCGGGTAGGCCCTGCGAGAGGGCCGGGTTGGTCAGGCGGTTCAAGCGGCGTTCCGAGAGCACGCAAACCATCGTGACCGCCGCCCCGGCCATGTCCATCGGCAGCGAGACCGGCGACCCCTGGAAGTTGGCCCCGGTCAGGGTCAGGTTGAGTTCCGGGACGAAGATCGGGTTGTCGCCCACGCCGTTGAGTTCGATCTCGACTTGCGAGCGGGCATAAGCGACCGCGTCGCGCGCCGCCCCGATGACCTGCGGCGTGGAGCGCATCGAGTAAGCGTCCTGCACCTTGGTCTTCATCTTGCCGGTGGCCAGATCGGAACCCGCCAGGACTTTCAGAATATTTTTTGCCGAGGTGATCGCGCCCTTGAAGCCGCGCAGTTCGTGGAGTTTGGCGTTATACGGCTTCAAGTTGGCGAGCAAGGCTTCCAGGGACATGGCGGCGGCGATCTCGGCCTGTTTGAGCCAGCGTTCCATATCATAGATTTGGAGAGCCGACATGGCGGTCAGCAAATTGGAGCCGTTGATGGCCGCCAGTCCATCGCGCGCCTGCAAACCAGGGACGGGGATGCCAGCTTTCCGCATCGCTGCGGACCCGGGCAGCCGTTCGCCGCCTGCCCCAGCACCATCGGGGTCATAGAAGGCCTCTCCTTCCCCCATCAAAAGTAATGCGGCCTGCGCCATGGGGGCCAGGTCGCCGGAAGCGCCGACGGAGCCTTTCTGGCAGACCACCGGCGTGACGCCCTGGTTGAGCATCGCCACCATCGTCAGCGTGATCTCGGGGCGGCAGCCCGAATTCCCGTGGGCGTGGACGTTGATGCGTCCCGCCAGCGCGGCGCGCACGTGTTCCACCGGCGCGGGGTCGCCAATCCCGGCAGCGTGGTTGTAAATCAGGTATTTCTGGAATTCCAGGACTTGTTCATCGCTCAATATTTTCTCCGAGAATTCACCGATACCAGTATTGGTACCGTACATGGTCTCGTGGGCAGCCAGTTTCCGCTCCAGCATGGCCCGACAGACCTTGATGCGCTCCAGGGCAGCCGGGGCGAGTTCCACTTTTTCGTTGAAGCGGGCAATGGCGACGAGTTTTTCGATCGTGAGGGAAGAGCCATCGAGAATGATGGTCATAGTATCTCCTTGGAAAGATGGGGAATGGTGAATGGTGAATAGGAAATGGTGCAATTTTTCCGTCATCAGTCTATGGCTTTCGTTCAGATTGTACCCCTCTTGCGCCGCGGCGGGTATCTGGCAGATGTCATGAGATGGAGAGAGGATATTATTAGATGCTCGAAGGATGAGCGAACGATGAGCAAAGGATGCCAGAAGGATTAAAACTGGTCTCAGGAAGGATTGGCGTCTCCCGGTATACGACAAAGGATTGGGGTGTGATTTCCTGACAGAAAGTCGTTCTTATAAGCCCCTTTTCTTTTGGGACAAGTCTGTATATACTGATGATGTGGCGGGGTTGTCTACCCCTTTTCTGAATCTTACGGCCTACTGCTTCTTGCATACTGCTACGCAGCACACAGTAGACCGCAACGGCCCATAAGCTGTTGCCCTCTTGCGCCCCCTTCGGGGATACTCTTCGGGTACGATGTGCTACGCGAGGGGTGCTATGCGAAGCCACCAAACGGCGGCTGAGCACCTAGTTGGGCGGCTTGCTTTATAACAATTAAGCATCTCCTCACTTAAAAAACAGGAGCGTGAAAAATGCAAGAGAAATTCCAGTTTCATACCGGTTACTACGATCATCTTCACCCTGATCTGTCCATAAATTTCCAGATGAATCGTTGGATCAGCTGTCTGGGGACAAGCGCGCTGGAGGATATGCAAGGTATTGCGTCTCGACTCTTGGATTATCCTTCCTATCGCCGGGAGTTTCTCGCTCTGGCAGAGAAAGCGCTCTCCGAGGGACGTAGCCTGCATGCCGCTTATTACTTCCGTTCAGCCGAGTTCTTCATGCGGCAGGACGATCCGCTCATGAGCCCGACACGCCAGAAGTTTCTGAGCCTATTGTGGGAAAAGGTTGGGATAAATGAAAACAACCGCCTTGCCATCCCTTACACGGACGGCAATCTCAACGGCCTGCTGCCTGCATATCATTTTCCCCATGATCGGCCGAAGAGCACAATTGTCATTCATGGTGGTCACGATAGCTATATTGAAGAGTTTTTTCCAGTGATCCTGTTTATTCGTGATGCAGGCTACAATGTCATCTGCTTTGAAGGACCCGGGCAGGGAGGAGCACTCCATGAATCTGGGTTATTTCTGACCCATGAATGGCATAAACCAGTCGGGGCCATATTGGATTACTTCAAATTGGAAGATGTCACTCTGCTTGGAATTTCAATGGGCGGCTGTTTTGCCTTGCGTGCCGCCGCTTTGGAACCGCGCATACAGCGGGTGATCGCTTATGATGTTTTCTTCGATTGGATTGGCACGACATTTGAAAAGCTCAAGCCGATTGCGCCCCTGCTTAAATTCCTGCTCAATTCTGGTGCCTCCGGGCCTTTCAATCTTTTACTGGCAGGCATCATGAAAAAGAGTCCCTTGTTTGACTGGGCCATGCACCAAGCCAGGCTGGTACTCGGAGTTTCTACATCTTACGAGGTTTTCCAAAAGAGCAGGCCCTATACCACCCGGGATGTCTCGCCGCTGGTCAAACAGGACGTTCTCCTGATGGCCGGGAGCGAAGACAATCTCATCCCGCTGAGCCATTTTTACCAACAGATCGAGGCCTTGAAGAATGCTAGATCACTGACCGCCCGGCTTTTTACACGCAAGGAACAAGCACAGAATCATTGCCAGGTGGGCAACCTGCGCCTGGCTGTGGATTATATTACGGATTGGATTGACTTCACTCATCAACACGCTACCTGATATGCAAGAATGCACAGCGTGCCGTCCAACATCGCGCGCGGCGATTTGGAGTTCGGGCTCATTTTCAGCGTATCTGGCCACTGCGAGGCAGGTTACAGCCTGAGCGGAAAAATCCAGCGCGTTGAGCGGGATGATGATTGCCTCGCTCAAGGTGCCGTGATTAAACCACTGGAGAGGATCCCATGAATACAACCGATAATATTTCCTCCCAGTTTTTGAAAAATCGTTCTACAGAAAGGAAATTAACCATGAAATCACTTTCCCTGCGTCTCCTTGTGTGTGGGATCCTGCCAGCCCTGCTGCTGACAGCCTGCTCTGCATCCCAGCCGCCTGCACCGAATGCTCAGCCTGCCAGTCAAACGGACGCGGCCAATCATGCCCCCGTGATTCTGCGAGTAGAAGAACGAACAGAAAACCAAAACGAGCAAGTACTCCTCCATAAGGACATTTACTTCACAGACCGGGAGGGAGATGCCACCACTGTCGTACACACATTGATCTCGACCGTCCCGGCAGGAATCTACATTTCAAGATTTGATGATGTTGATATCACGGCCTCCGCAGACGAACAAAAACTCAAAGGATTGGTCACAAGTCCTGTGGCATGCCCTGTGGTGCTGTACCCATTTTCGCTCACTATCGAAGCCCGAATTCGTGATG